>Ga0247774_1000766_pt1 | contig 16176 bp, 16 predicted proteins | sample UWRJL001104B6_FD_179933 | JGI IMG/M metagenome (GOLD analysis project Ga0247774, IMG submission 179933) | Plant litter microbial communities from Arlington Agricultural Research Station in Wisconsin, United States - UWRJ-L001-104B-6 | ecosystem: Environmental > Terrestrial > Plant litter >... | reverse complement strand
CCGGACTAGTCTTTCATCGAATTGAGATCCTGTCTAGATTTCACCCAGCTTCACCTAGCTTCACCAGAAGCTGAAAGGACGAAACATGGGAGTGGTGAAGGAATTCTTCCTTGGACCTTCAAAACTCCCGGAAGATACTAGAATCGATGTCTTTCTTCGCCAAAGAAACCCACATCAGTTCAATCATGGCCGACGCGGCGTAGACGGACTTTTCGCTCTTATCTCTGAGCTGGATCGAGAAATTAAACGTCTACAAACACAGGGTCCCCAAGAGAACTTATCTGATCCCGCGCATCGGCTTGAACCGGCCCCAAATTATGAGAATCTTCAGGACGATGGCCGCCCTCATTCTGGTCAACACTTGCCACGACGAAGTCATCGTTCCCCACGAACGTCGGGTCGGGATGACAAGGTTGCCTTGAATGATCTTCAAAACCGAGTCTACGAGCTAGAAGCCGCAAACGACCTCCAAGCTCAAACGCTTGCTACGGCGAGGCAGGACCTCGAGCGAAGTAAATCTCAGCATTCAGTCGATGTGAGAGAGTTGAAACATCAGATGCAGGCAGAGAAGGCCGCGAGTCTTACCAAAATAAATGATCTGCACGAGGAGCATCGAAAAGAGCGGGCTCGACTCGCCAGCACCGAACAAACGGCGGATTCACAGGTTGCGAGAATAAACCGAGCCTACGCTTTGGAAAAGGAAGCAATGGTTGACAAGCACAATGCTAATATCGAGAAGTGGCAACACTACCATCAGCGCGAAATGCTTGCCAAAGACAACGAATGGCAGCACACGTGTGCGCAACTCAGCAAATCCCACGCCACCGAAAAGAGCAACCTTGAGACTGAGCTTGCCTCTGTAACTGAAGAGCTTGTTCAGGAAAAGCGCACAAACGCAGAAAATCTTGATAGGGCCAATCGGGAGTACGCCGCCGAGGTTGGTGGTTTGAAACAGCACCACGACGCCACCATCGACCGGATTCGGGAGACATTCGAGGCGGACTCGATAGACCAGCGTAAGAAGTACGGCGAACATCTGGAACAACTCAAGAAGCGGAACCAAGATATCAAAGCCACGTTCGAGAAGGAGATTTCGAGGTTGAAATCGGCGCTTCTAGGGAATGAGAGGACAAACCAAGCCTGGACAGACGAATTGTTGAAAATCAAGTTCCGCAACCTCCAGCAGCAAGTTAGCAATGCTCTCTCGCCACACCATATAACTGTCGATGCTTCCGCAATGGTCAAAATTGCTCAGAATAGACATGTCGATCTTGATCCGACAGAGTTTCTGCGTCGCCAAGGTCACGAACCAAAGAACTGCTTATGCGTCGTCAAGACCGCTGTATGGGCCATCTTGATAGACCAATTCTTCAACGAGCGCTTTGGGCTCGGAGCTCTTGGCCCAACTGATGGGAAGGACAAGCTTCTGCAGGTATTTTTGGAGTGGAGAGGTCTTCTATTTGGAGACCAGGATCCGATGGAAGGTTGGTTTATTACAAACTATTTAATCTTACCGCATTCGAGGAATCTAACACGTCTTAGATGACCCCCCTGTCGAGGAGATATTCAAGGACGATATTGATGCCCACAATCTTAGATCAGCCGTTTTTCAAACTATAGTCGCAACTAGCGACGTCGTCGAAAACAATAATAGTCATGAAACTGCTCTTGGGATTGCAGAGCACTCACGCCAGCTCCAAAAGCAGTGCATGGACGAAGCTGAAGCCCGAATTTTCAGACTCCTCGAAGACGTCTGTATACCCGAGACTACCAGTAGCGTTCGCAATAGCTCTTCCGTGCGAAGACTTGTTCGGCTGACGCTCGAGATTGCCCTTCAATTTGGTGTCAATGCGGCTGAGCTGAAGATTCTGAACCCCGAGGCCGGAAGAATTCTTCCTCCTGGGATTGACTTCCATGTGGAGGGCGATCGAGATGCTACGACTCCGGTCGCCTTGGTCCCCGAGCCAGGTCTTGCTAGGGTTGAACGGGAGAGGGTGGTCACGATCGTACCCTGCAATGTCGTCTTGTTCTGATAACCGAGCTTGGTGTGTTTGCCGTTGCTTTACTTTACTTAACAAGTCAGGGTCTCTCTTTCTCTGTTCGCAGTATAAATGAGATGGGTGTTACCGGGCGAGTCGGTCTCTATCTTGCATGGGGGGAAGAAGAGTGGCAGCGTTGGCACCCAGCGGCAGTTTCTATGTCTAATTCAATCCAATAGCCCTCTCTCAAAACGCCAGACCTCAAAAAACTAGCAGAGTTGCACGCTACCTAGCCTTGGGTGATTTTCGCTCCCCCGAGAGGTTCGTCATGATGCTGAAATAGCAATAAGGGCATATTTATCGACCTCATCAACGTCTTCTGACTTGGTTCAGCTAGCTCAGGATGTAAGTAGGTTCCAAGACGTGGACAAGCTCTAGGGGCTGTAGCGTACCCGTGGAGGCTATGGGAGACTTCAAGAGTAGTTAGAGCTATCCGAACCCCGTATTCGAAGCCAGCATCCTATCTCAATCTAGGTGTTTCTTCTGTTGAGGAGAAGCGCAAGCTGCCCGCGCAAGGACCCCACCAAAAAACCGGTGAAATACCTCATTAGGAGCATGCTCCTTGGCATCGACTTGCCATTGCGCAGAGCTGAAGGAGAAGTTGGGCGAAGCTGCTACTCAACACGAGCCAATTGTGGGCGTCTGGAAGCAGAGCTTAGCACAAGAGCAGAAAAATTCAGCAGCTGAGATAGCCAAGTGCAAAGACAATATCATCCAATAGCATGGCATTTACCAACTGGAAAGAATGCGTCTAAACAGTCAATTTCCCAGGTTAACCAAACATGGGAGGCTCAAATACAAAGAATTCAATAGGCCCATGATCGGGAAAGGCAAGTATGCAACTAGCGCACAATCAGGAAGTGCTGATGATGTAAAGAACGTGCGAGGGGGAAATGAAGGTCATAGTGGCCAAACTTGCGGTGTTAGATTAGGACCATGAGTCTCAGGCGAGGATCAAAGCCAACGAAATGGGGCAATTACGCCGGGAATTGGAGGAAACCCATGCTAGTGAGATGAATCAGCTTTCCATAAAAACCCAAGAGGCGGAGTAGAAGTCCGAAGAGGGCTTGCAGAGTTACAACAGAAGTATGCGACTCGTTCGAGTACACAGGAAGCACGGTATTATGAGCACCTCACTTCCCTCAAGCAGATACACATATAGGTCAAGGCTGCGTTGAACGAAGAGACTTTAAGTTTGAAAGCTGTGCTTCTGGGTAATAAGAGGAGAAGCCAGACTTGAGCTAACGAGCTGTTAAAGATCAAGCCCCGCGATATCCTGAAGCAAATCAGCGACATCACCTCACCTTACTGCATGACGTTCGATCTATCGAAGCTCGGAATTTACGCTCTAATCAGGTTCTCCAATGCCCGAGAACAAGATCCCAAATTTTACGACTTGCTTGTCAAGATCGCTATATGGGATGCCTTATTCGACCAGTTTTCGGTCAGCAATTTGAGCTCGGAGCTTTAGATCCGGCCGATGGAAGGAGAAGTGGAATGCCCTCTCTCATGGAATAGAAGGTCTTCTCTGCGAAGATCAAGACTCTAGAGCCGGTAAGCATCCACCTTGAACAGAGGGTTGCTGAAATGGCATCTGACGGCATTTCAGATGAGCCAACAGTTTCCGAACCCTTCAGAGACAATCCAGTCGTATATAATCTGCCATCCGCTCTGCTCCAAGCCATCGCCGTTACGAGGGATATTGTAAGCAAATTGTCCCCAGCAGCTCTCAGCAATGACGCCAAGCACTCGCGGCAGCTCCAGAGAGCGTGTATGGAGGAATCGAAAGCTTGGGTTCTTAGGCTCATCAAGAGCATGTGTATGTGTGTGTGTGTGTGTGTGTGTGTGTGTGTGTGTGTGTGTACGAGAATATCAGCAGCATTTGTGTGTGTATCCTGACGCTGGTTTATATGTCGCTCATACTCACGCTTCAGTTTGGCGTTCATACGTCCAAAATGATAATAAAAAGCCCCAAGAAGCATAACCTTCCGGGCATGAATTGTCGCGTGGTAAATAGCCTCACAAGATATGTTGTGACTACGTCTTGAGTTGGCCTAATATCCTTCGCTCGGACTTGCTCGGTGTGACGGAGCGAACACGATGACGATAGTTCCCTGCGATCTAGCTTTGTTTTGAGGCCCTGAAACTGGGCAGAACTGGGTATTGTACGAAGTAGAAAAATGCCTCTCTCCCTGGCCGTATCTCCCGCGGGGTGTAATGGGTAAGGATTGAAATCAAATTTGGCCTTACATAATGAGTTCCTCCAAGAAACTAGATACAGTTAAACACTCAAGTCAGCCATAGTATTCCGTGACAGTTTCTGATCTAAACCGACTTCTCAATACTGTACATTCTGCGTGCAATATCTTGAGGCTAGTAAAAATTGATGAGAAAGCAGGCGAAGAAGCCCTGACCGCGAATTTCCAGTAGCGCCAGGCCCCGATTTTGCTTGAGCCGTCCCACATGATCGTATTTAAACCGTACAGGCGCTCGAGCAAAACATCCAAGCGGACATTATGATCAGCAACCGAAGCGAAGACCGGCTCTTGAGCCTGCCCGTAAATCCTGCCTGGATTCTGGTGCGGGACTGCAATTGGGTTTCAAAGACACTGTTGGGAGCTACCACGCTCATGGAGTCAACCTAACTGGTAAACTCTCGGCCTACGGGGTCGAAAAATCACTGGAATAATGGGCCATTCTCGTCGCAGCTCGTGTAGGCCAGCGCTTCCAATACTTCAAAAGCAGCATAGATTAAATCTGCTCTAGCGAGTCTCCGAGACCTCGGGCTGCCGTAGCCATCGTGGATAGCATGGCTCACAGCTTCCTCCTTCACCCAATCCGCCACTTCTCTGGATCAAAAGCTGCTTCCTCCCTGTCTTGGCGCTTGTCCTAGCCATGCGCCAGACATACAGCCCCATCCTGTGCATCCACGTCAACGAGCCCGCCTTCGCAACGGCCGAGCAGCGGACGGATATCTGGGCACGAGGTGCTCGGCAAAAGGTCAAGCTATCGCGGGGAACAACGGAGCTGCCAGATCTCATGATCTTCTGCAAGGTCTTTAACACACAGCTCGAGAACATTGTGACGGTGTGGCACAGGGGTGACGCACACCTTGAAACCACAGGCGCCACGCAAGTTTCTAAGACAAGAGCGTGCGAGCTGTAGAGAAGTAAAAATTACCTTCGCAAACACTCTGAAGCTGCCTAACTTGCAGACTTGCTAGCTGAGGGAATGAGGTGACATGCCGCCGCATCAATCGGGTTGCTGCGGGTTGTACCGAGGAGATGATCGTCTATTCGGAGCATATCGCTCAGCCAAAATCGAGGGACGAACGTGGTCAGAGTGTTTCGGCTAACAACGATGTGGAAATCGCAAACAATGGCTACCACAGCTTGTCATTTCTGTGGAGGCGAACTGGGTTGATCCCCGGGCCCCCACCTGGAGAGATTTCTAGGAGACGAGAGGACCGAGGTGACATAAAGAAACCCGAAGACATTCTCTGTGGGTCCAAGGGATTATATCGGCAAAAGGCAAGCCTTCCAGCTCTAGATAATATCTCGCGGGAAACTGCTAGCATGAAGAAATCCCTGTCTGCAACGAAATAGAGCCGATTCTCGCCTGTCTGATGTGGAATTTCGACCTGGGGTTGAGGGAAAATAGCCAGAACTGGACGAAGGGCAGGTGGCCCTGATCTGGGAGCCCCCCGACTATGAATGTCTGTCCGAAGCCGAGCGTTCGATGGACATAGGTAGAACTGCGAGAGACAACGGAACTCGGGTTGGGTCCTGCAACAGTGTTCGGGCTTGGAGTCGCAGATGTGTGTTGGCCTTATTGGTTAGCGCAGTCCATGTCCTGGATCTCCACCCATCTAATAATATCCGCATTGGCATCTCTGTCCCTCGAAAGGCCCTGCCACCCCCTCCAACTATTATCTGGCCCTTTTCTTCTTGTTTCCCTCGGTCCTTGACAAGATGTGGATCGAGGACGTTGCTCCCAGGATGGCGAACTAACATGTATTTTATTGCCCGCCGTGGGACTTGTGTATCTATCACGCGGAGCATTTACTATCTCATAGGTCTTACATAGTTAACCGTTTCCACTCTATCATCGTAGTGTCGAGCCCCGAAACGCTACGTGTCGTCCCCGGTATCCTCCACAATCTCCTTGATCAACCGCTATGACTTCTTAACCTCGTTGTCGTCGAATCCCGTCAATTTCTTTCTTGGCCCGGTCGGTACTGCAATCCCAATCATTAGCACAGCAACCTTTAAACTCTCTATTCCAACTCCTCAAGCTCCACTACCGAGTGTCTTGGGGGCGGTGTGCCTCTCGGAACTTGAGAGTTGAAGCTGGTCCATACCGGGATATGTCACGGGAATCTGCGGTGCATTGTAGTCTCCAAAATAGTGTCGTATTCTTGGAACTATCGGCAGCGAAGCAGGTCCTATAGCGCCGATAACGACGGACCAAAAGTAGGCGGGCCGCTCGCGAGATGCCCAACGGAGATACTTGAAAGGAGCTGCCCAGAATCGTGGGCTCGTTGCCGACATCGTAGCCGAGTAGTCTTTGGACTTGAAATTAGTTAGGGCACCCCATAAGAAACAACTATAAGTGAGATAATTTAGGACACCTACCCAATTGATTGCGTGAAGGCTCGTATGAAGCTCAATTGCATCAGCAAGACGGTCTAGTAAACTTGTTCGTGCTCGAAGCTCTGCGTGACGCTGCTCGGTTCAAGCACACAGCAATTGGAGGATCGGCGGCAAAATATCGGCAAAACAATCTCCACCCCAAAACTCCCCACCACAAGCAATCCATATTAGAGTGGAGCATGGCTTGGCAACGGCTACGTATCCCCAAGGGCTCTTTTCTGAGACGACCAGCTAACAAGCACCTCGAGGCTGAATAATTTCAAGAGCTGGTTCATTCTTTTTACCAACACCGCCCCACGACGAACTTATTTGCGCAACTGCACCGGCGAAAGCTGTGTGTCATTCGGACTCCCCCGCTTATGCTCTAGAGTCAATTGGTCCAGAAATTAGGTCCAGCGCGCCGATCGTCTCGCGACTATGAAGTCCCTTCTTTCCTTCCTGCTGCTTCTGCTAGTAGCAGCAGTGCAGGCGCTAAGTTCGACGGGGAGCAGGCTTCTCGTGATCTTTGATGATGAAGCAGATCGAGAAGGCTACAAAACCTTTTTCGGCGACATAAAAGGTATTGGTTTGGCTTTTCTTCCTAAAGAATTGCATGGCTAATACCCTGGTGCCAGCACGCGGTTTCGAGATCACATACCAAGCACCAAAGAGCGAATCGCTTTCACTATTTCACCTTGGTGAAAAGGCCTATGACCATGTCCTTCTTTTCCCCACCAAGGTAAAAGGTAGGGTTACTGAAATCATCCAGCTAGCGACCAGTCCACTGACTGGACATTTGCAGGCCTTGGACCGAACCTTACCCCGAACCTCCTCCTCAAATTCATCAACTCGGGTGGCAATATCCTCCTCGCCGTCTCTTCAACCCAGACGATCCCCTCATCCCTTGTGTCCCTTCTCGCCGAGCTCGACATTGCTATCCCTGCCGACCGAACCGGCCTTGTCGTGGACCACTTCAACTACGACACCTCTTCGGCTGCCGAAAAGCACGACGTCCTTGTCCTTCCTCCACCAGCACAGCTCCGCGAGGGCATGCAGACCTACTTCGCGCCCAAGGATTCGACAAGCGAGGTCATTGCCTTTCCGCGTGCCGTCGGTCATACGCTTGGTGCTGGTCCGCTTCTGACGCCCGTCCTTCGAGCGCCAAAGACTGCTTATAGCTATAACCCCAAGGAACACACTGATGGCGTCGACCCCTCGGAGTTGTTTGCTGCTGGCGAACAGCTTGGTTTGGTGTCAGTCATGCAGGCGAGGAACTCGGGCAGGTTCACCATCCTTGGTTCGGCTGAGATGCTGAGCGACAAATGGTTTGACGCCAAGGTTAAGAAGCTTGGGGGCAAGGACACGAAGACCTGGAATAGGGAGTTTGCCAAGCGGGTATCCGGCTGGACGTTTCATGAAGTCGGTGTCTTGAGGGTGAACTCGATTGAGCATCACCTCAACGAGCCTGGTGCTCCCATGGACCCGAATCCGAAGATCTACAGGGTCAAGAACAATGTGGTAAGTTACTCTGGCTCGCTCGCTACAGCATACAGAACCTAACTGTCTCCCCAGACCTACACCATCTCCTTGTCCGAGTACTCTTGGGACAAGTGGGGAGCCTACATGGTCCCTGACGGTGACGAACTTCAACTCGAATTCAGCATGCTCTCGCCCTTTCACCGCCTCAAGCTCAGCCGTGCTAAGATCACGAACCAAGCCTGCACTTACTCTGTGTCCTTCATGATCCCCGACCAGCACGGTATCTTCAACTTCATGGTTAACTACAAGCGGCCATTCCTCACCAACATCGAGGAGAAGAACACAGTATCGGTCCGGCACATGGCTCACGACGAGTGGAGACGGTCGTTTGATATCTCGGCGGCTTGGCCGTGGGTCACTGGTATTGGTGCCACTATCACGGGCTTTCTTGGCTTCTGCGCCATATGGATGTATAGCAAACCCATAGACATGGGACAGGAGTCGAAGAAGAAGCAGTAGAGCATGAGAGTCACGAAACGGGCCAGGGGAGATAAGATATAAAAGACGGAAGAAAAGAATCGGCTTTAGAGTCCCGCCCTGGTGGTTGGCGGGATGTGTGATCACTTTGTACACTCTGCCTGTTGCAGGCAGGGGTTTCTACACTTTGGGACAAAGGCTTAGGGAATAAACCAGAAATTCTGTTTTATGTTTAACCAAAATGAAACCGCAGTGTGAGATGTACAAGATAGGGTTATGCGAAACGACCAAGATACATTGTCTAGGGCCCTCAGATCAGCTCTCTTGTGTTCTCAGTGACGGCCACGCTGTTACAGGCCAGTCATGCTGGAAAGAACTCGCGGGTCTCGCCTCAAATTTGGCTTTTTGGACCTAATTCATCACCGGGTACAATGTATCATTCGTACACCCTTCTCCATCTTCTGTCTCCTCACCACCATGTGTGCAGCGGAAGAAAAAGAAAAGTTGGAGCCAGCTCAGATTGAAAACTACTTGTCATCGGCCACCGCAACCAGGTCCCATACCCACATCCCAAAGTCCGGCAGGCTCGCGCCAGGTTAGACCTTGGGGGTTTTCGAAGGTTCCAGGTGGGTCCTATTACCGATGTGGCATCGGCAAGGTAAGAGCCTCTTGTGCACAATGTCCTCATTGCTGGCCATGTTAACTTCCTCTAGGCTTCCTTCTAGATCGCCGCTTAGCGATGGTGATGGAAGAAAGATATGCTCGGGGAAGTATGTTGGAAACGCCCATGATGTTGGGCAGCCTGCTCGGATCTCTGTTCTCGGATATGATCATGTCCGCGGGCCGGTGTTTCTTGCCCGTAGCAAGGAACGGCCACAGCGAGGGATCATCGCTCTCTTTGAGTTTCCTCGTCATTGCAGGGCTGTCGAGGGTAACACTGAAATGGGGTGTTGGGTAATGTGAAATGCTGGTGAAATAGTACTATAACAGAAACAAGGTAGACTTAAGCTCCGAATACGACAAAGCTGTGGTGTACCCGGCTTTCGCAACTTCAAGCAGAAAACTTGAAGTCCAGGCGAAGCAAATCAACTTTGAATTTGGACAACGACTTTGTCGCTTCAGCGGATGTTTAACTTCGACCTTTGTGCATCCAGGTTGGAGCCTCGAATATGTAGGTAGGTAGGCAGGTAGCCGAGACCATGCCGGCATCATGATTGTCCATCAGAATAGTGAGGCATGATTCCGAATTGCTTGGTGATCGCGGAAATCAGGAAGAGAAATAACCGGTTTACATGAACAAGTTCGAAGTTGTGGATTGGAGATGCCATGACAGTCACTATGAAAACGCAACGAGTCGCGCCAGTCTTCAGAGGACGCGACAAAGCTCCACACCAGTCTAGGTGACTAAGCAAAATGCAGGCGCAGGTTAATAAACTATCATGCAGTCACTCACCGTGCCTGAGAAATGGTGGACTCAGCGTGTCCGACACAGCACGAAAAGCTTTCAAGTGCAACATTTCAACCTGCACCAGCAACACGTCGAACTCAACACCCCCCTCTGGGTTAAATCGCAACTCTACCCAAAGTTTCAAAGCATCTTGCAGTCCAAATGGTAAGCACCCCGTAGAAAGCTCCAATTCCTCACCTTGTTCAGAATGGTTGCTAAGCTGTGCTCCAAAGGCGCGCAATTCGGAAAAAGCCCAGTCGATGCTCTTCCGCTTCCGCGAAGCGCAAGCGGCAGACCTGGGCATCATCGACGCCGGACGAACACGGCGGCCGAAGCGCATCACAGAAGTCGACTCGATCCCGAACTGCGAGCGGTGGCGGGGTCAGGTCCTGAAGGAAATCTCACGGAAGGTGTCCAAGATCCAGGACCCTGTGCTGAGCGACTACCAGATCCGCGACCTCAACGACGAGATCAACAAGCTCATGCGCGAGAAGTACATGTGGGAGGTGCAGATCCGCAACCTGGGCGGCCCGAACTACACGCGCGGCGGAGTCAGCAAGATGTACGACGAGCAGGGGCGCGAGATTCCCGGCGGCGGGAAAGGATACAAGTACTTTGGCAGGGCGCGAGATCTGCCCGGCGTGAAGGAGCTGTTCGAGGCGGCGAAGACGAGGGCTATGGAGGATAAAGAGAAGCCGCTTGACGGGCGGAGCGATATTCGGAGGCAGGTTGATGCGGGGTACTATGGCTGGAGTCCCGATTACGAAGACGACGCACTACTACGGTATGAGGCTGAGAGGGAACAGGAGGCAATAGAGAATATGGCTGAGTCAGGGCCACAAGAGGTGCCTCCCGGCTGGGAACCATTACCAGGAGATACCGGTGACGGGCGGGAATGGAATCTGCCCACACTAGAGCAGGTTCAAGAGGAACTAATCGACAGGCGGCGGAGGAAGCTGCTGGAGCAATTATAGTCGTACGTTTCCAACCTCACCCTACATGGTACTGATGTCCATGACCCTAGCATCATATGTAACTTGGTATTATAGAGAACTTAATGAGACTATGACCATACCTGCTTCTCCCGCGCTGATGTTGTCCTGTCCCGAGAGACATATGTAGCGCACCAGTTCTCACAAAACTTCACCCGAAGCTCTACTCTACACGCTCCGTTGAGGCGCTTCTGCAATCAAATTGCGTCTTCTCTCTTGACAACACGCAGCCAAAAGTTTTCTATACCCAGAACCCAGCATCTCACAGGTTCATCAATTTAACAGGATCTACGAGTGCAAAGTCGATTTCGCAATGGGGACGTGCATAGCGGCAAGGTTGCTGATTGGGAAGAAGATGGCCATGCGCGTAGCCGTAGCGGCGGGGACGGAGCTGGCGATACTGGCAGTTGCATACCCCTTTCAGATCTCGGGTTGCCCCCTATTTGATTCGAAATGCATCGGGTCTTCACTTACAACTGACCAAGCACCCCGATGAAGTCTTCCCCGCAACTCAACCCATTCCGAATGTGTTCTTGTCATGTCATTTCTCGGCTTCATATCGGGTGAAAACTCTCGTCGACAAAGTTATTTTAATCACCGAATCGCGCTGGCTTTATGTTTGACAACATTCACAAGTCAACGACACGAAAGGCCCAGAAGGACCGAAACTTGCCTTCCTAACCCAGTCCAATCAATATCCTTAGGTAACAAGGCGGTCATCAGCCACGACTAGATGGGCTTCATCAAGAACGGGATGTTGGCCATGACGGGCTGGATCAGAGCGAAGACATTGCTGATGGCGACGTAGTTGAACAAGTCCTCATCGTTCTCGTCTACCCCATGGCCTGCTCGGCCCTATCTCGGCGATCATGTCGAGTGAGTAGTCCTGCGCCTTGTGGGCGAACTTGAACGGGAGAATGAAGGGCGCAGATGTGTATGTTTGTCGTAAGGTGGATGAGCTGTGTCCTCATCTTGTCGATGCGCTCTTCGAGGTTTCCATCTCGACCAGCGTACCGATATTTGGGCGGGACTATCAGCTCGAAGCCTTTTTGTTCTGCTAAACCCAGAATCGAGATGCGAGGTGGATAGCCTTACACACGGAGCCAACTTCGTCTTAAGTTCTTCATAGCCTTTATCATCCGTCATCAGAAACAAACTATACTAGCTAAAGAAACTGGCCAGCCCTAGCTTGCCACGAATACGAATGCATTTCCTTCCATATCATTTCCAGTGCTGGAGCTTTTTAAGATTCAACCACCCCTCCCCCCTTTTCTTGTCGCAGCATTATTCGCGATGGGATAGAGAGACAGCGAGTTGAAGAACAGCCCGGGGATATCCTGGAGGCGGCACCAGTAACGAAACTCTTATATGTAGAAAGTTGCGGGGATACCTATGCCGACTACGAGACCGACGTTGGTCATGTTGATGCCCTCGAGGGCGGAAAGGATGTACCCTACACCCACCATCCTCGAGAGCAATCTTCGGGCAGCTAGCTGTTTACCTAACACTGCGTTCCACTTCAAGGCGATTGATGAAGAAAACCACATCTTTAACTCCCAACAGGAAACACTCGCCTAAATAACGTCGTAGACATCCGAATTGAGGTGCCTATCATCGTCTTTATAGACGGGTGAGCAGATCCCCGCTGTGGGACTCCATAACTATACCTCAAGAAACACACAATCGCTCTTAAGCTAGTCAATTCGCATACGTTGTCATGCCTTGTAGCCTTCTGTAAGTAGATCCAAGGAAACATGGGGGTTGGAGTTTAAACTCAGTACTCGTAGGTCTGAGAGGTCCAACAGCTGGTCCCCAAACTTGGGTGCGGCGTGTATCTCGGCATCGCATATTCTTCGTCAGATTAGGGTGCTCGATTGTCCACTTAGCGCCGCCATTCGTCGGTGGAGCTGCATCTTACATAAGGGCTCTAGTTAGCCTCTACATACCCTGCCGTTTCGAATCTCTAGTTCCTGCAGGTCCCGTATTAAAATGGCGTGGTTGGGAGCCGCCTGATGACTCTTTGTGGCAATATCTCTAGACCACATGGGTACTATCATAAATGATGTAAGTGTGGAGACGAGAAGTAAGGGATATCCTCCTCGGTCTCTCTATCTCGTCAACATCTCAATCACTCCTACTAAAGAGCCGAGCGGGTTCTATTTCCGAGGTCGCCTGGACTCTGAATGTTGAAAACAAGCAGCTTATAGGACAGTTCAAAGGCTTGCTTTTCGGTTAGCAAATGACACAATCAGGATGACGTACTGTACACCTGCGTGTATTCCCATGGCAGCAATCAGGCAGATAAATGGACCTGAAAGGATAGACACATACAACTGAATTCTCATAAATCTGGTGCTAGGTGGGACGTTGCTCGCTTGAGTAACACCTTGTCAAAAAATTGGTCCTTGCAGTGTTATAGAAAAGAACGAAAGAGAGACGGCCCGTTGACGTGAATACTGGGTGAGAAAGGAGTGGTTGCCGTAACCTACAAAATGACAAGTGACGCTCCTATTCCTATATGCGTCCGTCTGCAAACACAATTTGAAGAGATACCATAGGAAACCTAGCAAAGAACTTAAGAAGTTTCTATTCGTTCTAGAAAAATTATCTTCCCGCCGGCTGAATTGATGCAGCAAGCCACGACTTCCCAAGTGCCGTATCCCCACACAATATCTCCGCACCTTTTATATGAATAGCAACATTCCGATTGCCGCAATTGCGGGGGAGGCATGGACTGCCCGTCCATTCCGCTCGATTTTCTCCGATCCGCGGGGAAAAGGATAAGGGAAGGCACCATGCTATTAGTGCTTCTATGGCGGATTCGCAACTCCGGATTGGAGCATGGTGAAGCGTCGAATTTTATCCAGGGTTAATTGGCACCTTCATATGAAGATGTTCCGCTATGAAGAGGCTTCAATTAGCTGGGAAAGTTAATACCCGCGAAAAAGGTGTGACAAGGAACAAACTGGAGAGCAATGAGCCACTTGTTCAATATAATACCCCCAAGGGCCAGGGCTTGCGATGAGTTTGAGTCGCAAGCCCCGCGCATCGCGTCTTCTACCTCACGCGACTTAATACACCAAACATGGCGCTTCGGACGACAATTGCGGTCCTTGCCGCCTTGACAGCGCCTGTCATTGGGCAAAATGGGCAGCATCCAGACTGCTCCCGTGCGCCAGTACGCAAACAACCCAGTCGTCCGGACTGTCATTCAACAAGGCGTTTGACTAACTAGGCGGCAGCTCTCGTCCAACAAGGTCTGTGACACGAGCCTTGACCCATTGACTCGCGCCGGGGCTGTAAGTAGGAGACCTCAGTACGCCCCAGTCGCCGGCACTGACCAACTCTCGGAAATAGATTGTGAGTGCCATGACACTGCAAGAGAAGATAGCCAATTCCGAAGCCGAGTCTCCAGGCATCCAGCGGCTTGGCCTGCCCAAGTACACGTGGTGGAATGAGGCCCTCCACGGTGTCGCCCGCTCTCGAGGAGTGTCGTTCAACCAAAATGGCGAGTTTAGCTACGCCACGTCCTTCCCGCAACCCATAACGATGGGTGCGGCTTTTGACATGCCCATGATACGCCAAGTAGCCGGTATGGCGGGGGACCCCCCAAGAAATTGGCCTCGGTGATCTGACAGGTGATAATAGGAGTAACTTCGACTGAAGCCAGAGCTTTCAACAATGCAGGGAAATGCGGTCTCACCTTCTGGACTCCCAACATCAACCCCTATCGCGATCCACGGTGGGGTCGGGGCATGGAGGTTCCGTCCGAGGATGCCTTCTTTATCAGCCAATACGTGAAGGAGCTCATTCCGGGTCTCCAAGGGGGACTCCACGCCGATCCGTACTTCAAGCTCGTGGCCACCTGCAAGCACTACGCGGGATATGACATCGAAAGTAAGACTCCGGTTCTGTGTCCTTACTCTGAAGGATAACCCACTAACAAAGTCACCCAAGACTGGCAAGGCAACAAGCGATATGGATTCAACGCCATCATCACCCAGCAAGACCTCCGAGACTACCACCTACTCCCGTTCCAAACTTGCGCTCGTGATGTCAATGCTCAATCAATCATGTGCGCCTACAACGCCGTCAACGGCGTGCCGACGTGCGCCGACGACTGGCTCATGAACAAGCTCTTGCGAAACCACTGGAACTGGACCGAGGAGCAGCAGTACGTCACATCAGATTGCGACTCCCTCAACAACGTTTATGCGGACCACCGGTACAAGGGGATGAACGCCGCCCAGGTTGCCGCCGAGACGTTGAAAGCCGGGTGCGACTTGGACTGCGGCGATTTTTGGCCCCAGAATCTCGGCCAAGCAGTAAACCAGCGACTGGTAGACGAAGCCACGCTCGACGAGAGCTTCAAGAGACGGTTCGCGGCATTAGTGCGACTGGGATATTTTGATCCGGCCAAAGGCAATCCGTACAGACAGTTGGGCTGGAAGGATGTCGCCACCGACGACGCCAAGGCGCTTGCGTTACGGGCAGCAACCGAAGGCATTGTGCTTCTCAAGAACAATGGAAAACTGCCCCTGGCGAAGCCCGGTGGATCTATCAAAACGATAGCCGTGATGGGCCCGCTCGCGGGGGCCACAACCCAGATGCAAGGCAACTACTACGGCATTGCCCAGAAGATCGTGTCGCCGCGAGACGGCTTTGGCGGTGCCGGCTATACCGTGTCGCAGGCGGCCAATCAAGCGGATGCCATCATCTTTGTTGGTGGCATCGACACCCAGACCGAGGCCGAAGATAAAGACCGAAACGACATCACTTGGCCGGCACAGCAGCTGACCCAGATAAAGCAGTTGGCAAGCCAAGCTGGCGATAAGCCTTTCATAGTGGTGCAACTCGGGACTATGGTCGACTCGACCGAGATCCTCAGCAATGCCGACGTCGATGCCTTGATCTGGGCCGGGTATCCCGGGCAGTCCGGAGGGACGGCTATCGCGAATATTGTTAGTGGATTGGCCGCACCGGCAGGTAGACTGCCGGTTACACAGTATCCAGGCGGGTATACACGTGCTGTAAAGATGACGGATATGAATCTCCGGCCAGGCACCGGAAACCCAGGGTGAGTTCCCCCCCCAACTGTGAGCCAAGCTGCC
>Ga0247774_1000765_pt1 | contig 16187 bp, 11 predicted proteins | sample UWRJL001104B6_FD_179933 | JGI IMG/M metagenome (GOLD analysis project Ga0247774, IMG submission 179933) | Plant litter microbial communities from Arlington Agricultural Research Station in Wisconsin, United States - UWRJ-L001-104B-6 | ecosystem: Environmental > Terrestrial > Plant litter >... | reverse complement strand
GTTGTTGTTGCTGTTGCAGGGCTGGCTTTAATTTGATGAGATCTGCAACTCGGTGTCTCCCACCGTAGCCGTTACTAGCCTAGTGCGTCCTTGCACGTACTTTTGTACTTTGAACTTATCGGCGTCGTTAATTAAAATGCTAAGATATTGTAACCCTCTCAAGTTTCGGCAAGTGACCCGAAGTTGGTCGGACACCAGCTGTGGTGGTAACTTCAGGTAAGGGTGGTAGGTTTGCACTGGCCAAGAGGACGGGCGCTCGGCATTGAACCCAAACTCTCGGGACAGGTTTCCTGAACCGGCACTTTCCTCTCCCCCGACCTCGCATCTCGAACTAGCTTTTGGCCTGGGAGCAAGTCTATTGCCACTACCGTTTATTGCGTCTCCAGATACATCTCATCGTCTCCTTCACAAGTTGTCAAGTGGTTCATGTCTCTCCCTTCGCAGCCGGGCATCCGTCATCTTCCGCATCAGCCCCAGTGTTGTAACAGGAATGTTTCTAAGATCCGACAACGGAACTGGTGAGTCAAATGGTTTCCCCCAACCCAGCCCCAATTGCGGGCATGGAACAACCTCGTCTGTGCTCCTGCAAACCATGTAGTATTACTGCGAAAGGAACTGCCTACCTAGGGCTGGATGATGGAGTCGTAGTAGCAGCTGGAAGGTAGCCGACACCGAATGGCACAGCTCAAGCGGCCCCTTCGCCGTCTCTGAGAACTCGGTTCCGAGGGTTACATTTGTACGACTACATACTACCCGTTTCAGCATCAAATAATTTTTTCAGCCGGCCCTGAGGTCCTGGACGTGATCGTTGCCCTGACCAACCGACAGAAGCCTTTTCATCCGTGACTGCTTTCGTACTATTATGCAGCTCACCCTTGGGCGGACAGATGAATCGTGACGCCACTTTTTCATTCTTACATTACGGTGCCGAACCGTCGGGTCAATTCTATGTCACGGCGCCACACCTCACGTCACAAGTAGTACTATGGTGTACTACTACCAAGCCTACCACTAGTACGAGTACTACTGCAAGGCTCTTTCAAAGGGGAATAGAGGGATTCACAACACCCTCTTTTCCACCAACCGAGAAGGATCTCATCAATCCATCACAGCGATGGTGCTGATCTCTCGGGGGCCACCGTTCTGGCAAATGAGAGTGACGGTGGTCTATAGGAACATAATCACGCATCCGTCACGGCTCGAGGAAAGCGAGATGACAGGCTCTCAGAGGCTGGACACAAGTGCCTCGAGGCATGACTGGGTTGCTCATGATATGGTCGTTGTTGGGAAATCTTAAGATGTGACTAGTTTCCAGTCCAAAGTACCTTTGCATGTGCGTGGGCGAATGACGGTTAGGAGACCGACAGCAGAGCTGAGCGCTCGGCACACTCAAGGCACAATGCAACCAATGCATATTGTGATGATACCTGCATAGCTTCGGAGATACAGCGTACCAAGGCACAATATAGGAACGACCTGGTCGGTCGAATCAGCCTGAGGGGCAATCCGCTACAACGGGTCGGGACGCGGCGTTCGTTGGCAACATCCAATCCAACGAGATGGTAAGAACTAAAGCCATTTGAGGACTGTAAAATTCTGACGGCTGTCCTTCGACGACGACTGTAGATACACTGCCATCCATCATTCCAAGGGCTAGGAGCATAGAAGATCAAATCAACGTCGCAAGTCGTTCTCCTTCAATCCTCCCTCTAGGATTGCTCCTCCTTTCATTCGCCCTGTACAAACCAACGAGAGGGTATTACTAAACTCGCTAATGCGCGGTTACGTACGAAGCCCCAGCGTACCCAGTAAGACATTATTTATGATCTACGTCGCACTTATCTGGACTAATACATTCTCTGGATGGAGTAAGGGCATCATTGATAGCGCTAAATCCTCCTTTCCCAGACTGTCGGTACACATTTAGTGGGGCACATCTCTCAAACCGCCCGCAACAGGCAGCCTTTTTTTTTTTTTTTTTTTAGGCTAGTTTAGATCGCGCTCCCACCTGCCCCTACGTGTTGCCTCCAAAGAGGACGAAGTCTTGCTCAACGACATGATCGCCATTTCCTGTTAGTTCTCACTTTTCATACCTTTTTGGTTAGCCGCTCCACTCCAGAGCTCGGACATTTGCCCTAAATTTGTTCCGCGTCGAAAGGGAAGTGATCCGCCGCTCGAGCACTGGTGTTGTGTAACTGACACACTGTGTAACACGAAGGCGACAGCATGTCCGAAATTGAGACAATCTTCCTAGAACCAACAGGAGGAGAGTGAATGGCGCATATCGCACGACCAACCACCCCAGGCAATCGAGCGCGGTTCTCACTGGTTACACTAGTCTTCTTCTGGTCGCTTAACGAGTCAATGATAGCGGGTTCTCGTATTGCACTGAAAGGACAGGGGCACTCGGCAGGATTCGAGCACGTGCATCCTGCAATGGCTGGAGTTGACTTGTCATTCGGCAGTTCGAGCACCAGTATCTCTATCCTCCGGGACGACATCTCCCTCGACTGTCAATTATGGCTATCCCCGCATGGTCTGTACTCGGGGACCTATCTACTAGACATTTCGCCCTCCGGGACCGAGATTTGACACTGTGTTGCAGAGCAGACGACACATAGAAGGCATGGCTGTTAGTTCGCGACACCACCAGCGCGGCCCAACTCAGGCTTACAGATGTGGCTGCTCTCCTAAAGATCCAATCGCATCGTTGACAGGATGGCAGGCATGTCCATTCTGCCAAAGTGAAAATCCTAATACTCTACCCTCCCAATCTCTATTGTGAAGGTTGGCTGGGCATCGTGTCTTTGCGTAACAAAAAGCATCATCTGGATGTAATTCTATGTGCTGTTGATTGCCAGGAGTTCAGACTTTTTATCGAATTCCAAATTCACAAGAAAGGCAATACAGTGAAATCTCGTCATCCCTTGAGAGGAGGGTGAGTGACCGACGCAGGAGCAAGTCAGATGCTGCTTTCATTTACCGCTGCTTAATGCACTAGCAGCTGTGATATCAAACGTGAAAACGCCGTCCTCGGAAAGCCAAATCCCGGGGTTTCCGTCAAGTGTGCCTTTACCAAGATACAGAATAATGAAATGTTTGTGTGAGACTTGCTTATTTTCGTGAAGATAGAGCTAGAACGAAACCACCCAACCCTCGCTCCCCATTTCAACCTGCATGATACAGTATGTGGGTATGTAGCACTAGTAGCTACTTCGGAAACGAGAGAGCAAAGCCTCAACCAACACCGCCGGCCAAGTCATACGGGCTAACTCGAAGCCACTCACCATTCGTATTCGCCTGTGGCCTTGTGGAAGACGTACTCCTTGCCGTTCACAGTAAGGATGCCATCCTTGAGTGTGCACTTCCTGAAGAAGTAGTTAGAAGACTATTGTCTACGTTCTGTGAGCTCGCTGCAACTTACCACTTGTTCTTGACGCGCTGGACCTTATCATACATGCACAGCATAATGTGGCCCAGGCCCTCGTCGTCATCCTCTGAGTTCTCGTGTCCGTCGTCCGAGTCATCAAGGTCCGAGTTGATGGCGTCTTCATCTTCCACATCATCATCACCGCCATCGACATGGCTCGGGCCAGCAACACGTGCAGCGCGGCGAGGCGCCAAAGAGTGCTTGGTGGCCTCTTTGAGAGGAAGCATCAAGCCTCCTCCCTCCATTGCCTTTGCGTTCTCCATGATGCGCTGGTGCAGCATGCGGTCAATCTCGACACGGCCTAGTTCAACTAGTTTGCCGTCGGCATCACGCTCCATCATGATGCCTTCAAAATCTCCCGACCCGTCACTCTGGGGGATGTTGGGCTGGCCCGGAGCCGTGGGCGGGCGATAGCCAGCACCGGATTGAATAGAATTGATGGAATTTGCTGCCCGCTGCCCGTATTCCTTCCGAAGGTGTTCCTGGGCCCTCGCGGCAGCCACATTGTTATTACTAGCATATGGGGCTGTTGATATTGCGTTGGGACCGAGTCCCGGCTCCTGCTTGATGTGGTCGACAGCTTCAATCTTGGGGAGGACATCGGCGCCTCCATTCCGAGCGTTTGCACCGGCGCCGCCCGACGGGATGGCAATGTTCCCAGGATTGGGGCTCAGTTGCTGAGAAGTATAGTTGGCTTGGGGAGGTGGGATAGAGTTAGGAGCTGCCGTATTCCGTTGCGGCGCGGGCGTACTCTCTGGTTTCGGGTCCCACGGAAACTGGGCAACGTTCAACTGCGAGAGCTTCTTCTTCCAACCCTATGAGGCCGAGTTAGCATACTGGGCAGAGAGTCCAGGACATTGCATGTTGGATAGCACCACCGCCATCGTGGAGGCCGAGGGAGTGCTTAACAGCAGAAACGACAGGCCTCTTGTGGTGGTGTAAGTCGACCGTCTGCCACTTGGCACACAGGCTGTCGCTGCTGGCAGCAGAGGGGCACGTGGGGCCCTGTGCGATCCAATCAGGGGCCCTACAAGAGTGGAGGCGGATTTAGGCGGCTGCCTGAATGGTACTTAAAGCCTCCAAAATCTTAATAGCGCTGGACTCCCCGCTCCCTCTCACCAAGCTCGGTACATCTCCTTCAGCCCGGTGTCTGCCTGCTCTGGACCGCAACGCCAGCTTCCTCCCCAATCACCCGTCGCGATAACTACTCAACAACAACAAAAAGAAGAAAAAAGGGGGATATTCTGCCGAGCAGCACTTGCCCACTCGGAATTGCGATGGATAAAAAATTGCAATCGCTTCGCTCAACAGGGGGAGCCTGGTGACGCCGAAGATGGAAGAAGGGAGAGAGGATCCACGCGACTCACTTCTCGCAGTGCCTCCAGAACCGTCTCATCGACGCCGCTTTCCTCGAAGTCTTCCTTGCTCTTCTTAATTACATCGTCAATGATGTTTTCATAGACGGCGCCGACTGCAGGGTTCGACATGATGACTTCGATGTTGATGCTTCAGGAGGCTGCTGGCTCTTTATCCACCAACGTGTTTGCCACCTTCTAGCGATCGCAGCCGGAAACGAGAGTTGCAACACGAGCGGCGGCTGCACAAGCGTACTAGACAAAAAGAGTGGCAGATGGCTATCGGTGGCAATAGTAGCGGCGCATGAGTGATTTACGGTCTCGCGGTCTATCGTGATGGAGAGTGTGAAATGCGTCACTTGGATTGATGCGCCGGTGCGCCACGGACTAGCCTGCCTTCGGCGGCTGTTTGCGTCGTGTAGTGTAGCAGGACGCCCTGTCTTGCCGCGAGACGTTCAGCTCGCAGTTACCTCCCAAAAAAAAACTGCTGCACACCGTAGACCGTATTTGGCTCGATTCTTGAGCTTGTGGGACTTGTCGCGCGTGTCGGTTGTCGTGATGACGGCGTCGCCTCAAATTTGTGTCGAAGGAAAGGTTGCCCGCATCCGGCAGATTTCAGAGGCAAAAAGGTGTTGCACCTTCTGAGGCGGGGCGTGGTGAGCTTAGTCATCTCACGTGCACGGCGCCGCCCACTTCACGGGTAGTTGGTAATTTCTAGGCAACGACGCACAGCGCCTGCGGTGCATGTCGGCGGCCCAGAATTGTATTCACGTCGTTTAAACTTCGCCAGGGCGGATGCTGCGAATTGAAATATCGCCATACCAGTATTCACTAGACTATGGCATGTTCTCTGCCCTACAATGAATATAGCATACGTACAAGTATTTGTTGCCATATCATACTCGTAACACATGACCTAAGCATCCGTTCCACTTGACGAACCTGTCCTTTCCTTGTCCTTGCCATTCCACATGCGCGAGGTAGAAGAAACTCCCAACGCCTCGCTGCATAACGAGCCCAAGAATGCGTGAAATGGGTATCCCAATCGTTTCGTACCAACATGAGATATACCTACCGGAACTGACTCAAGGTTCGAGGGGTCCCTTATCGGATCGTCATCTGCTTGACCATGTCCGCCTTGCCAGTTGAACCACTGCCGCCAACTCCTGCGCCGGCACCGGCCTTCTTCTCGAATATCTTCCAGAACTTTAGGCTCTCGTCGGCAGCTTTGATTCATGTTAGTGGATTTTGGAACTGGAGAGGGTGAGTACCGATTGGCTTACCGGCTGTGGCGAGCATTTGACCATCCGGGCTCAAGCAGCTGTGAAGGACACGGCTTTCATGAGCGGGAATCTCCACATTGCGTACCAAGGTCGGGTAGCTCCAGATGCTGAGAGAGTTGTCTGGGAATCCGCTCGAGCTGACGATTTCACGGTAGCTGGTGCTCCATCGCAGGCTGGTCACTTGAGAGCCCGTGTCGATGCTGTTAACTCGTGCACCAGATGTCGAGTTCCAGAAGTGAATGTGGCGGTCGTATGAGCCTCCGCCAGTTGCTAGAAGGTTGGCGTTCCATGGGCACCAAGCAAGCGCCTTCACAGCAGCCTTGTGGTTGGTCTTGGTGAACTTGGGCACGGACAGGGACCGGGCATCCCAGATGGAGACAAGATTGTCGTTGCCGCCAGTAGCGAGTTGGGCGCCGTCTGACCTCCATTCCAGGCCGCAAACCTCCGATGTGTGTGAAACCAGCTCGGCCACCTTGTGCTCGGCGACGCGAACGTCATGGTTGAAAACGAGTCCGCTGCGGGCTCCTGTTGAGAGAAGGTGCTTGTTCCAGCCCATGACGCCAACGCGGGTATCATGGCCAAACATGCTGCGGACCTTCATGCCTTCGGCAACATCCCAAATCTGGACCTCACCTGTGCCGAGACCAACGCCAACGTAGGCACCATCTCCAGACCACTTGACGCTGCTTACGTAGGTGTCCGGGCTTGTCTCGAGCAAGCAGCTGACACTGCCCTCATCCGCCGACCATACGTAGACATTGCGCTCGAGACCAATGGCCACTTGATTGCCTGAACTCCAGTCAAGGAGGTTGAGATAATAGTCGTCAATCAGGCCGGGAGCATCAAGAACTCGCTCGGGAGCTGTGGCAATTCTGCGCCTAAACTGCGCGCTGCTGCCGGTTGCAGGCTTGAGAGGACGGTTATATTGCTGGCGAAGATCAATTGGCTTCGACGATTCGGGGGGTGCTGGCTTGAATTGAAGGATTCTAGTGCTACGATCGATACCGCACGCAGTAGCCAGTGAGTCTTGGTAGGCAACCGTGTTAGGCGATGGTCGAGAGTAGGAAGAAGGCTCATCATCATTGATGTTGAGGCCCTCCAAAGTCGCGATGGCGTCGTCGGTGGCAGACGAGAGAACATTGGACCCCTCGCCGCTCGACTTGGAGCCTTGTGCTTCGGTAAGATCAAGCTTGGCCGAGCCGGCGTTGGCAATGGCAGAGCTCGCTCCACGGTTGGGGATGAAACGATCAGCATAGCTGAGCGTTGTCTTGGCTGTCCTGTGCCGGAGCGGTGCCTTCTTGGACTTGGCGCTACCAGGAGTTTTGGAAGATCCTGTTCCGATCAGCGCGAAATCCGACACGCCGAGCTCGAGTGCCTTGCGAGGAGTCGCTACGCCCCTGGCGATGTTGGACTTCGGGGAATCTCGGTGCGCAACCTTGGAGCTGGAGCGTGCCAAATGGGCAGTGAGGTTTCCGCCGTACACCGACTTAGACTGCCGTTCGGGTGTGAAGGGCGACGAATTAGCCGCAGCACTTGTGGTCGACGACTGGCGGGGCGACGGGGTAAGGGGCATTCGTCCGCCAGCGGTACGAGCAGAAAAGAGTCCCCTGTGGGACTTGATGGGTGTTGATACGGCTGCGGTTGCCATTGTGTGAAGTATAGCACGACTGGTGCTTGGTGATGGCTTCCGAGTATCAAAAGTTGTCTGGATCTTGCTATTGTGCAAATGAATGCTGGCAAGAGGTTGAGAGAGTAAAGAGCTCCGATGTTACCGAACGGGCTCCAAGAGACTCAATTTAATGGTTCCTGGATTGTTTCTGGGTTAGTATTTCGTCGTTTTGTCGTCGATAAATCGAAGGTGCCTTCACGAAGGAAACTTCTAGTCGGAGGATCGATCAAACGGCTGCGCGCAGCGGAGAGACCTAGTGGACTTAAAGATTGCTTCTGAAAGGCTTGAAGGAGCTTGATAGCTCTAGGGCGGCGGGTTGGAGAATATGGTGAGAGGGAAGCGGAATGTGAGTGGTTTGATGGGGGAAGAAAGAAGGAAGAGGTTCTCCAGATTCCGACCAAGCTGCGGCCTTTATTGACTCGAGATGCTCAGCACCCCACCCGTTGCCAGGGGCAGCGGGTCAGCCCAACATTGTTGAGGCCTAATTTCCGAGGCAACAATAACGGAACAAGCTCGGAATATTGCCCGCCACCATGAACAGTTCACCCCTGCGCCACGCATTTCCAGACCGTTCAAAGGCAAGGCAAATCTTATGGTTGTGACAAGCCCAGAATTTCAGCAAGGCTTTGTGTCTTAAAGAATGCAAGCACGTCCTCGGACTCGAGGCCATTTAAGCGGTTGCTTTTCAAGACGAGGGCTCGAGAAGTCCTAGCCAGCTCCCTGTTTCTTGTTCCATAATCTTCACCTCGCAACGCATTGAGAAATGAATCGATAGAACGCACCCTTTTGTTGGAACTTACGCAGCCATGGCTCCATCCACCCCTGGACCAAGTGCTTCGATCTTTGGCACGCCGTCGGTCACTCCTACTCCGACCCTTGTTCAGCCACATCCTCTTCCTCCGGGCTCCATGGCACTAGGCGGATCCCCCGACAGCATGGCTACCGACAACGCGCCTGGATCGGCGAACTCGAACAACACTTACATCATGCCCAACTCGCCGCTGAAGAACCGAATCATGGCAGATGGATATCGCCCGCGAATCACTCGTACACTTGGCAATCGCCCCGCATGCCTGGTCAACGCCTCGGTCACGCACTGTGGCAACAATCAGATCTATGCCTTTGGCGGTTTTGATCAGTACACTGACGAGGTGTATAATCACGTCCTCCGACTCGACCTGGTCAGCCATCACTGGAGCCTCGTCGACAACTATGGAGATATTCCGGGCGTACGCATGGGTAGGTCTCACCGTTATGGGACTCGTGATACATCGGCTGTGTTGCTTCAGATGCTGACGTGAATCGTCACCAGGTCATACAGCCACTCTATACCAGGGCGATAAGCTGCTGGTGTTCGGCGGCGAGAACGAACATCGCACATACCTCTCAGACTTGATCATCTTCGACTTGCAAACGGCTCACTGGACTAAGCCTTCAGTCTCGGGTCCGATTCCGAAAGGGAGAGCCCGGCACGCGGCTGTTCTCCACGAAGACAAGTTGTTTATTGTGGGAGGTATTACAGGGCGCGACAGCTATGTGTTGGATGATATTTGCTACCTGGACCTGAAAACCTATACATGGTCGAGAGCATGGAGATTTGTGGCAAGATTTGACCATTCGGTATACGTGTGGGATGATAGGGTGTGGATATTCGGCGGCCTGACACCAGACATGGACAAAGGTGGGGATTTGTGGTGGTTGGACCTGAAGGGAAACCCGGCTTTCGAGTCTTCGCCCCATATGGGGTCTTTTGACCGGAGCACCTCGTCTTCTAGGTCCGCTGGATCGCCTCGCGCTCCCTACTCTCTCTCCCCGTCGCCAGTGGTGGGCGCATCGGGGTACGCGGCAAACTCAAGAACCGCCCAAGTCAACCCCCCGTCATTCCAGCTGAAGTCCTACGCGCCAACTGCCCCGGGTGCTATATCTTCGCTCAAGTTTACGTCTGGTCCCAACATTCCGTCGCAGGGACAAGGCTCCCACTTTCACCTGTATTCGTCGGGGACTCTTCTCGACTTTCAGACCCCGGCAGCAACCATGACATCTAATCTGTGTTCTCTATCAGCACTGGATCTGAACTTCCTGAGATGGCAGAAGCTTGCAGAGGGCCATGAAGTGTTCAAGGCCGGCTACAGGTGGCATTACTGCACCATGAATGAGGAAGGCACCAAAGCATGGCTTCTTGGCTGCCCAACCGAACCGGGAGCTGCAGATCTGGGACCTAACGGGTACGAAGAATATCTGAGGTGAGCCGTCTTTCCATGTACCAACCGCTCGCTAGCCATTCCTAACGCCTTCGTCAGCGACATCATGGAGATTGATCTCCGGCGGTACGGCTTCTTGGGCAACACTGCCCCTCTTCCGAGGAACGAGACGCGGCCTTCGATGGCTCGCCCTGTCGATGAGCCCTCGCAGGGACTCGGCTACGACCTTGCCAAATTGTTCAACCAACCACCGGAGAGCGGCAGTGGCACGGATTTCATCATTACGGCTGAGCCTGGCGATGTTGACGACGATGACTTGGCCTCGAACGACAGCATGATTCGACTAGGCAAGGCCAACGAGGACCAGAACTGGCTTGCGCCAGATGCTCCAACTTCGGAGCCCATCTACGTCCACAAGCTCATCCTGCAGGCTCGATGGCCTCACTTTGCGCGGCTGTACAACGCCCAGATGGCCGAGTTCCACACCAAGAAGATGCATATTCCAGAACCTTATAGCGTCGTCAAGGCCTTCCTGCTGTACCTTTACACGGACAACATCCACGGAACCTCGGTGGCTGACAGCGCCGCTGTGACGAACCTGTCCGACGTAGCCGGGCTGCTCGTCATGTCCAATATCTACGGTATCCCGCACCTGCGTCTGCTGTGCGTGAATCGATTGTCGAAGGAACTCGACGTCGACCACGCCTGCAGGATATGGTACTGTGCCGGGCTAGCCAATGAGGAATGGCTGCGGAAGAGGGCGGCCACGTTTTGCATGACGCATTGGGGACGGATCGTCAGGACGATTGGGTTCCTGCAGCTGCCCAGATCGGCCCTTGTCGAGCTATCACAGGAGATCGATCTTGAGGGACGGGTTATTGGGGGAGACGAGCTGGACTACGTCGAGGGGTATCGGGGCGGGCGATATGACAGTGCGTCGCTACGCACCAGGAAGGCAAGCATCAGCAGCCAGCAGACGCAGTTGCTAGATTCGGAGGCGGATGATGATGAAGGGATGGAGATGAGCTAACGATATGGAATGAGTTTGGGCCATGTGCAGGATGCATTATGATTATACTTATGTACGTCGACGACTCGTAGCATTGATAGCGGGAGAGGACCTCTGGAGCCAAGGCAGGTAGAGTTTTAGTTCTTTGGGCGTTGGTACATGGAAGTGGACGTGGGAGGGCACAAAAGTGGGAATGCAACCATTACTTGAGGTTATCATGGTCGTGAATCAAGAGCTGTCTTCTGCAACCTTGGTCTGAACCTTGGGGCCTTGGCAACATGTGTGCGTGCGTGTGTGTGTGTAAAATTCAGTCTATATCACAACTTGAGCTAAGTATAGTAGTAATTCATGAACATAATTCATGAACACACAAACCAAAGAACTTTTCCCGTGCCCTTATTTAGTTGATAACCCTCTTGACCTTAACGCCGATCTTTGAGGAAACAGACAAATAGAAAACACGATGGTTCCATAGTATGCCTTCCTCTCTTCGAACCAATTAAAATAAAAACGTAAACTGGGCAGAAAAAGAGTGTGCCGAGACAACAATACGCCCCATAGACTCAGACTTGGGCGTCCCCCCATCAATATACATAGAGCTCAAATCTCTCTCGCACCTCGTACACCCGGGCAGCTATCCTCTCTCTATATTTGCACAACCACGGCCGACCTGCCCTCTCATTATCGTGCCACGCGCTTTTCCCTTCCCAAGCATGTAACGGAAAGAGGATAGGGAGTAAAAAAACTCAAGAATGGCAAACAAATGAAGAAATAAACAAAGAGAACAGAAAAAAAAAAGTGGGACATGATCTCATCAATTGCTTCCGCGAGGAAAAACGAAAACTAGAAAAGGAAAACCCATCCATCCCGCGCTTTCCGTGTCTCTGTAAGTCTTCCAATCTATTGACGTACCGCTGTATCCCATGTTGCAATTCGGTACCCGCTCTGTGCTCGCCTGTCTCTCCCCAAAACATCTGCTGCCAAATGTGCCTGGTCTACTAGGGTATGGTGAACGATGCCTCAATGTCTAAGAAGGAAAAACAAGAAAGAAACAAATTGGGCCTCCGGGCGCATTGCCTCTTCTCGAAGCGGCTCCGGCTGTCGTCGTCGTCACACTGGGTCCTTCTGTCTCCAAGGGTTCACTTGTTGACAGGGGCAGAGGGGCCGGCTTGATTCGGCGTTGGAGCGTGGCCGGAGGCGGTTTGGCGGACAGGGGTTGACGGGTTGAGCCAGGCCGGAGGAGGCGGGCCTGGGTAAGGTGCGTGCTCCGATTCTGGGAGGCCTCGGTTCACGATTTCGTTGAAACGTTGCCGCATGACTTCGGTTACGACCATATTGCGGACCTGGTTTGAAATGTCGGGGTTGCAGGCGGCAACATGTGTCTTGTGCTATTCGATGGTGTCAGCCGCAGTTCAGAACAATCGAACATGAGAAAGAAAACAAGGAAAGCAAAAGGAAGGGCGAAACCTACATATTTAAGCCCATTGAGATTCTTGTATCTCTTGCCACAAACGTCGCAGTTGTATGGCTTCTCCTTTTCCATGCCTTGGGAGCCGGGATACGGGGCCGATGTGTCGGGGTTGATGATTGAGTAAGTCCCATCCCCGTTGTCCTGCAGCTGATGCGTCTGATGGCCGTGGGTCTTGTGATACTTGAGCCCGTTGAGATTCTTGTACGCCTTGTCACATCCGACTACCGGACACCGATGTGGTTTCGACTCCTCCTGCTGCCGGATAGATTCCTGGTAAAGCCTGTATAGCTCTTCAGTGCGCTCTAAGCTTTCGGCACCATCGTCCTCGTCGAAGATGGGACCGAAAGCCGACAGAGGTATTTCAGGTTCAGGGTTTGGCGTGTGAAGAGCAGAGGGGGCAATGGTGCCGGATGTGCCTGTTTGAAGAAACTGGGACAGGGAGTTGGTCGACTGCCCCTGCGAGAACGGATTCCATGTCGCGCTGTCATCATTGAACGCCCAGTTTCCGTCAACAGGCGTGAAAACCTGAGCTGCCCCCTGCGGATGCGTCGTTGCGGTCGTTCCGACCGGCGAGTTTAGCCCTCCGCCATGACGAGATTGAGACGGTGCGGGAGATTCCGAGTCGGGTGCCATTGACTGATGGGTTGTTAGGGACGGCGTATTGACCGAGGATACGATTGGGTTATGTTGGATGCTATACGAGACTAGGCCCTGGGCGAAAGTCGAGCTGCCAACCTGCGGACCGCCTTGTTGGTTCACCAACCCTTGCGAGTTATTTGGTCTCGTCCTATCGTGGATCCCCTGCATCGTTTCAAGGTCCTTGAACCACGAGTTGTTTACGGGTTCCACTGGCTGCTGCTCTCCGAAGTCCATGTCGTCAAGCTCCATCTGACCAACAGCTGGGTACTCGTCCATAGGCACGTCTCCTTCGGGAAGTTGCGACATGGCTTGTTTCTTGTGGTGGGCAAGAGATGCCGGAGCAACAGAGCGCGAACTTCCTCCGAGGCGGGAAAACTGACTGCCAACCCCAACTCCTGGTCGGCCCGTTGTCGGCGTCGTGAATTGTATGCCGCCAGGTGTCTGGACAGCAGCGCCGCTGAGGTCCAGTGCGTGGGCCTCTTCGTAGTGCTGGAGCAGGTCGTGAAGACTCGGCAGTTTCCGATTGCAGCACGTGAAATCTCGCATGAAGTTGGCTTCGAGTTTGGGCAAATACGATGACGACTGAAAAGATGGAGATTGATGTTGGCCATGAGGAGAGGTGCCTGCCATAAGAACACTACACCGTGAACAAAACGTTAGCTAACCGATGGCAATCTATGCATAGTTGAAGGTAGATCTAGAAACGTAGCGGACAAGGGGCATGTAGAGTCCATGGGCAATACCCATCGAGGTTTGAAGGCAACCCCCGAACCTAGGAGGGAACTTGAGAGAGGAGAGACGTACTCGTCACGAACAAAGCTCCCGACCGACAAACCACCCCAACTCCTCCCCATTAGGCTTCCTGCCAAACTTTCTCTTCTTTGTCGTTGGGCATGATCGCGGTTTGGGTTGTTCATGGAAATGGGCTTCGGTACGGCGCCATAGAAGGAATCCTGGCGAGTGCGACTCGAGGTCGACTCGATGAAGGGTCCCGTCGTCATGTTTACCATGCCAAAATCTTCTAGCAGGTCCTCATCAATCAGAATTGGCTCTGGGCGGGCGAATTCTGCGCAGTCGTCGCTATCGTCGGCAGCAAAGGGCCAGTTCGGCGAGGACTGGGCAATGAGAGAGGGCTTGGAGCCAGGTGCGAAGATGGCGTCGGTAAAAGAGGCAGGCAGCCGGTTGGGGTTGCTGCTGCTGCGAGAAAAAATGTCGGTCGGCGTCGCGGGCTGCGGAGAAGGAGAAATTGGGGTCGGGATTGCGGAGTCGTCGGGCGACGGTGCTGAAGGGGATGGCGCTGAGGCGACGTTGGGAAAATCGAGATTTTGAGCAGGAACACGGGGATAAAGTCGATTCGGGCTATTGCGGTCGTGGTGAGGACTGCGTGACGGCGCGATGTTAAGGCCCGGTCGAAAAAGCGTGCTCGGGACTTCCGCTTCAAATTGGTCAGATTGCAGCACCTGCTTCAGATCTTGTCCCTTTTGGAAGTTTTGGTGCCGCGGCTGCAGTGGTGGCGTGGCCGTGGCCGGCCGCGTGGAACTCAAGTCCCGCTGTAGTGGGCTGCGACTGGTGCTTCGGCAGGGGTCTCCTGCTGGTGTTGGCGCTGCCAACGGCGTTGGTGCTGTTGTTGGGTCCTTGCTCAGGGTCTCGGCCCCACCGCCAATGCCCATGAACAGCCTGCTCATCAAGGAGCTCATGGCAGGAAGGAAAGTGCGCGCGCTGGAGCGTCGAAGACTTGACCAATCTCAAATGTGAAGTTGGATATCGCGGTCTAATAGATGACAACCAAGTGCGTCTGTTGCTCCTTGCATCGAAGGTTAGCGGCAGTATAATGTGGGATTTTGGGAAGGGATAGAGATTGCAACGGTGCGCAACTCACCTTGCTGCTGCTGTACGCATGCAAGTTTGTCGATTCAGCGTCTTCCGTTTAAGACTTAAAGTATTTTTGCATTAGTCCTCCAACCTTTGGTATTGATCACGGCAGGCTGCCGGCATGCGTCAGTACCCAGTAGGACTTTGTTCGTACAGAGTACTTCAGGTGGCGCTCGAACTTCTCGCCACTATGGTGATTATTCGACTTCTCGCCCGTGCACTTGACTCGGCCCAACCTACGGAGCAGGCGGGTCGGCTAGCCAGCCTCTAATATGGACGGCAAGCACTTCACAAACAGCATCTGTCAACTCGTCTCTCCTCTGGTGCTCTGCTGACAAACGGAATTCTGAAAGGTAGTCTGACGGGTCGCCTCGGTCAAGACGTATTAGGACCCTGCCCACGGTATTCATTCGTAGGAGGTGGTTTGGTGTAAGTGTGTGTTATCGAACATCTGGGCTTTCTGGTCCGGGCGGCGCTGAGACACTGTCCGAAGATACAAGCACTTCAACTTGAGGAAGCTGCATGCAAGTCGAAAACAAGAGAGGGGGCTCGCGTTTGCTTAACTCGAGTCTCGATTTAATAACAGGTCGTGAGAAGAGTCCGAGTGGGAAAGAGGAAAACATATGATGGCCGGGTCCCCAAAGACTAATTATATGGCGTACTGCGACAATCCAGACTGGCTACCCACCGCCATCGGTCCATCCCAGACGCAGCCCAGCGGTCCCAGCCTCTGTGGTTGCTATATGGCAGCTATTTACCACCCGCTGGCTGTTGGCATGGCGGATTGACAGTGTCCAATTTTACTTTGCTGCTTGGTCCTTCAGGCCCTGCCGCGGTAGACGGGCGGTGAACGCCAGAAGATCCCAGCAGTTCAGGTGCACTAACCACAGGTCCCGGTTGGAAATGTACAGTACCAACTGGCAAGAGGCGACAGGCGACAGGCACGCCCCGGATTTGACGATCGAGTCTAAATAAAATAGGAAGTTCACCAGCAAATATCTAGATCAAACCAGGGGGACTGGATGAACTATCACGCAATCAAGACCCCTCCTTAATACTCTACCTCTTTTATCTAGAGGCTACACTATGTAGTAATATATATTTTCACGTAGCGTCAACCTGAGCCTCTCAAACCACAGACCGTGCACCTCTAACCTATCTTCGTGATGGTATCCGGACTCACAGCTGCAAGTACTCGGCAGAAGAAACCGCCAGACCAAACTCCATGTGATCCCATGCGGAAGCCTGGAAGAAGTGA
>Ga0247774_1000764_pt1 | contig 16194 bp, 15 predicted proteins | sample UWRJL001104B6_FD_179933 | JGI IMG/M metagenome (GOLD analysis project Ga0247774, IMG submission 179933) | Plant litter microbial communities from Arlington Agricultural Research Station in Wisconsin, United States - UWRJ-L001-104B-6 | ecosystem: Environmental > Terrestrial > Plant litter >... | reverse complement strand
ACTGACTAACGGTAAGTGAGAGACCTGTCGCCGTGCGTCAACCTTAGGTATATGCCCGGTGATCCGCCGTAACGGAAGGGACATGATTTGCTGCTCTTGACATTCCCGTCCTCCGCGGTCGGCGTTCCAGGAACGGCGCGAATGCGGACGGCGGCACGCCGCTTAAGCCGACGAGGTGCTGCAATGGTGACCAGGTGGACGCAGGAACTGCTCGACGAGGCGCAGTCACTGGCGCAGGTGAGCGAATACCGGTCGGCGTTGGACAAACTGCTGGTGATCCTCGATGTGTACCCGGATCAGCCCGAGGCCCTGAAGCTGGCCAGTAGCGTGGTCCGCGATGGCTCCAGGCGTAAAACGGACGCAAGTCCCGGCGAAGTGCTGGAACCCAAGCACCTGTTCGACAGCCGTCTCAACCCGATCTTCTGCGCCTGCGACGCACCAGGGTGCGGAGTCTCGTGGGTGAGCTCCTACCACGAGGTGCAGGGCTACGCCTCGGCGACGATCCTCAATCCGCTCGGTGCTCGTTGCGACTCCTGCGACGTCACCCTCTGCCGGCGGCATCTGCCGGCTAAGCGGCCCGCCGGTGTCCTGGACTGCGCCCGGTGCGGCCGTCCGCTGGACGCGGCACCTCCACCGAACGGCCGGACGGAAACCAACCAGACCCCACGCCTGAACAAGCGGCTCGTGCACGTCATCGTGATGGTGGAGGGCAGGCGACGGCCGTCGGCTGAGTTCATGACCGGGCTGTGCAAAGACGTCATACCTGACGTGTTCGCGGACAACCCGCGTATCAGCGGTTTCAACAAGAAGAAGTTCGAGGGAGACGGCTACGGCCTCGGCCTGACGTACGGACTGGCGGCGGACGATGCATACGGCACCGAGGATTACGACATCCAGGTCTATCCCGGCCGGCAGGCAGGGCGGCGGGGACAGCGCTGGGTGATCGCCAAGGTCTTCGAGAACCGGCCCAAGCACGTCGATCCGGACAACCCCGCAACGCACGGTTGATAGAGCACGCCACCAGGTCCGGTGAGGTGGCGTCACGCCCCTGGGCGAACACAGGGTCCGAGGGGGTCGAGGCCGGGCTGGCCCTGACCGAGTCGTTCGCGATGACCCCGGCCGCGGCCAACTGAATGTCGAATTCTGGCAGTGGCCAAACGCCTTTCGGACGACCTCGACAGCCTCGCCGGCAAGGCTATTCAGCACGTGGTCGCGCAGCGAATCCTCACGTGGTCCCAGCCGCTCCGTACCCTGGTCCCCGATGGCAGGAATCGGAGCCAACACCGCGTTGCGCGATGCCGACGAACTGCGCCACGCCCTCGTCGAACAGCCCGTGAGTGCGGCTGTCGCCTGCTACGAGCACGCGATGCGCGGCTACGCCAACCAGGCTCTCGCTCTCGACCCGCAACGCGACCAACGCAGCCCTCGCGTCTCGGTTCAGCCGATCGATGTTCCGCACGCTTGGCCGACGGCGGACAGAAAAAAGTGATCCGGTGAACGCTCCCGGCGACGACCGGGGGAACGGTCTCCCCGGTCGCCGTCAGCGGCCCGCCATCATGTGCCGGGCACGTACTTCAGGTAGAACTGCTGGTTGACGCCACCGGTGTAGGGGTACTGGATCAGCGGCGCGCCGTCGTCGAGCCGCGCCTGGTAGACGTCCATGAACTGGAAGCTGTACGGCGACTGCCACGTGACCGGGTTGCCCGCCCACATGGCGTCGTAGTCCGACACCGTCCACACCGGGCGGAGGTTGCTCGGATCGCCGGAATTGTCGTCGCAGCCCTCCTGGCGCAGATATGCGGCACTGCCGGTGGCGGGTGCGACGATGCAGAGGTGGGAATTGCGGTTGTAGAGCTTACGGCCGCGTCCAGAGCCGAGGATCTTCCACTCCTGGGCGCCCAGGTCGCCCTGACCGGCCTGGACGATCTGCTCGCCGTACGCCTTCGACTGCCCGTACGGCATGAGCACCTTGCCGCTGTTGACGCTGACGATCCAGTAGAAGGGGCCGGGGCCGGCCGCAGCCGCGCTCGCGGCACCGCCGTAGCCGATGACGGCTCCCGCGAGCGCGACGGCGCTCGCCATCAGCGTCAGGGCTTTTCTCATGGTTCTGCTCCTTTGCGGATGATTGGCTGACTCCGCAAAGCCTCGCCGCCGCGTACGGTCCGGCGGATCCGTGAGATCTACCGAGTTAGCGTGGAGCCGCTACGTAGACCGCCGCCGTATCAGGGGAAACACGGATAGGCGCGCGGCCTGGAACTGTCGATACTTGTCCCCATGACGGGCACGGGCGGCACCGCCATGGTCGGACGCGACGCCGAGATCTCTCTGGTGAACACCCTGGTCGCCGCGGTGGCCGACGGCCGGGGCGGGATGCTGCTCGTCCTCGGCGAAGCCGGAATCGGCAAGTCACGGCTGCTCGCCGAGGCCGTGCGCGACGCGCGTGAGGCGGGGCTGCTCGTCCTGTCCGGACGCGCGGTGGAGGGCGGCGGCGCCTACCGGCCGCTCGCCGAGGCACTCGCCGGCCCCCTGCGTACGGATCCGTCGCTCGGCGGCGACGCGCTGCTGCCCTACCGTGCCGCGCTCGGCCGGATGCTGCCCGGATGGGCCGCCGGGACGCAGCCGCCCGCGGGCCTCGACTCCGCGCTCGTCCTCGGCGAAGGCCTCGTCCGGCTGCTCCGCGCACTCGCGGGCACGCGCGGTTGCCTGCTGGTCCTCGACGACCTGCACTGGGCGGATGCCGACACGCTCGCCGTCCTGGAGTACCTCGCCGGAGCCGTACGCGACTGCGGTGTCCTGATCATCGGCTCGGCCCGTGACGACGAGCGACCGGCCCGCCGGCTCGACCGTCTCACCGCCCACCCCGAGACCCGGCGGGTACGGCTGCGGCGCCTGGACGACGCAGGCGTACTGGAGCTCGCCGAGCGCCGTTCCGACGGCGTGCTCCCCGACGACGTACGCCGTCTGGTCCTGGCCAAGTCCGACGGTCTGCCGTTCCTCGTCGAGGAACTCGTCGCGGGCGGCCTCGCGGCCAGCGCGGTCCCGCCCACCTTCGCCGGCATGGTCGACGAGCGGCTCGCGGCTCTCACCCCCGAGCGGCGGCGCGTACTCGAGGCCGCCGCCGTCCTCGGCGACGAACCTGACTGGATGCTGCTGCGTACGGTGACCGGCGCGACCGAGGCCACCGTCCTGGCGGCATTGCGCGCCGCGCGCCCCCGGCTGGTCACCGACGCCGGTGACACGTTGCGCTGGCGGCACGCGCTGACCCGGGACGCGGTCCTCGCGACCGTCACCCCGCCCGAACGCGCGGTGTTCGCCCGGCGTTCGGCCGAGGCGCTGCTGAGCCGTGGCGGACCGGATGACCACGTACGCGCCGCCGAGTTGCTGGCCGCGGCCCGTGACCGCGACCGCGCCGCCACGATCTTCCTACGGCTGGCCCGCGAGGACCTCGACCGCGGCGCGTTCCGCGACGCCGCCGCACTGCTCGAACGCGCCGAGGCCACCGCCGCGCCCGAGCCCGCCGTCGCGGTGGAACGCGTACGCCTGCTGACCTCCATCGGCGAGGCCGACGCCGCGCTCGCCGAGGGCACGAAGATCCTCGACCGGACGACGGGCGAGGACCACGCACGGCTCTGCCTGCGCCTGGCCGACGCCGCGATCACCTTGCGCCGCTGCGACGAGGCCGACCGGCTGCTGCGGCGCGCCGGCCGTCCGGACGACCCGTACACCCTCACGCTCGCCGCCGAGTCGGCCTTCCGGCGCGGCGACCTGCCGGAGGCGGCTCGCCTGGCGGAGACGGCGGTCGAGGCCGCCGAGGCCGCAGGCGCGGTCGACGCGTGCTGCCACGCGCTGCTCACCCTCGGCCGGTGCGGGCTGCGGCAGGACGCGGAGGCGGTACGCCCGGTGTACGAGCGCGCCGCGCAGCTCGCCGCCGAGCACGGCCTGCGCCCGTGGCGGGTCGCCGCGCTGATCGGCCTCAGCACGGTGGACATGCACTCCCGCCCGTTCCCGCCGGTGCTCGCGGAGGCACGCGCGCTCGCGGTGGAGACCGGGTGCCTCACGGGAGTGCTCGGTTCCAGCCTCCTGCACGTCGAAGGCGTCCTCGTCGTCGACGGCCCGATCGCCGCCGAGGCGCGTGCCCGCCAGGTCGCCGCCGAGGCGGGGCGGCTGCGGCTGCCCGTCCTTCAGGCACTCGCGGAGCTGTACGCCGCACACGGCCGCGCGGCGGACGGTGACGAGCCGGGCGCGCGGGCGCTGCTGACCGCCGCCGGCGGGCGTACGGGAGCCCCGATCGAGGTCACCGCGCTCGCACCCGCGGTCCTGGGGTTGCGCTGCCTGCTCGACCACGATCTGGAGGGGGCGGCCGGCCTGTTCGACCAGAGCATGCGCCGGCTGATCGGGCGCCAGGAGGCCGCGCCGGTCCCGCAGTGGGGGCTCTGGGCGCTGCTCCGTACGGTGACCGCCGACCGCGGTGACGAGGCGCGTGCCGAGGCACGCCACTCCTACGCGGCACAGCGCTCGGTGAACCGCGGCGTGCTGCTCTACGCCGACGCGGTCGCGGCGGGTCGCGCCGGACGTGCCCACGAGGCCGTCGACCTGCTGGCCGCGGGTGACGCGACACTGGCCGAGCAGCACTGGTGGCGGCGCCTGTGCCGCACCGTGGTGATGGAGGCCGCGATCGGCGACGGCTGGGGTGATCCGGTGGCGGTTCTCCGTACGGACCTGGCAGCGTTGGAGGAGACGGGGGAGAACCGCCTGGCCCGTACGTGCCGCGACCTGTTGCGCCGCGCCGGCGCCCCGACCCGCCGGGGCCGTGGCCTGGCGCCGGTGCCCGGGCCGTTGCGCGCCGCGGGCGTCACCAGCCGTGAGGTGGACGTACTGGGCCTGCTGGCGGAGGGTTTGACGAACCGCCAGATCGCCGGGCGGCTGTTCCTCTCACCGCGCACCGTCGACACCCACGTGGCCAACCTCCTGGCCAAGACCGGCGCCGCGGACCGTACCCAGCTCCGCGCTCACTGGTCCGAACGGACGATCGCGGCAAGGTGAGATGCGTCATCCGCGCTCCCACTTAACGGTCAATCGCGGAGCGACATTCTGTGGCGAAGGAAGTCAAGGTATGGCCGGCCGGCACCCTCCGGTCCGCCTTTCGCGCGGATGGGCGAATGGGCGCGGGAAACGGGTGCCGCGACGCCGCGTCCGTCCTCGCGGTCTTCCAGGTCTTCCCACGTGCTGAGGGGGTTCTTCCGGCGAGCGGGCGTACATCGACCGGAACGGTTAGATGGCGGGCCCCGGCCGCAGGTTCCGGTTTTTTCTGGCCAAATATCACCTTAGGTAAAAGGCGGAATGATCCCCCGTGAACTGCTACGGTCCTTGATCGTTCGTCATATCCATGCACGGAGGAAATTAATGCGTCGTATCGCGACTCTTGTCGCAACGGGGGCCCTCGCAGCAGTCACGGCCATCACCATGGCCGCCTCGCCCGCAAGCGCCGACACGGGTAGCGCCCGTGTGGTGGCGGGTGGAACCGCAGGGACCGAGGCCGCAGGCGGAATCAGCGCGCTCGCCACCCACAAGTGGCACTCCTACAACGGTTCCTCGACCATCTACGGACACGGGACCTACAGCCGGACCAGTAAGTCCTCCAAGGTGAACGGCTACGTCAAGGACTCACGCTCCGGCAAGTACTACGCCACCGTCTACCTGCGGTGGACGCAGAAGGGCAAGTCCGGCTACGACTGGGTCGGCATCGTGAACACCCACCACCACAGCACGACGAAGTTCCCGAACGCCTATGCCTCCAAGCGCGTCTCCCACCTCTACGTCGCCGAGGCCCTGAGCAAGCACGTCAAGGGCAAGGGCTGGGTCATCGAGAAGATGGGCAGCCTGCACAAGCTCTACTGATCGCCCGAACCATCCGAAGGGGTCCCGCCGTCCGGTGGGGCCCCTTCGGCCTGAATGAGGCCTTTTGTGGTGACCGTGTTGCGGTGACCGCGACTCGCCCGTACCGGCTCAGACCCCGTTTCGCGGCGTCACGGAGCCATCGGCGGCGGGTGGGGCAGTGGGTGGGCACCTTCTGGGCGCAGGCCGTCGAAGATGATGGCGAGGTAGCGCTGCCACAGGTCGGGCGGGGCGTCGGGCACGTAGCCGGTGACGTAGTTCGGCGCGCACATCAGGAGGATGACGTCCGCGCCGGTGACGTCGGCCCGTACGGCGCCGTGCTCGCGGGCCCGGTCGACCAGCCGGTGCACGGTCTGGAACATCTGCGTGCGGACCCGGGTGACCTCCGCCGGCAACTCGGCCCCCTGCAGGAACGACAGGTCGCGCTGTTGTCGCTGATGCGCGGCGACCGTGAGGAACTCCAGCAGCGCGGCGCCCGGATCCGCCGCGTCGAGCAGCCGTTCGCCGACCGCGCTGAGCGCGTCGATCCGGTCGACGACGATGGCGGCGAGCAGGTCGTCCTTCGTGGCGAAGTGACGGAAGACGGTGCCCTTCCCGACACCGGCCCGGCGGGCGATGTCGGCGACCGAGGCCTCCAGACCCCGCTCCGCGAACTCGTCCGCGGCCGCCGCCAGCAGTAGCCGCCGGTTGCGGGCGGCGTCGGCACGCAAGGGACGCGTCGAGGTCACCTCGCCACCCTAGCAAGTTGACCGCTCGGTCCGTTTATTGCTAACTTGCCGCTCGATAACATGACCACGCGGTCCGTTTCTGGAGGAGACGCATGAGGGCGGTTGTCGTAACCGGATACGGACCACCAGAGGACTACCTGGTGACCGAGGTACCGGCCCCCCGGCCCGGGCCGGGCCAGATCCAGGTCCGGATCGCCGCCGCCTCGATCAACCCGGCGGACGTCCGGCTGCCCAGCGGCGAATTCCGCGATGTCGTGCCGCTGGAGTTCCCGCACGTGCCGGGCAACGACTTCGTCGGTACGGTCAGCGAGGTCGGCGATGGTGTGACGGCCTTCCAGGTGGACGACGAGATCTTCGGCATGGCCGTGCCACGGGTGCTGCGCGCGATGGCCGGAGCGACCCGGCCGTCGCTGAGCACCGGCTCGCTGGCCGAATACGCGGTCTTCGAGGCCGATACCCCGTTTCTGGCACACCGCCCGGCCGGCCTCGACATCGACCAGGCGGCCGCACTGCCCACTGTCGGCCTGACCGCACGGGCGCTGATGGCCACCGCCAAGGTGCAACCCGGCGAAACCGTCCTGGTCGTCGGCGCGACCGGCGGCGTCGGTACCGCGCTGATCCCGCTGCTCGCCGCCGCGAAGGCGCGGGTGATCGCCACCGCGACCGCCGCCGACGTCGGCGTCCTGCGGACCCTCGGCGCGGACGAGACCATCGGATACGCGGAATCCGACTACCCCTCCGGCATCGACGTCGCGTTCAATCTGACGCTGCCGAGCGACCACCTCGCCGGAGTCGCAACTGCCGTCCGCCCAGGCGGACGCCTCCTCACGATCACCTACCCCGTACCGCGGCAGGAGTGGATCGGACGCGATGACGTCGGTCTGCATTTCGTGCTGGACATGGACGGCACATTCGGCGGGATACGCGAGGTCGGTGAACTGGCGATCCGCGGCGAACTGCGAGCCACGATCGGCCGCCGTTACGCCCTCGACGAGGGCGCCCAAGCATGCACCGACTTCGTCCGCCTGCACACGACCGGCAAACTGGTCGTCACGGTGTGAAACGCGGCGTCATCGGCATTCGTGGAAGATCACTCGTTTGACGACACCACTACGCGACAGGAGTCACCGCGTGACAACCGAAATCCGCGAACTCCACCATGCCTTCAACGACGCCGAGCTGCACGCCGACACCGACCGGTTGAACACCCTGCTGGCGGATGACTTCATGTCCATCGGCGATCGGGGCTTCCAGCTGAACAAACGGCAGTGGATCGACCGACACGCCGACTTCGCGTACCACTCCGTGGAGATATCCGAGGTGGACGTGCGCTGTTACGACCACGCCGCGATCGTGCGCTGCGTCCAGCACAGCCGCGCGTCCTGGCGTGGTGACGCGATGACGCTGACGGTTCGCCTGAGCCAGGTATGGATAGAACTACCCGACGGATGGCGGCTCGCCAGCATCCAGTTCAGCTCGCTCGACCCGGCCTAGGGGTGAGTTCCTCGAAGCTCAGGCGGCGGAATCGTGGCGAGTGATTTCTTCCGCTCCGAGACGATCATGTTGGCCCGGTCGTACTGCTCGCGGTCGTGGAGCGCGCGACCCGCTGCTGGTCAGTACGCTCGTCCAGGTTCATGAGCAGATTCCGGCCGCGTGCGGCCGCGCGTTGGGCGTGGTGCAGTGACCTCGACCGGTCTCAGTTCCTCAATCGAGTCAGCGCCCCGCCGCAAGCGGCCAGGGACATCGTTCCCGGGGGTTGGCTGGGAAGAAGTGCCGGACCGACCACGAACTCGTCATCCAATCATGATGACCACGATCCGGCTACAGCAGGCTTTTGATCACCTCAAATCTCCAGATTTCGGTCTGATGGAGATCTGGGAGGCCGATTCCGCTGCCGGTTGAGCGCCAGTTGGTCTACACGACTGGCCCTGTTCATGAGTTCCTTACTAGTGTTGGCGTCCTCAGACGTCCCTTGCAATCTGGTCGGGTTGATGGCGAACGAACGGCTACGCGCAGCGCTTACGAGAAGCGGGGTTTCCCAGGCCGCGCTGGCCGAGGCGGCGGGGGTCGACGAGAAGACCGTCGAGCGATGGATCACCAAGGCACGGAGACCGCACCCGCGCCATCGTCATACGGCGGCGACGTATCTCGGTGTGGACGCGGCGTACCTGTGGCCGGTCACCGACGAACTGACGGCGCTTGCCCAAAGTGAGATTCTCACGTTCTACCCAGGGCGTGATGCCGTTCCCGTGGATGAGTGGAACAGCCTGGTCACGAAGGCCGAACGCGAGATCGGGATCTTTACCGATGCCTTTCCGCTGGACGACGAGCGCGCTCGGGCGCTGCTCGCGGAAAAGGCACGGTCCGGTGTGCGCGTCCGGATCCTGCTCGGGGAGTGGACCGAGGAGGATAGTGCCGACGGAGAGACGCAGATTCGTCGCACGATGGCGCTTTGCCGGCTCCTTCATGCGACCGATGGCGTGCAGGTCCGTCTGCATGTCTCGGGCATGCACCACCGCATCTGTCGTGCCGATGAAGAGTTGATCGTCAACCTGCATGTGCATGTACCTGGTGGGGCGGGACCCGTCCTTCACCTGCACAAGCTCGCTGGCGGAGAATTCGCGAGCACCTTCATCGGTAGCTTCGAATATGTCTGGTCCCGTGCGCGGCCGATGTCGGCGGGCGCCTGAAGAAAGTGCGGTTGCGGCATTCGACCGTGCCGTTATTTTGGGACCGGTAGGGGCGGTGCGCTTGTGGACGATGCCGGCCGCGGCCAGGGTGTCGCGCCAGGCGTGGGACTTGTAACACGAACCGTTTGTCGGTCAGCACGCGGGAGACGGTGATGCCGCAGGAGCCGAAGAAGGTCTGGGCGCGGGTCCAGAACCCGGTAGCGGTTCCCTTCTTCTCATCGGTGCAGATCTCGCTGTAGGCCAGGCGGGAGTGATCATCGACGGCGGCGTGGATGTAGCTGTAACCGGCGCCGGAACGGGTCTTACGCCCCGCGCGGCGGCCGATCATCTTGTGGCCACCGCCCTCAGAGATGTTGCCGAGAAGCAGCAGGCCGGCGATACGCGCCGGGCCCCACCGCCGTGACACCCGGACCTTGATGATCCGCCGCTCGGTCCGGCCGGTGTCCACCGCGGACTGGCGTACGCGCGGCTGGAACGATCAGCCATGCCGGCTTCACCGTGGGTGCGGTAGCGGCCCGGCCCTCGGCAAGGACCTCATCGACAAGATCGAACGGGACGACCCGGGTCAACTCGGCCAGGTGCCTCGCGGCGAACACGCCGGGAGCATGACAGATTACAGAATCGGACACGGCAGCCCTGTGGAGGAACACGAGTCTTGGCGGAAGCGGGAACCTCTACAAGGGCTGCACCCACATCACCAACCGGAACGCCGATGCTTGCGCCGATCGCCAGACCCCTAACCGAACGGCATTGGCCCTAGTGGCTCTTTCGGACGAAGCGTCCCTTGCCGTGGTGGGTTTCGATCAGTCCTTCGCTCTGTAAGAGAGCGAAAGCAGCGCGTACGGTGCCGCGGGCGACGCCGTAGGTCTCGACGATCGTTGTCTCGCTGGGCAGGGCGTCGCCCGGCGCCAGGCCACCATTGTTGATCTGAGTGCGGAGGTCGGCGGCGATTCGCCGGTAGTGGTATTGGGCTGAGGTGTCGCCACGGAGGTGTCGGCCTTTGCCGGGGAGTGTTTCGATCAAGCCTTCGTGTTCGAGGGTGGCCAGGGCCCGGCGGATGGTGTTGCGGACGACGGCGAACTCCGCGCACAGGTTCGCCTCGGAAGGGAGAAGGGAACCGGGATCCTCGGCGGCGAAGCGCTCACGGAGGATGTCGGCGATCTTCGCGTACGCGCCCCAGGCGGTGTTGGGACTCACCTTTCTCCTTTCTCGGGTCGAGGGGCCAGCACAAGTCTCGCAACGACGTTCCGCTCGTGGGCGTTCAGAACGAGCCTGTGGATAACGCCGAGCATGCGGGGTCTCGGGCCCCGAAACCGACGAGCGTCATGATCCACAATGCGCCTCCGGTTAACGCGGCAGTTTCTCGCGTACGCCGTACCGCCTGAATACGAGTGGGTATCTGACCGCCATGGGGACCTTTAGGGACGTTTCTATGTTAGCGTCGCCGAGTCCGCGCAGCTTGGAAGGGGCGGTAAATAAGATCAAAGACGAGGGGCAGTGATCCGAGGTGTCACGTGGTGTGGCGTTCGAGGCTTCCTACGCGCGTCGATCGGCCGTTCCCCGTCAGGTCTGGCATCGGATGTTCGCGCAGGCCGAAGAAAACATCGACGTTCTCGCCTATTCCGGACTCTTTATCGCTGAGGACTCCGAAGCGATGCGCATCCTGATGGCCAAAGTGACCGGTGGTGTGCGCGTGCGAGTTCTGCTTGGCGACCCGGACAGCGAGAACATCATTCGGCATGGCGCCGATGAAAGTCGTGACGTTTCGGCCGAAATACGCAAAGCGCTTACGCTGTATCATTCGCTCGACGGGCTCGGAAGCGTGGAGATCCGGTTGCACCGTATAACGCTGTACGCGTCGATCTTTCGCGGAGACGGTGATCTTTTTGTTAATCCGCATGTCCATGGTGAGGTTCCGGCGCGTTCACCGGTCATCCACCTGGGGCATAACGGCGGCACCGGAGATGTCACGCGCGTCTATCTCAAGGGCTTCGAGAGCATATGGGTCGGATCGAGGTGGTGAAATCGCGCGCGGAGATGACACGGCCGGCGGCGCACTCGGCAAGTCGAGGGATGGCGGATGAGCGCCGCTCGCGGAGTGACTTCGGTCACAGGATCGATGGATCCTCTCGGGCGGGAGGTATGGCGTGGCGCTTTCCGGTCTATTGCGCGCCTGGTAACCGTGCAGACAAACCGGTAATAATGCGCCAAAGCAGTCTGTCGAACCGAACTGGGTCGGGGTGTGGACTGGTGACGAAGCGGCAAGATGATAGCCACGACTCACCCGAACCCAGCCATAACTCAGTGTTAGGTCCGGTGTACGGGCCCGTCATCCAAGCCCGCGATGTCCATGGCGATGTGCATCTTCATCGGCCGACCCTGCCTCCTCCGAGCCAGCTTCCGCCGCAGTCGCGGCTCGTCGACCGTCAGGCCGACCTGGCGGAGTTGGACGCCCTTCGTGATCGATCCACCGACACATCGGCGACCGCCTTGGTGACCGGATCGGCCGGCGTCGGAAAGACGGCCCTTTCACTGTCGTGGGCGCACACGGCACGGTCGCATTACCCCGACGGGCAGTTGTTCGCGGACCTCGGCGGTCATTCCTCAGACGCTCCGCCGGTCTCGCCCCACGCCGTACTCGGGGACTTCCTGTTCTCGCTTGGGATCGCACCCGACCTGATTCCAGGGGAGTTCGCCCGTCGCGCCTCGTTGTTCCGCAGCGTCACCCACGAGCAGCGGATCCTCGTCCTGCTCGATGACGCGCTCACGGCCGCCCAGGTACGACCGTTGCTGCCCGCGTCACCGGGGAGCTTCGCCCTCGTGACGAGCCGGTATCGGCTGGGCGCCCTACTGGCCCATGGAGCGCATGGGGTCCATGTCGACCGGCTCGACACGAATGCCGGGGTCGCGCTGATCTCGGACGTACTCGGCGATCAGCGGGTGGGCCGGGAGCGCGAGGCCGCCGAGGAACTGGTCGCACTGTGCACACGCCTGCCGCTGGCGTTGAGCGTCGCCGCAGGCCGGCTCGCCGCCCGCCCGAGCTGGCCGCTCGGCGAGATGGTCGCCGCGCTGTCCGAAGAACAGCGCCGTCTGGCGGAGCTCGCGATCGGAGACGACATGGTGGTGCGATCCGCGTTGGACCTTTCCTACCAGGCCCTCGGCGCCGAAGCCGCACGGCTTTATCGGTTGCTCGGGCTGGTCCCGGGCGAGACATTCGGCGGTGACGCGGCAGCCGCGCTCGGAGGCGTACCCGCGGTCGAGGCAAGGAGCCTGCTCGGCGCCCTTACCGACGCGAACCTCGTGACCGACACCACGGGTGGGAGATACCGCTTCCACCACGCCCTCATCCGCCTGCACGCGCGGGAGGTGGGCGAGGCCGAAGACACCGGCGAGCTACGGGGAACGGCCCTGGGGCGACTCCTCGGCTGGTATCTCGACACGGCCGCGAAGGCCGAGCGGCGACTGCGGCCGTACCGCGGCGAGCTGCCGCGTGACGCCGAACCGCCGCCCGTCGAGCCGACGGACTTCGGTGGCCCCGAAGACGCACTCGGCTGGATGGAGGCCGAACGCCTCAACCTTCATGCCGCGATCACGGCCGCGCACGAGCGAGGCCGATCGGCGACCGCCTGGCAGCTCGCGGATGCCATGTGGGCGCTCTATCTCTATCGGGGACACCACGCCGAACGAGTTGCGGTGGAGGAGGCCGGACTCGCGGCCGCCCGAAGCTGTGATGATCAGTACGCGGAAGCGAAGATGCTCAACCGGCTCGGCTTCAGCCTGCATGGGCTCAGCCGAGAGGAGGAGGCTGCCGCATGCTTCGAAGAAGCCCGTCAGCTGTGGAAACGCCTTGGCGAGCGCGGCCGGGAAGCCGGCTCGCTGCGAAGGTTGGGCATGATCAGCGTGGCGATGGGCGACCGGGACGCGGCGATCAGCGCCTTTCTGTCCTCCTGTGCGATCTACCGTGAGCTGGACGCCGATCGCAAGGCGGCGCTCGCCCTCATCGATCTCGCGAACGTCCTGCTCGGCGGGGACCGCGCTCCGGACGCGCTGACCTACTTGGCACAAGCCCGCGAGCTCCTTACCGTCGACGACTCCTACAACCGCGCGCGGCTTCAGATCGCGCTGGGGAGGGCGTATACCGCAATTGGGGAATATCAGCGATCGAGCCGTGAGCTGGACACCGCGCTCGAGACCATGACGGCGCTGGGTACGTCGACCGGCCAGGCCGAGGTCCTCGAAGGACTGGGGGAGCTCGCGAGCCGTACGGGCCGGCTCCATGACGCTCGGCTCAACCTCGAAAGCTGCCTGAGCTTAATGGGAGACACCGAAACGGCCGCGCACGCCAGGGTGAGAGCCCGCCTGGAGGCGCTCGGGCCGCCTCGCTGAATCGCGAAGCGGCCCTGTGCCTTGCTATATGGAACGCCGCCTCTGGGGTCTGTCCACTGCGAGAGGAAAACCGCGGGTGGCGATGTTGGTGGTTGGCTAGGACGGGCGTCCTGAACCCCTCCTAGCCGATCATCATGAAGGTCTCCACTGACGACACCCCCCTCCCGCCCTTCTTGATCGTTTGGGCGAAAGCAGAGCCTACCGGGATGAGTGGCCTTAAAGGGGGGGTACCAGCAGGCCGCCCTATATATCGCCTAGCGGTCTGGTTCAGGTGATCCCGCGTCGGCGTCCCAGCGGCTGAGGGTTGTGGTGGCGGGGTGGACGCGCCGCAGGCCAGCGAGCTCGTCCTCGTTGAGCGAGACCGAGCTAGGGAAGCTGTCGCCGATCTTCCACCCGGCGTGGAGGACGGCGTCTTCGAGCGCTGTCACCGGGTTTCCGGTCGCCAGCCAGCCATGCAGGAACGACGCGAACAGGGCATCGCCGGCGCCGGACGTGCTGGCGATCCCGCGAGGCGTGACGGCCGACACCTCGACGAGGCGTCCATCGTCGAGGCCCATGAGACAGCCTTGCCCGCCGAGGCCGACCGCGGCGATCATGCAACCCGGGTACTGCTCGAACACCCTGGCGATCCATTCTCGCGGTCGGCAGGGCAGACGTTCGTGGCTGCAGAAAATAATGTCCGCGACTTCGAGCCACGGCCGAGAATATCCATCATTTAGATCGGTTATAAGGTGTACGTCAACAGCGATCGGTTTGCCTTCATCGACGGCAGACTGTAGCAAGGGCTGGACGAACCCGGTGTTCGTGAGCACGGCGAGATCGGCGTCGCTCACCGCACGCCGGAATTCCTCGACCGGGTATTCGATGGCGTTCACATTGGCCACGTACGGGTTGCCGCTACGCCGCCCGTCCGGTGCGACGAGTACCACGCCGAGCGATGACTCTTCAGCTGTGACGACGCCGGCTCCGAGCAGTCCACGGGTCCGCAGTGACGCGCGGATCGCCTCACCAGGGACGTCGTTTCCGACGAAGGTGCAAAGGCGCACGTCGTCGCCGAGACTTCGGAGCGTATCGGCGATATGGCAGCCCGCCCCGGACACCTCGGCGCGCAACCACTCGGGAAACCGCGCCGAGGCGTACGGCACCGGGAACTCCTCAACGGGCAGTGCCATGTACAGGCTGGTCACACCCGCTACAACGATCTTGCTTCCCATGGATGTCTCCTCCGTGACGGTCAGGCCAGGCGGGGCGCCGGCACAGGGTCGACGCGCGGGATGGACGGGGGCTGCGTAAGTCGCAGTTCGCGGTAGATGAGCCGGCGCATGTTCGTGGCGTAGTGGCCGGGTTCGGAGGTGAGCCGATCGACGACCGCCGCTTGCGCCGTCGGGCGGTAAGCGCTGTTCGCGAGTTGGGCGCCGAGGGGTTCGTCGAGGTTCACCCGTGGGGCGGTCGTGGCAAGCAGTCCCCCGGCTGACTCCTCGTCGACGTCGTCGCCGGCCTCGCCGACCAGGAGGATGGGCACCCCGGTGACCGTGCCGTACACCGCTACCGAGCCGTGGTCGCCCACGATTCGGTCGGCGGCGACGAGCGCTCCACGCCAGTCGGACTCCGGTGGTACGAGCACCAGCCCCTGCCGTAAGCAGTCGTCCAGCCACATGCGGATTTGCAGCACGCCGTGGCCGAACCAGACATTCGGGTGCAGAAGTGCCGCGAGCCGATAACGATCTCGGGGGAGTTCGGCCGACAGTCGCCGCAACAACTCGGCGTGGCGGCCGAACAGCGACTTGGCGCCCCAGGTCGACGTCACGACGACGAGCCGCTGGTCGTCCGCGACGTCGAGCGCACGTCGGTACGTGAGCCGGTGAGGTGCGCTGGCGACGAGCCGGTCGTGACAGGGGTCCCCGACCACGGTCGCGACCGGCAGGGCTTCCGGGCAGGACCGGGCGAGCCGCAGGCGTTCACGCTCGTGCGCGAGCGCGATGGCGGTGGGAACCACGACCCCGTCTCTGACCAGCTCTTGGGCGGCGAGGCCGTACACCCCCCGAGCGGCGTGCGCACCGCCGGCGAGACGCCGGCTGACGCGTTTGTTGAACCCGGCCCCGTGCGGGACGACGATCAGTGCCGCGTGAACGTCTTCGATACCTCCGTACGCGGCGGCGATGGCGAGGTCAAAGCGTTCGTGGACGGCCTGCTGCCAGGGCAGGACGACACCGCCGATATGTCGCAGCAGTTCGGGCACTCCGTTATCGAACACATCCGGGGCCATGGTGAAGACCACCTGGACCCGAAGATCAGTGGAGAGGAGCTGGACGACGTCCAGCAGCCGCTGCCCGGAGGTGACCGTGTGAACAATGATCAGGACCGTTCGCTCGCTCTGACGTGTAACCCACCGCGCCGAATCTGGTCCTACTGGAACGCTTCGCCATTCAAGGCCGGACATGGTGTTTCGCCCCCAATGTGGGCGGACCGCGGGATTGATCCGCCCATGTGGCCGC
>Ga0247774_1000763_pt1 | contig 16202 bp, 8 predicted proteins | sample UWRJL001104B6_FD_179933 | JGI IMG/M metagenome (GOLD analysis project Ga0247774, IMG submission 179933) | Plant litter microbial communities from Arlington Agricultural Research Station in Wisconsin, United States - UWRJ-L001-104B-6 | ecosystem: Environmental > Terrestrial > Plant litter >... | reverse complement strand
TTTCTCCAGCTTAGCTCCAGGTCAAGCTGGAACATAGCTGCCTAGGACGGCGGCGAAAGGTTGTGAAACTCATTTCCTATAGGTTACGATATCTATATTCGTACTGGGGAATGGCCTGTCTGGGGTGAAGGGAGGTGCGCAGGTTGGCTACCTGAGTTCGGTGTACAAGTCTTATAGGCAACCAACGTGATACTGGTGGCCAGGTAGTTATCTGCGGCAGCCAACAATCGGTGACTTGCAATCTTCTACTTCTCGAAAACGTCCTTCACATACAGGAAACAATAGCCTACCTATTTACGTTGCACTCCGCGTTCCACTCACCACCACATTTAGATGTTTCTCGGTGCCGCAAACAGCCTAGCCATCTGAGCGTCAGTCGTGTCACCACCAAATTGCAACTAAGCGAAACTTCTAGCTGCTCACTTGAAGCTGACCGCGAATGTGGAATATAAACCGTCCACAACAGTCTAAGTTTGGGGGCCTTCATTCCCATGTTGATGATACAGGCTAGGAGAATTATTATCCCTGTTGCTTTGATACTCACGCAGGGCCTTCCCTGAATGCCACGCCGACTCCAGCCTGGTATGGCTATGATGATTACCCTTAATCTTTTAATGCCCGCTCCACCGCAAACCCTCCCTCCAGCCTTGTTACAAGTAGATCTCAGCGATCTGGCTTGCTGGGATGCGGACTACAGTACACCACGCCTCGACTTTCTGCCGATCTTCCCGTCAAGCCCCCGGACTTATCTGTTTACGGCCAGACCTCAATGCCCAGGCCGCATGCCCCAGCCCAGCCAGCCAGCGTATGTGCCAGGCACAGTACTGACGAAGGGAAGAATGAAGGGAAATTGTTAATGCGCCACGGGCAGAGACCCCCCCCTAAATGCAACAGAAATAAACTTTATTTTGTCTCCGCCATGTGGTTGACATGTGAATTCTTGCGGGGTTGAGGCTTGCATAGGATGAAAACAAGGGGGGCAGGCCTGGCCGACTGACCACGCCCCGTTCGTTCCATTCCCTTCTTTTCATTTGCTCGTTAGAGAGAATTGACCGTTTATACAGAGAACGCATGACATCAAGCCCAACCTTTTGACAGCAAGGAAAGAGAAGGGTTTGCATGGAAGCGCCCCTCAGGGGCGTTCTACAACACACGATACACCATTGATGCGAGGCCAAGTAGAAACGGCGCCTCATAATTTCGGGCAAATATGGGCAACAATAGATCGTCGTCCTTCCCAAATGCGAGATTGCATATAGCATCACGTCGATCCAGTACTTCCACCTTCTCACCTGTCAACGGCTACCATGAGGAGGCCACGAGGCGCCCATGAGGTAGATGCATAAAAAACGTGGCCTCTGAGGCCACCTTGGGTTGAGGGCTCCCACGTCGATCACAAAGTTATTCGCATGAGCTAATTTACTGCAAACTTCTGTTTGCATCTTCTAAAGCAATTACGTGTTCCAGTCAACACGTCTATTCACATTTCTAGCCCCTTATCTGGGCTTCTATGCATGTTCCTTCATCGCCATCACCTAACTGTCTCTTCAACACGGCGTGCTTCCCACATGTGTTCCCCTGTTCATATCGCACCGTCTGACCCGATGTATATTGATTCTATCGGCGCATTTGCCGAGTTACACTCACGCCCCTCCATGCTCTTGGGTGAGCAGTCTTCTCGTTGGCCCGGCAGGACTGAGGCGTCGGGCCTGAGATGTCGAAATACCACGGCCAGTCTTCCACCGAAAGGTGAGGCAGGTAAGGGGGCCACCGCCTGAACCCTCTGCTGTGAGGTTTCAATCTCGTATAATTAGCAAGACAGTGCCAAAAAAAATGATGGTTGTGATTTAGATGGATGAACGAAGGTGGTAATCAACAATCTGACTTTCGAAATCTGACACGAGGCTAAGATGATGCAAAGCGGGTAAAGCATGAACCGATTGTGCTTCATTGAAAGTATGCAGAATGGCGGATATACACGTTTTCGAGGAATTCTGTTAGTTTGTTACTCGAAATCTCCGTCCTGGTTAGAAACTTGATGCCTTGCTCCCACTTCCGTTCCCATCCGAGCAAGTCTTCCTGCTCCTTATAAAAGGTGTGTTTTCCAGAAAGCAGAAAGCAGAAAGCAGATCTGGGGAACACAAAGACCCATTTTCTCAACACTCTAGTGAGAGAAAGGAACCGAGCGCTGCGGTGTCGGGTATGTTGTTGCCTTATCGGATAGAGGACCCCGCGGGGAGGTAACGAGTTCCGACGCGCACATATATAGGTAGTATTCATAAGGGGAGAAGAAACAATCATTTGCTCGGCAGTAGTACTGTATTCGCAAGATAACCCCTGATGGCGTCTACCAGAATCAAACATGTTGTTGTGCGACAGACGCAGGTTATCGGCAGTTGTGTCGTGTCGGTTTCCCCGTAATCCCTGACTCTGATCGGGACGCAGGGCCACAAGCCGGAAGCCGGATGTCGGATCGACGGTTCGAATCGGGAGTCTGCGTCAGTAGGTGATCATATGATTTGGGAACGAGGCTTCTAGAAAGTTACTGAGCGTCGCACAGAATGAGAGAAGTGGTAGTTGGAGAAGACGATATTTTGATATGATTGATCGCTGAAGACGACGGTGCCGAGTAATGCGTCGCTACTCAACAATGCGTTGCTTGAAGGTCTTAAACGGAGAAAAGAGCTACGAATTGAAATACTGGCTTGAGATGGGCGACTGAAGAAATATAGAAAAGGGAAAGAAAACACTGGAAAATTTCTATCATTGATTCATATCTGCTGTCAATGCCGCGTTTTGAGCAGAGTGACTCTCCATTTTGTCTATATTTCCCTCACATGCTAGGCAATGTAACCAACTTTCTTCCATCCAGAGCTTTAGAATGGAGCGTCGCCGTCGCCGTCGACTGCGTTGATCTCCTCGTCCATCGGCTCGAGACCCTGTGCACTTCGGAGGGCTTCGCCCTTTTCCTCGGCTGCGTAAATGGCTTGGTTAGCATGGCTTCACCCCGCAAGAGATTTTGACGCCTGGTGAAAAATGTGCAAGACTTACTTCCTTCCTCAATAATGAGATTCTCCTGAACTTCACAATCCGTCAAGTTTGAGTTCTGCCCAATCCTGCATCTCCTCCCTAGAATACAACCCGTAAGCCTAGCAAATTTGCCCACCTCGACACCATCCATCAGCACACAGCGAGTTATCTTGGCGCCCTCACGGATCGTGCAGTTTGCACCCACGACCGACTCTTTGATGGCCACCTTCTCCTCGACGATGACCTGCTCTGCCACGAGCGAGTCCGCCTGCGTAATGGTGGTTCGGGATTTGACGCCCTCTGGGTAGGCTACCTTCTTCGGATGGGCATATGGCGATGCGTCCCGGCCGGCCTCCTCATACGAGGGACGCTTAGCTAGTTGCAGCGAAACATTGAGGAGGAGTGCGGCCGTGTCTACTCGGCGTATGATCGGAGCAGCGCTGCCAGCCGGGGCTTTCGGGTGGACGTAGGCTAGTATTGGAGGACAAGGTGGCTCTTCCCGTGCGATATCGAGTTTATTCTCTTCGAGAGAATCCACGAGGTCATCCATGCCGTCCGAATTCTCGTCGTCTGTCCACTTCCTCGCCACCTCGGCCAGGATCTCCGGAACATGCAACTTCTCGTCCAGTCCCGGCATCCACCCAGCCTTAGCCCACCACCCCAGCACATCCTCCCCAATCGTTTCCAGTCTTTCATTCTTGACCACAAAATCCACAATCCAGTGCGGGAACAGATAAATATGTGCATCCCTCAACGTCGACTTCATGTTCAACTTCGGGTGCGCTCTCATCAGGCCATGCCGAGTTGACAAACCCCCCTGCTCTCCGGTCAAATCTAAAAGCGTGTCCTTCGGCATCGCATACACCAACCTGCTAACATGCCTCTGAAGCGAGTCAGACTGAGGAGGTCGGGCAGGCTTGGGCAGTGGGGCAAGGGCTGCAAAGTCGGTTTCCTCGCCTTTCACCACGGGCTCAACGCCCTTAGTATCGTACCAGACGCTTAGTCCCGCGGGAGCATGCGGTTTGGATCCGTCGATAAGGCCGTGGGCCGGGAGGCTGACGCCCAGATTCACCCAGGCGTCCCAGAGCTTGTCGCCGGGGACTTCGCAGACAATGTCACAAGGGAGGACTAAAAAGTCTGTCTTGATGATTGCGCGGACCTCGGGATGCCGTAGGATGTTCGCCGTACTGGTGTTGTAGTCGAGCCCTTGTGGAGCGAGGATGGCGGGTTTGGGAGGGCTTGGGAGAGATGTGAGATGGGGATTGCGGTTCATGGCCGAGGTGATTGCTTTTTCGGCACTGGGCGGGCAGATGAGGGTGATATCTTTTCGGACGTGTCATTTGGGGCGCTCCAGGCGCGGTGGTCTCATACGGTGATACTTACATCTAACGCCCATCCGATAGCAATACTGCAGGGCATACCACACCATGGGTCGATTGGCAATGGAGAGGAGAGCCTTTGGGTGCTCATCTGGGTTGGCCGTAAATGTGGGGAAGCTTGACCCCGGGCCACATAGAATGAGGGCCTGGAGGGAGGAGAGCTTTGCAGGCATGGTTTCGGTGGGCTTCCCCTGCTTGAAAGACTCTCGAGGCTATGGCGATTCGAGTCTGATCGAGGTCCTGCGTCGATGCGTCACCCGAATTTCTAGTGGGGCAGATGGATTTCGAGAGCGTGCTCTAGCCGTAACCCTAAAATGAATACATTGCTCACCAGGAGCAACTGCACGTCCTGTTCGCAAGAATCAACAGCCGTTTACACCGTCGCTAAAAGTCACCAAACGGCCTAGTGCAATATATTTATTTACGAAAATCCTCTGAATCTGATCTACTGTTGTTTGCTGTGATGCGGATGAGCGACGGAAAACAAGACGACGATTTGTATATGGTCGAACCGAAGCTGGTACATAACATAAGATTGAGATGCACAATTGGGATAGAGGGGCGGCGCGAAGGGACACTCCTACCTCGACTATGTGGTGAGATAAATATCTCGCTTCTGAATGATGTATATAACCTAATCCATCTCAAAACAATCTCATTAGGCTATCTCACGTTGCGGTACGATCTTTGACGAGCCCTAACCTTAGGATGTGCTTGATACAGTATTAAAAAAAGCGCACTGTCTCTGACACCTGCCATCCACGCTCATGTACAGTGCCAAAATAAGTGGGTCGCACTAAACCAAGCATCTTAGTGAGGTCCACTCAGAGAATCCGCCAGACTTTAACCTTCGCTTCCTTGTCTCGCACCGGTTCACCTTCTATCGATAGATGAATCAAGGCCGCACCAGCCTCTCGAGGCCCCACCACTATTTAAAGGTCTCGAAAGCAGAAATCTGATCAGCATGCCTCCGCCTACCGAAGACGTGATCCGCGCCCGCGTCGTCGCCCACATGAACAAGGACCACCAGCCCGAGCTGGCCCTCTACCTCCGCGCCTGGGCCGGCCTATCCGCCGCGCAAGCCTCCCGGTCAACCCTCGAGGATTTGAAGCTCGACGACATGGCCATCCGTACCCAGGACGGAGCTCTCCACCACGTGCGCATCTCGCCGGCCATGGTCTCTCTCTCAGACGCGCGCCAGACCATGGTTCGGCTGGACCGCGAAGCCCGCGAGAAGCTGGGCGTGGGGGATGTCACCGTCGCCGAGTTTCGACCTGCCAAGGGGATGGATGCAGCCGTTGGCGGGGCCGTGGCGTTTTATTACTTTTGTTTCTTTTCGCTCGGCAAGGTTGTCGACAGTGGGGATGACGAGGCAGTTTGGGGGTCGGTGAGAAGGTTCTGGGACATGGTGTTCCCGGGGGGGATTGTCGGGTATGCGTGGGTTGTAAGGACGATTTTTTGGCTCGTGGTGGCTATTCATGCTACCGAATGTGCGCTGCTGGATGGGACCCGGCTACGGAAATATGGGGTGAGGATGGGAAGTGGGATTTGGTGGATGTGGATGGGGACATGCTTTTTTGAGGGGTATCCGAGTTTTAAGCGGTTTGATCGAGTGGTTAGGGAGATTAGGGAACGAGAGGGGAAATCCAAATAGATGATTAGAGCAGCTTGCTGTTATTTCAGCGATGCGTACGGAGATACTTGTACTGCGGGTGTCTATCCAGAGCCCAACCTCTGTATCTGATCCTGGTGCTGCTTAATGCCACTGAAATATGGAACTCGCAACATAGATAAATGTGTTTTGGCCAAATTCTTCCTCTTTGTTATTGCGATTGAAATGGTTGATTGAGCCAGATGACTATGACCCATCCGAAAGAAGCAAGTACCAAAATTGCCCAAGTTCTTTCGCAATTGTTGGATGCATGACTCCATCGTATAAACCACGAGCCGAATAGTAAGAGAAGAGAAAGGCCAGAGAAAGGCCCGCAAAAGAAAGTCTCACATTGCAAAATGCCAATCCATATAATCCCAAGACAACCTCGCTGACAGACAAGATTTATCTGTACTGGGCCTCACGAGAGGCATCGGATAATCATTTTTAAAGTTTTTCGGAAATGCCTACTTTAGGTTCAGAGGTTTCTTGACTGTCAAAGGTCCACCAAAGCTTTTTTTACATTAAAAATTCTACTTGATGGCTGGCCTTCACTATTGCATCGTCTTGGATCAGCACAAATCCACCATCACATCACCTCACCAATGTCATAGATAAGATAGACTTTGATAGAATGATGGCCCATGTGCCTTTTAAAATTCCACTCTGTACAGCAAGAGCCAGTCTGAGACGCTCTTTGCTCCGCCGTAGACAAGAGGCAAGACCGGTCGGGTTGTGTAACACGACCAGACAGTGCTAGGAGGAGACGCAAGAATGTCAACTCCATAGGACTCAAAATGAATCCCAGCGCTGAAGTAAATGGTTGATGGTATCCTACTTTAATTGGCCGTAGAAAGGAGCTAATTAAGTGTCTCCGCAGTGGTTATTTCTCCGAAAGGTGACTCTGATGTTACTATTCGAACGACTAGGTTGATTGAACCAGACGAGGACCCAGTAGCCACCCATTTTGTCAATCCAGATTTAAAATTGAACTAAAAGATAGCAATGCTAAAATATTTTAGGTTCAGAAATGTATGAGTTTTAAGGAACAAACATCATAAAAAAGAGCCAGTAGGGTTGCATTGTAGGAGAAGAGAGCTAGACAGAATTTCCTGTTTCCCTTGTACTTCGTACACGCGAAGCTAGAAAGCTTATCGTAAATATTTTAATCAGATGATGGAGCTTATAGTGCTGTCTAGTAAACATTTCTCGCTTCTCGTTTCTTACTCTTTCGTTCTTTAGTTCTCTTTCCCCCGAGTTCAACTTGGCTTTCTAACCACGTCACACTAATACGTATTATCAGCTTCACAGCTTACTTGGCTTTTCAAATACCAACTCGAAGAGCAGTACTTCATTGATAATACAATCGTTCGATTGGGTGTACGACACAAGTCATCCGACAAACTCAGCTTCTCATTCGCCGACAGACAGTTACCCGAGTAACCCTACACATCGCCGAACTGCTTGCAGTTTTCGAGCAGGCCTCAATCCCCTTTTTTTTATCCCAGAGATTCCATATCTTTTATTTAGCTAGAAGGATAGCCCCACACGAGACTGTCAATATGAACTCTTCATCCAACATCTCGTGGCAGCAGGTCCAGGGACAGTTTCAACAAGGCAACACGGTCCAGCCCCGGAGCAACGAAAACGTGGAGATGAACTTCCAGTACTTGACAGAGGACTATACCGACATCAACACCTATGGATACCCGCTTATCCAAGGCGATCCGAATAGCTTTGTGGAGCCGGATCTGGCGGCCGAGAATTTCGGGGAGGCAGAGTTCGACGGGCTCAACTACATGCTCAGCAACTACAGCGAGAACCAACCACCCGCAGAACTGTGGGATCCAATGTCTCTCGACTTCACCGAAGTCGACATTCAAGCCTGCCTTCAGGCGCTCGAAGCACCAGCCCCAGCACCAGCACCAGCACCAGCATCAGCATCAGCCCCAGCACTAGCACCAGCACCAGAACCAGCGACAGAACCAGAACCAGCGACAGAGCCCAGTATGAGCCTTGACTTGTTCAGCACCGACTACATACTCCAGTTCTTTGAGAAGGGGATGGCCTGGGGCGAGGACGGGCCTATCAGCACGGCGAACAATACGCATGTTCATCCCAGCCAAAGACAGGACGAGGCAGAGCCGGGGCAGACACAAGCCCAGGATCTGGCTCAGGATCGAGAAAAACAGCCACAGCAGAAACTAGCCGGCCCCTCCGCGGCCGAGCAGGCTGAACTAGATATATCGAACCACGTGTTCAATGAGGTGCTAAACAACTTGAATACCTTTTTCGTGAAAGGTATCCAAACGGGTATGGAAGGGGATAGCAAGGCCGGAGGGGCCAATTCTGCCAACAAAAGACTCTTGGAGAATGACGTTGAAATGTCCCAGAAGGAGCAGCCGGTGCAACAGGAGCAGCAAGGCGTCGACAAGTTTGCTGGAATCGAGCTTGTCCTACCGTCTCGGGGAAAGCCGCGGCAAGACCAACACCAAGACCAACAACAAGAACAGCAAAGCCTTGGAATGGGGGCTGGAATTCCGTTCGCCCAACATCTTGGACAAGGCCCGCAAGAGGAACAACAACAACAAGTAATCGGAAAATGCACCGTACCTCAGTCCGTCCTGCCTTATGGAGGAAAGCCGCCGCAGCCTTTCAATCTCCAAGGGACGGTGAAGATGGCGTCAGATTCCATGCAATTCCAGGGAGTCCCGCCAGGAAATTCCACTCAAGTCTCTGGCATGGGCAGGAAGCGGCCATCTGAGGAGTCGGAATTGACTTCTGCAAGGAAGCGAAGGAAGACACAGCCAGAGCGACCGAGCGGTAACACGGGCCCGAGCTCCAGACGGGGAGTGCCAGTGGGCAGGTTCTCGTGCGATAGCTGCAAGACTTCAAAAAAGAAGTGCGATGGGCAAGTGGTGTGCGGGCGGTGTGCTCAGATCAACAAACCCTGCGTCAGATCAGGCCACGACAGGCGCACCAACGCCACCACAAACAAGCTCTTTGAAAGCCGTCTGATCATCGGCCTACACTACTCGGAGAGCTACAACAACCTTCTATCTGATCTCAGACGTACCCCGACACTTGCCGGTCACGTCTACCAGCTGCGGAACAGCGAGGTTGACCGGATGCTGGTTGACGGCCTCGCGACACCAAGAGAGGCAATGCAGTGGTTGGCGCCCATTTTCCGAGCCGAGCGCGATCAGCGGTGTAAGCATAGCAGTCTAAAAGAAAGGAGGGACGCGGCCGATGCTGTCCGAGACGAGTTCAAGGCCAAGCTGCTTGCGCTAGACAGAGAATTCAAGCAACTCCTCCATGAGATTTTGGGTCTCGGGGAATATTCACCTACCGCCGACATTCCCTCGAGCCTTGGACGAATCTTCGAGGCGCTTGATAGCGACACCGAGAGGGACCCTGAAAGGTTTATAGTTCGAGGTTGGTCGTCATAGATCAAACGAAAAAAAATAAAGAAAGAAGAAGAAGAAGGAAAGGAAAGGAATGGAAAAGGAATGGAAAGAAAGCAGGAAAGGAGAGAAAGCAGGAAATCTGGGAATATCTTTGAATGGTCGATGTTGGTGAAGAAGTAGTGGCGCATATCACTGCCGGTGGCGGTGGTCTTCAACGGAGCGGCGGGTCCCTAGGAGGAAGAAAGGTCACACATACTTCTGGCATAGGAGGTAACGGATCAAAGCGTTACCGGGTGGTGGTGGGTCCTCGCCAGAGCCTTAGTTGGTGTTGCAAGTCGGGAGGTGCTCAGGATCACTCTCACCTGCTTCAGGCGGATCTCTCATTGCGGGAACAGACCGCGAGGAAAATCGTAGTAACAGAATCGTAGGAATAAAATCGTAGGAACAAAATCGTAGGAATAAAATCGTAGATCTGCCAAACACCCACAGGATGTTAGGCTGTAGACCCGTGACCTTTGTCTGACTTTGAGTTTGCTGCCAGCTCACATCAACCTCTACCAAAATTTGGACGAAATGTCCAGCCTCACCACAAAATGGGATGGGCCGATGCTGAGAATTATTTATTCTCACGAAACATAGACGTTCTTACCCGATTAACTTAGAAATTAAATTAATCTTCATGTGCTCTTGAAGCGTTGTCAGCTGAACATGATCCTTGCCACCGTGTGGGAGTGGTTTTCTACAGGTCTGCCCGGATTGCCTCCATCTCGTCTGTTCACATCAAGGGACAGCCCTTAGCGTCCACGACCGCACCACTCGACCCGCTCTGCCGCTCCTGGACCAACTGGATGATCGCTCGAAGCTCTTCTTCTGCTGCCTCCTTGGAAGCGCTTGGTGGATATCGTGCAAGAGTGGACATGGACTTTTCGACCCAGTCTTGGATAATGTTCAGCCCAGGTAGCTCAAACCCCCTGGCCTCCAAATACGCGGCCGTGACACTGGCCTTATCCAGAACGGTTTCTACTTCCTCATCCTTGTCATAGGGGGTCATCTGAACCAGCTCGAGCCAAGACCACCACGGCGTTGTATTCATATAGGTAGACCGGAACGACTCGTTCGGATCGCAGCCAACCGAGAGAAGGTACCGAATCATGCGGTGCGCTGGCGCAACACGAACAAACTCGGTGTCGCCGGAGAGATGCCATTCAAATCGAGGGTGCATTATTGGATTGGTCGCGTGGTAAAGCAGAGGTTGCCCTTCCATCTGGGTCCACGTGGCTAAGTCCTGGAGGGTCCTCTGGCGGTAGCACTCGACAACGTCCACCATTGCGACTTCGACGGCGAGACAGGTAAGTATCTGGGTGGGCGACAGGGAACGAGAGGGGTCTAGTATGGCGCATATCTCGTTATATTTGCCAGATTTCAAGAGGTGTTCAAACTCTAGGATGACGGGGAGGACTTGGTCGGAGGGCTCCCAGTTCGCCACGGTTGCGTATTTCCATGAGGCGAAGACCCACAGGTGAGAATTTCGGAGGGTAGCAGTTCGTGTGGGACTCCACGCCCAATCCCGGGCCAGATGAAATGAAATGCAGGCAAGTGCCGCCATAGGATCAAACTTGTTCCGACCCATCTGAAGACACTGTAAGCGCCAGGTCTCCTCATGATCCAGAAACTCGGCTACGGTTCGGTGCATAAAGCGGACGTAAGAGTCGACGATGCCATCATGGCCCTCCGAGTCGGACTTTCCGCAGAAGCAAGACTCCACCGCTGAATGCCCAGGGCCTCCGTAACTCGAGTTGATATGGCTGTGGACCTCCAGGAGCCCGCCACAACGACTTCGAAGCCTTCCCTCCAGAAATCGACATTTCGCTTGTTTGTCAGAGAGAGGAATATGTCGTGAGGGTGGAATGTTTGTCGTATCCATGTCATGAGCATCAAGAAGAGCGAGCCCCAGAGTGGGTATGCCGTCACCGGTCGTGCTTACGTGACACACGTTAAGAATCTTGGCCATCTGGACTCGATAGCGTGAATCGACCTTCATCAGCATGTGCTGAAAGAGGTCTTCAAGCTCGGGGGGGAGCTCATCGATCCGCTTCCGAAGTTCCGACATGTGATCGTACGCAGCGAAACCGTCCAAGACGGAGCGACATGCCATGATCACCCAAAGGAACACGCCGTTCGCTTTGCTGACCATCTCCGTCACGAGACTGGCTGCCTCGTCAGGCTCGACTTCTTCTAGTTCCTGGACGTAGGGTTGGCCGCCAAGCGTACCCTCGACATAATCCCTAATATCGTTTTCGGTGAGATCTTGGAGCCGGAGGCTTGGAAGTCTCTTGAATGCACCAACGAAGGCAGGCTCAGGTCTGCTCGAGACCACAATCTTGAGGTTGGGACCGGAAGCAAGGCACTTGATATATGAAATTCCTTCGAGGTAGTCGCCTGCAAATTCGTCTAGACCGTCGATAAAAAGGCAGGTTTTCGAAAGACACCGGCAGGCAGCAATGGTACGGGAGATAGTCCACATTTCAGCCGTTGTCGGAAGGTCGAAGTCGTAACTGTCGTGACCGTATACTTGCTCCCAGATACTTGGTAACAGCTCTCGACAGAGCGACGGGTCGAAAAGGAGGACCTGATAGAGGATGGAGCGAAAAAGGCCTTGCAGGGACTTTTGCTCCTCGGATCCTAGCCGCCATATGAAGAAACTTACCGTGCTACAGCGGTCTCCTTCTGCCCAAGTTGACAAGTACTTCAACGTTCTCTTGTGGTTGCAGAGAAACTTCATCAATGTGGATTTGCCGCTCCCTGCCTTTCCATGTAACCAATATATCCCGTCGCCCGACATTAGCCATTCAGAGAGGCTACTCCATCTTTGGCCTTCGGAAAAAGGGTCCAAGGCCCACGCCATCGTGTTCTTGTAGCATTCCGATACACTGTCCTTCCTTGCCTCCATTTTCGAGTACTTCAGTCGATCCAATATCTTTTGCTCACACTTTCTATCGAGTTGTAACCGAGCAATGCTTGCAAACTCGCTTTTACGTCCCGCCGCCGCATCGTAGACCAACTGCAGCTCTTCAGCTCTCCAGTTTACATCAAAATCCTCTTCAGCCATGCGAAGGGCATCACCAGCCGAAGGTGGGATGACATAAGTAAGCTTCTCCACGAAGTAGCTTAGATCTTCAATCAACTTCTCAAACTTAGCCTTATCCTTCACAACCCAGCGTACCCTCTGGAGCGGCGGCAGATGGACAGTGTTGGTAGGTGATGCGGTGTCGCCGCCAATTTCTTGGAAGGCATTGATGAATTTTCCCATCCTTTGCCTGCTGATAGATGCGATCCACTTCCTCGCGTAGCCATCGGCAGGTTCGGAGTTCGGTTTGAGGCCATATCGCTCTTGGAGAATCGAGCCCTCATTGAGCAGGGCTCGGATTTGAATGAGGAGGGTCCTGATCGAGTCACAGGTCCGTGCATCACTGAGACTGGCATGGTATGACTGCTTGAAAAGAGAAATTCTCTCAGACCACTGGAGGAGGAGAGTCTTTTCGATATCGAGCTTCGCCTCAAGGATCTTGTAATCGCGCCCGATATCGCGAGCGGTGCTAATGAGAGAAAAGAGCTCGATGCAATCGTTGAAAATGCCTGCCAGGGCGATAATGCCGATAGATAAGCTGACGGGCTCCATTGCGACGCAAAACTTAGCTTCTCATGGTACGACGAAACGAGTCGCGATTGAGGTCGACTTGGCGACTTCCTTCAATAAACACGGAGAAACATTAGCGGCTTGCTACCTACTCTGCCCTACCGAGTGCCCCACAGTTTTCCGCCAGACCATGCATGCTGCCCGACTATGGTGGGCGGCAGGACCGATTGTGTCGGAAACGCCGGACTCGACAGCCGCTCGCAGCCGGCCCCAGCATCCCAGCGATTTCACATGAAGTGGGTCCGGAGACAATAGGCGAGGCGTTTCTGTTGCTGCCAGCCTCAAACTTAAGACAAGACAGAAAGATCCGGGGAAATGGAATCGAGGTTATCATGGGGCTTTCACATTGTGATTGGACATGGTCTTGATTGTTTGCGCGGTCTAGGTAGATAAGAAAATTTTTTGGCGAACCGAAACGTTGCAGTCGACTGACCAACACATATATAATTAGAGGCCGGAAAGCTCTTCGTCCAGTCAGCCTCAGGTTCAACAAGGCTGTTGACCGTACCCGGTGTGGTCACACAAACGGCCCCCCAGGGCTGGGTGGGGGTGGCTCTCGAAACAGGGGCTGATGAAACCCTTGGGGGCTGGCCACCAACCTAACTTCCCACACGCAGTACGCGAGGGCGGCGATGTTCATCAAAATGCTTACGCCAAAGTTCCAACCACATGTCAGCGTGACTGCGGCAGGCTCTAGAAAATTTTTAGCCAACAAGATCAGGGTGCCCGTACTCCATGAAAACGTCGAATAAATATCATACCCGAGAGGATGTAGCTCGTTTGCATTACTCAGCGTCAATTAAAAGTCTTGGGTGCTGAGACACCTCCAATGGAATATCACAATCCTCTCTTTGGTTTCCTCCGCCCTTGCAGTTCTTTTTTTATTTTATATCTATTTTTACTCTGACGTTTTTGCCCTTCGGAAGAGGGCCTGCAACACCACGATGAAAAATGCTGCTGGCTTGCCACTAGGTATTTTGCTGGAGCTCGTTCCCTTCCTTTCCGGGTTGGTCACGGCGAATCCGGCTGGTCTTGATAGAGCGGGATCGCCTGGGAGATTGGCACAGCGTCGACATATCACAACATAGACAAGGTTTGTCGCGCTGCCACCCAACTGAGCATGCCCTACACGCGGCGGTGACAGAGGTGCCGGTGGTAGCCGTTATATCCGTGAGCACGGTTCTGCGTAGAGAGTGCAAGAGAATGTAAGAGAATGTCCTAGTTAGGTACCTCATCGTGATGGGATCATGGGCGGAGTCAAACACCTCGCAAGCGCAGGCACCTTTATTCAGCGTCACTATTGCTTCTAGGTAGTCGTTTCTCGTCGTCTTGAAGACGGCAGGCGCAACTCGACGCAAGTGGTGCATAAAAACTCGGACGCAGTTAGTCCAGCTAGACTTTTCCATTCAGTATCAATATACTAAAATTTTGATGCTCTAGCTACGACTTGCATCCGTCCGAATGCGTTTTCTAAGCCATCCACGAGGTGGCCCCCACTCAATTGCCACATTCAATCTCCAGCGATAGTCACTCGGGTTACCATACGGCATGCCGCCCGACGTCGAAGCGTCAATATCCAGCTGCCCCGTCCTCAGCTCCTCCTCGCCCAACTCAAGGGTATGCCACTTGAAGACCTCATCATTTCCATACTGCCTGCGTTCTTCCGAGGCCGTACCGTCAGAAAGGCCCTGAAAGTCCTGCACCGTAAGTTTCCGGCTCGGAGACTCGAGATTCGTGCATTTGAGGAAGTTACCGTCTTGGGCGCCAATGTTGTCGGCCTTAAAACCGGGCAGGCGCCACAAATTTGAAAGGTGGAGCCGCTTGAGGGGCGGGCCGGGGAGCCGCATAATGGGCTCCAGCGCGCGGTCCCAGAGGCCGGCGGTGAGGAGCATGTTACGCAGTGTCAGGGACTGCAGGGACGACCAGCGGGCAACCAGCTCTCGGATGTCATCCGGAGAGATGGGGAGCCCTTTCAGAGTGAGTGAGTTGAGTCGCGGGAAGGTTGCAGTTCGAAGCAGGGTTGGGAGAAAGGGCTTGTACGGTATGTGGCTGTTAAACCATCCCGTGTTATCTTTCCACATGCGGTAAAAGTGGATGGAAAGCGATTCGAGGTTGGGCATGGAAGCAAGGAATTGCGCAAATCCCTGGAAATCGGCGTTGGTGTCGATCTCGGGGTCGGCCGCCGAGAGTCCCTCGCCGGCCGATATGTCGAAAGGGTCGAAAAAACTAGAATCCAAAGCCGACACGGAGTGACTAGGTTTTGGCCTGACTGGGGCGATAATGGAGGAAACGCTAATGGAGAGGTTCCGGATGCAGGAGACTGTCTGTTGATATCCCTCTCGGCCTAGCCATGGCGTCAGATCTACCTCGTTGGTGGGGATGCCGCATAATTTTGTGTTGTAGAAGATGACCAAGTTTCTGACGCTAATCTGTGACTGGCAAATCGCCGACATCACAACGCGGTATGACTGAATCGCCTTGGCCCAGAACCTTCGCCAGGCACGACCTCGCCAGGCACGTTCTCTGACGCGCTCGGGACGGCTTCGCTGTCCGCCGGGGCTCAACACGACAATTGCGTCTAGCGCTATCTCAGTGACCTCCCGGAGGTGGTGGAATGCCTCGCGAAGCGCGACGTACATTTGGATGCCGGACATGGCATCCTCCTGCCTAGCTTCGTGCCGTCCCACGTCTTCTTGTTCTTCTACTTCTTCCGCTTCTTGGTAGTGGAGACAGTTTAAGCTGACGGTGCTAGTGCAGAGTAGAGGGCGAAAATCCGGGCTCGAGGCCATGCCCTGCAGTTTTGCGAGGCCTCTGGCGGTGAGGTCGAATGTCGGTTTATAGTCCGCACCGAAAAAGCGCGCCAAGAAGCTGGCGGTAAAGATCCGCTTCAAATTCCGCGACGCAAGCCTTGCCGACGCTAGTGAGTTCAAGTTCAGTTCCTCGGCGATCTGGCCGATCAGTTCCGCTGGCAGAACGTCAAATATCGATGCCATGTTGGTATAAAAGATAGCGTACTCTTGGGAGGTATAAGTTGCCCG
>Ga0247774_1000762_pt1 | contig 16205 bp, 13 predicted proteins | sample UWRJL001104B6_FD_179933 | JGI IMG/M metagenome (GOLD analysis project Ga0247774, IMG submission 179933) | Plant litter microbial communities from Arlington Agricultural Research Station in Wisconsin, United States - UWRJ-L001-104B-6 | ecosystem: Environmental > Terrestrial > Plant litter >... | reverse complement strand
CCGAATTTACCAAAGTATTCGCGCACAAAATACCCGAGGCTGCGACGGCGGGCACGCCAATTCCCGGCATGGTGCTGTCTCCCACCCGATACAAGCCTTTGACTGGTGTTTGCGGCCCGGGAAATGTACCTTTTCCGGCGGCGATTGCAGGCCCGTAAGTTCCTTGATATCGGCGTAAAAATCGGGCGTGGGTTAGCGGTGTGCCGATCGACTCTACGACTATTCGCGATCGCAAATCCGGTATAATTCTTTCTAAAGCTTGAAACAGAGATTGCGATCGCTCTTGCTTTTTCTGCTGGTACAATTCGCCATATTCCCAACCTTCGTAAGGTTCCAATGTATAAGCGTGAACGGCGTGATGTCCGGGCGGCGCCAGAGTTGCATCCCACACTGTAGGAATCGAAATCATGCAAGTATTTCCGGGTACTGTAATGTCAATCTTGCTGTCGTGAACGACGACGTGGTGGCCGGTCAAACCTTCGAGTCCTTCGGCTTTAATTCCTAAATGGAGGTGCATGAAACTGTCTACTGCTGGCATCGACAAAGCGCTTTTTCGGTAGCTTTCCGGCAAATCTTCAGGGCGCAGTAACTTTGTATAAGTATCCCAGACAGTGGCATTGGAAATAACAATTGGGGCGCGGATAATTTCGCCATTTTGCAAGCGAACGCCGGTGGTGAGGCCGGATGCAACTAAAATTTGCTCCACGGGAGTTCCCAGGCGCAACTTTCCTCCCCAGCGCTGCAAACCTCTGACTAAAGCATCGACGATCGCACCGCTGCCGCCGACAGGATATTCGATCGCACAGCGCGCACGTTCGCCAATCATAAAAGCTATTTCCGGGGCCACAGTTCCGTGTGCTTTCAAACCCGACAGCAAAAAGCACTCCAAATCGATCAAACGCCGCACCCAAGGATCGCGCACATCGCGATCCATCAAAGAACCGGCAGAACCCGCGATCGCACCTACTAGCGGTAACAGCTTCAGCAAAGCAGGCGAGTACCGAGACAGCAAAACAGGTATCAACTGCCAGTCGGACCTCAGCGCTAAAGCCGGGATTCCGCGCAAAGCTTCATACAAAACTAATAAATTTTGTTGGAATTGCTGCAATTCTACAGCACCTTGCGGTGCGAATTTAGCTACAGCATCTAAATAACTTCTCGCCTCAGCATAAATCGGCAAACTTCCCTCGGGAAAATGGTAATGCCCCAGCGGATCGTAGGAAATTGCTGCGATCGATTCCTCCAAAACATCAAAAACTTGCCGCAAAGGATTGAACGACCGAGAGTCAGTCAAACCGCAATAAAAAGAAGGCCCCGAATCAAAGTGAAATCCCCGGCGCCAAAAGCTGTGAGCTGCCCCGCCCGCTATTGTGTGGCTCTCGCAGACGAGAACCCGCTTGCCGTAGCGAGCTAGCATCGAGCCGGCGACTAAGCCGCCAATACCGCTGCCAATTACGATCGCATCAAAGTCTTGCATTTATCCAATGTGGTATAATCTTATTATTTCTTGCTGAGTGGTCACAGGGGATTTTTATGGGAGGAAAACTATGAAAGCTTTATCTATTTTAGATGAAGTTGTTCGCGAATTAGAACAAGACGTCAATCTCTCGCGCATTAAAAAAATAATATTTTTTGCTTGTAAAGACTTTTGGGAAAACGATCCAGCCCAACTCGCCAGCGCAGATCTAGGAATTTTAATCGAAGAACTGTGCGCCAAATACAGCAGGTTAGAAGATATTGAAGCAGTTTTAAATAGTATAGTTTCTAAGGTCAATAAAAAAACCGACTATGCTTTAGTAGCCGACCTCATAGTCTGTCAACTTAGCAGGCTGTATGAATATGAAGATTTTACAAAATTAGAAACAAACATATCTAGTTTTGGCGGTCAGCAAGCTCCCGCATTTGACGATCACTTTAGTTCGGAAGTATCAAGCAGCGAAGAAAGGGCAAGAGACCCCGGGAATTTATTTGATGTCAGACAAAAAATTTTGCAGCAAACAAATCCGCTGAGGGCTAAAATCCTAATTTTTTCTAGTCTTTATCACGAGTTTAGTTTTAGCGAGCGCGACTGGCTGCTGCTGAAAACTCAAGAACTTGACAATCTGCTGCGACAACTGTTTAATGTCTGCGGCAGCCTCGCCCAACTCGAATCTCAGTTGTACACAACTGCTAGCAATCTCGACAACAGAGATGAAAACGACCAAGCTGCGAGCGTAATCATCCAAGCGATGAATCCTTGTTACGCAAAAATGCAACAGGAAGAACGCAATGAAGCCGAATATTCGGCTACCGAAGATTGCGATCAGACACATTTAAACAACATTGTTTATGAACAGACCGAGCTGGTTGACAGGCGCAGCGATTATTTTGATAGAGGCGATATTACTCACCTCATTCAACCTGCTCCAGCTCACTATCATTATGACCCCCAGAATACTTACTTAGTGCCGGGGACGGCAGAAAATGTACAGTTTAGAGAACCCGAAACCAGCAGCAATAATTCTGCTGTCGATTTCAGACAGGAACTGGAAGAAACATTCCCAGTTCCAGAAATGCAGACAAGTATCGACATTCTCGAGCCGGCCGAGCCTGGTATTGTAAATATTAGCGATTCCATCAAACGCAAGTTGGGATTGGAAGAAGAAATGACAGCATTAGTCAGTCAAAGTGCTAACTCCGCAACGGCGCAAATAGAAAATATATTCACCGAGTTAGAAGCTGCTTTGAACGAAAAAATTTCTCCGGGAACTGCAGAGGAGCGTTTGTACTGGAAATATAAAAATCTCAGAGAGTATGTAGGAAAAGTTCAGAATTTTACAGATAAATTAATGGAAATTTTGAGCGAATTGGAGTCAAAAGAAAGCGGCAAAGATCCTTCGGAAACCCCGGCGGAAAACATTGCAAAAAATATTTCAGAAACACCGCAGGAAAACTCTAGCCAGAAAGCAACTCAGTATCAGCTTCTGGAAATGGCAAGACAAGGCAAACCAAAGGCGATCGCCCAATTGATCAATCAATTGCTACAGCCTAAGGGAATTGCTGCTACAGTGGGATTTAAAGACGGTTGGTTCCACGTCATTCTGGAGTCTGCCGAAGTACCAAACCAAGAGGCTACAGCTACATACATTCACAAAAAACTGGGTACTTTAAAATCAAAATATCTTACTCAGGTGAAAATTCACGGGCGACAGTTAGGCAGCAAAACAGTCTCTTGGACTCAAGAATTTGTGAATTAAACTCATTAAATCCCCAGACTCAAGTCTGGGGCTACACAAACTAAGTCCGCCTGCGTAAACTGAAATTTAAGAAGTCTATAAATAGCAGATTGTACTTAATTACCACCCAAACAAAAAAATATGAATTCCAGCGAAATTTTAAGGCGATATACATCAGGAGAACTAGATTTTCAAGGTATGAATCTGAGAGGCGTATACCTGAGCGGTGCCGATTTAATTGGCGTCAATTTAAGCAGTGCTGACCTCTGGGGTGCAAACTTAGCGCTGTCTTACCTGAGCAGAATTAACCTTCAGCGCGCAAATTTAACTAATGCAAAGTTGTGCGGTGCTAACTTAAATCAGGCAAACTTGAGCGGAGCAAATTTGTCCGATGCAGACTTCCACGGAGCGACTTTGCAAGGTGCAGACTTTCGCAGAGCCAATATCTCTTTGGCAGTTTTTATCGATGCGAATTTGACCGGTGCAGATATGCGAGGTGCCAATTTGCAAGGTGCAGATTTGCGCGGTGCGTGCTTGCGGGGTGCCAATTTGCGCAAGGAGCAGCGGCTTTTTGAGGGTGCAAATTTGCGGGGTACAAATTTGAGCGGTGCAGATTTGCGGGGCGTCAATTTGCAAGGTGCAGATTTGACTAAAGCTAATCTCAGTCACGCGAATTTGACAGAAGCATCTCTGGTGGAAGCAAATCTGACTCAGGCTAATTTGAGCGAAGCTATTTTACATGGCATATTTTTGACAGAAGCAACTTTGGTAGAAACAAATTTTTCCTGGGCTGTAATGACAAATGCTAAGTTGGAAAGAGCTGTATTAATTGATGCTGAATTTGCTGGCGCTAACTTGCGGGGTGCATTTCTTCCTGATGTTAAGTTGAGCAATGCTAATTTAGTTATGGCTGACTTGAGTCGAGCTAATTTGGTGAGGGCTGATTTGAGCCGAGCTAATTTTAATCAGGCCAATTTGAGTGAAGCCGATCTGACTGATGCCTACCTTGCTAGAACAGATTTGCGCGATGCAATTTTGCACCGCACAATTTTGATTAGGGCAGATTTGAGCACTGCTAATTTAGGGGGAGCTCAATTGCGCGGTACAATTATGCCAAATGGAGAAATGCACGGGTAATTACTTCTATAGCCTTTCTCAGTAACATCAGGTGCTCATAGGGCATAGGGCATAGGGCATAGGGCATAGGGCATAGGGCATAGGACTTGCCCCCATACCTCACCACGCTTGAGAACCGCTATAGTAGCCATTTAACCGTCTCGGGAAAATAGTTAATTTAATAGTTAAGGGAATTTACTATAAAAAAAAAAGAGGGCAATGCTGTGTTAGCTCCCGGAAAAATTTTACAAGAACGTTATCAATTGCAACAGCGTTTAGGACGCACAGCGGCCGGTCATCAAACTTGGCTAGCAGTAGATTTAGAGTCTCAAGAACAGGTGACGCTGAAAATGTTAGCTTTTAGCCCGGAAATGCAGTGGGAAGAACTCAAGCTTTTTGAAAGAGAAGCACAAGTTTTGCAGGCGCTAAATCATCCCCGCATTCCTTGCTATCGAGATTATTTTTCCCTGGAGCGGGAAGCCGGAGCAGGATTGCCTTGGTTTGGGTTAGTGCAAGATTATATTCCGGGATTTTCACTTCAGGAATTATTAGAAAAGGGTCAGCGTTTTTCCGAAAAAAAAGTACGGAAAATTGCCACTGAAGTGCTGGAAATTTTAATTTATTTGCATGAATTAAGCCCCCCAGTTTTGCACCGAGATATTAAGCCGAGTAATTTAATTTGGGGGGAAGATCAGCAGGTTTATCTAGTAGATTTTGGTGCGGTCCAAGCTCAAGCGGCGGTGACAGGTGTAACGTTTACAGTGGTAGGAACGAGTGGTTATGCACCCTTAGAACAGTTTTGGGGGCGGGCGGTGGTGGCTTCGGATTTGTATGCTTTGGGAGCTACTTTAATTCATTTGTTAACCGGGATGACTCCTGCGGATTTGCCACAGAAAGATTCTCGGATTCAGTTTAGCGATCGCGTGAGTGTGAGTCCTAGTTTAATAAGCTGGATTGAGAAGATGACGGAAATCGGGTTAGAAAAGCGTTTCAGCGAGGCTAGAGACGCTTTAGCAGCTTTGAAATCGGGAAAAATACAAGGGGCTAATCTTCAAATTGCTACTGTTAGGAAAATTGCTAAACCGCCTCACAGTCGCATTCAAGTTAGCAAATCAGCGACGGAGTTAAACATTAAAATTCCGTCTGCTTTAGTCAGAAAGCCTTTTTTAGGTGCTTTTATAGGAATATTAATTATACTGATATCTTGGCCGATAATCTTAGCATTTTTGCAATTAAATTTCAATATGGGATTAGGAGTGTCTACGCTTATAGCAAGTATATTAGTTAAGATTTTGGGCAATGGTAATAAAATTACATTTAACCGGAACTACTTTAAACTGGAACATCAGATATTTGGTTGGAGTTATTTACAACAAACTGGGGAAATTTCGGAAATTTTGGGTGCTTTTATATATACCATGACTGACGGAAATCAAATCAGGATTCGTTCAGGTAACGATAGTGGAACTTACTTTTATGTTTTAGCAACAAGTTTGAAAGACGTTGAGGCGGCTTGGTTAGCGCAAGAAATTCAAGATTGGTTAGATTTAAGATAAGTAAATTTAGTAAAAAACTGATCTCGCTCAACGATCAGAATACCTGATGCACTCAAATTAGATTATGGCAAATTATAGGATTGTTTTTTTGCTCAATACTTTAGCTGTCCTGCTGGTAGCGGTGGTAAGTTTTGCCCTAAATGGGTTTGGTTCTTCGGTAAAAGGGTTATTTTTTCCGCCTTGTCTTGCGACATATCCGGGGGCAGGTTTCTTTTTTCTGATTTTCCAAATGTTGTTTTATTTTTCTGTAATGGTGTGTGTTTTTAGCTTTGGTTTGCTAAAAACTACTCAACCGAATCGTCCTGAAAATAAGTTTATTTTAGGTTCAGCGATAGTTACGGGATTTTTCCTATTTAATGAAGTTTTTCGCACTCATGTTCACCTCGGACGCGCTGGATTCCCTAAAGTTACAATAGTTATTATCTACGCTGTTGCTGCGGCAGTTTATGGATTAACTTTTAGGAGGCAAATAAAATCAACGCCATACTTTTTGTTAGTAAGTGGCGTTGGTTTATTATTTTTGGCATTTTTTGCGGAAGCATTGCCCTGGAAAGATGAGGCAATTTCCAGCTTGCTTGAGGGTATCCCCAAGTTGTTAAGTGCGGTGAATATCGCGCTTTATTTTTGGTTTGTTTGTAAGGGTTTAATACTGCGATCGCTCAATTTTTATAACAACACATCAAATCCAGAATTAAGTAAGTTTAATTAGATCGGGGCGGGTTTATGAGCTCGTTAGTTTTAGACATAGACAGTTGCTAAAACCCGCCCTTACATGATTGTACAATCGGTTAAAACAAAAAGTACCGCTGCGCCATTGGCAAAACAGTTGCCGGTTCGCAAGTTAACAATTCCCCATCCGCCCTCACTTCATAAGTTTCTGGATCGACTTCCATTTGTGGCAAATAATCGTTGAGTTTCATATCTCTTTTACTAATTTGCCGTGTCCCGGAAACTGCTACAGTTGGTTTTTGCAAACCTAGCTGTGCGGCAATATCTCGATCGCGCGCAGCTTGGGAAACGAACGTCAGACAAGTCGCCGCAATCGCACCGCCAAAACTGCCAAACATCGGCCTCATATGCACCGGTTGCGGCGTGGGAATACTGGCGTTAGCATCTCCCATCTGCCCGTAGGCGATCGCCCCTCCTTTAATTACCATTTCCGGCTTCACCCCAAAAAAAGCCGATCGCCACAAACACAAATCCGCCAATTTCCCCTCTTCCACCGAACCCACATACTGACTAATTCCGTGAGTAATAGCCGGATTAATTGTATATTTCGCAATGTACCGCTTTACCCGAAAATTGTCATTTTCCCCCCCTGTAGAACGGGCATCTTGCCCGTCAAAACCCCCTGTGGAACGGGCATCTTGCCCGTCAAAATCCCCTGTGGAACGGGCATCTTGCCCGTTCAAAATCCCCCTTTGAACCTTCATTTTATGAGCCGTTTGCCAAGTCCGAATAATCACCTCTCCAACTCTTCCCATCGCCTGCGAGTCAGAAGAAATCATACTAAACGCACCTAAATCGTGCAAAATATCCTCAGCAGCAATAGTTTCCCTTCTAATTCTCGACTCAGCAAAAGCCACATCTTCCGGAATACTTCGATCCAAATGGTGACACACCATCAACATATCTAAATGTTCTTCCAAAGTATTGACAGTGTAAGGGCGAGTCGGGTTAGTTGACGAGGGCAAAACATTAGCTTGGCCGCAGACTTTAATAATATCCGGCGCGTGCCCGCCCCCTGCACCTTCAGTGTGGTAAGTGTGAATAGCGCGATTTTTAAAGGCAGCAATTGTAGCTTCCACAAATCCCGCTTCATTGAGAGTGTCGGTGTGAATTGCAACTTGCACGTCGTACTCGTCAGCGACACTCAAACAAGTGTCAATTGTTGCGGGCGTAGTTCCCCAATCTTCGTGGAGTTTCAAACCCATTGCACCGGCAAAAATTTGTTCGACTAATCCTTGAGGTTGACTGCTATTTCCTTTACCTAAAAATCCTAGATTTACCGGGAAAGCGTCGGCTGCTTGCAGCATTCTGTACATATGCCAAGGCCCGGGAGTGCAGGTGGTGGCATTTGTACCCGTTGCAGGGCCTGTGCCGCCGCCGATCATCGTAGTGATGCCGGAGGCGATCGCCACTTCTATTTGTTGCGGGCAAATAAAGTGAATGTGAGAGTCAATTCCCCCTGCAGTGAGAATCATTCCTTCACCAGCAATTACTTCTGTACCGGGCCCGATAATAATATCTACCCTATCTTGAATGTAAGGATTTCCGGCTTTACCAATTTTGTAAATTTTCCCGTCTTTAATCCCAACATCTGCTTTAACAATTCCCCACCAATCCAATATTAAAGCATTAGTAATTACCGTGTCAACTGCACCGTCTGCATTAGAAATAGGCGACTGTCCCATGCCGTCGCGAATGACTTTGCCGCCGCCAAATTTAACTTCATCCCCGTAGGTTGTGAAGTCTTTTTCAACTTCTATGAATAATTCTGTATCGGCTAAACGCACGCGATCGCCCGTTGTCGGCCCGAAAGTTTCCGCATAAGCGCGGCGATCCATTCTGTAACTCATTTTAATATACTCCTCATCAGATTTTCTAGAATTTTTGTCATGGCCCAAATGCTTGAGTCTACATTAATTTATGCTAAGAGGTTTCTGTCTGTATACCTTCTCTAAACTCAACAAATGGCTGAAAAAACAGAGGGCATTTATCGGCAATTTCTTGATAGGAAGTATTCCCTAGTATCAATTTTGCATCCACTAACAATCTAATTGTCTCTCATCCATCTAACTCACCATTCACTTTTCCATTAAATCCGTAGACTTGACGAGTACCAACAAACGGTACTAATTGCACTTCCCTTTCATCTCCCGGTTCAAATCTAACTGCTGTTCCCGCCGGAATATCCAATCGCATTCCTTTTGCTTGTTCTCGATTAAATTCTAAGGCTTCGTTTGTCTCATAAAAGTGATAGTGGGAACCGATTTGAATGGGTCTATCGCCCGTATTCCCTACCAGCATCCGCACCGTTGGGCGATCGGCATTTAATTCTATTTCGCCTGCTGAAACAATCATTTCTCCCGGAATCATGTCTATCTCCTGCGAGTTTCTGCGGTTAAATATTTAACGAATCGGGTCGTGCACTGTCACCAACTTAGTTCCGTCGGGAAAAGTCGCCTCAACTTGCACTTCATGCACCATTTCCGGTATCCCTTCCATCACATCTTCCCGCGTCAGGAGAGTTGTTCCGTAGCTCATTAAATCTGAGACGGTGAGGCCATCTCTTGCTCCTTCTAAAATCGCGGCGGAAATATAGGCTAGTGCTTCTGGATAGTTTAATTTTAAACCTCTTTGTTTCCGGCGCTCTGCTAAAAGGGCGGCGGTGAAAATCAGCAGCTTGTCTTTTTCTTGGGGGGTGAGTTGCATTTTTATTCTGGTAAGGGCGATCGCATTATTTGTGAGAGTTCAATTATCAGTGGCGGTAGCTTTTCCAGGCGATTTTTTTATACTATCATAGATTTGAAACTAAAAAATAATTCTATTTTATCCAAACTCTAGGCAAACAGCAAGGGCGTTCTGAAAAAGATAAGCGCAGCAAGTGCCAAATGCCGACAAACCACTCTCTAGCTGCAGCGGTGGAAGAACCGCGATATCGGCACAGCAAACCGTTAGGGAGGCGAGTAACGCCGGTGGTTGAATTAACAGGATAAATTGTTGCCTCGCATTGCAAAGCACGCACTTTTTCCACGAGTTCTGCTGTGACGGGTTCGCCTACCCAAGCGAGGGTAGCGACTACGGGTTTTCCTGCTAAGCCGTGAGGACTTTCGAGCATTTTTTCGCCGCCTTTGAGCCATTGTCTGTCAATCCACAGAGGGCTGTTTTGCTGCCAAATTTCGGTGTGCGATCGCCATTCTCCAGACAAGAATTTTTCGCCTCTAGCAGTGCGTCCAAAGCGCGTAATTTCCCACAGCAAAATACTGGCTTGCGGCGCTAATTCTACCCGCAAATCTTGCCGATACATGGCGCCATCGAAAACGATTGTTTCCTGCGGAAGCCATTCTAAATTTGCGCCGGAATCTACTTGAATGTCAATATTTTGTTGGGCTAACTGTCCGCTGCTGCGATAAATTTTACCAGCGGCGGCGGTGGTGATTAAAGCTTTGGCGTTTGCTTGGAGGTGGAAATTGAGCGAAAGTCGATCGCCCCCGACAACTCCCCCAGCCGTGTGTAAAATGACGCTGTGGCAAACCTCTTGCCCTTCAGGATAAAACGGACGCTGCACCTTGAGGGGCGCTTGCATTTGATTGTGAATGATTTGAGTTCCCCCGCTGCGGTTGGCGTAGACTAAATTGAGGCGGCCGTGCCATCCATTTTGAACCTTATCTGTATGTTGTGCGATCGAACTTTCAGTCACAGATTTTTGAATTTAAAAACATTCACTATCAAAAATATAGCACGACTGCGGCGCAGCTCGGTAATTGTATAAGTAATGATAATCGTTATAGGAAATATTTTTGGTTTCTGCATTTATTCGTATAATAATTATTTACATTTATCAACCATCAGAGCGGCGAAGATGCGCGTACCATGTAAAAATTAGTAACTACAGGAGTGCAGACTATGCCTCAAGTTCTCTTCAAAGTTGATTTGACCAAACCGATGTCAGAACAGGAAGTAGTCGGTCACAACCGCTGGCATCCAGATATTCCAGCAATAGTTTCCGTCAATCCCGGCGATGTATTTCGCATCGAGTGCAAAGACGGGATGGACGGACAAATAAAAAATGACGACAGTCCCGAGGACATTCGCGATGTAGACTTCACCGTAGCTCACGTTTTGAGCGGGCCAATTTACGTTAACGGCGCGCAGCCAGGGGATATTCTAGTAGTCGATATCCTCGACATCGGAGCTTTGCAAGGGGACGAATGGGGTTTTACGGGAATTTTTGCTAAAGAAAACGGCGGCAGTTTTTTGATAGAACATTTTCCAAATGCTGCTAAAGCAATCTGGGATTTTCATGGAATTTATACCGCTTCCCGACATATACCAAAAGTGCGGTTTGCCGGAATTACTCACCCGGGTGTAATCGGCTGCGCTCCTTCTTTTGAATTGTTGAAGAAATGGAACAAACGGGAAGCGGAATTGGTAGCAACAAATCCAGATCGAGTGCCACCTTTAGCAGAACTGCCCAACCCCAAAAATGCAATTTTGGGGTCGCTGAAACAATCAGAATTCGAGCGAGTGGTGGCGGAAGCGGCGCGCACTGTCCCTCCCCGCGAAAACGGCGGCAATTGCGATATTAAAAATCTGTCGCGCGGTTCGAGAATTTACTTCCCGGTTTATGTCGAAGGCGCGAAACTTTCGATGGGAGATATTCACTTTTCTCAAGGAGACGGGGAGATTTCATTCTGCGGGGCAATTGAAATGTCGGGGTACATCGACCTCCACGTTGATATTATCAAAGGCGGCATGGATAAATACGCGATGGTCAACCCAATTTTCAAACCCGGGCCGGTGGAACCCCGCTATTCTGAGTACCTGGTTTTTGAAGGGATTTCGGTTGATGAATTTACTGGTCAGCAGTATTATATGGATGCTAACGTTGCTTATCGCCGAGCTTGTTTGAATGCGATCGAATATTTGAAAAAGTTTGGTTTTACCGGAGAACAAGCGTATTTGCTGTTAAGCTGTGCTCCTGTTGAGGGTCGCATCAGCGCCATTGTGGATATTCCCAATGCTTGCTGCACTATTGCTGTACCGACAGAAATTTTTGAGATGGATATTCTGCCGTCTTAATTACAGGATTTACGCAGCGACTCTAGTTGTAGGGTTAGCAATGCGCACCTTACCCCCACAAATAGTGTAAGAATTGCTTTCTTGCGTAAGTCCTAAATTAGTAGGACGGGCGCTGGCCTGGGCCTACTCCTTGCATCCAAATCTACCATCAAAAATTGATATGCCTCTTTACGATTTTAAGTGTGAAACTTGCGGCATTTTTGATAAGTGGCGCCCTCTTGCAGAATCGGATACACTGGTGCTTTGCCCGAGTTGCGAAACTGTTGCTAAACGCATCTTTTCGCCGCCGATGATTCTAACTGGAAAGCTGCGGTTGAAAGGTCAAGAAAGTCGGGAACCGCAGGTAATTAAGCGTTCTGAGGAACCATTACCGCAGCGGAACCGGGAACACCGAGGGGGACGACCTTGGATGATCGGTCACTGATCCAGTCCGACAGTCCGAGACTCCGACGAACAGGCAAGATGCCTGTTCCACAAAGAGTGAATTTTATTGTGGAACAGGCATCTTGCCTGTTCTTGAGAATGGTGCAAGATGTGAGTTGAAACCGACTTTTGCAATTAGACAGAGACTTAAGTCCCTGGCGGGCAAAAAAAGTATTTTGTACTTATTTCTTTGCCAAGATAACATAATCATTAACTGAATAATTTAAGTCATCTTGAACCTGCTACAGTATTAAAATGGAAAACGTTTAGGAATGAGAAAGGCGATCGCGCTTCGATCTTACTACTTCACTCTACTGCACTCAACAAATGTTAACAAAATAGTGGGGACTTACTCAACTTTACAATAAGTTTTTTAAAGAACCAACAAGTCAGCTCTTTCAACTCCACGCTCAACTCGATCGACAAGTAATGCCAGCTTACGGATTTATTGACAGCGACGATATTTTAGCAAAAGTGCTAGAATTAAACCTAGAACTGGCAGAAAAAGAAAAGCGGGGAGAACCATTAGTTGGGCTTTGTATCCCAACTTACTACAAATACTAATCGCTGTATCATAAGTTTTGTAAATCTGCGTATAATCACATAGAGTGTTGATATATATCACAAACCCTCTAGTCTAAAAACAGAGATACTAGGAGAAGTGTTGAGTTTTGATTTGTGAGTTGTGAGTTTTAAGTTAAAGATTTCAAAAGTCCAAATTAAACACTCAAAACTGCTTTCTGCCTTCATCATAAGTGCATTATGCTTTTCTTCGCTCAATTACTTTTGATTCGTTTGGGAGGAACTTCTAATGTTATTATTTAATAACACTCAGCCCCAAGATAGCAAAGTAGAGCAATAGCACTCTGCTAAAAAAACCTTGTTACAACATTCAACCATTAATCTAAGCTGGCTAAAAGGACGATTCAACCATTTGCGGATCGGCCAAAAAATTAGCTACGGTTATGCTTTAGCTATCGGCATAGCGATTTTTGGAACTGCTGCGGGACAGAGATTGGGAGACTTCTTTCGCAAGCAAGCTTTAGTTCAGGTAAATGTTGCCCAACAGCAGCAGCAACTGCTGCAAAATTTGCAAAATACCGTATTTGAAGCCCGATCGCACGCGGCGAGATTGCCGACCGTTTTGGGAAACACTGTGTGGCTGCAATACGAGCAGGAGCGGTTTTTATGGAAAATCAATGAGGCGAAAATTCTGATTTCAGAAATTGAATCTTTCGCACGACAAAATCCCGATAAACTAGCAACAGAAGAGGCAGACTTTCAGGCTATATTGAAGAAATCTGCCAGGGTCATTGATTACTACGGTCAGCTAATTAATTTGCAGTTAAAAGAAGCGGAAGTTTGGAATTTGCACCCCAACAGCATCGAGCCCGCACAGCTACAAATGTTGAGGAATAGCAGCGGCCAAGAGGCGATCGTACTAGATAACTTTGCTCAGAGTTTAACCGAGCTAATTTCTGCAGTAGAAATTCACAAGCAGCAAGGGGCCGAAGCATTAGAAGAAGCTGAAGGTTTGCGCAACCGAATTATTATCGGGAGTATGCTAATTTCAGCACTAATCGCCGTCGTACTGGCGGACAAAACCAGCCGCGCGATCGCCCAACCCCTCGAAACCGTCACTAATGTGGCTCAGCAAGTCGCTCGCGAATCAAATTTTAACCTGCAAGTACCAGTCACAACCCAAGACGAAATCGGAGTTTTAGCGGTCTCTTTCAATCAATTGATTCAGCGAGTTAGCGAGTATACACAAGAACTCAAACAAACTCAATCCCAATTAATTCAGACGGAAAAAATGTCGTCTCTCGGTCAAATGGTTGCAGGGATAGCCCACGAAATCAACAACCCCGTCAACTTCATCGGCGGCAACATTGACTATGCCAACCAATATATCCAAGATTTGGCAGATCTGGTAACTCTCTATCAAGAATACTATCCAAACCCACCCGATGCTATTCTACAGCGCATCGAAGACATTGAACTCGAATTTCTCAGAGAAGATTTGCCAAAAACCCTCTCTTCGATGAAAATGGGAGCCGATCGCATTCATGAAATTGTCGTATCCATGCGCAATTTTTCGCGATCGGACGACGGAAATATGAAATCAGCCGACATTCACGAAGGAATAGACAGCACCCTCGTAATTCTCAATCACCGGCTCAAACAAGGTATTCAAGTTATTAAACAATACGGCAAGTTGCCTGCGGTTGAGTGCTCTCCAGCGCAACTAAATCAAGTATTTATGAACGTGATCGGCAATGCAATAGATGCGTTGGAGGAGGTGAAAAAGGGAGACAAAGGGTATTCGCCAACCATTTGGATTAGCACGGAAGTTACCGCAGACAATACTGTCACCGTCAAGATTCGGGATAACGGACCGGGAATTGCAGCAGGCTGTGCCCAACAGATATTTGACCCATTTTTTACTACAAAGTCGATCGGCAAAGGTACTGGATTAGGATTGGCTATTTCCTATCAAATCGTTGCCAAGCATCAAGGCAAAATTGAGGTAAATTCTCAAATAGGACAGGGGACGGAATTTGTGATTACTTTGCCAGTTGCTGCGTAATATCACGCGGGGCGACTTCGTTTTTGTTTGTCTGGAGTCAAGGTCGTGAAGTCTCGATTAGGGCGGATTTACAGGATCTATAACTTATATTACAGATATTGTTGAACCCGCCCCTACAAACATCGCGGTTTTTTTTACCGGACATGAGATGGCGATTAGACAACGGAAAACAGCATTCTCACGTGAATTTTGATGGGGGCGGAGGGACTTGAACCCACACGACCGTTTCGGGTCAACGGATTTTAAGTCCGTAGCGTCTACCATTCCGCCACGCCCCCCTAGTGAAGCTGCTGTGGATTTGAGCCACTAACAACAACAGCCTTTTATTCTACAGCCAAAACCCCAATTTACGCAACCCCTAATCAAAAAATTCCCAAAAGTCGCGCTGCATCTCCCCAAGCGGTACAATAGTTAACCAGCTAGCGGAGCGTGTCAACCAACTTACCCGTGTTATTTTTCCCCTAAAACAAATCTATGTATATTACCTTACTGCTTTACGCCGTCTTGGCAGGAGCCTACTTCCTGGTAGTACCCGCGGCCACCTACGCTTACCTGAACAGCCGCTGGTACGTGGCCACCTCTTTTGAGCGCGGCTTCATGTACTTCTTGATGTTCTTCTTCTTCCCAGGTATGTTTCTCCTAGCTCCGTTTTTGAATTTTCGGCCCAAACGGCGGCAGATAGAAGCCTAAATGCGACGTATTGACGTAATTGGAATCAGTATCGGCTTTTTTGTAGCAGGTGGGTTTGTCTACTTGCTACTGCAATTTGCCGGACTCGACAGTATGAATGCAGGGATTTGGAGTCAGTTGTTTTTGGTCGCCGGCTTGATTGGCTGGCTGGTGACTTATTTATTTCGAGCACTTACTCAAAATATGACCTACAGTCAGCAACTGCAAGAATACAAAGAAGCTGTGTTGCAGAAGCGGCTCGATGAGCTCACTCCTGAAGAATTAGCCAAACTTCAAGCCGAAATTGAGCAGGAAAAAGATAATTAGTTATTAGTCATTAGTCATTAGTCATTAGTCATTAGTCATTAGTCATTAGTCATTAGTCATTAGTCATTAGTCATTAGTTATTAGTTATTAGTTATTAGCAATAAACGGTGAAATAATGACTGCGGACTAAAAGCTAAGGAAGATGAATATAGACCGCCAAGTAATGATTGCTGACTAATGACTGATGACCGCTGACTAATGACCAATGACCGCTGACTAATGACCAATGACCGCTGACTAATGACCAATGACCGCTGACTAATGACTAATGACCAATGACTAATGACTAATGACCAATGACTAATGACCGCTGACTAATGACCAATGACCGCTGACTAATGACCAATGACCGCTGACTAATGACTAATGACCAATGACTAATGACTGATGACCAATGACTGATGACTAATAACTAATGACTATTTCTAATTGTTTTGAAACGTTGCGCAAGAGCCACCAATGTGCATTGATTCCTTTTATTACTGCTGGCGACCCAGACTTGGAGAC
>Ga0247774_1000760_pt1 | contig 16209 bp, 16 predicted proteins | sample UWRJL001104B6_FD_179933 | JGI IMG/M metagenome (GOLD analysis project Ga0247774, IMG submission 179933) | Plant litter microbial communities from Arlington Agricultural Research Station in Wisconsin, United States - UWRJ-L001-104B-6 | ecosystem: Environmental > Terrestrial > Plant litter >... | reverse complement strand
CTGAATCCGCAGTACCATCTTCGCCACTCTCCAAGCTAGACAATGACGAACTTGCACGAGGCCATCACCAGATGCCAGTGTGGCCAGCAAATCGCATACTTTCAAAGCGATGCCCATCTACCACATGGATAGGGTTAGCTCACTTTACCACGCCAGGCTCTTCGGCCGCTCCTCGACAATCACGACCTTGTTCATTCCCTTGATCGGTGGCGGAACAATCGACCCACTCGGCGCTAACGGATCCACGTCTGCCCTCTCCACCGGCGACGAAACCTGGAATCTCACCAGAAGGTTCACCTTCCCGGTGCCGTTCATCTCGGCATCAGACGATTCAGCGACGCCGCTCTTCTTACCAGCCGCGACTTGCTCTCCGTTGATTCCGGCCATGTCAGAGCTACCGTCCGACGCTGTCGCCGCGGCGGACGCGCCGGGAACGTCCCCTGTCTCTCCGTTGACGTCCATCTTGGTGTCGCCGTCCTTGTCCACGAGGCTCGCATTCTCCACTGGGCTCGCATCCTCAACTGGGCTCGCCTTGGCCGCCGGGCTCGCCACCGGGCTTGCCGCGTCGGTGCCGTTGGTGCTGCTGAGTTTGTCCAAGGGAGGGTTGACCGGGGTATCTTGCTCCCCCGCCTCGCGCCGCCGTTGAAGCTCCTCCTGGACGAGCTGCCGCCACCTCTGAATCTCGTCCCTCTGATCCCGCGGGCGGGGCTTCTGCGGCTCGTCCAACTTGATGGGGATACTAGCGACCAACTCCTTTTCGACATCCGACTTCACCTCCTCAGTCGCGGGGGACGGTCCGTCGCTGGCGAGGGAGTGCCCGCAATGCCGGCACATCTGACTCGGCGGCGTCGTCCCCGTCATCTTGTCCGTCATCTTGTCCGACTTGACAGGGCTCGGCTGGTGTTGATGGGTCCTCCCGCCGGAGCCCAATGTGTGAACTGGGGCCGGGGCGGGGGCTGGACCAGGAGTTGGACCTGGTGTCGGGTTGACAGGAATGGTCTCCAACCACTCAGACAACATGCCAGCGTCCGGATGCTTGAATACGGGCGAGTCTAAGAATCGGTTCGCAGGCTGTTCCTCGGACTTATTTCTATTCCGAGACTGCCGGCCGTCGCGCCTCGTATCTACGGTAAGTGGCGTGTCCCTTTCCCCTCTTGATGGCGACCACATCATCTCCCTTTCCCCCTTGGAGGGCGACCGCATCGTCTCCCTTTCACCCTTTGATAGCGACCGCATCGTCTCCCTTTCCCCTTTTGATGGCGACCGCATCGTCTCCCTGTCCCCCTTTGACGGCGACCGCATCGTCTGCCTTTCTCTTATCGCGTCAGTGTTCCTTTGCGACGATCCTCGCTGCATATGCGGTTGCGGTTGCCCCGGTGCTCTGCGATTTGAGTTACGACTGGCACGGATTTCTGTCCCTATTGGTGTTATCCGCCCGACGCCCGACACTCCCGAGTCCCGGAGCTCCGTGTGCCGAGCGTCTCGCATCGAGCCGGGCAAGTGGCCAGGTTCCTGGGGCTGCCGAGCCGACTCGACGGGGGAGAATACCAGCCCCAAGCCCGAATTTATCCTGCGGCTTGCAAGCTGAGCTTGGTTGGCAGAGGCGAACACAGCGTCGATATTCGGTCGATGGTGTCCCGGGGTTGGGCTCGGGCCTTCTGGGGTCGGAATATCCTTCCCTGCCTCCACGGCCTTCCTCCACGACTTGGACGCGTTGGTAGGTATTGTCAACTTTGGTGGCGGTGCTGGCTTTGGCGCTGGCTTTGGCGATGTCGTCTTGTCTCGTTTGCTAGCCACCGACATTTCCGAAACAGCAATATGAGTAGGCGCGGGAGATGGTCCCAGAAACTCCTCTGCAATGTAGTGTGGCTGCGTCGCGCGCTCGTAGTCCCGTTTAGGGTCTGCGGTAGACGATCTGATGATGGGCTGGGCGCCGTGTTCCATTGCCGACGGCGACGGTTCCGTCTTGAGGACGATGCCGTTCTCCGTCAGCATGAGCTTCGCAAAGGGCGGCTGATTGGTGTCGACGACGAGAAGTCTCTTGTCGTCTCGCCCGAGGAGGCCATAGACATTAACTTCTCCACCCTTAATGCCGATGACGGCGCTCGTACCAGCGTAGACGGCGTGGTCCTCGGACCCGCAGCGGTTTGCAAACACCACGATGATCTCGTCGTCGCTTTCGGTTGTGATTACCGGTTCGAGTCGCCTCACCCAATAACCGAGAGTGTTCAGATCTGGCTCCTGAGGTTGACTGGTGAAGACGCCTTGGTCCTCGGAAGTCAGCCACGCCATGGAGACGATGACCAGATTCGCGTCGACTTGTAGGATGTGTTTGCCAAACTCGAACGTATCCCATGGTGTTTGAAACTGGTAAGGACTGTACACAACGTTAGCAGGACCATCGGACAGCCAAGTTAACAAGAGGTTCGACCAACTTTATGTCCATACCTGCGCCGATGTTAGTACTTGAAATTCCTAAAGCGTGGGGCTATGAAAAACACTCACAGATGCCCATGGCAACCTGGCCAAGTCCCGTGATGTGGTCGCCGAAGAAGCCCTCCGGCCCCTCCAAGGCCCACGTCTCGTCGGTGTAGTACAGATGCGTTTTCCGGTAGTGCGCTACATTGTCGCCTTCAGGACCAACGACAATGGCGGCGTTGAAATATTCGGGTGCCGTTGGCCACTTGTGCGCGACGTCAGCCGTTTCCGGATAGCCAACAACCACATGGCAGTTGTACTTGAGCGCCGTCGTTCGTGCCCATAGCGACGAGATGCCGGCCCTGGTCGGTTCAAGGTACTGGTGGATAGCCCGGAGAGACTTGAAGTTGTAACCTTTTGCGATAGAAGTGTTAGCATTCAAGCACGGTCAGTCTAGTATCCAGGTGAAAGTCGTAAGGTGACTATTGGCGCTTCTGCCCATCAAGGCGAACACGGCTGGCTTCGGCGACGGAGCTGCGTCTTCTGAAATGGATCGGGCTTCTTACCAGAGAAGACCATCTCGGGAAGGACAAGGAGATCCAAATTCTCTGGATTGGCCTTGCTCAGGACCCTGTCGGCCCTCGTAAGGTTGTTGTCCACATCTCCGACTTGCGGATTGAACTGGAGGCAGGCGATTCTCATCTTGGCGGTCGAGGGAATTTGTCAAGGCTTCCGAATATCCAAAGCTGGCACTGCTGGATGTCGAAACCAACACGCTACCCGACCCAACCACGACGATCGCTAGTCCGCCCGTCAAGCCTCGGCAACCCGTCCAGAGAGTCTCGAGATCAGTCGCACAGTATTCGGCGCAAGCGTCGAACTCTTCTCTACAGCCTGGAATACATTTTCGGTTCCTGGTATCGCGACGGGGAGTTGAGCATCGTCTGTTTGGAGGCACGAAATTTGGCTGGCCAGGAATAATGTTGTAGCGATCGAAAAGAGAGCTCGCCCGCGGGGTGCGCCACCGTTAACGTGACACGGGCGTTGTTGCTGCGGCCCAGCAAGACCTTCTGCTGATGACGGCTGTGGGGCGCCAGCCGCCGACTGCACTTCAAAGAAGTTCCATTGATCACACACAGTCTCTGGAAACGCCCTAATTCGTCGCCATAGCTTGGGCACCGAGTCCGCTTAAAACTTCCTTCTTCAAAAGCCTAACTTTTCTTCACCTCGAGGGGTCCTAAGAAGTTCAATTCACACCATTCTCTCAAGCTCCATTCCTTATTCTCGAAATTCGAGACTGACTCTAGCGAAAGGCTCGGTCAACAGAGGCACTCACGGACATGGGTGTTGGTGATAGCGAACGGCCAAACTCCCGCGTACCCTCAATCAGCAAGCTCGTCACGAGTCTCCCGTTCTAATTCTCGTGCCCGTCACAACTGCTAGCATCGTTCGGTCCATTCCTCAGACGCTAGCGATTTGAACCAATTCCCATCCCAATGCCACCAACTTTGCTGGATCTTGCCCAGATCTCAACCATCCCCCTGGTCCCCTTGCATTCGCCTTTTATCATCCCCCAGTGATGTCCGTGATGCCGAGAAGTTTCCAGCCAACGAGCGTCGCCCATTAACCGCCATGTCATTCGTCCCCGCATCCGTTTCATCTGCTGGAGCCAGTCAGCAGCCCCACTGACGCCCTAGCACGGCCTTTGCAGTGGGGCAACTGGACCCAAGGAAGCGCAAGAATTCTTCAACGAGCCGTGTCCGCTACGTCTACCCGAGCTCCGCCCAAATGATGATCCTCCAGCGGCTCCAGGTGCCTGCCCAACAGCCTGCGGTGCTCCCCCAATTGTGCCCTACTCAAGCGCCAGATCTTCGAATCTCGTCGCTTAATCCACGGCCCATGACGACACAAAAGTAGGAGCACATTATCCCTTCGATATAGGGACACGGTAAGCTCGTAGAGAGACTGATATATAGGATACTAGTAATATCCATCCAGATATCCCACCCTCAACCCCGGTGAACATGTTTCAGCGGCTAGATTTTTTGGACAGTTGGTCCTTCCCCGGACTCGGTCTAGTGCGAGCGGTGGAACAGCTGCGCTAGCCACGTTCTGGACCCAATCACCGGTAGCTCGATAATCGCATCGTGTTGAAGCCCTAACCCTAAATTTGGACACATAATTGCCACAATCTGAAAACCAAGCCTCACGAGACCAGAATATCAGACTGGAGGTAAAATTCTAGTATTGAGTCAAGCATAATGTAGCTCTTTCAGCTCCGTGATCTAAAGGGATAGTTACTAGCAGCAAAGGCAGCGAAAGTGCTCCATCAAGTAGAAGTCGTAACCTCGCCATCGACAACGCGCAACCACTAGAGCTCCAAAGTCTTCTCAACGCTTCTCGCGTGAAAAAGCCATTACTTGGTATTCTTGATCTCTATTACTGCTAGAAGTTATCCTTAACAGCATTCGGTCCATTGTCGGGTAGGTTTCGCACGTTTCTCGTTCGGTTCCATCCGAACCAGGCGGCTCTGGTACGCCCGGGACTGTCAAAACTGTCAGTCCATCTTTCATGTCTCCGAAGATAAAGGCTGGTGTAGAATATTTCGGATCCTTAGTGAGGAGCCAGGGTGAGTAAGTCTTACCTAACGAGAGTCATGATGGCGCCGTCCACGATCTCGTCTTGCGTCCGCATGTTGCCCCAAGACAGCGTCCACCCTTTGCAGTCTGGTGTCTGGCTATCCACACACTCTATGTCCTGGAATTCCAACTGCAATGGGTCCTCGTTCTCGGGGATTACAGTCTCAAACATGAAGATACTGTCGGCTGTGTTCTCCGTGGACGTCAAGTTGAATGCAACATGCAGACTGTACACATCCCCGTCCGTAGTGTCAACTATTCAAGAAGCGGTTAGCCGAAACGAGGGTCATGCGAGTAAGAGCTTCAAGAAGTTAAGATAGGATTTCTCACACCGATTCATGCCCATAACCTTCCACATCTTGGCATTCTCGATAGCAACGCTACGGCGCTGCGCCTGCTGGGAGGAATCCGTAGCGTAATGTATGTCGGACACCACCGGGTCCCCGCTGGTGCCACCGTTGACCTTGAAATCCGCGACGCCGAAGAAGCCAACCAACATCCTCGGCTCATTCCACTTGACAATTGAGATGGTTTGGAAGCCGAGATTTTGTGGGTTCCAATCGCCGTTGGCCCAGAACCCCTCTGTACAGCCCGGGGCTGCGCTGAACTGCAGTGCTGAACTTCCCGGCTCTTTCTCGATGTGCAAGTTGCAAGCGGTCACCAACGTCTTGTAGTCAGGTTCGTAGACGTTGAGGCTATAATCGCAGGCGCTGGGGAAATAGGGGTCGGGGTCATTGCACTTCCTGGTGAAGTCCTTCATAACCCACTTGCCTCCTGTTTCTTTCCAAGGTACGGAATGGAGTAGGGCCGTGCTAGAGCCGGCCAAGATGGTAGCCATGGCGAGTGAAAGAACCTTCATGGCGAAGAAGGGAGATGGGGAGGGGCTCTCACAGAAAATGTAATATGAGGGTCGAGAATGAAGAATGCGATGAGGATATGGAGCTGGGTGCATTTAAGGCGACCTGGTAATGACGCATTGCTCTAGATAGTGCCGACTTCATCACTCCTTCTATACGCCCACACGAAGAGAGACTTTCAGACGCAGAGGTAGCTCCTTCGACAACGCGAGACCCATAGGTTTGTCCTTCTTTCTCAGGAACTTAAGGACCATGATTGCCGGCGGGACACGTTGTGGCAGTGTGCGATGGTTTCACGACATCAGAAAGACCGTTAGTAGATTTACCTGAAAGTGCATTTTTGCTAGTGGCGAAAAAAAAACATGGAAAGGCAAAGCAGCGACACTCCGAGGCGACGAAAGGCATGTCCTGCGGGGATCGCTCCTGCCGCACGATGTCAAGACATTTTACCTTGATGGGTAGCATCCTGGATACAAGTTTTGTTGCAGCGAAGATTTCTCTTGCCGTTTGTATGCTCCGCATACTCACCTAGCTCATCGAACCGAGTATTCCGAGATATGAAAGCTTAAAAAGAGGTTGGGCAGTACGAAGCGAAGGAGCCTACCAGTTTCTAGCTCGCATTTTACGCGCGGTTTGCCGGTGCGTTGGGAGGTCAGGTACAAGAAGAGCAAACAGAAGAAAGACGCAAAGCTATGTTCGTTTCCTGCTTAGAAATAGCGTCATATCTTGCTGGCAAGACAAAGCAAGAGTCTCGGCCGAGGTAAAAAATCCTTTTCGGTGCAAAAGAAGGGCCGATCAGGATCTTGGGAACAAGATGTCTAGTAACTTAACACCAATCAAACCCTAGGTTTCAAATAACAGGAAAGAAAACTGCCTCCGATTGGATTGCTCATACGGATATTAATGCAACCTACCTATTGTTCAGAGAGTTCCCTCAAGTACGGTCTCCCTCTCAGCTCAGAGCATGAAATCAGGATATATGACCAAGAGAATCTCAATTGGACGCTGCAAAAGTGTTTTCGTCTCTGCTGGGGTTATAGAAACTCTTGTAATACATGAACTTATTACAAAGGAAATACTTTGCAGATGCAAACTCGGGCTTCAAACGAGGCGGGGAGCGATCTGGGTAGTTGGATATCGCCGGCCGAAGCTATCATTCAGATGGAGAATAAATACGAAGGCAAGTGTCCCCCTTCCATCAATAGCTGTATTTTACCGGAAGGAGTCTTTGCTATATTGCAGGAGGCAGAAAGTGGCCCGGCTTCTAGCCATTAAACTAACTCCAGTCGGATGACTTATCAGTGATGCTTCGAAAAGTCTCCTCTTTTACCGCGACATGTGGCACCTTCGTAGTTTCTCTCTCAAGCAAGGTTGCGCCTGCCATGCCATGTCAAGCTGCACAGAGTTAACCCGGGGATATGCTCACGGCCCTACACCGCATCCGGCCTCGCCACGATGGAGCCTTGACAGGTTTCTCAACTGACTGCTTTGGACACCATGTTACCAGATGTCGGCCTTGCCAGAGGCGGGACTATTCCGCTGACCACCTTTGCCGCAAGATAAGCCCCATACTTGTGGACGCCAAGCGACTTTGGCGGTACAAGCCGCTACAGAGCGAAGTCTAGACTTCAGCACAACCACAAAACTCGCCCGGTTAGTACTGGAACCTGGTGCTGTCAGGGGGGCAGCCACGGGAATCTCGTAACGCATCGCCCGCCGCTGATGGGTCGTGTGACCTGGCTGTTATTGACCTGCGTGCAAGAGATCACACAGGCGGGACAGGCGATAGGCAGTGCGACTCAAATATGGGCAACAGCTTGTTGAAAGAGGCGGATGTGACTTGAACACCGGAAGAATCGCGCTCGGGCATGAGCGAGAGGGCGAGTATTCCGGAGTCCGCTAACTTTGTTTGTATGTACAAACGGCCGGTACCCGTTTAAGTTGAGCCAGACTGGGAATCATGGTGGACATCTTGCCTATCTAAGAGGCATAGCGAAGGGTAGATGACGGCTGATTGTCGATGCCATCGGCCGAATGCCGGCTAGCCACGGAATCTTATTGGAAGAAAAAGTCACGGGAAAAGCTGGGCAAACTCGAAACATACAGCGCCCGATGCGGCCCGTGGATAAGGCCGGGCGGTTCGATGCCCAATACGGCTAGCAGTTGCACCTGACAGGTCGACAAGAGGGGAAGAGAGGAGGAGGTGAAGAAATAAGGTACCGGCAAAGCCCTTTCGCTGACATCCACGTCATACCGTCCCCCTTTCTTCCTGAACCTGAGTGGATGAGCAGCGGCTTTTCCACAGACACCGTCGGGAGGAAGAAGGCAACAATGTCTCTCTCTACCCTTCCGCACTCATGCATTCCACTTCAGCCTCCCACACGGAAACTTTCTTGCGTAATGCTGTAGTATCAGAACGGGTCATGGCCGGGAGCTGCAGCCACCGTCACACTTTAGTTCTATCCATGGGACATGAAAAGTCCCGCTATGGTATTTAGCATGGACGATGCCGTTCTGCCTTTCCAAATAGAGGATTTGATCCGAGAACAATGAATTATAGTGTGCAAGAATGATACGCGGATTGTGGGAGGAGGCGTAGGAGCGTAGGACCCTGGTAAGCACAAGCGCGGACGCGGCAAAATGGGCGCCAAAGACCGCAAGTGGGTCGAGCAGTCGTCGAGGCGGGTCGTTTGTCAGCCATCATTTGCGACTTTACTCTTTGCAACTCGAGAGGAACGCTAAAAATGACTAGTTTGGTGCGTCAAAAGTGCATGGGGCAGGCGGCGTTCGGTCTGCTCGCTTCGTCTGGATTCTGGCCGAGTTCGAAGGCTTCTCCCGCTCAAGGTCACGGAGCTACCAAGGTGCAGCATCGGAGATGCCTGAAGCCTCGTCCACCTTCCTATGACGAGCTCAGACATACACTCGGCGCTTTCGAAGAGGTGGGCGTTTGCCTAGAGCAAGCTAGGCGCGAAAAAGTCGGTGGGGAGCTCAATAGGAATGTATGTTTCTGATGATGAAACAAAACCCACCCGAAAGCTGGATATCTTGCCAGCTTTTCTTGAATATTCCCTCCTGGAAAGCATGCCGCGTGTCGAGCAGACACTTGATGGGCGGTTAGGGTCTTCTGACCAGCCTTTGTAGATCTTCTCCCACATCCAGCCCAGCCCTGTCAGATATGACCCCTTCGTCATCCTAAAGAAATGGGCAAGGAGTCGAATCTCCAGGACCACGGTCCTCTCAGCCGGCCAAACCCATGAATGGCCTGGAAATAACCCTGAATCGGCAAAAGAGATGAAAGTTCATCAGTCCTTCCACAGCGGCCCAGGGCGCTCGAGGACTCCCCTGTGGGCCTTGCCGTCCCTAATTGGCTAGAAGAGCCATTTCCCTTCCCAAGACGGAAAAAGAAGCCAGGCAGATGAGCACCAGCACCAAGGTCTCATTTTAGGCCGGCGCCTGCGCTCTCCGATGCATTCTCCCCTCGCCAAAGCTCGAGGCCCCTTCCGAGCCAACCATTGTGCTTCTCGACGGTCAAGAGGGCCCTGAAGAGAAGAAAGACACGGCAGGGACTGCATGCTGATGATTGGCTTACGCAGCGCGAGTGCGCCGTGCGGGGACCCTGGCGATCTATTTTGGCGCAGAGCGGCCGAGGGGCGGGCTCTGATTGGCGAAGGGGCGGCTACACCGCTGCCGCGCAAACGCCAAGCCCTCAAATGATTGGGCTGGTCGAGAGGAGGTTGGCGAATTAACAGGGGCATGCTATTTCTGAACACTGCCTGCGGCTCCACTCGAGCTTTTTCTCGCCTGTTCCTCTTCTTCAACCTCCACGTTGCGATGAAAGTGTACAAGCTCGGCTTGGGTTGTTTCCGCCGTCAACGGCTTCAATTCGCTATTGCTTTGCAAGCCTGCATTGGTACCCTATTACCAGAGAGCCACAATACCACGTCGAAGATTATTCTGTTCGCTCTGATCCAGTGCTCTGTCCGTACGTAAGGATTGTGGGGTTGTACAGTTCCTCGCTCGACACTGGCGCCTCAAGATAACCCAGGGATCGATGAGTTCTCGCGATGCCGTCCACACAGAGCGCACCGTAGATCCCTGCAGCGGACCTTGAGCCGCCCGGCCGACTTGGACGTGGCCACGGTCCTCCATCCTGCTATCATGGTGTCATGCTGGTCTCCACCGACGGTCGTCTGAAGGCTGCCGTCTTCTGTGCGGCCCACCCAAGGCCTGCCTGGAGAATAATTTCATTTACGCCGCCGCTCGGCTCAGGACACCTGCATCCCGTATATGAAAGCTGCAGTCCCCAAAAATGGCAACCGTCACTTACAGAAACTTTACCTTCGTGTGATGAGATTCGATCTCAAAGATCTTACGCATATTTCCTCTGTAGTATTCCTTTTTCTTTTCTTGTCTTCGGGTGGCTTTTCTTTCTTTCTATGCTGCAACAACCCATATTACCTTTGAAAGGCATAGCTGGACCCGGAAGTCTGGCTATCCGGCCGTTCGATATATTAACTGCACCTTGACGATACCTTCTCGGGCCGCTCACGAGAACTACATCCGGACTACATAAAAAGAACCTGGAGGCTTGAAAGAAACATCCTCGAGATATATAGAAAGAGTTGGCTTTCGGTGGACCATGGTTGGGATCGACTTATAGGCTCTACGTCACGCGTCCTCGCCACTTGCTCTTTATCTCCTCTCCGCCTTCGCCAACACCACAGCCGCCATGGAGAACCCTCGGATACGGTGCGGGCTCGTCCTCCTCGCCCTCTTCATTTTCACACAAGTTGCCTCGGCCCTCCAGGTAACGCCCGGCTCGCCTTGCGCGGCACTCTGCCTCGAGAACGACGCCGATCCCTTCGATTCCGCCGCCTCGACAACGAATGCAACTGATATCGTCTGCAAGGATGACGACTACAGCTCCAATGAGGAGGGAATCAAATTCAAGCAGTGCTTGGAGTGTATGCAGAAGAGCCAGAAGCAAAACGAGACCGAAACCGATGTTGGCTGGTTCATTTACAACCTGAGGTTTGCGCTTGGCACGTGCCTGTACGGCTTCGGGGATGAGGACAAAGTCATCAGCTCGCCTTGCGTCATCAACTGGGCATGCCAACCCCTCAAGGATGCCCTCACCTCTGGGCTTGACGATGAGGATGCATCTTGGAATTACTGCGAGGCCGGTAACAATGCCCTGAGCTCTAAGAATATGGAGAGCTGCGTGAGCTGCTTGGCTAGCAGCGAGACAGAGACTTATCTCTCAAATTGTGGGCTTCTTTTCTCCATACGACATAGTTGTGGTGCGTTGACTAACCTGACGCCGCAGTCCTCATCACCCTCCAGTCTGGCTGTGAGCAGCAGCCCAAAGCCGGAAAGCTCCTTGGGCTGTCGGGCACTCCTTTCTCCCGGGGTGTCCTGGAAATCACCGATGCTCCCCAGAACATAACCGAAAAGGAGGCGGGAGCATCCTCCTCCACCATCACGACCGGAACTATCGTTGGCATTGCTGTCGGTGCCGGTCTCTTCGTCATCGGCAGCATCGCACTCGTTTTCGTCTACCTCCGCAAGCGCCGCATCAACAAGGCCAATATGATGAACTCCTTGTCGCCACGGGATGAAAAGGGCTCGGACTCGAGGAGCAGCTCTCGTACCATGATCACTCATTCCCAACCCTGGGGTTCCCAGGACCAGCACAAGAAGAGCGGGAGCATCTCGAGTCGGTACTCGGGCGGGCGGATCGGCAGCAGCAACAGCTTCTACGAGCAGTCTGAACCAAACACCAGATCGAAGAAGAACAACGGCAGCACCATGCCGACCCATCCGGCATATATCCCCCCCTCCCTAGGCGGGGACCAGAGCAACACCCGCGGGAATAACAACAGCAACACCCGCGGAGAAACGCCCCCACCGCGGGTACCTCTCCCCTCTAATAACGCCAAGCCAGGAGCAGGAGAGAGTTACATGCTCCAACGATACTACAACGCACCTGAAGTCCCATCCAATCTCCACAACGTGACGACCATGTCACCGCTCGTCACCAGCAATGATCCGCACGCAGTTTCCACCTACGTACCACCTCCGCCCCCACCTCCACCTCCACAACTTAGCCCCAAACAGAAGGGCAACATCCCATCCATAACTGTCCCTTCGGTACCCCGCGTCCGGGTACCGAAGAAGTACATCCCTCCTTCCATCGCAATACCCGCCGAGGACTCGGCTGAGGAACGGCGCAGGCCGGGGTACAAGAAGATCACCCAGCCACTGAACCTCTCGCAGGAGCACGGGGCCTCGGAGCAGAGGTTTGTGGACAGGCCCTTACAAGGACGGCCGATGCAGGCGCCTGCGGCGCCGGATTACGGGCCGGAGTGGAATGATGAGAGGAGGTTTGAGAAGCCGATGAATACGGGGAGGAGTGATATACTGTACGGATGAGCAGATGCGAATATGAAATGGAAATGGCGTTTGATGGGATTATTTTAGGGATATACCACAGCTAGGCATGGATCCTGGCGTATCCTGGGAACAGAACAGGAATTTGAGGATTTGATATGAATTGATGGACACTGGGAATGAGGAATTAGGCATAGCGGGCATATTGGAGCCGAATAGTTTAGTGATAATATTATTCAGAATAAGACATATGAGCTCCCATATTCAACTTTTCTGCTCGTGAGCAAGATGAGTACTTGGTGTTTTTTCGGGGCGGAGGTTCAACTGCTGTCATCGCCCATATCAGAAACGGCAGGTGGTGCCGGATGGCAGAACGGCACCACAAATCAAGGGCCAATGACATGAATCTGCATTATCAAGCTCGTGCTACAAAATATTCGTACCCCAGTAATTAGTCCGGCGTCGTGTTAGGTCCGCCCGCCAGTTCGGTAATGTCTCCTTGCAACACTAAGCCTTTCCCGCTAGTAACTCCTCTGCCGTATCATGCTATCGTGTGCTAAAACTGCTCTATGCTGGCTATCGATCTGACTTCGAAGGACTTGGGATCTACGCGCCTGGAAGCTACCCAAAGTCAAAATTGAGACGGCCGAGAGCAACAACATGCTTCCAATCTACTTGAGTAGCCAATGGAAACGAATGCCACGTTGAAATTTGACGGCGGCCACTTATTCGCAGATTTACACGCTGCTTGAACCTAATTTCTTACTTCTCCCTGCTCGGCCCTTTGTGCATCTGCCACTTACAGGTGTTTGCGCGCAAGAAATGGACAGCATCAATTTTAGGATGGCAAATAGATTTCTCGATCAGTTCCGACCATTTTCCCTTTATATCAGCAGCTCTCGAGGTAGTGTGTGAACAACCTAACCGGAAACAAAAATCCCACCTATACTGAGGAGCCCTAACCCTTGACTCAAAGGTTCGATTGCCAACTTCGCTGGCCACTTCTCCATTTCCATTTTCCAATGCGGCTCATAACACCTTCATCGATGTGTACATCGTTCTTCAAACACTTCTAACTGGTAGATTCACAATGGAGGATAAATTGTGTCAGTCATGTGAGCGGATTGTCCTCGACGATAAAAGTTTCGGATTGGAAGGCAAAGGCGACAACGAAAGTCGGCGACTTGTCGCACTTCCAGCGCAGAAGCAGACAACCAAGACTCATACCGGGTTCGACTGTAGCAGCCCTTGTCGCCAAGATGTGTATCCCGAATTCCCCGGCCTAGCCAAGACTGCTGCGGCTGGCTGCCACTGCTGCAAGTTTCTACGACCGACGTTTCGGGAGGCGCTCCCCAACCATCGACCCAGAGGGGTCTGCATCCATTTCAATTTTCACCTATTTGGGGAATCGGTTCAAACGGGAGGCCTGGATCGGATCACGCTCTTCGTGCGCTTTGAGCTGGCGGCCAACGGCTCTTCGTCGGGACCGCCGTTACCCAACATTCATCTCTGCGTCAGCTCCCCCGAGAGTACGTAGGCAAATGCTCGCTCCACATCGTCACAAGCTACTAACCCCTGTAGCAAGCGTTTCTTCCTGGCTGGTTGTTCGACGGAGCCTCGACTCCAATGCCCTCTCAGACCGAAATGTTAGCTTCATCAAAGCAACGCTGGAGTCTGCCCCGCGCACTCCGACAACGGTACTGGATCTGCCGTCTCGATTGATCTACATTAGAAAAGCGCCGGAGACGGGAGATTTTGCGCTTCGACTTCTCCTCAAAAGTGAAGTTCTCGAGATGTACCAGTCTCAAGGGTCAACCCGTGAGATCAAGTATGCTGCACTGAGTTATTGCTGGGGGTCAGCAGAGGACGCAAGACGACAAATGAAGACAACGGTATCATCATTTGAGAGATTAAGAATAGAGATGCCATTTAAAGAATTAGCTGCCGCGACCAGAGATGCTGTCGAGGTATGCATAGCCCTGGGGATATCCTACCTTTGGGTGGATGCCCTGTGCATCATCCAGGACAACGCGGAGGACTGGCAAAGGGAGAGCACCCGAATGAAGGCAGTCTACGCAGGAGCCTACGTCACGATATGTGCAGCCTTTACAAAATCTTGCCACGAGAGCTTTATTCAAATTGGTCGACCATTCGCGCGTTTGAATTTCGCGTCTTCCCTCCGCCCCAGCATTCGCGGGACCATATACCTCGAGCCTTCGGGAGGTGTTCAGGTCGATCACGGAATGAATATGAACCCTTGGAGAACCCGCGGATGGACCTTCCAGGAAGGCCACATGTCCAGGCGCATGGTTGTTTTTGGGAAGTCGAGGGTCTATGCAGCCATTGACGGGTTGTGGACCGATGAGACCGGCTTCTCAGAGCGGCTCCCTCCGCCGTTTTTTTCGGCAATGGAGTCCATGACCGAGCTCGAGCTGAGGGAGTTGTGGGGACGCGATGTGATGGGAGTTCTTTGCGAGCGAAACTTTACTGTTGATAGTGACCGGCTCCCCGCTCTTTCTGGTCTGGCCGAGCTGGCCAACACACTCCTGAGAGATGACTATCTTGCCGGCTGTTGGAGGTCTCACTTTCTGCCACAGCTCATGTGGTCTTGGGGTTCAAATCTACCATCAGATTACGGTGGAGGGATCTTTGGAGCTGGACTGGAAGAGCTCGAGTCGCATTATGGAACTCCTCAAAACCCACCATCCTATGTTGCATCTTCATGGAGCTGGGTCAGACTTCGTGGGATTGCACGAGAAGGGCTCGCGGGTCACGCGATCCGCCACTTCCGACAACGGTACCTTTCAGAGACAGCCACTTCAAGGGACTAGCAGAAAACATCCATCCCGCAGTCCAATTGGCTGGGGAGAGCATCTATGGCCAGATCCGCAGCGCCTCGCTTGCTCTCGAAGGCCGCCTGGTGACTATTCCCTCTTCGCTTTTCCATCTCTATCATGGAGTATATGTGGTGACAAATGGGGACTCTTATGTAGCCACCTGCTCACTTGACTGGCCGTCTGAGGATGTCGTACCTACAGGCCGGCTACGGCTTCTCCCTCTCGGAAGCACCTGCAATTCTGCCTCCGACCAGGGAATTTCACGATATTGGGACCTGGAAAAACTTCGATCGCTACACCCAACCCACTTTCCGAAATTGCGGGTTGGCCACCAGTTCGCGCAAACAGATGAAAGGGGCGGCAAGCCGATTCCTTCGGATGCCGAACCTTTGGCAACTCGGTGGTCTTGTTCCTGCATCACGGCAGAAGTTCAGCTTGATCTTGACGGCGCAGGCCCCACAGGTAGCTCTGGTGACGGAAAGTCATTGGAGACAGCCCCCCCTTGTTGCGCCCAACCCCAGCCATGTCATTTCTGTCGCCACTGTGAAAATTGCTGCGAGGCGTGGAAGGGCACGAACAGACACGTGTGGGGCCTCATACTTCATCCCGCAAAGGAACCTGGGACGTATTACCGAGTCGGCATTTTCACGTCTAGAGACGACCCAGAAGGAGGTGGAGGTAGTGGCACATTCACGAGTTTCCCAAAGACGTGGCTGGCAGTCATTTAGGTTGCCCACCACAGCAAGTTGTGAATAAACAGCGTGATAAGTTAGACGACCACGGCGAAAAGTTGCATACGATCATCTCCCTGTGGCTTGACATCGACCTCTTTCAGTTGAAAGTTTGACGTACAGATCTATTTTAGCCTCCAGCTTGCTCTATACCTAGGGGTCAATTCTGATGCAGTCTCTAAAAGGGTTCTCTGCCGTAACAGTACGCGTAAAGTGTTTGATCTAGTCCACCAACAGCCGTGGGGGTGGGGGCGGGGGGGGTGGTCCGGAACAGCGAGACGGTTAAACGATGAAGAACTGGAGATACTACGAACGGAAGAGGGATTGGGCTCGGTGG
>Ga0247774_1000759_pt1 | contig 16216 bp, 15 predicted proteins | sample UWRJL001104B6_FD_179933 | JGI IMG/M metagenome (GOLD analysis project Ga0247774, IMG submission 179933) | Plant litter microbial communities from Arlington Agricultural Research Station in Wisconsin, United States - UWRJ-L001-104B-6 | ecosystem: Environmental > Terrestrial > Plant litter >... | reverse complement strand
GGCCGTTTCGACTGAGCTGCTCTTTGTTTCGGTTTTAAACTCGTCAAGATCCTGCTGAACAACCGGCCGGAGGTCTCGATCTCGTGTTGTCAGATAGGCGTGAAACAAGTTCTTGGCCGTGTTGCTAAAGATATCAGACGCTGCGCCTTTCTGCTTTGGGCTGCCGTCGTCATTATAAACTCTTGAAATGACCTTCTGGACATTTGGGACGAGGGAGTATGACTCCAACATCATATCTGAAAATCGTCCGTAGGCAAGGGCATATCGTGTCGATTCAGACTGTGTAGCCGCCAGGCCTTTCGATATGTCTTGAGACAGCTTCTCCAGCTTGTTTGAAACACCAACCTCGACGAGGTGAAGCGCTTTTGTCAGAAGCGACTGGTATCGTGCCAAGTACGATTCAGCATCTCGGTATGATGGCTGCGTGCCGTGTTAGCAGACGACAGGGAAGACGATAACCACCTCCTTGCTGCAGACACGCTTACATGCTTGGACATGAAGGTTATGCAGGACTCCAAGTTGTCTAAAATATGTGCAAACTCATCATAGTCTACCAACCGACCAGCTCCTGGGGCATTTAATCGTCTGCTAACATTGTCCAGATATGCATAGTAGTGCAGACTCGTGCCGACTTCGTTTGCAAGGCCCTCAAGCCGCGTCTGGTCGCTTAGTAAGTCGTCACACTGACCCTTGAATGAGGTTGTCTGGGTTTCGACAGATTTGAAGCACGCAGAAAGTGAAGAGAGCAAGGTAAGGACGTCGTCGGCATCGCTGATGAGGGAATCGAGGTGGTTTTCCGTCAGGAGGAGCTGGTCCATATAGAGGCTGTTTGACCATGTTAGCATCCTTCTCCAAACCCAAGCAGCGGTGCGGCAGCTACTACCTGTAGTGTCTCCGACTTTCATCAAGAAAATGCTCGTCCCTACCAAGTGTCTCGGTCGGTTCCTTCTCATATTTTATGTGGTCGTCATTTGCTATTGCGAGAGCATCCCAGGGTCGTCGTGCGTCGGGACGAGATTTCTTCGAAAATACCTTCCAGCCGTGAGACGCCGAGCCAATTTCGGCGAAAGAGTGCGTCCTTCGCGCTACCGAAGCCTTAGGGGGGCTATTATTCTCCTGCAAATCAACCAGAGAATGCTGGAAGGGCGGCAAAGAGTGCGATCCCTTATAGGTGTCCAGTGTTAGCCAAATTCAAACGACGTTGGGTAGGGACTTTCCGCAGGATTTCAACAAACATTGGGCTGTTGCAACAGAGATTCCTTTCGTTTATGGTGAGCTTGAGCCGGGGACTTGACTGCCGCTTGCTTCCCCGTAACATCTGGTACGAAGCTATACCATGAATCGTCGTACATGGCGAGCAATGGATCGAGAGCTCTGACATTCAATGTCGAACTGCTTGGAGGGGGAGGGGCAGCTAAAATATCCCGTGGATAGATCTCCCACGGTCAAGTTCCAGTTGGTGGGGAGACGCTCGGGCCACCTGCAAGGCCTTCCGGTCCTACCCATCCTCATTAAATTAGAACGCGACCCGTCCGGTAATGGCTACTTCCTTCTCCTCGACCATCGCCCCATTTGGACTTCCCATCACATCGCCATAACCCACGTATGTGCCATTTAGAGGAATACCTCAAGTCACCAAACTGCAATTTTAGGCTCTAGCCGCGAGGACCACCATGCTCATCTAGCGCCTGGAAATTTGATGAGAATGCGGCTGCTTCTTAGATACAGCCCTGTGTTGCGCCGGTCTACGGTTCTCAAAGCGCAGCATCCGGAACGCCGGCGATGGGTCCACAATCCAGGACAGCAGCCGAGAGCCTCCGGCCCATTCGTTGAGCCCCCGTCTCCGCCTCCCAGACGAGGTGGTGGCGGCCAATTCTTAAGCTTTGCTGCTGTCTTCGCCATCTCAGCAGTTGCTGTGTACTATTACTACCAACCAAGCAAATCGGCGATTCAACAAAAGTTGGCTGCCACGGAGGACCAGAAGAAGAACGCCAGATCTGCGAAGGAGAAGAAGCCGAGGGTGGCTGCTGCTATTCAGCCACCTTCCATCACGTCCCAGCATGACCAGGTGAAGCACAGCTGGGAGAGTCCGGGCGTTTATCTGTGGGGGTCGAATTCGGGCAAAGTGGTTGCACCAGATTCCAACGAAGCTATTGTCAAGTCGCCTAGGAAGTTACCATTCTTTAATGACCAGATCCTTCGGGATCTGAAGCTGAGGCATGGCGTTGGAGCTGCAATTACCGAGACGGGCAATCTGGTCATGTGGGGAGCCAGCGTCTCGCCCACGGAGCCTCAGCCGCTGGTTGTTTTGGAAAACAAGGATCTCATCAAGTTGGCAGTCTCGGCAGATAGAGTCATCGCACTGGCATCCGGCGGCACGGTATATTCGATGCCCGTTTCCAGGCTTGATCAGCTGACCGGTGTCAGAATGGCCCCAGACAAGGGCGGTTCCTGGTTCCCGTTTTGGTCCTCTTCTACTTCTGAGGGCTCCGAGCCTGTCAATTACAGACTCCTCACACCTCCAGCCTTAAAATCGGGCGAGCGGGTGGTCGACGTCTGTAGCGGAATGGAGCATTGCCTGATGCTCACCTCCAAGGGCCGAGTCTTCTCGGCCGCCGCGAGTACACTTGAATATCCTTCAAGTGGCCAAATGGGAGTTCCTGGCCTAACTTGGGACACTCGTCCGTCCGGATCTTACGATACACCTCATGAAGTTCGGGTTCCTCGCCAATCACGAATTGTACAGATTGCCACTGGCGACTATCATTCCGCCCTCCTTGATGACCATGGCAAGCTGTTTGTCTTTGGCGACAATACCTTCGGTCAACTAGGAAGCGCTCCAACACAAGCGAGAAGCTTTGTCGATTCGCCCACCGAGTTGAATGTGACCCGCATGTACGAAGAGACAGAGTACACTCCCAAGACCACTTCTATCGCTGCTGGAGGCACCAGCACCTTCTTCACGGTCGACGCCGATAGGCATGGCAGTAAAGTCTCATGGGGGGTTGCCAAATCCAACACACCACAGTCGACGGCCGATGTTTGGGCCTGCGGTAACGGCATCGTCGGTACTCTCGGCAACGGCAAGTTCGTGCACTCCTCTATCCGCCCTGCCAAGGTCAAGTGCCTCTCATCGGCCTTCGAGTTCGACGAATATTCCGGCAAGATGGTGCCCATCAGACTCGCACAGTTGTCGGTAGGGGCGACGCATGCCTCTGCTGTCATGGCCACGACCACCAACACGTCAGGCAGTGGAGACGGCCCGACTGGCATGAACTTTGGCCGCGATGTCTTGTTCTGGGGAGGAAATGAGTATTACCAGCTTGGAACTGGTAAGCGCAAGAACGAGAACAGCCCCGTCTTCGTCGCCGGATTGAACTCTGCAGAAGATAGCAGGATGCAGCTCACACCGAGGCGGACAGTTCGCATTGGTGAGGGAGGGCAGGGCAGGAAGGTGGCTTTCGAGCAAAAGGTGGAGTGCGGAGGATTAATCTCAGCCGTCTACTCTGCAACGGATTCGGCAACAGGCAAGAGGGCATGGTAGGGATTGTAAAAACATGACGACTTTTTTACCAGCAAGAGGTCCAGACGCATCCCCACTATGTAGTAATGACTCCTGAAATACAAGTCTTCGTGGATTATACATAGGTATATTGCCAGCACACCATTCCGTGAGGATTGACACCGCTGCGTAGTCAACTACGGCCCCCAGGTCCATATCCCACTTAGCTCAGTTTGATCATCTTCTAAATGGCCCCGAAAATTCATCTAAATTAATGGCCCAACTCGTAAACTCGACCCAAATTTTTTCAAAAAGAGCGACTTCGTAGGGACTCGAACCCTAAACCTTTGGCACCGGAAGCCAACGCGCTACCATTGCGCCACAAAGCCAGTAAGCTATGATTAATATCCCGGGCCACTAATTGCACTCAAGTTTGCTTGTCAAGAAGACCTTTAAGGGACCATTGCTCAGCCTCCACTTCCACGTCTATGAACCACCCCCAAAATCAACCATGCTCCTCTTCCCCTCTCGCTAAGCACTACTATCCGAAACTAGCCCTCTAAATCATATAAATAATGTACCACTATTACTTTTTCTTGCATCTGCACTCACAAGATGGCATTTCATGGCGTCTCTGTAACGCCAAATGCCGGCATGACCACTTGATTTTCAAGGACAAACAAACCCTTGACTTAATCTGCGAAAGGCCCATCCAATCAACAGCTCGAAGCTGAGTTGGCATGTATTTGATGTTACACTACTAACTTAAATGTGGTTCGGCGGAAGTGCGCTTCAGAAGAGGAGATGCGCGTCGTAGACAGGGACCCTTTTGCGTTATGGAAGCCGAGGAACGCCTAAGAAAACAACCCAGCCGCCATCAATTAGGGTCAGTCCGTCAAAGGTGGGTCTCGAAAATGACGACATTTGCGCTTTCTTGTCGTCCGACAAACTTGGACAATCATTCTGCAACATTGAATCAATAATGTTTATAAGGCCAATCTTATAGCACAGGAAGGTCACGCAAGCCTATCCATGTTGTTTTGAAATTAGATCCTTTTCCCGCAAACTTCCTTAACCTGTAGCTCTGCTGAGTGTCCTCGGAACTTGCTGCCCCTCATTAAAGTGGGCTTCTACTCAACCCCTCCCTCCCGAGCGGAAGCAGAGCCGACAAAAAACCCTACGAAGCTCCAACTCCGCAGCAACGGACCAACCGCCCACCATGGGGGACGCAGCGGCGGCGGACATAGAGGCACACTCGTCAACGCTGCAGACGGCGAAGGATCTCTTCGCCGGGGCAGTCGGCGGCATTGCGCAAGTGCTTCTTGGTAAATACTCTCTCCTCCTTTCCTCCAGTATGTCAAGCCGCCCTGGAAGCTAACACGCGAAACCACCCCCGCAAGGTCAACCCTTCGATATCGTCAAGGTCCGCCTCCAAACCACAACCCGCTACCCGCACGCCCTTGCCGCCGCTACCTCCATCTACAAGACCGAAGGCCCCCTCGCTTTCTACAAGGGCACGCTGACCCCGCTCCTCGGCATCGGTGCCTGCGTGTCGGTCCAGTTCGGAGCCTTCCACCAGGCCAGGCGGTGGTTCGAAGCCCAGAACGTCGCGAAATCGACCGACGGCGCCTTGTCTTACTGGCAATACTTTGCCGCCGGGTCCTTCGCCGGGATAGCCAACAGCGTCATCTCGGGGCCGATCGAGCACGTGCGCATCCGGCTGCAGACCCAACCGCACGGGAAGCACAGGCTGTACAGCGGCCCCCTCGACTGCGCGCGGAAGCTCTCGGCACAGGGTGGCGGCCTTTTCAAGGGCCTCTACAGGGGCGAGGTGGTGACGGTGTGGCGCGAGGGGTTTGCCTACGGGTGGTGGTTCCTTACCTTTGAGTACCTCATGAACGCCGACGCGCGGCGGAACGGCATCGAGCGGACCGCCATACCTTCCTACAAGGTGGCTTTCTATGGAGGTTTGGCAGGCGAGGTGCTGTGGTTGGGGAGCTATCCTTTCGACGTGGTCAAGAGCAAGATGCAGACCGATGGCTTCGGCGACAAGCAGCAGTTTCGGAGCATGCGAGAGTGTTTCGCAAAGACTTACGCAAAGGAAGGCGTCGTGGGGTTTTGGAGGGGGATCGGGCCAACTTTGCTCAGGGCGATGCCGGTGAGTGCGGGAACGTTTGCCGTGGTGGAGGCGACCATGAGGGCAATTAATTGATGCGGGCAGGATGCCAGGAACACTAGGGTGGAGAATTGAATATTCTCTTGGCATGTAAATACCTACACATTACATATATATCTTGCCATTTAGATCTGTGTACATCTATCTATCTTGATGCTCTCGACCATCCATCTACTCGTCATTCTACTCGCTATTCTCCACCCTCCTCTGCAGGATATGCCTTGCATTCGCCGGCGTGAGCCCTTCAATCCCCAACTCCTCCAGCACAGCCTTCGCCTCCGCATTGTCGGTGAAGACCCTATCGCTGGCCTCTTTCAGTGTCATGCCGCCAGCCCCTTCCGAATCTGATTCCTGTCGCGACACTGGCAGGCGTAGCAAACGGATGCCCTCCACAAGGTTTGCAAACACGGCGCCGCCTCCCGGTATTCCCATTTCAACGAGCGTACACAGAGCATCTATGTCGCGGGCGAACTGCACGGCGCCAAGAATGGTGAAGTTCTGCCTCATGAGGACATCGGACCAAAGGGTCTCCTGCAGCCTGTCGAGAGCGGAGCGCCATGCACGTCGGAGGGGGGCCGCCCCAAGAGCCCGGATGGTGTAGTCCAGGTTGCGCTTTAGGATCTGTATTTCATTAGCTTCATCTCCTCTTACGAAGCACATAGAGTTCCTGGGAAAATGTATCTTACCCGAAGTGGCTCGTCTAGTTCTGGCGTGATGGCAAGCATATTCAGGTCCAAAGGCGCGTCTTCCTGCGCAATGGGCGTCCAGTGCGCGCGGCTTACGTAGGCTCGGAACGTCTTGTTGTGCGAGTCAACGAGCGTGGTGACAAGGTACTCCTGCGCGGCCTTCCGCCTCGCCGTGTAGGCGGCGATTGTTTCGTCGAAGAGACCACCGTCGTCGGACTGGGAACCTACGGTTGCAGAGGTCCTATCCTGCACCTCTTCAAAGGTCATGCTGCCAAGGGAGGTTTGCTTTCGGTGGCCTTTTGATCTGGCTTGAAGCTCATCGTAGAGTTCAATAAAGAACTGAGATATCAGTTAGCCCATCACTGAAAGTCTCGGGGAGACCAGAACGAACCTCTTCATTGCTCCAGTCCTTCAGGGTATTGATGACGTGGTCAGCGCTGCCATACACTTTGCAGAGCGTCTCCAGCGCACCAGTTCCCTCGAGGGCAGCATGCTGCTCCTTGGTAACCGCGTGAAGCGTCCTCCCAACCGTGGACGTGAAGGCTCCGTAAGCCTGAATGGAGTCCCGCAATCGATCATGGAACTCGTCCAGGACATCGATCTGTATGTTCATCAGAAACCTCAACTTGTGTTGAAACTTGATGACCCGACGGTACTGGGACGTGATGCTCTTTAACAGATCCATCACCCTCGTGGACGCGTATGTAGGCTTCGTCTTGCCTACGCCTCCGTAATCAAAGTCGATTTTTCTTCCATCAGTTGACTCGACAATGGCCCTGAACCGCTCTATGGCAAAGGCTTTTTCCGCAGAGAACCACTTGTCGAACCAATTGTCCAGAACCTCGGATGCCAGACCTGGCCAGCTGCCTGTTGGATGTCCTCCGTCATAGTTGAAATTGTACCGGATCGAGTCATCAAAATCCATGAGCTCGCCCATGAATCTGCTGAGAAAGGTCGGCGTCGACACGGCCTCTTCGGCCACTCTCTTGACCTTCTCCCTCATAACGAGCAGCATGCTAGTAACGAACGCACACACAGGGTCCACGTATACCATCCGGTCCGCCGCCGCCGTCCCACGCAGCTTGGCCCCGAGGATAAGTCCCAAGCTATCCCTAAAGAATCCCTCCCATTTGCGGATCAGGGCCATGAACCATGGAAAGCAGTGCGTCGTCATAGCCTGCGGATCGCTTGTAGCCCGCCCACTCAAAAAGTGATAGCGAAACTCCGACACAAAGATGGCGCACATGACATCAAACGGCAATAGCGAGACGACCTGTTCCGAAAACTGGACCTCTGAGAGCTGCAAATCCAACAACTTCTCAAAGCAAGCCAGCCACTCGTCATCCATTTCCGACTCCGGGTCCACCTCTGGCCACCCCCTCTTCTTGAGCACGGCCTCCATCTCTTTTGACATGGTCTTCTTCATCTCCTCCCACAGCGTGTCTGTTGCGACGGTAACATGCGTGACGAGATGCACGCCCGCATCCTCGGCCGGCTCCTGGAGTTCGCGAAGGGCAATGCTTAACCGTCTTAGACGGCCATATGGCTCTAGCGCCGCCTTGGGATCGGCAGGAAGGTGTGACCTTGCCTGCTTCCGAAGTTCTTCCACTTCCTGCAGTAAATCGAGGTACATCTTGGCCATGCGCACACTTCTTCGCTTCTGGTACGGGACCTGGAGTCGTGCGACGGCCTGGTTTGGTGCATCGCTTTGACTGACCGTTACTAACCGCTGGTCGATACTTGCCTGCAAGGCTTGGAAGGTTTTTATCTTGGCGGCCATCGTCTGCTGCTTGTCTGCCGCCGTGCGCCGGGACGTGGCGAGGTTCAGTCTTGCGTCGTCGAGTTGGGATTGGAGGACAGATTTTTGCGATTGGACTTGTGCTACGAGGCTGGAGAGGACATCGAGGTCCGCGGTAGACTGAAGCTTATCGTCGAGGTAATCCTCAACCCGGAGGTCGAGGGATCCTTGTGAGGGGGCCATGGGTGGGTTCAATGCTCTGGAAGAGTTGATTGCCCGTGTGGAGCTTTAGAAAGGAACAAAGTACTAAAAGAGGCTAGAGGGGCAGTGACGTCGAGCCTTGACTCTGCTTAGTCAACGCCGAGTCATAGCTTCGATTCCGGTCCTAACCCTAAGGATGGTTCGATATTGGCTGCAGACTGCCAACTCATTTGGTTGATGGAGACTCTCGGCTTAAATGGGATTAGCACGTGTCAGTTGGAGAATTATGCTCTATTGCACCCATCTATATCTATCGGTCTATCTATGTCTATGTCTGTCTTGACCTGATTGTACAAAAACCTTTGGTTCGATGCTATGGAGATGCCAATTCTAGTTGCCGTGTCGTCTATATGCCTGCTTCCGCCGTATTCTTGTCATGGGAAAGAGATTGTCCTTGTAGGGCAACATCGAGCCGCCTCCTTAAGGCGGTTGAGAGGAATTAGGTCTGATAGAATTAGTAGTTACTCTCTAGCTAGACAATTGACAGGCATGTACTTACGAATTTGGCCATAAGGGCAATCATGAGATCGAAAAGACCAATAGCCTCAACGAAAGCAAAGCCCAGAATGGCATAGGTGAAGAGCTGCCCCCTCAGGGACGGGTTCCGGGCCACGGCGCTGATGAGGGAGGCGAAGACAAGACCGATACCGATGCCGGCTCCAGTGAGACCGATGGCGGCAGAGCCCATACCGATGTTCCTGGAGACCTCGACCATGGCCTGGGCAATCTCGGACTGGTAGCCTCGCCGGGTGGTGCGGGCGAAGGTCTGGCGCGCGGCGGCATTGAGGACCGAAGGGGCCTGCTGGCGCTTGAGCGTCTGTAGGGGAGACCTCGAGAGACCTTTTTGGGGCACCGTGTTAGTTGGAATTGTACATTGTTGAGCCGCGGGAGCGTCGTGGCCCAGATTCCAGTATTGGGTGCCGAGTCTAGACTGCAGACTTACTAGCGATGGTCCTCTTCGAGGACACAGAGTTCAACTCGACCCGTGCGGCCGGGCGAGCGGCCTTGGTGGCCACCGAGGCCATAGAGGTGGCGAGCCTAGACGCAAAGAGTCTGCCAGACATCTTGGACTGTTCGACAAGCAAGCAGGAAGGAACTTGAGTATGTGAGTCAAGGAGGAAAAGAGACACGGCCAATCCAACTGCGGCAGATATATCGAACCAACTAGAGAGAGAAAGTGAGCGAGGAAATGAGAAAAAGAGCGACAATAGCATACAAGCCTGATGAATAAGGAGGAAAGTGAGAAGAAGAAAACCGATGTCGGGTCTTTTCGATTACAGAGAACCGTGGGAGAAAATTCTCTTCCGTCTAAGTTCTGCCTCAGGAACCCATCATCACAGTTTCAATTCGGATCACTGGCACGGTGAGACCATGAGAGCCATCTAATTAGCGACATTGGCGGAGGACGATGAAAATGTCTGGGAAGTGACAAGTCTCGATGGTGAAGCGGGTCCTGTTTGATGAGGACGAGGCTATGATAGGGCGAGGAGGTTTGTTCCTTCGGGAGATCTCGGACTGGGCATTCCAATACGGAGGAGGGTGAAGAAATTTTCTCCCTTGCAGTCGTTTGTTTGCCTGAGGCTGATAAAACTTCACCGGCACGAATGCTCGGCCGTGTTTTAAGGTTGAAGAAGAAAGCCGCAGGACCCCCACACACATGACAAGTGGCCGAAAGTGGGAGATGATGATCCAATTCCGGGACCCGATTGGGTGTCTGTTTGAGCCTCGAGCACGCTAGCCTTGAGGCGAAAGGAGGGCCGGCCTGCAAGGGCCACTTGGTGAGCCTTGTGATGATCTGTGCTACCTAGCCTACGACTAACACTAGTAAGGTGCATTGGTCCCTTAAAATTTTTCTGGTTTTTTTTTTCTTGCTTGCATCCCTTGACCAAATTTCTGCAACGTGTCGTCTCCTTTCTTAAATTGAGAATTGACAAAATTTAGTGTTCTATTGAGGGTACGGTATTTGAAGACGGCATGAGCCCTGTGCGAATGCTGTGCAACGCCGCTGTTGATTGCTATCTATTTCGTGCGCTGTGTAGGGTCAGGATTTTTCTCGTCGGGCCGGACTCGCCTTCCTAACTTCTGACAACCTTGATCGCACCACCCTCTCATGGAGCGATCCTTTCGCGGTACGATGTAGCAGCTACTCGTCTGCTGCGAAGTAACATCTTTAACCCAACCGGTCACCCTCCAAGTTCACCTGGTCCGGACATTGACCCCAGTCGAGACCGTCTGGGGACTGCAATGGTAGCATTCTCGAGCGCCGACGCCGTGCATCTCAACTAGGACGCGAGCTCGGAGAGTCGAATATGTCGGCCAAGAGGCGGCGTGCGTCGTGGGTGGAATTGTCGTGGGTATATTTCATTCGAAAAAGGGAAGCTGTGCGAGATATGTTGTGGGTTTAGCAGCTCGAAGTCACTCCAAACATAATTGACTCGGCCGGCCATGTCTCATCGAAAAGACGGCGAAGATGAGGCTCCACCGGCATGAAAATCAGCTCATACAGAAGCCTTGCAGAGCAAGAAACGTTGTACGAGTTTAGAAAGGAACGTAGTTGTCAAGCCTCAGCTCTATAGACGCAAGGGTCGGTGGGATGGGGGAGCTGTGACACAGCTCTCGTTATATTGGTCTATTCGAAGAGGTGCAACGTTGGCAGCATGCAGAACCACTTCAGCAGGTGGCATGTTGAATGATGCTTCCTTCGGAGATTTTGGTTCCATTCCTAGAACGGCTTCTTCTTTCGAGCATGATGCTACCTCTGCAGTTGGATGTCCAGTGGAAGCTGCTTTTTCTGAGGCAGTGCAGTGACGTTATCCATGTCGTCTGAACAAACCCTGTGCTGCAGGGCTATAGAGTAGGAATTTAAGTCTATTTGGACCGAGCCGTAAGGCTGGCGTCGGGTCCGAGCAACGGAGCTAGAAAACCGCTCGTGAGATAATCCCGATGCGATAGTCTAAAGCTTCAAAGGTCGGAGACGGAATAACATCGTAGCCTAATGATCAACACTTGGGGTCTGTCTATCCGAGTCGCCTCACTGGTACGCGGGTTAGAGGACCTCCGGTGGCTTCCAAGTCGATGGGATTTCCAATTGCGATTCGAATCGAGCATGCCGTTACCCTTCGAAATTTCACGGGGCTCCACCCTCGGCACATGACATTCACCTCAACCACCAGCTGGGCTGCACAACGTCACAGTTACAAGACCGGACCATGGCTGCCATGCATGGCCACACCATCTATCCTTAAAATAGCGATTTTGATTGCCGGTAATGAATAGGGATTCAACGGTTTTCCTTGGCACCTACCTCCGAAATGCAGCGGAATGCCGGCGCCTCTGCGAGGTGGCTGTCGGTAGCCGCGTCTCGGGTTCCCGTCACACATGTGAAAAGTGGGGGAGTTTGTAGAGCTTCATGGACAGCTCGGGGCTCATGTCAGGTCTCGGCGCCTCCCGTCACCTGAAAATCGATAGCGGGGTGGGATCGCTGGTCACAGTATGCTTGAAGCCTCCGCAATGAAATGGCTAAGGATTCGTTCGATGGTGCAGGCAGTCAGCCTGCCATCAATTCCAGACATCTCATATTCGGGTGCTGAAAAGTTTAGAGCTCTGCATGCCTGCTCCACAGCGTCTGAATACTGAATAGCCGCGAGCACGGGCGCTGAGACCCGGGCGCGGATCCGCTGACAAATGACCGCTACAAGCTTATTTTAGAAGCTCTCCGCACTGAACCTGCAGCGAGTTTCTGCATCACTGAATGACCTGGACCTGATAGTGGGCCCCTCCCCATCTCGAACCGCGGCGGCTGATAGGCATCCTCAAGCTGTACCGACTACGCACTTATCTGATGCCGATGCAACGTTCTCTTTCCTGGAATCCTCAAACAATCCTCAAGATACTCCATGCATTGTTCTCATCTACATGGATCCGGACCCCGCGTGGGGCCCGTTCGTTTCCAGGTTTTTCGATACATGCTTCCACCAGCGGAAGACCTGGAAAGTTTGAGGTCGGGTTGACGTTTTGACTTTCAGCTTCAGCCCCGCTGCCAGCTGAATTGCATCGCCACATCAGCCTCAGGCTTGCGCGAGTCCACCACCCGGACCAATGAACCGGCCAGAGCCAGCCATAGGGCCAAACCTTGGCGTTCATAATGGGCAACAATATTGCTTCTGTGGCGCCGGAATATGGAAAGTCCTGGAAAATGGGCTTGCCGTCGCAGCTGGTGGAGTTGACAAAGGAGGCTAGCACCTCGCAGGGCTTGAGAACGTCCTGGCTCGCAGAAGCCGCCAGGCCTTTGGGACTGGTAGCCAGAATGTCCTTGGGGACTGTGGAGATGGGTGACAGCCAATGGCGCCTGGATCTGAGGAGGTTCGGCAACGTCCTCAAGGCAGCTGTTGTATCCGAGCTGGGATGGGGGTGGTGCTGGGTCCTGGTTGGCGTTGTGGAATCTCGGCATGAAGAAGGTCGCTTAGGTTGTCGGACCTTGGAGAAGAGCGATATCAGCTTTCTTCTTCCCACTCTCCTTGGCTTGTGAGCTCATTTTCCCCAGTGTGGAGACGCCGTGTATAGGAGACAGGAGCCAGGACTTATATCTAAACCTCTAGTCTTTGAAGCTTAGATCACTTTGAGAGCAGGACATATTCGCCCATGAGTCAACGGCGACTGGGTATCATCTTCCCTGACTACCTGGATCCTAGCTGTTCTGGGGAGGTACCATTTTCATGGCCTTGGATGGATATAAAGAGGTGGACTCTGGAGTGTCTTGGTGACTCAGGTCCTCATCGTTGGTCTTACCCCTCCGTTGTCTCAGTCGCGAATAACTTCACATGTCGATTACCATGTCGTCGCCACCTCGTCCGATACCGCCGGCAGAACCCATCATCGTCTACGGTGGCAATGGAAGGAGTCCAAGACCACGCGTTCCTGCGGCGCAACCGACACCGTCAATCGAAGGGCGGGACTCGGACCCAGGCCAGGAAGCTCAGACGGAGGTGGATGCGAAGGAGGCTGTTCGCCTTGCAACCCTCTGCAAGACTGCCCTGAATCTCCTGGCCGCCACCATGCCCGACTTCAACCCTTCCGAGCCGTTCGTGCCCGAACAGATCCTCGCGCTGCCCCTCCATGCCGTCCGCGTCGACGAGAGCCTCCTGCACCTGCCACGTCGAAAATCGCGACGCATGCCGCTCGCCGCTGCCATTGCAAACCTGATGTTTCCGAGCCACGATGGATCGCTTTCGCCTCTAATCAAGTACGACGCCGACAGGGTAAAGATTCGGGCCTGGGTCACGCTGCAGAAGAACTACGATGTGTTGGTAGCCACCGAGAGGGGTGGTCACAGTCGGTTTGGTGTCAATGGTGGTTCTGCACCTGGCGTTCATGCGCAGCCATGGTCGGCACGCATCTTGCAGCAAGGGCCATGGGATCCCACGAAGGCTCCCGTCTCGCTGGACGGCCCCAAATGTCGACATCACCCGGGGGAGGTGGCAGATGGCAAGGATTTGGAACCCCTCTTCAGCCATTTGCGCAACAGGGGTACCAGCCAAAAGACGCCTGTCTGTCTCGGAGCTGAGCTGGGAGGCGGACATGGAGAGCCCTTTTACGGCACGAAAGGGTTGGAGTTCAAACGTGGGGTTGTATACGAGGATCGAAGGATGGACCTTCACGGCGCGAATTTAGGACCAACACATGTCGAGGAGCTCATGACTAACTTGCGAACAAACACATTTGTGAAGCACTTCCTACTTGGTCATAACAACATTGGGCCCCTAGGCACAAAGGCCATCTCAACGTTTTTAGGCGAGTTCCCGGACCGGATCGAGACGTGGTACCTTGCCGGAAATGCCATGGACGCGCCAAGCTTCAGGCTTCTGGTGGACGCCATGGTCAAGTCCAGGGCTGTCACGAGCATATGGCTGAAGAACAACCCCCTTGGCCCCAAGGCGGTCGGCGACATCTTACGGCTCGTGACCCAGACCGAAGAGCTCCGAACGCTTGATCTCGATCAGACCGAGCTCGGCGACGCCGGGGTGAGCCATCTGTTTACGCACTTAGCAGATCACATCGAGTCAACCGGCCAGAAGCTCAAGCTGGAGATCCTCCATCTTAATGGCAACGGTATATCAACAGCCGGGGCAGCGTCGCTTGCCCGCTTCCTTGCCGCCCAGTCCAAGCTATCTTCCACCACGCGCGTTCACACGCTTCACCTCTCTCTCAACCCGCTCGGAAACGATGGTGTTTCGGCCCTTGCGAAGGCTGGCATCTCCCAAGCCCCGCATCTCCAGCGCCTCTTCCTCCAGTCGGTCGGTCTGGGCTCTGAGGGCACCATGCATCTCTGCACCGCGCTGAATGACCACAAGGGTATCCGGGTCCTGGACCTGAGCCAGTGCCTCGCGACCCCTGAACTCGGCCAGCCCTTCAACTATATTGACGATGATGCCTTAACGTCCCTCACCAACCTACTTTCTTCAACAGCACGGCTGGAGTATTTAAGTTTGGGCCATTGCGGCCTGCACCCACCCGCGCTCCGGGCCCTAGCCGACACGGTCCGACGCTCGTCCTCCCTGGTATTCTATCAAGCTCTCTGTTTGCATCCGGACCCGAGCGTGAAGCTGCGGCCCCTGATCCCATCGCAAGGGAACGTGTTTGACGATGCTACCACCGGTGCGGCGCTGACGAGAGAGCCAGCCGAGGTGGAGAAAGCTGTTTCCCGGAAGATGGAGATGAATGTCCGAGCGAGATACGGTGACGGGGTGACGTACCAGCGGTTTCGTGATGAGGAGAAGAGGTGGCTAGTGTGTGATAGACAGAATGCGAGGAGGGTTGACTCTGTGTATCGGGGTAGGGAAGTCGAGTTAAGTCGGCGGAGGGTGTTGATGATGGTCAAAGGACATTTGCCTGAGTGAGCTGTGTCGAGAGAGAGGTGCATGTGCCGTTAATTAAGTTCTTCTAGTGTTCAATCAATAATTCTCAAAAGAAGTCCAGTCAAGTCACTAATGAATAGGGTCAAGGTGAATATAGGGTTAGGGTGTGATCTGGAGGGGGGGTCAGGGTTGCTGCGATCGAGGATTACCTCAGCTCGGCCCAAGGCACTGTGTTTGGGAGAGACGGGCACTTGACAACCACCATCGGAACGAAAGCTTGTCTTGCTTTCATCTGCAAAGTGAAATATAGAAATCGGACCCAGAAGGTAGCTCTGCAGTGCTCTCGAACTCCTGGCCATTTTTCTCCAAAATTTTCTTATCTCTCAAACTTCAGCAATTTTTCCTCGACAATCTACACTTATCCGACACAGGGCCATGAAACCATCGCACACTGTACGAACACACGCGACGTCCCACACCCACACCCACCACCGACCATAGGAGTACGGGGGATTCTCGCACTCACGAAGTTTCGTCCGCAAAGGTTTCCCATTCTCAAAGCCGCCTCCATGGCATCCCTCAAACGCAAGAGGACCGACCCCGAGCCCGACCCAGCACCTCTAACGAAAGTGACGCGTCGGGCGACGCGACACACGCCCATCCTACCGCCCACAGTACCCAAGCCGATCATTGCAGTTGCCACCGGTCCCGCAGCAGCTGGAACGAATGACGAGGAAACAGGGCCAGCACCGACCAAGCGGAGGCGAGGGAGGACGGCGGCGAACAAACAACCTGTTGTGGCAGCTCCCCAAACCCCCCCTCCTGTTGCTGCGCCGGTTGTTGTTTCTCCCCCGAAGGTGACAGCGATTCCTCCGCCGAGATTGCCGCCGATGATGAATTCGAGGCCGAGGGTGACTACGCAGACGAACGGTGCGGGCAGCCAGTTGAAGGAGGGGAGGGGCACGAGGCGGACAAACGGCGAGGCGAAGGAGAACGTGC
>Ga0247774_1000758_pt1 | contig 16217 bp, 17 predicted proteins | sample UWRJL001104B6_FD_179933 | JGI IMG/M metagenome (GOLD analysis project Ga0247774, IMG submission 179933) | Plant litter microbial communities from Arlington Agricultural Research Station in Wisconsin, United States - UWRJ-L001-104B-6 | ecosystem: Environmental > Terrestrial > Plant litter >... | reverse complement strand
GAATTCGATCTGCCACCGTGGCGTCGCCGGTGCAGGGGCGGCTGGCTCCGGCGCAACTGCGGGAGACGTTGCAACCACCTCCGCCGCAGCGGGGAGTATCGCAACGGCCGGCGCGGCAACAATCGGGGCCGCCTTGGGAGGAGCCGCGTCCTTCTGGGCAATCGCGACCTCGAGATCGAATTGCAGATCGGCCGTGCGTTGCTGATCGATCGGCTGGTTGTTCTGTACGGCGCGCAGCATGTCGCGCATCACGTCGACCGACTTCAGCAGGATGTCGCTGATGGCCTGGGTCACGTTCATGCGACCGCTGCGCATCTCGTCGAGCATCGTCTCGAGGCTGTGCGTGAACGAGGCGATCGCCGAGAAGCCGAAGGTCGCACTACCGCCTTTGATGGAGTGCGCGACCCGGAAGATCGTGTTGATGCGCTCCGGATCCGGCGCGCCCACATCCAGCTTCAGGAGGGCGGATTCCATCGAATCGAGCGCCTCGAAGGCTTCTTCGAAGAAGACGCCGTGGAACTGAGTTAGATCGAGTGTCATGCCGGCAGTCCGAGCGTGTCAGACAGGTTGAGGAGCTCGGCGGCGTCGGTAACGCTGCGCGTAACGCCCGCCCACTCGAAGGGCAGGCCGGCGGCGCGACGATCGCGGATGAAGGCTGCCAGCAGCTGCAGGCTCGCCGTATCGATGCGTTGAACCGCGGCAGCATCGATCGTCACGTTGCTCTCGAGGGCGAGGCGGCGTGTGAGTGTGGTCTTGAGCTCATCGACACCTGCGATCATGCATTCGGCCGGCAGGGTGATCGGTCCTGCGGCTTTCTTCGTCGCAGCCTTGCGGGCTGCCGACTTCGCAGATGCGCGGCCGGTACGACCGGTATTCGACGTCTTCTTGCCCTTCATCTGACGCTGCTTCAACTTCCGTACGGGTGTGGAGTTCAATATCGGACTTGTCGAGAGGTCATTGAACTGCGGAAAGCCGCATGGGCATGTGACAGAACTCCAGATCCCCGTAAGCTGTTGCGACGCGTGTACCTGAAACGATCCACTAATGCGGACCATGCACGGGCCATACGCAGTTATCGCGTTGTACCAAGGTTGATGCGCCGGCAAGACAACGGCGCGGAGACGGTTTCTTTAAGGCTGGCGGGAGGGTGCTGCCGGGGAGCCCGGCAGGGTGGCGGCCATCGGTGGGGCCGTCGTGGCGGGGCTGGAATCGGCCGAAGTCTGCAGGTCCGGCGCCTTCGCGCGATTCGGCGAGGGCGGTCCGATCATGTCGGGCCCTGCGTTCGGATCGGGTGTTTCCGGCGTCTGCGCCGGCGGATTGACCGGCGCGGTGACGTCGGCCGAAAGAATTACGACGACGACGCGGCGGTTGGCATTGCGGCCGTCGACCGAGTCGTTCGGATGAGTAGGGCGGTTCTCGCCGTAGCCGATCACTGCGAGGCGATTCGGCGCTACGCCTTTGCTGGCGAGCACCCGCACGACGCTGCCCGCACGGGCGGCCGACAACTCCCAGTTCGACGTGAAGACCACCGTCTTGATCGGGCGGTTGTCGGTGTGGCCTTCGACGCGGATCGGGTTGGGGTAGGGCGCGAGTGCATCGCCCAGCTTCTCGATCACGCCGACCGCGCTGGGCTCGAGCTGCGCGCTCGCGCTCGGGAACAGGATGTCGGTCTTGATCTCGACCTCGATCCAGAAATCGGTCCGGCGCACGATCACGAGGTTCGCTTTCACCAGGTCTTCCATGGCTTTCGCGACCTGGTCCGCGACCTGCTGAAGCGCACGGGCGCGGGCGGACTGCTTGGCATTCAGCTCCGCTTCCGTGCGCGTCGGCATCGTGCTCTTGACGGGCAGCGGCGCGAGCATCGAGCGCGGCTGGCCTTCGATCATGGCCTGCTCGACGAGCGTCGTCTTCACGTCTGCCCCGGAGCCCACCTGCTTCTCGCCGACCTGGATCGGCTCCATCGTGCGCGGCGCGCCGCGAAACGCGGCGAACAGCGAATCCGACAGCACGCGGTACTTGCCCTCGTTGACCGACGAGATGGCGTACATCACCACGAAGAACGCGAGGAGCAGCGTGACGAGATCCCCATAGGGGATCGCCCAGGCTTCGTGGTTGAGATGCTCTTCGTGTCGTCTGCGACGGGGCATGTAGTGGATGCTCACATGGAGCCTTTCAGCCCCTAGTGAAGATAGCCCTGAAGCTTCGACTCGATGCTGCGCGGGTTCTCGCCCTGTGCGATGGACAGCATGCCCTCGATCACCATCTCGCGAACCTGGGTCTGCGAGGCGATGGCGCCCTTGAGTTTGGCGGCGACGGGCAGGAAGAACAGGTTGGCGAAGCCGATGCCGTACACGGTGGCGGTAAACGCCGCAGCGATGCCGTGGCCGAGCTTGCTCGGGTCCGCGAGGTTCTGCATGACGGCCATGAGGCCCAGCACTGCGCCGATGATGCCGAGGGTCGGGGAGTAGATGCCCATGCCTTCGAACACTTTCGCGGCACGCGTATCCGCGTCTTCACGGGTGTGGAGCTCCACCTCCATGACTGCGCGGATGCTTTCCGGCTCGCTGCCGTCGACCACGAGCTGCAGCGCCTTGCGCACGAACGGATCGGTCTCGCGATTGAGTACCGGCTCCAGGCCCAGCAGGCCCTGCTTGCGCGCGATGTTGCTCCACTCGACCATCTTGGTGATGAGCACTTCGCCGTTGAGCGGCGGTGGTTTCATCACCCACGGAAAGATGCGCATGGCGTGACGCATGACGGCGAGCGGCGTCTGCACGCAGATGGCGGCGATCGTGCCGATCACCACGATCATGAAGGCTGCCGAGGAGACCAGCGCATTCAGCCCGGCGCCCTTCAGAACGGCACCGGCGGTCACGGCCAGAAGCCCCAGCACGAGGCCTGTGATACTGAGAATGTCCAAGCTCGTCCTCGAGCGCTATGCGGGTAGGCCGACGCCGGCTACATGCCGAGATCGGAGAGCAGCGCGTCGATGTCCGCCTGCTCGTTGACGGTGGCCGCTCCCTGTTCCACGCCCGGTACGACCGGGCCGGTACCGCGGGCTAGTTCCTCTGCCGTTGGGCTCATGTCGATGCCGGACGCGCCAGACAGTTTGGCGAGGTCTATCAGCACCACTTCGACTTCCGTAACGAGTGTCACGACGCCACGGATGATCTGGCCCGTGAGGTCCTGGAAGTCCTGAGCCATCAGGACTTCGTTGAGATTCGCGCGCACGCTTTCCGAGTCGACCTGGGCCGAGACCAGAAATTTGTCGACTCGACCGATGAGGTCACAGTAGTCCGCCACCGAGATCGTGCCTGCGCGGAAGCGCGACCAGGGCTCGTTGAGCGAGCCGGCCTCCTTCGCGATGCGGTCCGCCTGCGGGCAGGACTTCTCGACGAGATCGAGCGTGCGGTGGGCTGCCTGGTCGGTCAGCTTCAGCACGTGGTTCAGCCGCTCGCGCGCATCCGGCACCTCTTTTTCGGCCAGTCGCGTCAGGCGCGAATCCAGGCGAAAACGGTCGAGCGCGCTGCGCAGGTTGAGCGTGAGGTCCTGCAGTTGCTCGAGCAGCTGCGGCCCGTTGGTCGGGTCGATCGGCAGCCGGTCAACGGCGCGGAGGGCGTTTTCGCTCATCGCAGTGTTCTTCTCTCAGCGGGCCCGAGCGTGTGCTCAGGCCGCCATGGTCCCAAGGATCTTGTCGATTTTCTCCTTGAGCGTGACCGCCGTGAACGGCTTGATCACGTAACCGCTCACACCGGCCTGAGCGGCCTCCACGATCTGCTCGCGCTTGGCTTCGGCGGTGAGCATCAGAACGGGCAGCTTCTTCAGCTTGTCGTTCGCACGCACCGCTTTCAGCAGGTCGAGCCCCGGCATGCCGGGCATGTTCCAGTCCGTGATGAGGAAGTCGAAGCTGCCGTTCTGCAGGAGGGGCAGGGCGGTCTTGCCGTCGTCGGCCTCGGTCACGTTGGCGTAGCCCAGGTCGTGCAGCAGGTTCTTCACGATCCGGCGCATGGTCGAATAGTCGTCGACAACCAGAAACTTCATGTCTTTGCTCACGTCATCACTCCTGGGCCGCTGCCTCTCGCCATTCGACGAGCCGCGCTTTCAATCTAACGAGCGCCTGGCCATGCAACTGGCAGACTCTCGACTCTGTGACCTTCAGGATGGCACCGATCTCTTTCAGATTCAGTCCATCGCTGTAATACAGCGACATCACCAGCCGTTCGCGCTCCGGCAGAGCGTCGATCGACTGCGCGAGTGCCGCGCGAAAACCTTCGTCCGCGACTTCGCGGAACGGATCCGCCGAATCGTCGGGCGCCACGTGCGTCGCCGTGGCGTCGTCCAGGCTCGCGAGCCTGCAGCTCGCCGCGTCCTGCACGATGGTGTGGTACTCCTCGAGCTCCACGCCCATCTTCGTGGCGATCTCCACGTCCTTCGCGTCGCGCCCCGTCTCCTTTTCGACTTCGCGCATCGCCGCCGCGACCGCGCGCGCCTTGCGATGCACCGAGCGCGGCGCCCAGTCGAGCTTGCGCAGGGCGTCGATCATGGCGCCACGGATGCGGATGCCCGCATACGTTTCGAAGCTCGCTCCGCGATTTGCGGCATAGTTCGACGCTGCCTCCAGCAGGCCGAGCATGCCGGCCTGGATCAAATCTGCGACATCCACCGACGGTGGCAGACGCCCCGCCAGATGGTAGGCGATACGCTTCACCAACTCCGCGTGGCGCGTCACGAGCGCGTCGCCTTCGTTGCGACCTGCGCGCGCGACGTTGTACGCGCCGACTGCGCTCATTGAATGACCTCGAGCTGCGCAACCGGACGACGCACCAGTCTCTCCACGAAGAACTCCAGATTTCCGCGCGGACCGGCAGGCACCGGCCATGTATCGGCGGCAGCAGCCAGTTTCTTGAATGCGCGCGCCGCAGGACTCGCGGGATGCGCATCGAGCACGGGACGCTGCAATTTAATCGCGCGCCGCACGTGCTCGTCATCGGGGATTTCCCCTGCGTACTCGAGAAATACGTCGAGGAATCGCGAAGTGACGCGCTCCAGTTTGTTGAACAGCGTCTCACCTTCGCCGTGGGCGCGGGACATGTTGGCCACGATCCGGAACCGCGTCACACCGTGATCGCGGCTGAGAACCTTCATGAGCGCGTACGCATCGGTGATCGAAGCGGGCTCGTCCGTCACGACGACCAGCACGTGCTGGGCCGCTTGTGAGAATTGCAGCACACCCGGCGCGATGCCGGCGGCCGTGTCGATGATGAGCACGTCGAGTCGGGTGACGAGACTGCTGAATGCCTGCACGAGGCTCAGGTGGCCTGCGCTGCCCATGCCGGCAAGGTCTGCAGCGCCCGAGGCCGCCGGCACGATCTTGAAGCCCTGTTTCGCAGTCACGAGGATCTCGTCGAGCGTGCGCTCGCCGTTCAGCACGTGCGCGAGCGTGTAGCGCGGCGAAAGGCCGAGCAGCACGTCCACGTTCGCGAGACCGAGGTCGCCGTCGAGCAGCACCACGCGTCGGCCCGCCGCGGCGAGTCCGGTCGCAAGGTTCACGGAAACGGTGGTTTTTCCGACTCCGCCCTTGCCGCCGGTGACCGCGATGACGCTCACCGGTTGCGACAGCCCTGACATTTTCGTGTTGTTCATGATGTGCATTTCATGCGAGGGCATGCGCTACTTCTCCGTACCTGCGTCGCAGCAGGTCTTCATCCGCGGCCGCACCGCTCGTCTTGGCGAGCTGCACGGCACTGGAAACGAGCTCTAGGGCGCGAGCAGGGCGCAGGTCCTCGGGGACGCGCTGGCCTTCGCTCACGTAGGAAATGGGCAGCTCCGAACGGGCGAGCACCGAGAGGATTCCACCGAGGCTCGCGGCTTCGTCCACCTTCGTGAGCAGCACGCTCGCGACGTTTGCGGTGGCGAAACGGTTGACCGTCTCGGCGTTGGCACCGGCCTGGGTGCTGGCGGAAAGAACGAGGGCGGTCTCGATGCCGTGGCCGGATTGCGCGATCTGGCTCATGCGGTCGCCGAGCAGCGGGTCGCGCTGGCTCATGCCTGGCGTATCGACGAGCACGAAACGCTGCGAGGCGAGCTGTTCGAGCAGCTTCGGAATCTCGTCGAGAGTTTCGGCAACGTAGACGGGGACATCGAGCATCTGGCCGAGAGCCTGCATCTGATCGTGTGCGCCGATGCGGACGCTGTCCGCAGAAATCAGAGCGAGGGTGCGTGGGCCATGTCGCAGAACCCAGCGAACGGCGAGCTTCGCGAGCGCGGTGGTCTTGCCGACACCGGTCGGGCCGACGAGTGCAATGCGGCCGCCCTTGTCGAGCCAGCGATCGCCGGTGACGTTGATTCGTTGGGACATCAGTGCAATCGAGAGCCTGCGCGCCTTCGTGATGTCGGTGCCCGCGGGCAGCTGCGCGACGATCTGGGCGGCGAAGTCCTGTGTCAGGCCCACTTCGGTGAGCTCACGGAGAATTTCGGTGTGAATGGGCGCGCGACGGGTGAGGTCGTTCCATGCCAGCTGCGCCATCTGGTTTTCGAGGATGCGGCGCATGGCGCGCAGCTCTTCGCCCATGGCGGAGTCGGCGGTGTTGTCGGTGTTGGTTGCCGGGAGCGTGGCGGGCTGGCGGCGATCGTTGAGGTCGTCTGCCGCCGCGGGGGAGTCGCCCATGTAGGCGTCGATCGCGTTGTCGAGCGCCGAGTGGACGTCGTCGCTGGCGGCGCGAATGTCGATGTCGTGGCGGGTGTTGGCCGTGGCACGCGTGTCGGCGCGATGGCGGGCGTGGCCTGTGGTGCGTGCATCGGCGCCGTACGCGGCGTCGCTGGTGGCGCGCGCTTCATTGCCGTGGCGGGCGCTGCCGTTAGCCCGTGCATCGGCGCTCCGTGCACTCAGCGCTTGCGACGCGGCCAGCGATTGCTGCAGCCCTGACGCTGCACTCTTCGCGGCGCGCGTCAGCGCAGCCGGCTCTTCGCCGCGCCGCGCATCGCCATTACGATCTCGTCCCGCAGTCGTATTCCGGGCCCCACCCGAAGCGGCTGCGTTCTCCCGCGCCATCTCGGCCTGCAACCGCGCGAAGACGCTCTGCTGAACATCCTCATCAGCCTGTTCAGCCGGCGAAAACTCTTCTGGTCGAAACGCCCGGGGTTCGATCACAGCCGGCACGCGCGGTGCCTCGACGAGCTGCGCCTGCGCTTCCATCCGGGCTGCATCGAAATCGATCGCGGCTGTCACCTCGACGCCGTTCGCCGTGCGCTTCGAGGTCAGGATCACGGCTTCAGGGCCGAGCTGGTCGCGGACCATCCTCAGCGCCTGCCGCATGTCTTTCGCCGTGTGTCTCGTGATCTTCATCTACCTACCGCCGTGACCAGCCGAACCTTCCGGTTGTCGGGAATCTCGTTCCAGGCCAGCACATGCAGGCTCGGAACCGCTGCGCGCATGAAGCGCGCCAACGTGTGCCGGAGCTGCGGCGCCACGAGCAGCACGGCGGGTTCGCCGGCCATCTCCTGACGTTGCGCTGACTCTGCCAGTCGAAGCTGCAAGCGCTCTGCCAGACCGGGCTCCAGACCGGGGCTTTGGTTCGCTGCACCCCCTGCAGCCGTCACAGAATTGGAAAGCAGTCGTTCCAGGTCCGGCTCGAGGGTGATGACGGGCAGCTCGCCGCTGATTCCAGCGATGTCCTGGACGATCTGGCGCCCGAGTGCGATGCGTACCTGGTTCTGCAGCAACGTCGGATCGGGGGTGCGCGGGGCGTGTTCCGCCAATGTTTCGACGATCGTGCGGATGTTGCGGATCGGAACGCGCTCCGCCAGCAGCCCCTGGAACACGCGCACGACCGCCGACAGCGGCATTACACGCGGGATCAGGTCTTCCACCAGCTTCGGCGCGCTCTTCTGCAGGGTGTCGAGCAGGTGCTGGACCTCTTCGTGGCCCAGCAGCTCGTGGGCATGCACCTGCACGATGTGGCTCAGGTGCGTCGCGACCACGGTGCTCGCGTCGACCACGGTGTAGCCCAGGGTCTGGGCGTGCTCGCGGGCCGACGGCTCGATCCACACTGCGTCCATGCCGAACGCCGGATCTTTCGTCGGGATGCCCTTGAGCTGCCCGAACACACGGCCAGGATTGATGGCCATCTCGCGCTCCGGATAGACCTGCCCTTCGCCGACGGGTACGCCGCCGAGGTTGATGCGGTAGCCATTCGGGCTGAGATCGAGGTTGTCTCGAATATGGACCGAGGGCACCAGGAAGCCCAGGTCCTGCGAAAGCTTGCGGCGCACGCCGCGGATGCGGGCGAGCAGGTCGCCGTTCTGGTTCTTGTTCACCAGCGGCACCAGTCGATAGCCCACCTCGAGGCCGAGCAGGTCGACGGGCTGAACGTCGTCCCACGACAGCTCGCGATTTTCGGGAGCAATCGGTGCGGTCGCGGCTGCGGCCTTGGCCGCTTCGGCGGCTTGCGCTTCCGGCGCGTTCGCGGTGTCGATTTTCTTCTTGATGGTCCACGCAGCCCATGCAGCCAGCGCGCCCACGGCGAGGAACGCGAAGTTCGGCATGCCCGGGATCAGACCCATGACGACCAGCATGCCCGCGGCAACAGCGAGTGCCTTCGGTGAGCGGAACAACTGGCGCTTCATTTCTCCACCCATGTCCTGCGAACCGGACATGCGGGTGACGATGATCGCGACCGCGGTCGAGAGCAGCAGCGCCGGAATCTGCGTGACGAGGCCGTCACCGATGGTCAGCAGTGTGTAAGTGCGGCCCGCGGTGGCGAACGGCAGGTCGTGGCCCATCATGCCGATGGCGAGGCCGCCGATCAGGTTGATGAACAGGATGAGAATGCCCGCGACGGCGTCGCCGCGGACGAACTTGCTGGCACCGTCCATGGAACCGTAGAAGTCCGCTTCCTGGCGCACTTCCGTGCGGCGCACCTTGGCTTCGTCCTGCGTGATCAGGCCGGCGTTCAGGTCGGCGTCGATTGCCATCTGCTTGCCGGGCATCGCGTCCAGGGTGAAACGCGCGCTCACTTCCGAGATGCGCCCGGAGCCCTTCGTCACGACCACGAAGTTGATGATCGTGAGGATGACGAACACCACGACACCGACGGCAAAGTTGCCCCCGATGACGAACTGTCCGAACGATTCGATGACGTGGCCCGCCGCGTGCCCGCCGGTGTGACCGTGCAGGAGCACGACGCGAGTCGACGCCACGTTCAGCGCGAGTCGCAGCAATGTCGCCAACAGCAGAATCGTCGGGAACACGCCAAACTCGACCGGGCGCGCCACGTAGAACACCGACATCACGATCACGATCGACAGCGCGATGTTGAACGTGAACAGCGCATCCAGCGCGATCGGCGGCAGAGGCAGCACGACCATCGCGAGAACGCCGAGCACGCCCGCCGGCACTCCGATGCTGGTCTTCAGGAGCGAGCGGAAAGTAATGCGGTTGCTGGCGACGGCTTCAGCCATGGGTTAATGCTTGATCTCTTCGACTGCGGGGTCGATGGTCGGAGGTGTCGGCGGCACGGCGCCGTTTTGCTTCGCCGCGCGAAGCTGGTAGATGTACGTGAGCACCTGGGCCACGGCGACATACAGGCCGGCCGGCACTTCGCCGTTCAGGTCGACGGCGCGGAACAGGGCGCGCGCGAGCGGCGGCGCCTCGAAGATCGGCACCTTGTGCTCGCCGGCGATTTCGCGAATCCGGGCGGCGACTTCGTCCACGCCCTTGGCGACCACGATCGGTGCGCGCATGCGCTTTTCGTCGTAGCGCAGGGCCACGGCGAAGTGCGTCGGGTTGGTCACGATCACGTCGGCCTTCGGCACTTCGTGCATCATCCGGCGGCGTGACGCTTCCTGCTGCAACTGGCGGATCTTGCCCTTGACCTCCGGGTTGCCCTCGGACTCCTTCATCTCTTCGCGGATTTCGTCGCGCGTCATGCGCAGGGATTTGATGTGCTGGAACAGCTGCCACGGCACGTCGATCGCCGCGATGAGCGCAAGCCCGCCGGAAAACGCGAGCAGCGCCTGGCCCGCGAGGGTGATGGCGTGGCCGATGGATGCCCCCGTCGGCTCCGAGCCCAGCTGAAGCAGCTCGCCGGTCTTGCTCCACAGGAAGATCACGGCAATCAGCGCGACGAGCAGGAACTTGGCGAACGCCTTGATGAGCTCGACCACACCGCGCATCGCAAAGATGCGACCGAAACCCTTGATCGGCGACAGCCGCGAGAAATCCGGTGCCAACGCACTGAAAGCCAGGTTCCAGCCGCCGAGCGTCAGCGGCGCGAGCAGCGCCGCGACGAGGGTGAGGCCGAGAACCGGGGCACTGGCCACCAGCGCCTGCTGCGCGGAGCCGGCGAACATCGAGATCGCGCTGGACGGATCCATTGCCTGTGCGCGGGAGATCGACAGGCCGTCGCGCATCAGGTCGTGCAGGCCATTGCCGAGCGCGCCGCCCGCGAAATGAAGGCCGCCGCCGGCGATGAGCACCACGGCCGCCGCGCTCAGGTCCGTCGAGCGGGGAATCTGCCCTTTCTTGCGCGCCTCTTCGAGGCGCTTCTGTGTCGGGCGTTCTGTGCGTTCTGCGTCGTTCTCTGACACGTCAGCCTCCCTGCAGACCGCGCAGGAGCACGAACGCTTTGCCGAGCAGATCGACGAACGCCGACTGCAGCGCCGGCAGGCCGACGATGATGATGATGAGACCGAACACGAGCGAGATCGGGAAACCGACCGCGAACAGGTTCAGAGACGGCGCCGCGCGACTGATCACCCCGAATGCGATGTTCACGATGAGCAGCGCGGTGACACCGGGCAAAGCCACTGCGAGCGCACCAGAGAAGATCTGCGTGCCCCAGGCCACGATGGTCCAGAGGCCTTCGTTCGAAAGACCGGTCTCACCGATGGGCAGGGTGCGGAAGCCCTGTACCAGCATCTCGAGCAGCGCGAGGTGGCCGTCGAGAGACAGGAACGTGAGCATCACGAGCAATGCGTAGAGCTGGCCCAGCGCAGCCGTGCCGGTGCCGCGCATCGGGTCTACGTTGAAAGCGTAGGAGAGGCCCATGCTGTTGGCGAGCAGCTGGCCGCCCATCGAAACTGCATCGAACAGAACCTGCATCGCGAAGCCGATCGCGACACCGATGATCACTTGCTGAACGGTGATGACGATGCCGGCCAGCGAGAACGCGACGATGCCCGTCGGCTGCGGAATGAGTGGAGCGACGAGAAACGCGATCGCGCCGGCCAGCACCAGTCGCAGGCGCGGCGGAATCATCAGCGCGCCGAAAGCCGGTGCCACCATGAGGCACGCGCCGATGCGGATGAACGGCCAGTAGAGCTGGCCGATCCATCCTTCGAGCTGGGCCTGGGTGAGCGTGATCATCGCCGGCCACACTCATTCGAAGCGCCGGACGCGTTGCCCCGAACGGCGACGGCTCGCTTGCAGGTACCCCTGTTGGGGGTTTCAAAATGCAGGGACGCATTTTGAAAAGCGCCCAGGGACGGCTCGCAGCGTCCCCCAACAGGGGTACCTGCAAGTGAGCCGTCGCCGTGCGTGAGCGCTGAATCGGTGATCACGTGAACAGGCTTCGTCAGCTGATCATCATGGGGATGCTTTCGAACAGCTCGCGGGTGTAACCCACGATCAGCTTCAGCATCCAGGGGCCGGCGATCACCAGCGTGGCCGCCGTGGCCAGCAGCTTCGGAATGAACGACAGCGTCATCTCGTTGATCTGGGTCGCCGCCTGGAAGGCGCCGACGACCAGGCCGGTAACCAGCGCCACCAGCAGCATCGGCGCGGCCAGCAACAGGGTCATTTCGAGGGCGCGTTGACCGACGGTCATCACGGTTTCGGGCGTCATGAATAGAAGCTCGCGGCAAGAGTGCCCATGACCAGCGACCAACCGTCGACCAGCACGAACAACATGAGTTTGAAGGGCAGGGAAATCAGCACGGGCGAGAGCATCATCATGCCCATCGACATGAGCACGCTCGCCACGACGAGATCGATGATCACGAACGGAATGAAGATCAGGAATCCGATCAGGAACGCGGTCTTCAGCTCGCTCGTCACGAATGCCGGCACCAGAATGGAGATGGGCACGTCGTCCGGTGTCGCGAAGCCTTTGCCGCCGGAGATGCGCACGAAGGTGGCGATGTCGGACTCGCGTGTCTGGTCCAGCATGAATTTCTTCAGCGGCACGATCGCGCGCTCGAGGGCGACGGTCGTTTCGATCTGGCCGGCCATGTAAGGCTTCAAGGCGTCGGCGTTCACCTTGTCGATGACGGGTGACATCACGAACATCGTGAGGAACAGCGAAAGGCCGAGCAGCACCTGGTTCGGAGGCGTCTGGCCCGCGCCCAGTGCCTGACGCAGGATGCCGAGCACGATCACGATGCGCGTGAACGACGTCATCATGAGCAGGACGGCAGGCAGCAGCGTCAGCGCCGTCATCAGCAGGAGAACCTGCAGCGTCAGCGAATACGTCTGGCCGTTGGCAGCGCCGCCCTGCACCGTGAGGGCGGGGATCGCACCGATCGGCGTGGCTGCGGCCTGCGCGAGCGCATCGGGCGTGAAGCCGACGGCAACGAGTGCCAGCGCGGCGATCATGAAGAGCTTGATGAGGGTGACGCGGCTCATGACGGGCACTACTTGCCGAGGCTCTTCATCAGAAGGGATTTGAAATTCGGGCGCTCCGGCGAGCCCGTGGCCGAGATCGGGCTCGCGGGCGGCGCGAGGCTGACGGGTTCGGTGAGCACGTGCAGGGTGTTGACGCGGCCTGGCGCCACGCCCAGCAGCACTTGCTGATTGCCTACGCGGACGAGGACGGCGCGTTCCTTCTGGCCGACCGGGAGATCCGCAATGATTTCGAGCGCGCCCGAGGCTTTGTGGCCGAAGCCCTTTACTCGACGGAGTGCCCAGGCGGCCACGAAGATCACGGCCAGCACGAGACCCAGTGCCAGTGTGACCTGGCCGAGGCTTGCGATTCCTGACGAGGGCGCACTGGTCATGGTCGAAGGCGCGGCGAACGGGCGGGTGGTTTCCTGCGCGACCGAGGCCGCGCTGAAAGTAATTGCCGCAGTGGCCAGCACCGCACGCAGCGCCAGCGCCGAAGCGGCGCGGCCACCGGCAGCCTGCGTGCGGGCGGCGCGCGGCACCAGCACCCTGCAAGCCCGACGAGCCTGCGTGATGGCATTGGCCAAAAGCCCGGTCTGTTCCCAGGTAGCACGCGCCACCCCAGAAAACCTCCGCAGATTGAACCGCTTCAACATCGTCTTCCTACTTCAGCTTGCGAATGCGCTCTGCCGGGCTGATCACGTCGGTCAGGCGGATGCCGAACTTCTCGTTCACGACCACGACTTCGCCATGCGCCACGAGCGTGCCGTTCACGAACACGTCGAGCGGCTCACCGGCCGCCCGGTCGAGCTCGACGACCGAGCCCTGGTTCAGCTGCAGCAGGTTGCGAATCGGAATGCGTGTGCGGCCCACTTCCATGGACAAAGTGACCGGCACATCGAGGATCACCTCGAGGTTGACGTCCTTCGGGTCGCCGCCCGCGGATTCGTCCGTGAGAGTGTCGAACTGGGCAGTCTGTGCGGTGGCGTTCATGCAGGAACCTCAGGCTTTCTGGGGAGTGGCGACCGCATCGGTCATGGCGCCGCGGCGGCGGGAGATGCGTTCGTCCACCTTGATGGCTTGCTGACCGCGCGACAGACCGAGCGTGCCGCGAAACACGGGCACGTTCTCGGCGAGCACGGTGACCTTGCCGTTGAAATCGCACGGCACCACGTCACCGGGCTTCAGGTTCAGCAGATCGCCGAGCGTAATGCGTGCATTGCCGAGAATCGTGGAGAGCTCGACTTCGGCGTCGTCGATCTCGTCCTTCAGGTGATAGGCCCAGCGCTCGTCGTGCTCGACGCGATCGCTGGTCATGCCCGAGTCGAGCGCTTCGCGCAGCGGCTCGATCATCGAATAGGGCATGGTCACGTGCACGTCGCCACCGCCGCCTTCGAGCTCCACGTGGAAGCTCGTCTGCACGATGATTTCCGACGGGCTCACGATGTTCGCGAAGGCCGGATTCAGCTCGGACTGGATGTATTCGACTTCGATGTTCGCCACGTGCGACCAGGCTTCGCGCAGGTCGACGAACGCGGTCTTCAGCACCATCTGGATGATGCGCTGTTCGGTCGCGGTGAAATCGCGGCCCTCGATCTTGGCGTGCCGGCCGTTGCCGCCGAAGAAGTTGTCCACGATCGCGAACACCAGCTTCGGCTCGAGCAGAATGATGCCGACGCCGCGCAACGGGTGGATGCGCACCATGTTCAGGCTGGTGGGCACGTGCAGCGTCTGCACGTATTCGCTCCACTTCTTCATCTCGACGGGATTGACCGCCACTTCGGGCGAACGGCGCAGCAGGTTGTACAGATTGACGCGGAACAGGCGCGCGAAGCGCTCGTTGATCATCTCGAGCGTCGGCATGCGCCCGCGCACGATCCGCATCTGGTTCATGAAGTCGAAGTTCATGACCGTGCCGGGCGGCGGCGGGCCTTCGGGCTCCGTCTTCACGGCGCCCGCATCCATCCCATTGATGAGGGCGTCGATCTCGTCCTGATTCAGGATTTTCTGGTCGCTGTTCATCGTCTATCGAATATCGTGATCGGTTACTGCATCACGAAGCTGGTGAAGTACACGGCCTCGACGGCCTCGGGCTTGCCACCGGCGCCCTTCACGACCTTGCGCACGGCTTCGAGCGCCTGCAGGCGCAGCTTTTCCTTGCCTTCGCGCGACGAGATGGTGGCGTAGTTCTGATTGCCGAGGAGCAGCAGCAGGTCGTTGCGCACGACCGGGTCGTTCGACTTGATCATCTCGACGATGAGCGGGTCGCGCGACATCACCTGCACGGTGACCTGCAGGAAGCGCACGAGCTGTTCGGCTTCGAAGTTGACGACGAACGGCGGATCGAGCGCGACATAGAGCGCCGGACCGTGGGGGTTTTCTACCGGGTGAGACGCCTCGGCCTTCTTGTCCTTGTCGTGTCCCCCGGCGAGCAGGAAGTACGCGGCTGCGCCTCCACCCCCGAGCAGCACGACGACAGCGATCAGGATGAGACCGAGCTTGCCCTTCTTGGGGGCGGCTACGCCCGGCTGTCCGGGAGCTGCTTCGAGAGTGGGAATCTGAGCCATCGGCGAGACCTGCAGGCAATGCGACCGATAAGACGATTGCAACGTGCATGCCACGGAATGCCGACAGAAAAATGGCGTGTGATGCGAGTCACATCTGTCTATTGGAGAAAAGTCGCCGGAGGCGCTTTTCTCGGACATCAGCTTCGTTGGCGGCGGCAAAAAGCGTGTTTTTTGCCGCCTGCGTCAGCGCGTAGCTACGCCCGGACCGGCGCTTTTGAGACGCGCGTAGCAGTCCGCAAATTTGGCGCGCTACACGTAGGTGTCGACGAGTCCCAGTCTGCTCATCGTGACGGACTTCACGCCGACTTCGTCACCACCGTCAGAAGAACCACGCGACGCGTTGGCGAACTTCGCGGGCTTGAATGTGTCTCTCGGCGCATCTCGCGACACGTTGGCGTCGCCGAGCACGAGGCCCTGCGAGGCGAACATTTCCTTCAGGCGCGGCAGCGACTGTTCGAGTGCGCTGCGCGTGTCCGAATTCGACGCGTTGAACATCACCGACGCCTCGCCGTCTTTCATCGAGATGCGGATCTCGAGCGGCCCGAGGTGCTCGGGCGACAGCCGCAACGACGCAGCCTCGCGGCCGTTGGCGGCCATCATCGTGAGATGGTTACCGATCTCGTCACTCCAGCCCTGAGCGCCCACAGGCGTTCGTACTTCGCCTGAAGCGGCCTGCGGAGCGGCCTCCGCAGCACGATGAGCCTGAAGCATCGATTGAACGTGTGACGTGCCGTTGCCCGTGGGAGCCTGTCCGGCCGCCGTGGGAGCTCCATCCACGTCGAAGCCTTGCCCTGCGGCGTCAGCGCCATCTTGGAGAGAGCCTTCGAGCGCTGCGGTCAGTGCGTCCTGCGACGCGGCCAGCAATGCATCGGCGTCTGTGCCCTGCGCAGCGCCCGCACTCACGGAGGTGATCCCTGAGCCGTCGCTCCCGGATGCGGCTGTGGTGGGCACGCTCTGGAAGGGTTGCAGACCTGCGAGCAGGGCCGCCAACGCGGCAACTGCGTCTTCACCGCCATCTTCGTCGTCAGTGTCGGTCTCTGTGGTTCCATCGG
>Ga0247774_1000757_pt1 | contig 16221 bp, 9 predicted proteins | sample UWRJL001104B6_FD_179933 | JGI IMG/M metagenome (GOLD analysis project Ga0247774, IMG submission 179933) | Plant litter microbial communities from Arlington Agricultural Research Station in Wisconsin, United States - UWRJ-L001-104B-6 | ecosystem: Environmental > Terrestrial > Plant litter >... | reverse complement strand
TTCGAATCAGGGCGGCGCTTCGAATCAGGCGCGCGCGGGCAGCGCCGCGGGCGGCTTGCCGGAGCTGGCGCTGGCCACGGGAGGTGATGCATCCGGCGGCGAGGGCGGCAGCGCGGTGTGCGACGCGCAGGTACGAGAGGGGCAGCGCGTACCGGTCGACATGTATTTTCTGGTGGATTCGTCTGGGTCCATGCGCGACTCGGTTTCTGGCGGGTCCAAGTGGGATGTGGTCTCCAGCGCGCTGATCGGGTTTCTGGAGGATCCCCGAAGCGCGGATACGGGCGTCGGGATTGGCTACTTCCCGGTCGACACGACGTCGTGCAGCCAAGGGCAATCCGGCTGCTTTTGCATTCCATTCATCAACCTGTGCTTCGCGACGGAAGGCGGGGCGTGTGATGTCAGTGACTACTCGACGCCCGCGGTGCAGCTCGCCTTGCCCGCGCAGACAGCCGCCGTAGTCAGCGATATCAACGCACATCAGACCGGAGGCGGTACGCCGACCCGACCCGCGCTCGAAGGTGCGCTCGGCTATTTGAGTCAATGGGCCAGTCAACACCCGGAGCGGAAGCCACTCTTGGTATTGGCCACGGACGGTGAGCCCGTCGGCTGTGAGCCGAACAACACTCCGCAGGACGTGGCGGACGTCGCTGCGCGCGCCCTGGCTGGTCCGAACGCAATCCAGACGTTCGTGATTGGCGTGGGCAGCTCGCTCGTCAGTCTGAACCTCGTGGCGCAGGCGGGTGGGACCGACCACGCGTTCCTGGTCGACACCGGCGGTGACGTGGCCAAAGAGTTTGGCGATGCACTCGATCAGATCCGCGGCGCCGCTTCATCGTGCGACTTCATCATTCACGACGAAAGCTCAGGGGCCGAGTCGATCGATCCCACGAAGGTCAACGTGAGCTACACCCGAAAGGGCTCGAGCTCGCCCACGCGAGTGCCTCAGGTCTTCAAGGGGGATCCGAGCAACTGCGATAGCGACGGCGGCTGGTATTACGATGACCCTGATTCGCCGACCATGATCAAGCTGTGCGACGCCACCTGCCGCGCGCTGAGCACTGGCACGATCCAGGTGGAATTCGGCTGCGACACCGTCGAGCAACCGCCCCCGCGCTGAAACGACGCAGCGCTGCCCATCGGCTGCCAAAGTGGCTCCGACCATTCGCTTCGCACCATGCGCTCGGCTCCGGGAAAAACCGGGCACTTAGGCACTATGTGCGCCTGCTCCGGCACGTCCACGCAGGCAACGGCCCGATGCGCTTGGCAGGCGGGCCGTTGCTGAGCTTAGACTCTGAGATGCCCGCCAGCTTGCTTGCACTGCTCGACGATATCTCGACCGTTCTCGACGACGTGGCGCTGCTAACCAAGGTCGCCAGCAAGAAGACCGCGGGCGTGCTCGGTGACGATCTCGCTCTGAATGCACAGCAAGTGACTGGGCTGCGCGCCGAACGAGAGCTGCCCGTGGTCTGGGCAGTGGCGAAGGGATCCTTGATCAACAAGGCCATCTTGGTCCCGTGCGCACTCGTGATTAGCTCGTTTGCGCCGTGGGCGGTCACGCCGCTGTTGATGGTGGGAGGCGGCTTCTTGTGTTTCGAGGGTTGCGAGAAGCTCGCCCATCGGCTGCTGCACGGCGCGCCGCCAGGACAGGCCAAGCACGCGGGTCAGGCCACGCCGCATGCCGACAGCGCAGCCGACCTGGTCGCGCTCGAAAAGTCGAAGGTGAAGGGGGCGGTGCGTACCGACTTCGTGCTGTCCGCCGAAATCGTCACTATCGCACTCGGAACGGTGGCAGCGTCCCCGTTTGTCACGCGACTCGGCGTGCTGACCGGGATTTCACTGTTGATGACGGTTGGCGTGTACGGCTTGGTCGCCGGGATCGTGAAGCTCGACGACTTGGGCGCGCTGCTCAGCCGACGTGGCGCTGGCGCCAGCGACCCGTTCGCAGCATTCCAACGCTTGCTCGGTACTGCCATCGTGCGCGCCGCGCCTTGGCTCATGAAGGCCCTGTCCGTGGGCGGCACGATTGCGATGTTTCTCGTGGGCGGAGGCATCCTTGCCCACGGTTTGCCGTTCGCGCACGACCTGATTCATGACCTCGTCAGCGCTGCGGCGAGCACAGCCGGCGTGGGCGCGACGCTCGCCGTCGTGTTGCCGCTGCTGTTCGAGCTATTGCTCGGGGTCGTCGCGGGCTCGCTGATCCTGGCCGTCGTGATGTTCGTGCAGCGCTTGCGCAGGCCTGCCCGGAAAGGTGTGACACCGTAGTCAACGCCGCGAAGCGCAGTGTTCCGTGCGGCCGCGTCACCGGGGGTTTTGCGGTGTGTAGGGCGCATTGGGGCACGACGCGCGTTGGGGTGCGTCACCCATATAGCGAATCCACTCGGCGGGGCTGAGATTGCGTGCCAGTCGCCGGCAGGCTTCGTCGGACAGGTCCTCCGTCTTCCACAGCCACACGACGGCGTTCTTGTCGGAGCCGGCCGTGACCAGAAAGCGCCCGCCGCCGGCAAAGCTAGCACCAGCGAAACTTCGCTCGCTGGAGATCTGACTCGAGCGTTCGCCGGTCGCGACGTTCCAGATGTCGACGCTGTTCTGGCTCAGAGTGGCCAGGACATCGCGTTCCGAACCGAAACGAACACCAACCACTGCCTCACTTTGCCGTATCGGTGGGTGCAACCGCTTGCTGGCGAGATCGAGGATTTGCACCTGGCCGCCCGCGAGGGTGACCAGCGTGTCTCCCTCGGGGTGGAATACGAGACGCACGTTCGGGGCGCCCGGGATGCGCACGATCCGCCGGCCGCCGGCCGCCTCCAGGAGATCGACGTACCAGGAAAACGACCCCTTCTGCGCGCCCGCCTCGGCGACTGCGGCGGCGACCAGACATCCTGATCCGCCACGTGGCCGTCCGACAGCGAACGCCCCGCGGCTCGGCAGCGCGATGCGCCCCAGCTCACGCCGCTCGGGGAGCGCCCAGATCCGGATGGCGGGCTTGCGCTCGAGCATGCCCTCGATCGCCGCCAGACAGCTTCCGCTCGCGTCGAGTGTCACGTCGCTGAGGTCGTCGACGCCGATAGCGATGGGCTCGAGCTCGCGACCGCCCGCGGTCTCCCAGATTCGGAGCACGCGACGGGCACGATCCAGCTTGACTAGGGTGCGTGGGCTGATCGCAGCATCGCTTTCGCCCTCCTCGGTGAGACGCGCGAACGTCAGCTCCTCCTTCCTCGTCACGTCGATGAGGAACAGACCTCCGGCGGACAGGGCCGCCAGGCGTGCTCCGTCGTGGCTGAATACCAGCTGATTCAGGCGCCACGCCGGGAGCTTCAGCGGACGCGATTGTGGCTCCCCGCGCAGCGACCAGAGCTGGATTGTGTCATCGGAAGAGGTCGCGACTAGCTTGTCGTCCGAAGACACGGCCACCGCCGCGACCTCGCTGCCGTGAGTCATGCGCGCCAGCTCGTCGCCCCGGGTCAAGCTCCACGTCTCGAGGCCGCCACCCATGTCCGCCGACGCGACGTAGTGCCCGTCGGGGCTGAAGGCCACTACTTCCGACTCTTTCTCGTGCGCCGCCCGCAGTTTCTCCCTGCCCGACGAGAGGTCCCACAAGCGAGCGCTGCCGTCCGCGGATGCGGTGACCAGCGAGGTGCCTTCCGGGCTGAACGCTGCGGCCATCACCGGCGCTGCATGAGCAAGGCGGATCCACTCCTGTCCATTGCCGAGATGCCAGACCCGAGCCGTCCCATCGCGGCCGGCGGTGGCCAGCAGGGCGCCGTCCGAGCTGAACGCCACATCGTCGATCCAATTCAGCCCTCCGACCGTCCGAGGCCCCACGTGGCGAGCTTTGAAGAGCAGCTTTTGCGTGGCCACTTCCCAGACAGCGGCGTCTGTTCCGCTGGCTGTGGCCAGCCGGTCCGAGCCGCTGCTGAAGGCCAGGCCCAGGCCCGCATCGCCAAACCCCCATTGTCGCCGCACCTGCTTGAGTTTCACATCCACTAGGCTGATGCCGGCGTCGGTGCTGATCGCACCCAACATCCGTCCATCCGGACTGAACGCCACCTTACGGACCTCCGCGCCGTGCTTGACCCTCAGCAGCTCGCGACCCGTCGTCACGTCCCATAGCCGGGCGGTCGCGTCCTTGCCGCCGGTCGCCAGGTAATCGCCCCCTGGATTGAATGCCACACTGTTGACGCCGGCGTCGTGGACCATCCTTCGCAGCTCGCGGCCGCTGGCGATCTCCCAGACGCGTGCCGTGCCGTCGTTGCAAGCAGTGGCCACGGATCGGCCATCGGGACTGAGCGCCACCGCGGTGACCTCCGCGTCGATCCCCGGCGCCTTCCATTCGACGCCTCCTCCCGGGCCATTGACGATCGCTCCAGGCCGCTGCTCGTGTTTCAGAACTACCGTTGCCTGGCCGCCGCCGGCGGGAAACAGGTCCGCCGTGCCGTCAGCCCGGGCCGCCGCCAGGAGCTTGCCGTCAGGACTGAAGGCCAGCGCGCGCACGCGTTTGGCTTCCAGACCCTCGTATCGGTATGACAGCGCCGGACGCGGCAATAGTGACAGCGCGCCACGCAGGGCCGCATTGCCCTCCGCCCCCGCGTGCACCCGTGTCGACTCCAGCGCTAGCAAGGCCGCCAGCGGCATTTGATTGGCGCGTCCCGCTGCGACGGTCCTGGACTCTGCGGCGAGCCGCCCTGCCTGAGCGATTTGGCTCTCATTGACGGCGCGCGTGCGCTCTTCCTGAGCGATGTTTCGCTGCTGCACGGCAACCTTTCGCTGCTGCACGGCAACCACCGCCGCCGCCGCCGCCGCCAGCGTCAACACGCTCAGCGTCGCAACCGCCGACCACGCGAGGCGGCGCGTCCGCCGGTACTCGCGGACGTCGTCGCCGATCAGGTCTTCCTTCGAGCGACCGGCGACCGCCGCCGCGATCGCGGCCACCGCGTCGCGAAAGCCTGGATGGCTCAGCGATAGCTGCGTCTCGTTGCGCGCCCAGGTAAGATCGAGATAGAGCGGCTCGTCGGCGAATCGGCGCAGCAGCCGCGACGGGACGGCGCTGCTTCGATCTGGATCGAACTCGGCCCGCCCCGCATCCCAGACCATCGCGCCGTCGGTGAGCACAATCAGGATCCGAGCCACTGGGCGTTGCTGCAGCCAATGTTCGATCTCGCGATCGACCCACTTCGATCGCGCCGCCTCCGGGGACGCCAGCAGAATGAACCAGCGCGATCGGTCCATCGCCGCCGTGATGCTGGGCCACAGCTGTGGGCTCAGTGCCAGATTGGCCTTGTCGTGGAAGACGTGCAGCGCCCGCAGACGGAACCACGGTCTGGCAAACCGATGCAGCGCCGAGCGCAACGCGGGAGCCAGCTTGCCATCGGCCGCGTGGCTGTATGACACGAAGGCATCGAACGTGAGCGTCGGTTCCACCGTTTCCCGCGCGAACATACCTGCTCTGGCCCCAATTCACGAGCGGAGATCGCCCGTGCGGGCTCACGCTACCAGCCGCGCAGCGTCTTCATTTCCTTCCAGGTTCGACGTAAAAGCCAGGTATCCCCGACGGTGGGCGACTGCTTACCGGCGGTCGAACCGACGATCATCAACGACCCGCCCGCCGGGGTCGAGCCGGTCCAATCGTAGTAGTCCTGAAAGCCGAAGCCGTGTCCCATCTCGTGCTCGGCGATCAGGAAGCTGGTGTCGTTGAAATGGTCCGTGAAGATGCTCACGGGCATGCGCAGGCCCCAATCGCCGCCCACGGCTGCCGCGCTGCCGTCGCCGGGTAACTTGTCGTCGAACCAGAGCCAGTAGTCACTGTGATTGGCGGCCCCGGCGGCGCAACCCGTGAACACGTGATCCCAATGCACGAATGACGAGCAGGCGTCCGGGCACTTCGGCTCGCCTTCACCGTCGGTCTCCGTGTACACGGGGATCGCGGGATCGATACCATCGAGCAGGGCTTGTTTTCCTGGTTTGACGGCCCAGCCCGTCACTTTGACTCGAATGCCGTTCGGATAAGGGAAGCAATCATAGCTAGCGAGCGCCTTGAACCAATCGTTGAACCAGCGGCCAATCGTGCTTTCCAAGTTCATGCGCACGGTCGCAGGCACTGCGCTCGTCGCACCCCAGCGCACGCACAAGTTCATCTGTCCCTTGTTCAAGATCACGTTGTCTAGGTTCCAGGCCTTGCGTGTCTTCACGTTGTTGGCGAGCTGTCCGCTCCAGCTCTCGTCGATCCACGCCGAGACGTTGCTGGGGGGCGAGGAGACGTCGCAGCTCGCGGCACCGCCCATGGTCACGCCGCCCTGAGCCGCACCAGCCACGCCCAGAGAACCGCCGCTGCCCGCGCTGCTCGTAGCTGCCGCGCCGCCGTGCGGGCTGGCGTTGCCCGCTGCGCCTGCGGTCGTGCTGCCGCTGCCCGCCGTGCCTGCGCTGCTTATCGCTCCGCCTACACCCGAGCCCACGACACTCGCAGCTCCGGCGCTCGAGCTGCCTGCGAGGGAGCTGCTGATCGCGCTTGCGCCAGCCGCTGCGTTACCCGCGCTGGCCGGCGCGCTTCCGGCCTGTTCGGCTCCCCCCTTTCCCAGCGGATCCGGAGCGTTCGAGCTAGCGGAGGAGCACCCGACAAAAACGAGACAAGCGAGAGCGCAGACGCGAGTGACAGTGAACATGAATGGCCTCCGGAACGCGAGGCGCGTCCGCTATGGTGGCTCAGTCGAGCGCGCTCGCTCGCGGCAGGCAGCTCATTTTTTACCAGTGAGCGAAAGTCGCCGCCTGCTCTCGCGCGCTCCGTTCGACTGAGCTCCAGGAAGCAGTGCCGCGCCGGCGCTCCTCCTCGGAGATTCCTGAATGCGCTTTCCGTGCCGCTCGGCGGAGCTCGCCGAAAATCAGCGGGGCGCGTCCAAGACTCGGCGTACCGCGTGGGCAAGCGAATCTGGCGTAAGAGGCTTTTGCAAGAACGTGGCGGTCGTCAACGCATCGTCGGACTCGAGGGCCTTGTCGGCGTAGCCGGACATGAACAAGACTTGCAGATTCGGGCGTTCACCGCGCAGGCGCTGTGCTAAGTCGCGCCCGTTCATTTCCGGCATGACCACGTCGGTCAGCATCAAGTGAATCCGCTCCGGGAAATGCGCGCTCAGTTGGAGCGCAGCGAGCGGCGTGGCCGCGGGCAGCACGCGGTAGCCTTGAAGCTTGAGAATTTCGTGAGCAACGTGGCGAACCTGGTCGTCGTCTTCGACGAGCAGCAGCGTTTCGTTGCCGACCGCGGCTTCGCGCACGGACGCCACGATCGCGTCGCTCGAGACGGCATCGAGCGTACGCGGCAGGTAGATCTCGAAGGTCGCCCCTCGCCCCTTCGCGCTGTCGAGCAAGATGTGACCGCCGCTTTGCTTGACGATGCCGTACACGGTCGAGAGCCCGAGACCGGTGCCAAGGCCCGAGGGTTTGGTCGTGTAAAATGGTTCGAACGCGCGGGCGGCGGTCGCGTCATCCATACCGATCCCAGTATCGCGCACGCGCAGCACCACCCACTGACCCGGCCCGAGCCCCACCCCCGCCGGGCTTGCGTCGACGTCGGCCGGGATTTCCACGTTGCGGGTTTCGATCGAGAGTTTGCCGCCCGCGGGCATGGCGTCGCGCGCGTTGACCACCAGGTTCATCAGCACCTGCTCGAGCTGGCTTTCGTCCATCCGTGTGCGCCATAGCTCGGGTTGTGGGACGATCACGAGCTCTACGTCCTCGCCAATCACGCGCTCGAACATCTCGCCCGTGCTGCGCACGACTTGGTTCAGGTCGAGCACGCGCGGAGCCAGCAGCTGCTGCCGACTGAACGCGAGCAGCTGCCGGGTCAAGACGGCAGCGCGTTCGCTGGCTCGGCGAATTTCCGTTGCGGCCTCTGCCGGCGATACGGGCGAATCTTCGCGCTCCAACAGCGAAGAGCAACACAGGATGACCGATAGCAGGTTATTGAAGTCGTGTGCGACCCCGCCGGCGAGGCGGCCCACCGCCTCTAGTTTCTGCGCCTGGCGCAGCTGCTCTTCGGCCTGCGCGAGCGCCTCCTGGGCGCGCTTCCGTTCGTCGATCTCGTTCTGTAGGCGAAGATTGGTCTCGCTCAGCTCACGAGTTCTTTCCATGACTCGCCGCTCGAGCTCGCGATGTGCTTCGGCCAGCGCGTCTTGAGCGACCTTGCGCTCGGTGATGTCGAGCGAGATACCCAGCAAGTGACTGGGCGTGCCGTCGGCTCTGAAGATCGGAATTTTTTTGGTGTGGAGCCAGCGCCTGCCGAGCGGCGTGTTGATGGGCTCCTCTGGAATGTCCAGCATGCGGCCATCGCGCAACACCGCGCGATCTTTGCCATTGAAAAAATCCGCCTGTTCCAAGGGGAACAAGTCCCTCGAGCTCTTGCCGTAGATGTCCTCGCGTTTGAAGCCGCTGAGCGCTTCACCGGCGCGGTTGAACAGCTCGTAGCGCAAGTTCACGGCGTCCTTGACGAACACCATCGCTGGGATGTTATCGATGATCGAATCGAGAAATGCGTTGAGCTTGCGCAGCTCGGCATCGCCGCGATCGCGGCTGCCAACGTCGGGGTCGCTCGGTCGGTCGTCCTTCGTCATCGGGCGCAGCCAACAACCTTTGCATGCCTAGACTGACTCGCAAGCTCAGGCTCGAGCGCGCTTACCTTTTTCGAGAATGGGCGCTTTGAAACGCCGTCCCCAAAAGACGAACAGCGACAAGCCCACGAGCAAGAAGTTGAACGGCGTGTTCACGGTCTCGCCGCGCGAGACGTGAAAGACGATCGCGCATACCTGAAGCGCGGCACAACCCAAGGCCGCGAGCGGAGTCAAGCTGGGTTTGGTCCGAGTCAGCGCGGGCAACAGAATGCCGAGCCCGCCGCACAGATCGATGATCGCCGTCGCCTGCAGGAAGCCCTCGGGAACCTGCCCAGCCCATGGAATCATCGCTGCCAGCTTCGGGATCGGAGTGAGCAGCTTCCACACCCCGGTGCCGACGAACACGAGCGAGAGCAGCGCCTGCGTCAGCCACAGGCTCACGCCCAGGGGGCGAGACACTTGGGCATGTTCGGCAATCGGAGCAGTGGCGTTGGTCATGGGTTTCCTGCGTTCCGGCTACGTTCACATACCCAGTCACTCACGGCAACCTGGGCTCAGCGACCGATCGAGCCAGTTTCCAGCGCTCAACCCGATTGCGCCCGCCCGGAGCGGGCTTATGTTAGCGGCCATGCCCTCGCTGAAGCTGGAAGTTTGGTCGGACATCGCGTGCCCCTGGTGTTACGTCGGCAAGCGCCGGCTGGAGAGCGCGCTGAAGCTATTTCCACACGCGAGCGACGTCGAGCTGGTGTGGCGCGCGTTCGAGCTGGATCCAGGGGCGCCAGCCGAGCGCAAGCGCGACGTATCCCACGTGGAATTCATCGCGCGCAAATACGGCATGCCCGTCGCGCAGGCGCAAAAGTCGACCGATCATCTGCTGCAGCTGGCCCGCGCCGAGGGCCTGTCGTTCGACTTCGTGAACATCCGCTCGGGCAACACCTTCGATGCCCATCGCTTGCTGCACCTCGGGCACGAACGTGGCGTGCAGGACCGAGTGAAGGAGCGGATGATGAAAGCCTACTTCGAACAGGCAGAACTGATGAGCGACCGCGGAACACTCGTGCGCCTGGCCGCTGAAGCTGGCCTCGACGCGGGCGAGGCCACGGATGTGCTCGCGGGAGACACCTACGCAAAAGCCGTGCGTGCGGACGAAGCACAAGCGCGCGAGCTCGGTATCACGGGCGTCCCCTGCTTTGTCTTCGATCGGCGCTTTGCCGTAAGCGGTGCTCAGTCGACCGAGGTCATCTTGAGTGCGTTACAACAAGCGTGGACGGAGCGCGCTCCGCAGGCCGAGCTCGCGGAAGGCGCCATGTGCGGGCCCGACGGTTGCTGAAACGAACGTTTGGCCACGAGCCGCCCGTTTAGCGCACAAGGGCAGCCTTCGCGGAAGGCGATTTCAAGCGCCGAGCTCGAGCGATACACTCCGCCACGATGCGGATTGCCATGTTCTCTTGGGAGACACTGCACTCGTCGGCCGTTGGCGGCGTAGCAACCCACGTGACCGAGCTGGCGGCGGCGCTCGCGCGGCGCGGGCATCACGTACACGTATTTACCCGCCCCGGTCACGGCATGGGCAGCGTGCGGCAGGTGGGTGACGTCTGGTACCACTATTGTCCGCACGACCTGGATCACAATTTCGTTCACGAAATTTCGGCCATGTGCCGCTCACTGGTGTGGCACTTTTTCGAAACCGAGCGGCACCACGGACGCTTCGAAGTGGTGCACTCTCACGATTGGCTCACGGCCGATGCCGCACGCTGGGTCAAGCAACAGCGGCCCGAGCTGCGCGCGGTGCTCACCATGCATTCGACCGAGTATGGTCGTTGTGGCAACAGTTTCTGGGACGGCCAGTCGACACGGATCCGGGAACGCGAGTGGGAGGGCACCTACGCCGTCGATCGCGTGATCGCCGTGAGCTCGATGTTGAAGGACGAGCTGTCCCGGATTTACAGCCTGCCCGATTGGAAGTGCGACGTGATCCACAACGGCGTCCCGGTGCACGAGTTCGACGGCAGCATCGATCCGGGTCACGTGAAGCGCAGCTACGGGCTAGGACCACTCGATCCGACCGTGCTGTTCTGCGGCCGCCTGTGTGTGCAAAAAGGTCCGGATTTGCTGCTCGAAGCGGTGCCAGCTCTGCTCCGCCACCACGGCAGCGCGAAGTTCTTGTTCGTGGGCGACGGGCACATGCTCTGGGATCTGCGTGAGCGCGCGCAGCAGTTGGGCGTGGGCCACGCCACGCGCTTCCTCGGCCACGTGCAGGGCGAGCAACGCATCGATCTGTTCAAGGCCTGTGATGTGGTGTGCATGCCGAGCCGCAACGAGCCCTTCGGTATCGTGGCGCTCGAGGGCTGGGCCGCCGGCAAGCCAGTGGTTGCCTCACAGGTGGGTGGGCCGAACGAGTTCGTTTGGCACGGCGTGACTGGACTCAAGATCCACCCCACCGTCGACTCGGTCGGCTGGGGGATCGGCACGCTGTTCTCGGATTTCGAGTGGGCTCGTTGGATGGGTGCCAATGGCAGGCACGCCGCGGAGACCGCCTTCACCTGGGAGATCGCCGCGCAACGAACCGAGCGCTGCTACGTTTCCTGAGGGGCCGTGTCAGGCCGACCCCTCAGGCACGCACACACGGACGTCGAATCAGGTCGGCCCGGCCGCACCGGCTTTGATCCAATCGTAGAGGATCTTCAGCTCGGCATCGGTCATGGTCTTGCCGCTCGGCGGCATGGTGGCCGTGTTGCAGGGGCGATCCGGATCGGTCGAAACACAACCCGCGCCGCCCGCGAGGCCTGCCGGCTTCAAGTACAAGAAGCTGTGCTCGGGATCACCGGGCTCGAGCAGCTTGATTTGACCGCCGTCCAGCGAGGCGCGCTTGAGCCGGCCGACGATGCACTTGCTCGAGACCTGCCCGCCGAGCGTGAGGTTCGCGTAGGGCGACGTTTGTGACGGGCCATGGCAGCTCGCGCAGTGGTTCGAGGCGGACTCGAACAGCGGGCGCACCTTGGTGTGGAAATCGCCGCTCTCGTTGACGTCAGGCGGGCAATCATTCGCAGTCGTGGTTCCACCCCCCGTCTGCTTGAGGATGGATTCGGCGATATCCATCTCGTTGCAGGACTGCTTGAGGTCCTGGGTGTACTTCTGCATCGCCGTAGTGTCCTTGGTGATGCCCTTGGCGACGCGGTACTTCTCCCACACGTTGTCGATCCAGCCGTGGAGCTTCCAGAACATGTAGTTCGTGACGTTCTTCTGGCCGTCGTTTAGTCCGTGCGCGCCGCCCGTTCGCGCCCACTGATCGTGCAGGTTGAAATGCAGGCCAATGTACGGTTCATCCGGGACACCGCTGAGCTTGGCCGCGCCGACGTTGCATTGCAGCCAGTGGCCCAAAGCGCCCTCGGTCGGGAACTTCGCCAGGTTCTCCGGCTTGTCGATATTGTCGGCAATGTCAGCAGCCGCGAGGATCTGCGTCTTGTTCGCACCCCAGTTGGGATCGGAGGTGTTCCACACGTCTGGCAGGTCCGCCTTGGTGGTCGGGAACTTCGCGAAGCCGTTGAAGTCAGCAGCGTGCTTGGGCCAGAGCGCTTTCAACGACTGCAGCATGTGGCGGTGAAAGAGCAGGAACTGATAGCCATCGCCGGCGGTTTTGCAGTTCTGATCGGCGGGAACCAGCTCCGGATGATCCTTGCAGAGCGAGGTGCTCAGACCGAGCGGACCCAAGAGGCCACCGGCGGTCCCATCCTTGCAACCGCGGACGGCGTGCCAGATGACGTGGGCGCCGGTCCACTTATTGTCCGTCATCCACTGCAAGACTTCGGGCTGCAGCGTGGTGTCGTCACCGCCTGGCGTGCTGTACTTGACGGGGCCAGCCGCCATCGTGTCGTCCGACGGGAGCTTGCTATACCCATAGAGGCAGTGATCCGAGTTGGTCGTCGGAGGAACCACGAAGCCTCCAGCAGCGCCGGCCGTGGCGACGGCAACGGCCCCGCCTGCGCCCGACGAAGCGGACAACACCCCGCCGGCACCGGCGGTTGCCAGCGATCCACCGGCCACGCCGGAGCTCGCGCCACCGGCGCCAGGCGACGGCGAGCCGCTACCCCCGGCCCCGGTCCCGGTCCCCGCAGTCCCGGTCGGTGGATTCACGGAGCCCGTACCAGCTGCCGCGCCAGCGCGCGTTCCGTCGCTGCTACAGGCAGCGCTCAGCACGACGGCTGCCAGTGCGGCCGTCACAAGCGCACGCGAGCTAGAACCAACGTGCGTCGTCGATTCGCTACCCAGTCCATGAAGTCGCAGGCTTGTTTTGGTCTTGGTTCGCATCTTTTGTCTCATATTCAAGGGTCTGGCCGGATTCGACTTCAGGTCGGATCGACGATCATCTGAATCTGGGCGATGACCTTGTTGCCCGTCTTGGTCGCTGTGCAGTGGCGCCCGCTGTTGCCGGACTCGTTCGCTGCCATCGCGTCGGTGTAAGCCGACAGCGTCGTGCGTCGCTTGTACGGCTCGACCGCCTCGTGCACCGATTTACTGAACGCCGGGTCGAAGTAGAACTGGGTGGTGAAGATCCAGGTCGGCTCCACGCTCTTCGAGTACATCGTGCGGCCGTGCGACTTCGAGCCCTTCTTGAAGCACACGATGTGGATGTGCAGATCGCGCCCGTTGTACCAGCCCGGGAAGACGCTCAAAAACGCCGCCACGCCGTTGGCATCGGTGATCTGGATGCCACGGCAGAAGCGATCGGTGTTCTCGAGGTTGTCCTGGCTGGGCTTGCCGGAGTACGGCGTGTCTGGTTTCTGTTCGTCCGCGGCGCCGCGCGTGCCGAAGCCGCTGTAGTAGCCCTGGCCGTCGGTGTGCCAGATGTAGACGTCGATATCCGGGACTGGGACCATCGTTCCGCACGCGGCATCGCTCTTGGTCTTGTCGATCAGCCGCACGTACAGCTCCATGTCGACGCCTTTTTCGGCGCTCGGATTGTACTGGCCGCGGATGTCCTGTCGGTAGAGCGAGATGTCGTCCATCTTCTCCAGCTCGTGGATGAAGAACGGACCTTGGCCGGCGCCGTCGGTCTTGGTCACGACGTTGCACGCAAGCGTCTTCGGAGTGGACGAGGAGGAGTCCTGCACCGGGACGGCGGTCCACGGCGGCGAGCTGAGCGTGCTCGTGCTGGCCATGCCACCTGCGCCAGCCGCACCGGGTGCGCCGCCCGCGGGCGCGCCTGCTGCGCCTGGAGCACCACCCGCTGGAGCGCCTGCAGTTCCAGGTGCGCCCGCGCCGGGCGCGCCTGCAGTTCCGGGTGCGCCCGCGCCTGCGCTTGGCGAGCCTGCAATTCCGGGTGCGCCCGCGCCGGGCGCGCCCGCGAGACTGCTGCCCGCGCCTGCTGCGCCGGGGTTCCCGCTTCCTGCAGCGCCGCCAGGCGTGCCGCCATCGGTCGAGCCGCACGCGGTGACCGCCGCGAGCGCTCCCAGCCCCTCGAGCATCTGTCGACGGCTCACGGCCTTCGCGAGCGCTGTGTCAACCTTCGATTCACGCTTACTGGCCATACTCTCTGACTCCTTCAATGCTCGATCACTGAGACTCGGAAATGATTCACCGCTGCGCGCGCGGTTGTACACGCGTACGCGCCATTGTGGTTGCCATTCGAGCGATCCACCAGGCAACATTTCAAAACTAGGACGCAGCGCTGCGATTCGCACGAGACAAGCAATTTCGCGCTCAGCTACAGGCCATCAACGCCAATCTTTTTTGACCCGAAACGGTCTCATTGAGGATCAGCTGGCTTGGCGTAGTTTGCCTGTCGGTCTTCGACGGTCTTCGCGTTAACGAGTTCGAAATGCCGAAACGGCCGAAAACACAGCGCTGGGCCACGCGGAGCGCGCACGGCGCGCGCCACGCGCACGTCACGGGGGACCAAAATGTCCCCGCTCGGCTTCAGCGGTTTCGCGCTATGAACCGCCTCGCTTTCCCTGACTCGACTGGCTTCGACTCGGTACTCTACTATAGTCCACCGAACTACTAGGGGCGCTGCGCGTTTCGCCCGCGCTGTGCCCCGTGGCCTGACTCTGCCATCGGCGACGCTCTTGGCTCTCTCGGAGGTTTTCTATGTTGCTCGTTTCGAAGAATCGCCCCAGTGGTGCCCCGGCCTTCAGCGCCGCGGTAGCCTTCACGTGCCTCGCGGCGCTCGGCTTACTCGCGTGCAGCGCGTCGGACGTACCGGCCGGAGCGGGCGGGACTGGGAGCGGGACCGCGGGCAGCGGCAACAGCAACGGCGGTAGCACGCCGGTGACGGGAGCTGGCGCGCCGGCAGTGGCCACCGCCGGTCAAGCCACGACCTTCGGCGGCGGTGGCAGCGGCGGCGCGCTGCTGGGCGGAACGAGCGGCGCGCCCCAGGGTGGCAGTGCCCCGCAGGGCGGCGCAAGCCCCGGTGGCGCGGGCGCGGCCCAAGGGGGCGCAGCGCACACGCGCGATCATTGTCTCGAAGGCTACGATCCGGATCCGACCGACGCGACGATGAAAGCGGACGGCCCGGCGGAGTTCTCGCAGTCGAACCAAATCGATCTCACGGTGCAGCCGGAGGTGCTCGAGTGGTTCAAGGCCCGCGTCTGGGAGCAGGCGCACTTTCAATGGCACAACATTCGGCGCTGCAAGTCCGGCGCCGCAACCGCCGACAAGCAAGGCGGTGGCGTCAACCCGTGCAAGACCAACCCGGAGTTGATCCCCACCAACCAGGAGAACCAAGGGCCCGGTGACGGTCTGGAGTTCTTGGCCATGCACCGCCACATGATCCAGAGCCTGAAGCAGTTGTGGCCGAAGCACACGGAGCAGTTCGAGGGCTGGGAGCACTTCCCGACCAAGGCCTCGGATGTGCCGAAGCAGTGGCAGGCGGACTGGAGCGCCTGGATGGCGAACGTGGCGACGGCCGGCGGCAAAGCCGACGATCCCGCGAGCCACATGAGCGAAACCGGCTTCGAGAGCGAAGGCGCGTTCGGGCAGTGGATTCAGAGCACCAGTGGTTTGCACGGCGCTCTGCATTTCAAGTGGGTGCGCCCGAACAATGGCGTTCACGGCCTCGGCAACCAGTTCACGAACATCGACAACTACATGTTCTGGAAGATGCACGGCTGGATCGACAAGGTCTGGGATCGCTACCGCGCGGCCAAGGGCATGAAGCCGACCGATCCGGACATCAAGGCCGCCGTGCTCGCGCAGTGCCGGCAGATGGACCAGCTGGCGATCATCGTGAAGCCGGATCTCGGCACCACGACCTGCACGACGCCCCCGCCAGCGCAGACCGGCGTATTCGTCGACACCATCCGGCCGATCTTCGAGAGCAGCACCAACAAGTGTACCGGTTGCCACGGGCCGTCGGGTGCCGAGGCCGGTTTGAGCTTGGGCGGTAGCCCCTGCGTCAAATCGTCGGACATCGTCGCCGCGTTGGTGGGCAAGTCGTCCATCGGTGGTGGCCAGTTCAAGCTGATCGAGGCGGGCAACGCCGACAAGAGCTGGCTGTATTTGAAGGTCACCGGCAAGGCCGCCACGGCGGGCTGCACGGCGACCACCGGCACCTGCTCGACCGAGACCATGCCTCGTGGCGGCGGCGTGACGCTCACTCAGGCCCAGCAGGATGCGCTGAAGAAGTGGA
>Ga0247774_1000756_pt1 | contig 16222 bp, 9 predicted proteins | sample UWRJL001104B6_FD_179933 | JGI IMG/M metagenome (GOLD analysis project Ga0247774, IMG submission 179933) | Plant litter microbial communities from Arlington Agricultural Research Station in Wisconsin, United States - UWRJ-L001-104B-6 | ecosystem: Environmental > Terrestrial > Plant litter >... | reverse complement strand
GAAAAATCGGGATTTCGTGAGCTTTACGAGCTCGGGCAGGAAGTGCACGCTGGACACGACCGGTGTCGCCTGCTCGAGCTTGACCCAGGCGACCCAGTCCTTCAGTCAATGCGTCGATCTTTCCGGCGCGCCGGCGACCACGGCACTGCTTCCTCAGAGTGACTTTCGCTACCGCACCCTCTCGATCAGCGACATTGAGCTCGACAGCAGCGAGCACTGCAGCGGGACGTCGGGGCCGCTCTTCGTGTACGCGGTCCCGAGCGGGGCGGTCGGCACGGCGCGGGGTGGCGGCGCTCAGGCCACGGTCTCCGCGCTGAACGGCTTCGCGACGCTGAACCAAACCTGTGACAGCGATTTCGGTTGCCAGCCTACGTCGCTCGCGAGCCTGCGCGTCAACCTCGCGAACCTCAACCTGCTCGGTATGCCGGTGACGAATCTGGTGGCGCGGAGTGTGCTGGCGACGCCGCTCAGTAGCGTGCCCGTGGGAGAAGGCTATGGCACGGGTATCGCTGCCGGCGCGCTCGAGCTCCTGCTCGACGGCCGGGTCGGTGGACAGCGCGTCCAGTTTTTGGCCGCAAATCAGGCAGCAATCGCGGTCTTTGTCAGCAGCTCAGCGCTCGAGATCGTGGGCACCTTCGAGCTCGTCAGTGCCGACGTGACCGGGCACCGCACGCCGCTGACTTTCGATCTCGACCTGCACGCGGCTCCCGCAACGGCCGCGGGGCGCGCTTGCGCGGAGGCGGGCGCCGGGGCGAGGGTGCTCGGCTTCGAGTCGGCGGAGAGCTGGTCCTCGGCCAACGCGACGCTCGCTCTGGTCGCGTCGCCGCTGACTCAAGGCTGCGGAGCGCTGGGCGTGACGGGGCAAGGGTTTCTCGCGATCAACGGAGCGAGCTTCAGCACCCAGCAGATCACGGTCACGCCTGCCTTGAGCGTCGACTTGTTCATTCCCGACCACCAGCCGAACCCGTTCTACGTGGGCGCCCTGCAGGTGCACCTGTCGTGCCCCTCCGGCAACGTCTTCAATCAATACGTCGGTCAAGTCGAGCTCACCGGCAAGCCGCAGAATCGCTATTCGACGCTGCGCTTCCCGCTGCCCGCCGTGGCTCAGAGCACGCTGCGCCGGGCGCTCGACGATTGCTCGTTCAGCCTGGGCCTCAACGTCAACCCCACCGGCCGCAGCTGGTTCCTCGACAACCTGCGCTTTACCCCGTAGCCGGCGGCCGCAACCCTCAAGGACCTACCATCATGCGTCAAATCAGCTCATGGCTGACGTTTGCCAGTGTTTTTGCGCTCGCAGCTTGTCGGGGCCCGGAGCCCTATTATCGAGGACAGCCCGCTCCACCGGTCGGCCAAGGGTCACCCGTGACTTGTCACATCAGCCGTGCGGAGTGTGATTCCGCGCCGCCGCCAGGCCCGAACGGCTATCTCAGCTGCTCGGGCGGGGACGTTCCGCTGCGGCCGTTCGTTGCCACCGCCTGCACCTTGCCGAAGGACGGCAACGACCCGCAGGCCACGTGCAAGCGCGCCTTCTGCACCGAGGTCCCGAACTTCGGCTTCAGTCATTGCTTCGTGGACAAGGCGGAGGCGGCCAGTTTGCCTGCCGCCGGCGTGTGCGTTTCGAACAGCGCGGCCACGCGCGATTCGCGCGTCACGTTCTTCCAGCGCTCTCTCGCCTGTGTCGGAGACGACTGTGAAACCGAGACGGCGAGCGGATCCCGGTGTGTCGATGTGACGGGTCAGCCTGCGATCACGACGCTGTTGCCGGCGAGCGATCGCTTTCTCCGTAGCGTCGAGATCATCCAATACCAGGCGGATGCGTGCGCCCCCACCACCAGCAGTACGCTCACGTACGCGCTCAACGCCGGCCCGGTCGGCACCGCCGCTGGCGGCGGCGTGCAGGCGAATGTCGCGCTCACGGGCGGTCTCACCAAATTGACGCAGACCTGCGACGGTGAAGTGGGTTGTTACGTGACGTCGCTCGACTCTTTCCGCGCCAACGTCGCGAACCTCACCGTGGCGGGCGTACCGCTCACCAACGTCGTGGTCCGCACGGCGTTCGCGGCTCCCGTGACGGATCTTCCGGACGGTGGAGAGGGCTACCGTCCCGGCATCGCCCCGGGCGACCTGCAACTCGTGCTCGACGGGCGCATGGCCGGTCAGCGCATGCTCTATACCGTCCAGAACAGAGCGCCCGTGTCGGTCGACGCCCTCGCGGACGGTCTCCGTATCGCGGGCGCGTTCGACATCCGGGGTGTGGACGCGGCAGGGTCGACGGTACCGGTCACGTTCACCTTCGACACGCGGGGCCAGCCGGCCACGCCGACGCAGAGCGCCTGCGCCAACGCGACGCCGACCGAGCAGCTCTTCGGCTTCGAATCGGCGACCAGCTGGTCGTCGACGCAGGCGTCCGTGAGCGAGGTCGCTGCCCCGGTGACGCAGGGCTGCGGCGCGCTCGCGTTGAGCGGTCAAGGCTTCATGACGCTCACGGGGGACGTCTTCAGCACGCGACGCGTCACTCGCGCGGCCGCTCTCAGCGTCGACCTCTTCATACCCGACCATCAGCCGAACCCCTTCTGGCTCGGCAATCTGCAAGGCTTCCTGTCCTGTCCGTCCGGCGCCGTCTTCAACCAGTATATCGGTCAGGTCGAGCTCACCGGTAAGCCACAGAATCGCTACTCGACCCTGCGCTTCCCGCTCCCCGCCGCGGTGTACGCCACGCTCGGTCGCTCGCTCGACGACTGCTCGTTCTCGTTCGGGCTCAACGTCAACGCCACGGGCCGGAACTGGCTCTTGGACAATCTGCGCTTCACGCAGTGATGTGGGAGGGGAAGGAGATCCGATGTCAGCCTGAGCTCGATGTCATGAACCGAACGTCGGCGACGCTCTGGACCCATGGCCGCTCCGCAACCCGGCCTCACAGGGGTAGTTGACCGGCACTTGACGCCTTGTTGGCTTCGAGGCGCGGCGCGCGCTAACCGTCGTCAGGCACACTCGGGCACGACCGTCTGTCGCTCACACAACCAGCCGCCCTGCTCGGCCACCAACTCCACCGCTTCGCGCATTCGCGAAGCGGGGAAGGTCACGACGTATTGCCCGCTGCCGTCGGCGGCAATCGAGCCCCCGATGGCGGCAAAGTCTTCCTCCGCGCCAACGGTTGGCCAATAGCCCTCGATGATGAAGCGAGCGGTCCAAGGCTCGGCGTCAGCGCCGTTGCGCAGGGCGATGGCGTCTACCCAGTCGTTCACCTTTTGCTCGATGTTCACCCTGTTGGATGACTGACGACCGGGGGCCGGTCAACGTGGCGAAATGCTGCGCGGCACATTCGTTGCTGAGTCCCCGCTCAGCGTGAACGACAACCTGGAATCTGGGCCGAAATCTCCGTTGTTCGTGCGCCCGGCAAGCCGGCACCTGTGCCAATCGCGCACAGTGTACTTCGCGTGCGTCATTCTGGGGGTATGCCTGGCATCGCCTGTCCAAGCCCAAGAGCGCGGTGAAATCGGAGGCGAATTGAGCGCTGGCTTGGGTGAGCTGGGCGAAACGTCGGATGGTATGTACCTGCCGCACACGTTGATGCGATTGGGCTTGAGCGGCTGGTACCGGCTGATGCCTGCGGTCGCCATCGGTCTGAGCTGGGAGACGCTGCAGAATGGGCAACTGGACGGCTCGAACTCGAGTCAGGATACGTTCATCGAGAACGGCAAGGCGCTGAGGGCGTTCGTGGACGGCCGGCTCTTTCCGTCTTGGTTCGTCGGCGCGTTCGGGCGCGCCTCCGTTGGCGTCGCGCACCTGAACTTGGTGCCCACGTTTACTCCGGGGCCGACCCATGTGGAGACGGCGTATCAACCGATGTTCGAGTTGGAAGCGGGGCCCGAGCTGCGAATCTTCTTTTTGCCTCGCAGCAAGCGGCCGCGGCCGGATATTTTTCTGCGTGTCCGTGGCACCGCCACCGTTCTGCCGGAGGCTTTCTTCTTCGGCTATGGGCTGTCCCTCGGTTTCGAGGGCTGAGCCGGGCGCAATGCAGGGCTGGAAACGTCTGGCGCCGCTCGTTGACGACGTCGCTGCGCATCATATGAAGCTGGTTCATGCTGGCCTCCTATTTCTCGCCACTTGGGCGAGCGCAATAGACCAGGGAGCGAGCGCCGTTGTGACAAGGGCGCGATGTTTTCGACAGCCGTCACGAATCAAACAGCGAGTCTGTCTGAGCGAACGAGCATTCGGCACTCCCATTCAGAACGTTCCCGCCCGCCGCAACGAAGATGACGGGGGACAGCTCGCCGCGAAGGCTTTCGCGGGGCCTGCACTTTCGACCCGTCCGTGCACGGCATTGACCCACGTCGGCGCGTTTCACGCGGAAACCGATCAGCAACACGGCGAGGCGGCGGGCGGGGACGAGTACTTACTGCGCCTACGATCAGCCGTCGGCGCCTCGATGGTCGACACGCTTCGTGACACGAAGGGGTGCGGCTGGGGGGAGGTCGACGTCGAGCAGGACACCTGCGCGTTTACTGATGTCACACTCGAGTCATGCCCCCATCGAGTACGATTTCTTCGCCGGTCATGAAGGTCGAGTCATCGCTGGCCAAGAACAGCACCGCCGCCGCCACTTCCTCGGGTTTGCCGAAGCGCTTCAGAGGGATGCGGTCGACTAGCGTTTTGGCAAAAGTTTTGACTGCGTCGGGCGGCATGCCGAGTTTCGCGTAGAGCGGCGTGTCGATCGGGCCGGGGCTGACGGAATTTACGCGCACACCCGACTCGGCAAGTTCACTGGCTGCAACGCGCACGAGGGCGCGGACGGCGGCCTTGGTCGCCGCGTAGGCGCTCGAGCCGGGCGCCCCCAGTTGGCCATTTACGGAGCCGGTGAACACGACGCTGCCGCCGCTGCGCAGCAGCGGTGCGAAATGCTTCAGCATGAGCCACGGGCCTCGCACGTTCACCCGGAAGGACTCGTCGAGCGCGGCGACATCGAGCCCGACGATTGGGCCGAATTTCGCAGTGCCTGCGTTCAGGAAAAGGACGTCGATACCGGTTCTTGCGAATCGTTCTGCGAGCACCACGATATCTTCACTCGAGCCACTGTCGGAGGCGAAGACGGTCGCGACGCCGCGCAAGCTCTCGCGAGCTGCCGAGAGCGTCTGCGGATTGGCGCCCGTGACGGTCACCGTTGCCCCCTCACGTGCAAACAGGCGAGCGGTTGCGAGCCCAATCCCTGTCGTTCCTCCGCTAATGAGTGCGACTTTTCCTCGTAGCTTGCCCATGGTGTTACTCCTTCCTTGGCTGGGACTGCAAAGACCGCGCCGCGGAGGATTTGCGACGAACGCGCTAGCTCAGTGATGCGCGTGGCAACAGTTTGTGCCAGTGGCTCAATAGGAATCGCGGCGACGCACGAGGGCGCGCGAAGTCGTGATCAAATTCGTGTACTGCCTCTGGCATGCCCTGTGCTCATTGATTGGCACACACAGGAGTAGTGTCGATCTCGACACGAACTCGTCTCCGTTCTTGTCTCAACCAACCCTCACCGCCTGGACGCTAGCCGGTCTCTCGTCTGGTCAAGTCAAACCGCGCGTGGAGAACAAGGAATCGTAGTGATGGCTCGAGCAATCGCGATCAGTGACGCGCAGGACCCTCTTTTTGTCATGTTGTGTACAACCGTCGTTTCCTGGAGGAATTTCGAGATGACAACGATCCCCCTCGCCCCGGGCACACGTGCGCCTGATTTTTGCCTGCGTTCGACTCCGGACCAAAGCCTGAGCTTGGCCGAGTTTCGTGGCGCGCCGCTGATTCTTGCCTTTTACCCCGCTGACTGGAGCGCGGTGTGCGGTGACCAGATGGCGCTCTACAACGAAACTCTCTCGGAGTTCAGGAAGTTCGGCGCGAACCTGCTCGGGATCTCCGTGGATGGTAGTTGGTGTCACTTGGCATTCGCCGAGCAGCGGCGGCTGCATTTCCCCTTGCTCGCGGACTTCGAGCCCAAAGGCGAGGTGGCACAGAGTTACGGTGTTTATCGCGCGAGCGAAGGCACCAGCGAGCGGGCGCTATTCGTGGTGGACGCGCAAGGCGTCATTCGCTGGAGCTACGTCTCTCCGATCGGCGTGAATCCAGGGGCCGATGGCATACTCGATGCGCTCGAGGACCTGCGAAAGAGGGGCTCTTGATCATGAAGACGGGTTTGACGTTGCCCGTGGCTGGGCGCGATCACGTTCAAGGCTGGAGCCAAGCTCCGGTTACGCTCGTGGAATACGGCGACTACGAGTGTCCGCAGTGCGGCGCTGCGTATCCAATGGTCAAGGCATTACAGCGAGAGCTCGCCGACAAGCTTCGTTTCGTGTTCCGCAATTTTCCGATCCGTGAGCTGCATCCACACGCTCAGGCAGCCGCGGAGGCTGCGGAAGCCGCGGGCGCCCAAAACAAGTTCTGGGAAATGCATGATGCCCTGTTCGAGGACCAACGAAGCTTGGGTTTGAACACTCTGCTGCAGCGCGCGATGGAGCTTCAGCTGGACGTCACGCGTTGGGAGCGAGACATCCGTGGGCGCGTGTTCGCGGTGCGGGTGCAGGAGGACTTTTTGAGTGGTCTTCGTAGCGGCGTCAACGGTACACCGACGTTCTTCATCAACGGTCGTCGTCATGACGGGCCTTCCGATGTCGAGTCGCTGCTGCTTGCGATTGAGTCCTCTGTCGCGGACGGCGCGAACGGGGACTAATTCGGAGCAAGTTCCAGCAAGGCTCGCAGACCGGGCACGCTGACGTGGTCCACGGCGGCGAGCAGTTCTTTGCTCGCCCGGGCCAGGCGGTCCAAGAGTGGGCCGGCTTCCGACAACGCGCCGGACGCCGCCTGATCCTCGAGCTCCGAGGCCAGCTTGCCGGCGACGGTCGAAGCCGCTGAGACCATGCCATACAGGCGGTGCGCGGTCTCGCGCAGCGCGTCCGTATTGCCAGCGCGCAAGTGCGTCTGCGCGCGGCTCAGCTCACTGGGGAGGTGACTGCGCAGCGCCATCGACAAGCGCTCCAAAATCGCAGCATCACCCCCGCAGGCAGCGAGCAGCACGCGCGCATCGACGAGGGCGGTAGTGTGGCGCTCGACGCGGACCAGCAGGGGCGCCACGCGGTTGACGGCGGCCCACAGCGCAGTGGCATGGATCGGCTTAGCCAAGAAGTCATCCATCCCTGCCGCCAAACAGCGATCCTTGTCTTCTTTGCGCGAGCGCGCGGTCAACGCGACGACTGGCAAATGCGCGCCGGTGGCACGTTCGCGCGCACGAATGCGTTCGATCACTTCGAACCCGTCTAGGCCGGGCATGTGTAGGTCGAGCAACATCAAGTCGTAACTTTCGGTTGCGAACAAGGACAACGCTTCGTGACCGTTACTGGCAACTTGGCATGCGTGCCCGCGCCGCTCGAGCAATTGACGGATGAGTTGCGCGTTGAAATCATTGTCTTCGGCGATCAGCACGCGCAAAGGTTGTGGCGCGCGATCAGGGCTTGTGCTGAGCGCGGGCTGGGCAGGCGCACGGCGTGCCGTGGGCTGATCCACCCGGCCGAAGCGCGCAGTCAGCGTAAATGTACTCCCGAGACCCGGCTCGCTCTGCACGCGGATGTCGCCCGCCATCAGCGCCGCCAAACGCGCCGCGATGGTCAAGCCGAGACCCGTTCCGCCATATTCACGCGTCGTGGAGGTGTCCTGCTGCGCGAAGGCTTGAAAGATCACGGCCTGCTTATCGTGCGGAATGCCGATGCCGGTGTCACGAACATCGAAGAGCAGCTCGACCTCGCCATCCGTATCGGAGCGCTCGGAGAGAGCCACGCTCACGGACACCTCTCCTTGAGCCGTGAATTTCACCGCGTTCTCGACCAAATTGATCAGTACCTGGCGCAAGCGACCAACGTCACCGACCAGCGCGTCGGGTACGTTGTCATTCACGCGACCGGTCAGTTTCAAGCCTTTGGCTTCGGCGCGAACCGTCAGTGCGCGCAGTGCGTCGCTGAGCTCTGTGCGCAGCGAAAGCTCTGCCAACGTGAGCTCCAACTTACCCGCCTCGATCTTGGAGAAGTCCAACAGATCATCGATTATCAGCAGCAGATTGTCCGCGGCGGACTTGACGGTCAGCAGCCACTTGCGCTGTTCGTCCGGCAGCGGCATGTCGAGCACGAGCTCGGTCATGCCCAAGATTGCGTTCATGGGCGTACGAATTTCGTGGCTGACGTTGGCCAGGAACGCATCCTTGGCCTTGTTGCCGGCCTCTGCCGCCTCCTTCGCGCTGCGCAGCTCCTCCTCTAGCTGTTTTCGGTCAGTGATATCGACGCTGGTTCCAATTAGGCGCATGGGCTGACCTTGGGCGTCACGCACGGCGACGCCGCGGTTGATGCGCCAACGCAGCGAGCCATCACGATGAAGCAAGCGGCTCTCCACGTTGAGTACGCGAGTCTCGCCGCGCAGGTGCGCCTCGACCGCGTTGTATACACGTTCGCGGTCGTCGACGTGCCAGTGATCGACGTAGCTCCCGTGCGAACGATCCTCCGACGGAGGTGCATCCGATTCGTAGCCGAGTGAAGCCCACAAGTTGGCCCAGTAAACGGGCGCATCGTGCACACTATGGCCGGTGAGGTCGAAGTCCCAAATGCCCACGTTGGAGCCCTGCAAGGCTTGCTCCAATCGGTCGTTGGCCAACTGCAGGGCTTCGGCCTCCTCCGCGCGTCGGCGTTGCTTCTCCGCCAGCTTTGCAGCCGTGATGTCCATGACCGCCCCAATATATTCGCGGTGGCCTGACTCACCGCGTACTGCTTTCGCGGATACGTACACGTGCTTCACCTGACCATCCGGCATCAGCAATCGAAATTCACTGATCCAATCGGTTTCTTCGCTCAGCACTTGCTGAACCTGAGCCATGACGCGTTCCGCGTCTTCCGGATGAACGCGCTGTAGCACGTGCTCAGGGGTTGGTTTGAGGCTGCGGTCGTAGCCGTAGATGGCAAACGCCTCGTCCGACCAGAATACTTCCCCGGTTTCCACCGCCCAGCCGAAGGAACCGGTGCGGCTCAGTCGCTGCGCGCCATCCAGGTACAGGTAAGCGCGCCTCAGCTCGGCATCGGCGCGCTTGGCAGCCGTAATGTCCATCACCGAGCCGACGTACTCCAGCTGTCCCGATTCGCCAGTGACCGCGTGCCCGACTACACGGACGTGCTTTCTCACGCCGGCGTCCGTGGTGATGCGAAACTCGCCGGTCCAGTCTTGGCCACGAGCCGAGACCTCGTGGATTTGCTGTGCGGCCAGCGGGCGATCTTCAGGGTCGATGATGCGCAGCACGTCTGCCGCGGTTTGCTTCGTGTTGGGCTCGAAGCCATAAATGCGGCGCGCTTCATCCGACCAGACGATGCTGCCTGGGCCGATCGGCCAGCCAAAAGAGCCCGTTTGGCTGAGCTTTTGTGCTTCGGCCAAATAGATGTCGGTGCGTCGTAGCTCGCTATACAAGCGCGCGTTTTCCAATGAAATGGCAGCTTGGGAGGCCAACACCCGCAAGATCGAGATGCGCTCCGGTGTGAAGGCGTACGAGGTCAGGGGGTTCTCGAGGTACAGAATGCCGACCAGCTCAGCCTGTCGCACCAGCGGAAAACAAAGGACTGAGCGCGACTGAGTGTTGGCGAAGTAGGAGTCGGCAGCGAACGGATTGAGCTTCGATGCGTCGTCCAGGTTCACGATTTGCTGTGTTCGTACGACATAGTGCAGGATCGATTCGGGTAGATCCTCGAGCGATGCTTGCTGCCGCACGAGGCGCACTGTGACCCCCTCGGGCCTCGCGAGTGCCTCCGCTTCGATCCGGTGGCCCGCGTCTCGTACCGGCAAAATCAGCAGGCCGCGCACGGCGCCGGCGTGCTCCACGGCGATTGCCATCAGGCGCTCGACCAGCTTTTCGAGCACGATTTCGCTGGAAACGGCCTTCGACATTTCGAGAACGGTGGCCAAATCGAGCTGCTTGATCGGCGTGCTGGAGGTGGTTGTCGCAGCCACGAGTGACAAGCCGCGGTACATACGGTCGAGCTGGCGCACCTTGCCGAACGCGCCCCAGCGCGCGTAGCAAGCGCGGGCGTTGGTTCGAAAAGCGAATGCACTGGTACGTAGGCCACGATCCTCGTAGAACCGAGCTGCGACGTCGTAAGCGAGCGCCTCATCGTGCACGTAGCCGCTGGCGCGCGCCAGTGCAATGGCCTGTTCGTACAGCTGTTCCGCGTCCAAGGGCCGTTCTTCCAAGCGAGCAAGCTCGGCTGCGACCAAGGCGATGCGCGCGCTAAAATTGGGCCAGCTCGCGAGGACGCGATGGAGTTCGCGCGTACGTTCCAGATCCCCGGCCGCGCTCAGCGCCAGTGCTCCGTAGAAATAGTATTCGACCTCGTCGAAGAACGTAGGCACGCTCCAGAAGAACGGCTTGGTGTTCTCGAGTGCCTGGAGTGCGGCGCTCGTGTCACCCGCAAACACGTGCGCCTGCAGTTGCCGGATCCAGTAAAACGCTGCAGCGATCGCCAGCCCGGGCTCCTGCATGCGGGCGACGTCCGCTGGCTTGCTCAGCGCAACGCCGCGCAGCGGTTCGATCACCGCGAGCAGGCCTGTCAAACAATGTTTCATCAGCTCGAAGTTCGCCTTGCTTGCGAATGCGAACGCGCTCTCCGCCTCTCGTTGGATTTCATCCAATGGGTCGCCCGCGGCCAAGGCGAGTTGCACCAAGTGAACCAAACTGTAGCAATGAAAAGTCAGGTCGCCGCTCTCGATGACAATCGACAGCGCGCGACGCATCAAGCCTTGCGCGGCTGGAATTGGCTCGAGCCAGGGGGTGACATGATAGGCGAGCACGTTGAACACGCGTCCGCTGTGGCGCACAAGCCCCTTCCGCTCCGCCAGCTCTCGTCCGAGCTGTCCGAACCGAAATCCGAGCTCGCGCCCATCGAAACGCGACGCCAAGACCATGCTGAGCTCTGCGTAGCCGAGCGCGGAGGCTTCGCAATTGCCGTGCTCGATGCTCAGGTTGGCCATGCGCAACACGCCCAAATCGTGCAGGCTTCGATCCGAAAAAACGGCGGCTGGCTCCATCGCGAGCAAGACATCCATGCACGCCCGCCAATCGCGGTCTTGCATCAACGGTAACGCGGCCAGCCCTTCGGGGCTGCCGTTCGGCAAACGTGAGATGAGCAGCTCGTGCTCCGCTCGCACCACCTCGTTCGATGGTCGTGGTTGCCAGTCAATCCCGAACTCGCTCAGCTGATCGAGACATACCGCGATCGATTTTTCGGGTTGATTCGAGGTCAGGTACACGGAGGCACGGAGGCATGCCACACTGCAGCGGTCCAAACGGCTATTCGCGCGTGCGGCGAGCTGCGAGAGCCGGTCTTCGGCCGCCTGCAGGTCTCCCGTCAAGTACTCACAGTTCGCGCGCTGCAATGTGAGCACGAAAATCAGCGGATACTCCTTTTGCCAGGCACCGTCACCCAGGACCGCAATGCCAGCGACGAGGTACACAGAGGCCGATTGGAAGGCGATCGCGGCCATCGCCCGTTTGCTGGCCAGTAGATTGAGCTCAGCCAATTGACGCCGCTCTTCGGTTGACTCGAGCGCGCCGACGGCACGGTTGTAGTGATTAACGAGCTCGAAGATGCGCTCGTCACGACGCGCCTCGTCCAGGGCCGCCAAGGAACGCGCAATCCTCAAATGGATGCCGACGCGTTCTGCGCCGCTAGCCAGCGCGTGACTCGCTTCTTGCACGCGATCGTGCGGGAATCGATAGCCGGACTCGGCGCGCACGACCAACCCGGCTGACAGCGCGTCTTTGAGGATGAGCTCCACCTCCGCCTCGGAACGATCAGAAAGGTCGGCCAAGGCGGCGGTCGACGCAGAGCGGCCGAGACAGGCGAAGCGCTTCAGCATCTCGCGCGTGCCTTCCGAGAGTCGCCCAAGCTTGCTGACCATGAACTCGGCCAGGTTGTCGGTGAAGCCGCGGGCCAAAATCCGAGGCAGGTCCCAAGCCCAGCGCGCCGATATCGCGTCGTAAACGAGCAGTGCGTCGTCACGCAGCGCGAGGACGAACTGGATCACGAAGAAGGGGTTGCCGCCAGTCTTGTCATGAACGAGCTCTGCCAACGGCTCGACCCGTAGCGGGTCAGCGCTCAGCGCGTCGGCTAGCAACTGCGCGACGTCCGCCGCCGGCAATGCACCGAGTTCGATTAACTGCACTGCCGCACCGGACTTGCGGATCTCTTCGAGCGCACTGAGCAGTGGATGGCCGCTCTGGACCTCGTTGTCACGATAGGCTCCAAGCAAGAGCAGGTGACGTACGCCCGTGTCCAGGATGTAGCGAAGTAGATCGAGCGTTGCGCGATCGGCCCACTGCAAGTCATCGAGAAACAGCACTAGCGGGTGCTCGGGTCGCGCGAACACCGACAACACACGTTGTACGAGTAGTTGAAAACGATGTTTGGCCTCCTCCACCGAGACGTCAGGTACCGGCGCTTGCGGACCAATCAAGAGCTCGAGCTCAGGAGTCAGATTGGTCACCAGGACACCGTTCACGCCCACGGCTTCACGCAGCGCGCTGGTCCAGCGATTGACCTCGGCATCCGGCTCACGCAGGATCTGGCGGACCAAGCTTTGCAACGCTTCGGCCAACGTTGCGTAGGGAATGTCGCGCTTGTACTGGTCGAACTTGCCCCGCGCGAAGCGAACCGCGGCTGGCACCGCCTGCCGCTCGAGCTCGTCTACCAACGCCGACTTGCCGATCCCCGAGTACCCCGCGACGAGCACGAGCTCCGTGGCGCCGACCGTGACCCGCTCGAACGCTTCGCGGAGCAGCCGGCTCGAAGCGGCGCGACCGTAAAGCTGCTCGGGAATACTCAGCTCATACGCCGCTTCTTGTTTGCCGAGCGGCCGGTAGTCGATGCGACCCTGTGCGCGCCAATCGGCCCAACACGCGCGTAAGTCGGCTTCCAACCCGGCTGCCGTCTGATACCGATCATCGGCACTCTTGGCGAGCAGCTTCATGACCATGGCCACGAGCTGCTCGGGAACCTCTGCCGGTAACGGCGGCACTGGGCGCGCAACGTGGCTGTGGATCCACTCCATAGCCGTGGAGGCACTGAACGGCAACACGCCGCTCAACAACTCGTAGAACGTGATGCCGAGGGCGTACAAATCCGTCCGCGCGTCGATCTGGCGATTCACCCGCCCCGTCTGTTCGGGCGCCATGTAGGCAAGCGTGCCTTCTATCTCCCCCGTTGAAGCCGGCGCTCCGTGACGCGCAACTCGGGATGCCATCCCAAATCCGGTCAGCCACACCGCTCCCGAGCTGGCCTCCGCGAGGATGTGTCCCGGCTTGATGTTCTTGTGCACGAGCCCGCGCTCGTGTAGGCGTCGCACGGCGAGCACCAAGTTGATCGCGAGCTTCAGAAATTCGCTGATCTGCCACGGTTTGCCCAGATGCCGAGCCAAGATCTCGCCGCCCGGATCGTCGAACACCAGAGCGGGACGCCCGTCCTGACGTTGCAGCTCACGCGGGCAGAGCGCCCAGGTCGGATCCAACTCGCAGCGCAGCGCGAACGAGCGCTCCATCTGCGTCAATGTCGCGACGGTAGGCTGTGCTGCGGCCGGAGCGAGCACGAGTTGCCTGCGCGCAGGCTCAGTGTCGGCGCGAGCACGGCGCGAAAGTACGAACTCGGCGTCTTCCCAAAGAGTTTCGATTGGCGTGTGCTTTCTGCGACTTCACGAAGGTGACCGGCGTTGGCCGGAGCTCAGGTAGCGAGCAGCATGCCAAAAGCGGCACCAAAGCCCAAGCTTGGCCTTGCCCCCGAAACACGTGAAAAAACGCAGTCACTGGCGTACCGAAACCGAATGGTTTCAAAGGCGTGTCGGTAACGGGGCCAAGAATTGGTCACGGTGCTCAGTGTTCAATCGTTCTGCAGCGAACAGCGCGCATCTGAGTGCGATCGAGCGTCGGCTCAATCCTTGCTTTCGAGACGCGCGCGGGAGAGATAAAGTCCGCTTCGTCGCAGCGATACCTGAACCCCAATGGCCTACCTTCTCCTAATCGATGACGACCCCGCGCTGATCCGCGCGCAGGTTCAACTCGCTTTTCCGGCCCCTGCCCACAAGGTCGTGGTGGCAGAGAGCGGGAGCGCCGGAATCGAGTGTGTCCGGGCGAGCCCGCCTGACGCCATCTTGCTCGACTTGCGTCTGCCCGACCAAAGCGGTTTGGAAGTGCACGAAGCGATCCGCGCAATCGACGCGCGCATCCCGGTGATCTTCGTTACGATGACCAAGACGGCGGACGCCGCCATCGAGGCCATGAAGCAGGGCGCCTTCGACTACCTGCCCAAGCCGCTCGATCTCGAGCAGCTCCGTCGCGTGGTGGGAGAAGCGCTAGAAGTTGCCTCACGCATGCGTTCGCCAGTGGTATTGGCCGAGGCTCCAAAGAGCGCGGACGATCAGGGTGCAATCTTCGGGGCGTGCCCGGCCATGTTGGAGACGTACAAGGCCATCGGGCGGGTGGCCGCGCAGGACGTGACCGTGCTCATTACCGGGGAAAGCGGCACCGGCAAAGAGCTCGTAGCGCGTGCCGTCTACCAGCACAGCGCGCGCTCCAAAGCCCCATTCTTTGCCCTCAACTGCGCCGCAATTCCCGAAAACCTGCTGGAGAGCGAGCTCTTCGGGCACGAGAAGGGTGCATTTACAGGCGCAGACCGGCGGCGCATCGGCCGTTTCGAGCAGTGCAACGGCGGCACCATCTTGCTCGACGAAATCGGCGATATGCCGCTGGCATTGCAGCCAAAAATCCTGCGCCTGCTGCAGGAGCAAACTTTCGAGCGAGTGGGTGGAAGCGAAACCATCCGCACGAACGTGCGCGTGATTGCGGCCAGCCATCGCGACTTGAAGTCCCGCATTGCGGAGGAAAAATTTCGCGCGGACCTGTACTATCGGTTGAGCGTCTTCACCATCCATTTGCCCTCATTGCGTGAGCGCGGGGACGACCTGCCCATGTTGGTGCGGCATTACCTGCAGCGCTTCAGCCGGCAGCTCGGGCGTGAGGTGAGTGAGATCTCGGAAGACGCGCTCGACGAACTGCGCGCGTATCACTGGCCCGGTAACGTTCGCGAGCTACAGAGCGTCTTGAAGCAAGCCCTACTGCACGCGAGCGGGACGGTGCTTCTGTCTGCGTTCTTGCCTGACTTGAAGCAGAGCCCGGAAGGGTCGCCGGCGCAAAGCGGAGCGGCAAGCCGAGATCTGGAGGCTTTCATCCGCCCCTTGCTGGCTGCGGACATGACCAATCTCTATGCCGAGACACACGACCACGTGGATCGTTTGCTGTTCACGCTGGTGCTGGACTACACGCGCGGCAACCAGCGTGACGCGGCCAAAATTCTGGGCATTTCTCGGCAAACCATGCGCGTGAAACTGCGCGCGTTGGGGATGCAGGTCACGCACTCAGTCGAGTCCAGCGAGGCCGAACCGCACGCCGGGCCCATTTCGACGCCGCCACCGGGGGCGTAGCGATCTCGGGGAACGAGACTTGTCACACTGAGCGAAAGCTTGCCCGTGAGTCCCCGCGTCGGGCCGGAATCTGCGCCGTTTACGATTTAGCCGGCAGGATCCAAGCAGGCACGTTTCGTGCTGATTCGAGCTTCGATCTAGCCACGCGCAGCGCGCGCAAAAGGAGCCGAATCGAGATGAGCACCAATCAGCGAAAACCCATCGTACTGATCCCCGGGCTATGGATGACTGCTCTCAGTTGGGAGCATTGGATCGAGCGCTATGTGGCTCACGGGCACCAAGTGATCGCCAAGAGCTGGCCCGGGATGGATGGTGACATCGAAGCGTTGCGCCGCGACCCGTCTGCTACGGCCCAGCTCGGAGTGACGGAGATCGTCGAGCACTACGAAGCCATCATTGTCGAGCTCTCGGAGCCGCCGATCATCATCGGCCATTCATTTGGCGGCGCGATCACGCAGCTGATCTTGGATCACGGGCTCGGCTGCGCCGGTGTAGCCATCGATTCCGCGCCTTTGAAAGGCATTTGGCGCCTGCCCTGGGCTTCTCTCAAATCGGCGTTCCCGGTGCTCAAAAATCCCGCCAACAGTCACCGCTCGGTGCCGCTGACGCCCGAGGAGTTTCAGTACGCTTTCACCAACACGCTGTCGAAGGAAGAGTCACTCGCGGCGTACCAGCGCTACGCCGTGCCGGGGCCCGGGCGAGT
>Ga0247774_1000755_pt1 | contig 16231 bp, 14 predicted proteins | sample UWRJL001104B6_FD_179933 | JGI IMG/M metagenome (GOLD analysis project Ga0247774, IMG submission 179933) | Plant litter microbial communities from Arlington Agricultural Research Station in Wisconsin, United States - UWRJ-L001-104B-6 | ecosystem: Environmental > Terrestrial > Plant litter >... | reverse complement strand
AAACCACTTAAGCGCGCTCGCCCCGACGACGAAAATAATGACCTCGTCGAGGTCAAGAAGACCAAGAAATCCGACGCGCCTTCTAACGACGTGGTCATCATCGAAGATGAAAGCGGCGCCATCGTCATTGGCTAGTCTGAGGCTTTGAGACCCATTAAACCGGCGCTGAGCCCACCATCTAGATTGAGGACGCAGTTGTTCGCATAGCGATTCCTTATGAGGAAGACGACAGCGTCTGCTACCTCGAGTGCGGTGCCGTATCTACCAAGCGGCACCTGCTTCTCAGGCGCAGCATGAGGGATGCCTTATCAGGGGGGAAAGTTAGTGTACATTAGCGAAACTGTACAACAGGTTGCGAAAGGAGGGAATCTAGGAGTATTGCCAGAGTGGAGGCGTTGAGGACTTACCTAGTGCCATGCCTCCCCCGCCGATGTAGCCGGCAACGAGGCAGTTGACTCTTACGCCTAGAGGGCCCATTTCACTTGAGAAAGCCCGGGTGAAAGCTGGCAATGTTAGACTACATAAATAAACACCAGGCTGGATAGCGAAAAGAGACGAGAACCAAATATAAAACACGAAAGAGACACTCTTTCTCACCAATGACACCAGCCTTAGCTGCTGCGTACGAGGCACACCCGCGGCCACCAATTACGCCTAATAAGCTTGACATGTTGATAACGACAGCTGATGTTTGTAAGCTACTGACATGTGCTGTGCAGCTGGGAACCATGGGGCCAGCCTACAGTCGGGGGCACCTCGAATAAGTGCCTTGCTTGCTGCCCGGCACGCGATCATGGTCTGGTCAAGGTTCACGCTTGTTGTATTCTGTATGTCTTCAGTCGTGGTGGTGGCGTGGATGCGCGAAACCTGGAGCCCTTGGCAATTGATCAGGATGTCTATGTACCGTTGTCTCTGCCCATAGGTGCCATCAGCAATTGCATGTTCGCCCGGCATCAGGATTATGCAAACAGCGGAAGTGACACACTTTTAAAACATCAACCAGCGAGCTCAAGTTATTGTAGATATGAAAGTTGTTTTTGGGAGGCCGATTGGCGAGGTGTGCCTGGCTAGAGACTGTCTCTCCTGCCGCGGCCTTAGCATTGAAGTCACCGAGCTCGCCCACACGCCCCGTCCCCGGGCTTAATACTGCCTGCATCACTTCCGCCGATATCGTCTCGCTGGTCTCGCTAGTCTCTGCCGACTGTGAGGCAGTGACGATGCCATAGGAAGCGGCACGAGCGTCGGAAGGATGCGCTTCAAGATAGGCCTTCAATTTCGCGTCCACTGCCTCGAGAGCGCGCGACAGCTTCACCTTGTCTCGACCAAGAAGGGTCAGCGTGCACCCTTTCTCAGCCAAAGCACAGGCTATTTTTGTCCCGAGGAAGCCCACGCCATTGATCACCACATGCTTTCTTGCCAACGGAACTCGGGGACCTCGCGACGTCGCGGGTACATCGGTGTCTTTGGCCGAAGACGCACGCCGAGTTGTCCGGAGACCGGGCCGCGGTGGCAGCGGTAGCAGCGGTATGCGACTTTGAGGAGCAGAATAGGGTGAAGCTCCTATTGTTGAGGCTAATCGCCGGCTGCAATTGGGTCTGGCTGCAATTGGCATTGCGGCTGCGCTTTGGAGCTCTCTCTGAGCTGTGTACTCGGTATGATTGATGTTTAACAAAAGCCAGACGAGATCTACGCGTGGGTCGCGTTCGATTTGGCTGGAGTTGCACGTGCAATTTTAGGACCGCGCCAAAGCAGTGCTTAGCAGACCAAGCCTAGTGGGCGGTTGCTACTGCAGGGATTGGCGAATCAAAATGTAACTCCTAATAGGACCGCAACGATGGCTCCGTTCGACCCTGAAAGCTTGGCCATTTGCGAATTTCCAGGGCCGCCGTTCAGCTGTCTACTGCCATCAAAGTTGCACTCTCGGGGAGTCGGGCCCCGCGGCCTCGGAAATCCTCCGCTCTCTCTTCTCAAAACTTCTGGCGCCTGAAAAATATCATCCATCGAACTGATCATCGCTATGCCCTTAGGCCGCCGCGTCCGAAGGTACCAACCTGGGCCAATACCTCGATCCTACGGCGCTCTCGCACATTGCCTTCCCTCGTATTTAATGCTACAGTCGCCATGAAATCCACCACCGCCGGTGGGCATGCGCCGGGGTGCAGCAAACCACAGACTGGGACTACGAACGCCGCTCCGGCGCCGACGACGACGAAGGACGTGCCAGACGCGGGCTTGAGGAGTTTAGATCACTGTATGTCTTGGATATTGCGATTCATGGTTATCAAATGCCAGCACCAGAAAATTTGACATGCAGACACGTGCACATCCTCCAACCTTTGGAGACTACACGAAAACTGCACCTCTTGCTTTTGACGACTTCCTCTCGCTAATTGTTACCGTTCCAGATAAGAGAGCACTCCCACCATGGCGATATTGGCTGCGCCAGAAGGTCCTACCCCTCGTGCGGTGGGAGACGCCGTACCTCGCCTACTTCCAAAACGCAATTCGGATCCCTGCCCTCGATAGCTACTTTGCGATTTCGGCGAACCTAGGGACGCATACATTTTATATGATATTCCTTCCTATACTATTCTGGTGCGGGTTTGGATCGTATGGGAAGGGGTAAGCATTGCGTCATGATAAGACGATGTCAGTCTAACTCAGACCGCTGACACGAGGAACAGATTGGTCCACATAGTGATGGCGGGTGTGTTCTTCACCGGCTTCATCAAAGACCTAGTCTCGCTACCTCGACCGCTCTCGCCTCCTTTGCACAGGATCACCATGACGGGCTACGCGGCGCTCGAGTACGGCTTCCCCTCGACGCACAGTGCGAATGCGGTGTCGGTGGTGGCTTACATCCTTCTCAACCTCCGCAGCCCCGGCACGGAGCTATCCGACCAGACCAAGACCCTCATCGAGGTGGCGCTATACTTTTACGCCTTCTCCATCGTCATTGGACGTCTATACTGCGGCATGCACGGCTTCTTGGACGTCATCATCGGGTCCATTCTCGGCATTTGGGTTGGCGTAGCTGAGTTCTACTACGGCCCGGCGCTGGATCTCTACATGCACTCCTCCTCGTGGGTGGCGCCCTTTATCGCGGCTGTCGTCGTCGTCGCCCTGGTTCGGGTGCACCCGGAGCCTGCGGATGACTGTCCCTGCTTCGACGACAGCGTAGCCTGCGCCGGCGTCATTATTGGGCTCGAAATCGGAACCTGGAGCTACGGCAAGACGGCCTGGGATCCGTTCGACGGGCACGCCTACGGCCGACAGTCGGTGGACGTCCACGAGCTGAGCCTACCCGTGCACGTCGTGCGCATCGTCTTTGGCGTCTTTGTGGTGTTTGCGTGGCGCGAGATCACCAAGCCCGCGCTCCTCAAGGGGCTGCCTCATGCCTTTAGGGCCATTGAGCGTGCGGGCTTCATCCTGCCCCGTAGGTTCTTCAAGTCGGCGACGCAGTACGAGAGCGTCTCGCCGAAGCTACGCATGGACAATGTCTTCCCCGCCGTGTCGGATATCCCGAAGGCGGTGGAGAGCTTCAGGCATGCCGGCGCCAGGGGCCGGTCTGTCAGCATTGGCCCGCAGAGCGCGGCTGATGCGTATGAGACGTTGGCGTATAGGGAGCGTAGACGGAGGGAGAGCGCGGGCAGCAACGCGAGCGTGAAGAGCAAGTCTAGCCTGGGCGAGCTGCGGAACGGGACGGCGGTGGATAGAGACCACGGCGTATCGTCTGGAGTGGTGAATGTCAGCAGAGTGAAGAAGTATGAGATGATGATGGGCGAGGGAGAGGTCCTCGTATCGGCCGAGGGAGATAATGGGGAGGTGGATTTGTATGGGCGGACCGAGGTGGATGGATTAGAGGAGCAGGGCGTGTTTTCCAGTCTGGCCAAGTCGAGGGTACGATACGACGTGGAAGTGGTGACCAAGCTGGTCGTATATACAGGTAAGTTTCATGTAGATTCTCCCGTTGCTGCGTCACTAATACAGGTCATCTTAGGTATTGCCTGGCTCGCTACGGCACTCATCCCTATTTTGTTCGAATTTGTTGGTCTCGGCTCCAACCACCTTCGACCTGGACAATCTTGAAATACATTGTCTAGATTCTCCATGTTGCATTTCTAAAGCATTGTTGTGGTTAGATAAAGGCGTTTCGGCAGATGTTTTGCCTAGATAAAGCGTCGAAGATAATGCTAATTCTGTTCTCGAAGAGAACTATGGGTTAGGATGAGTTGGCAAAAGTTTTGACATGTAAAACATTCCTAACGTATGCGACTATAGAGGGACACGAAACACCAAATATATGAGGTCGAAGCTTGAGCGTGTTGCCTAGCGGTGTTACCACGAGATAAGCGTCTGGAGAACTGTCACCAGTCCCATGGCACTCTGTAGCCTGTTGTCCTAGTTTCGTCACCATGTCGGAAAATGCAGGCTGGACAGAATTCGTGCGGATCCGCGATGGCACTTGTGACAATAAACCAGAAACCCACGTAAAAGTGGTTAGGTCCATAGTTACAACCACTTCGTAACGAAACAGTTCAAGTTCTAAAGGAAGCTAGTTGAGTAATATCAACGGTATGGGAGCAGAACCAAGAGCAAGAAAACACAACCGAGGCTGCCGAGCATGGTACACTAAAGGAGATATAGTCGACATCATGTCAAGAGATGATTCAAACCCGATGGAAAAATGCTTCTAGACTCGGGACAGGGATTCTAGATAAGAGTATCTCAACAGACCCTTTATCACGAATACCATTGGTTGTACCTGGCCGCGTCGGTGACTTCTACGATTACAGTGACACGGAACTTATCGCGGAATGGCATGACGAGGATGAAGGAGCACCCTTATGTCCCGGTTGTCCGGATGCATGAGGCCTGAAGCTTCCACAGTGATTACTTGAAGTCTAGTGATGATCATGACTAGATGGAATGGAGCGGCCCGTACCTGTACTAACCTCAGCTAGCTTGTAGATGAGGTGAGTTTTGGGGTAGGTGACTGTGAGAGCTCTGCACGGTGTGGCTCCAAGGGGGTGGGGTGTAGTTCGTGTTGCCGTCGTCTCTTCCCTCACTCCTTGTGCTGCAAGGGGGGTGGCGACCCGGTCGGGTAGCCATCCCGTTGACAGATCTCACATCCGTAACGGCGTACATGGGCCACAGCCGCTGATAAGATCTCAGCCCCGATCTAATCAATCACGCTTCGACGTCATTATTTTTCCAATGTCTGAATCTTCTCCTCCTTCAATGGAGGTGGAGAAATGTGTTATGTCGTCGGTCCAGTAGCTCGGATTCAATACTGCTTTTTAGTCCGACTCTCTCGTGGCAAGATTATCACCAAGTTTGGTTCCATTGCGGACCCCAATGGGTATGGATAAGCAAAGTGCGTGCTAGTGATATTTGAAGGTCTAGCATTGTCGATGTTGCTATCCCCGCGAGAAATGCGTCCATTCCAAAGCCATGAGCACCAGGACAAACACTTCTTGGCACTGTAGTACATGGTACGAGACCATACCCTGCATTTAGCAACCAAGATATTCTTCCTTGAAGTAGAACGGATGCTTAATGAAATCTCGATAGAGTATCTGTAGCAGGTTTCTTGATACCCCTCGTTCTGCTAGTCCTCCCTGGAACCTTTTCCAATCGAAATGCCAAGCGGCAGCGAAATGGTGAAGTTTTTGGGCAATTATGGCCCGTGCACGGCCAAGCTCTGTGACGAGCAGCTTTTCGCCAAAGGCACTTTCAGCTGGCCAAAAATCGCCCCACCAAGATCGTTTCATCAACCGTCCGTGCTAGCGCAATACGTGGTGCTGATCACTGCCGCTTGTATATCCATCCACATATTTTTGACCCTATGGTTGAGCCCCTCTTGACCCGCTGTCTCGCCAGGTATTCAGCCGAACTCATTTGGCCCTTTTGCCCAAGTTTCCCCCCGTCTGTCAGCATACCGATCCTGTACCTCACAAAAATCGCAGGAAATGGGAATTATGCGCCAGCATGGGCTCATAATCGAATGATTTTTGCCTGCAGGAAAGGGAACCTTCGCAGGTAGCAGCCCGCAACTCACCTTGCCGCTCAAACTTTAGGTACCTTCGTAGTACTCTGTCTGCACCCAACCCAACCCCTCTCCAGCTTTTGCAGCAGCGCCCTCAACACTGGTTAACTAGTTGTTCCCGTTCGCCCAGTGTAGTTACCCTCCCTAGCCATTCGACCAACTTCATTTTATCGTCGGCTGTTGCGAACATCGCCAATTCCAACCCAATCGACTTTTCGAGTACACCACGTATCGACTGACCTTGAGCTACTCGGAGATGTCGCTACGACCGACGCGAATCTAGAAAGGGCTTCGGATATCTTTTTTTCGTGTGTTACAAACAGTGGCATATTATCCCAGGCTTGCAGGCCGGTCACATGCGGTGCCTTCCCGGACCGCCTCGACCTCTTCCACGACAACCTTTGTGAAGATGTCGGCGGAACCTCTCGACGCTGGCGGCACTGCGGCCCCGGCGTCGACACCTACGGTCCGCTTCGACATCGAGCCCAAAGTTCAATTCGCAGAACCGACAAAGAATGTCACGACGATGCATGACGATCAGGACGATGGCCCTGAACTAGCTCAGATTGAAGTCGCTCCCCAGACTTTCCTACACTCACCTCCAGACTCCAATAATGTTATCCGGTCGGATCCCAGCGATTCCGAGCTTAGTGACCTCGAAGGCGACGTTTCCGACCCGGCTTCCAAGGTTGCGCCTGCCGACGATATTGGCGACGTCGAGCCCGACCACTACACCGATGGAGTCCCGGTCTTCAAACCGACAGCGGAGCAGTTCAAGGACTTCAAGCTCTTTGTATGTAGAGTCCAGCCCCTACTCTTTCGCGCGTGGGGCAGCTACTAACTCGGCGGATAGATGGACAAAGTTGACAAGTACGGCATGAAATCCGGCATCATCAAGATCATCCCGCCCGACGAATGGAAAGCACAGCAACCACCGCTCGACGACCTTGTCAAGACGATCCGAGTTCGCGAGCCAATCAAGCAAGATATTATGGGCTCTAACGGAACATACCGACAGGTCAATTTTGTGCATGGACGGGTGTATACTGTGCGGCAGTGGAGAGAGCTGTGCGAACAGAGTGAGCATCAGCCGCCGTCGCGAAGAGGCGAACGTCGCATGCATTTTGAACGACCCAAACCCCCAACTCGACCGAAGCCTGCTGCCGCACCCAAGAAGAGCGCCGGTAACGGTAATGGGAGGAAACGACGAGGACGGCCGCGGAAGAGTGAAAGCCAGGCGAATGATTCTGATGCGGCAGAGATTGCACCAACCGAGCGTCCGATGACTCCCGTGTCAGACAAGCAGGACAACGAGGAAGGACGGGCCAAGGGGGAACCAGAGAAAACCACCGAAGGGAAGAATGACGGGAAAAGTACCGAAGGCGAGATTACGCCTGCGAGAGACACTCCCATGCAGTCCATTGAGGCTGCTGATCCGGGACAACCTGCAGACGACGATGGGACTCCGACGATTCGACGTATGGGAGCTGTTCGGCAGGGCAAAACCCAGTCTACATCGGCCCGGCGCAAGTACAGCCGCCGTGAAGGTTCTGCCATGATTGATGAGCAGCACTTTGAGGGATGGGATTATCGGATGGACGTTTCTGACTTCACAAGAGAGCGGTGCGAGGAGTTGGAGAGGACATACTGGAAGACCCTGACCTACGCGCAGCCTCTCTACGGCGCCGACCTCATGGGCACCCTTTTCGATGACAGGACCGAATCTTGGAACCTCAACAAGCTCCCCAACCTGCTGGATGTCATGGGCACGAGAGTGCCGGGAGTCAACACGGCATATCTGTACCTTGGCATGTGGAAGGCGACGTTTGCATGGCACCTGGAAGATGTCGACCTCTACAGCATCAACTACCTCCACTTTGGTGCGCCCAAGCAGTGGTATTCCATTGCCCAGGGGGATGCGCGGCGGTTCGAACAGGCCATGAAGAGCATTTGGCCCACGGAAGCCAAGGCTTGCGATCAATTTCTCCGCCACAAGTCTTTTCTCATCTCACCAACACGTCTACTTGCCAACTACAATATCCGGGTCAACAAGTGCGTTTCATATCCGGGCGAGTTCGTGGTTACGTATCCGTACGGCTACCATTCCGGCTACAATCTCGGATACAACTGCGCCGAAGCTGTTAACTTTGCCCTCGATTCTTGGCTGCCTATGGGAAAGATTGCCAAGAAATGCACCTGCGCTCTGGCGCAGGATAGTGTTTGGATTGATGTGTATGACATTGAGCGCAAGCTCAGGGGTGAGGAGACACCCGAATATGAGGAGACGGAAGACGAGGACGACGACGAAGAAGAAGACGAGGATGACGAGGATCCGTCGAGTCTCCCGACCCCGCCAGGAAATCATTCAGTCAGGATGAAGTTGCCGAGTCGAAAGCGCAAGCGGCCGGCCACAGACAAGGGCAAGAAGAAGATCAAGAAGGTCAAGAAGGTCCGCCTACGAGTCAAAGCAAAGGTCGAGCCGCCTTGTTGTCTTTGCCCGCATGAAATACCCCTGGCGGAGCTATTACCAACCGGCGACGGTCGGAAAGCGCATCGCATGTGTGCGCTGTACCTACCGGAGACGTACGTTGAGACTGTTGACAGCACCGAGGTGGTGGAGAATATTGCCGGAATCACCAAGGAGCGGTTGGATCTCAAGTGTCTCTACTGTCGGTCAAAGAGAGGTGCCTGCTTCCAGTGCTCGCACGAGAAGTGTACCAGGTCTTACCACGCCACGTGCGCCGCCGCCGCTGGCGTGTTTGTCGAGGAAGGGAATGTCCCAGTCTTTGGCGAGGACGGGACCGAGTACAAGGAGCAGGCATTCGAGTTCAGCTGTCGCTTTCATCGCACCAAGCGAGACAAGCGTCTGGATGGTGACAAGCTCGAGGAGGACGTGCGCATCCGTAACGCAGCTGCCGCTCTTAAATCGGGGGACATCTGCCAGATGCAGTACTACCGCGGCGACATCTTTGCCGGTGTCGTGGTGGAAAATCGGACCGATGAGGAGACTTTGCTCCTCGATATCATTCCCAAGGGGTACGATGGTGTTCTTGATCCTCGCGTCCGGAAGAAGCTAACCATGAATAGCGATCGTGTCGAGGTGCAGTGGAAATGGCTCCTTGTGGCGGATGAAGCCGACTATCGTCTGCCCAAGGCATCAGCAAATGCAATCCCCTTGCCGAGTTCTCGCAAGGCAAAAGACGAGCTCAATGCGAAGCGAGCCGATGACGTGGTGCCGAGGAAGGGAGCTGAGTTTGCCCCTGGCTACACGTGGGCCGAATTCGTCGCAAGCGAAGCCGAGAACAAGGACCAGGTCAGGGTGGATATGGGCAAGGAGGCCAACCTGTGGCATTATCTTGGAAAGACGTCCACCGATGCAAAGGCTCAGTACACCGAGGACCTGGCAAGACCATGGCACAATCCCAAGAGCAACTATCTGGACACACTTCCCAAGTCACCGAAACCCGTCCTCCCCCCTGCTCCTCGTCGGACCTCAACGGCAGTTGTCGCTCCGCCCACGGCCATGGCCAGGGCGACAGCCATCACAGCCCCGATGCCGACGCAGGGCCCAAAGCCGGACAAGCCATATGTGTACAAGCCCCGGACTCCAGTCGCACCAGATCCTTCAATCAAGTCGTGGCGAAACCCATTGGATGGACATGCTGCCACGCCGGCTTCGTCGACATCTATGTCATCGCCGCTACCAAATACGATCACGAGCCAGCGTTTCGAGCCCAATTTGGCATCAGGCAGACCGTCTTATCTCTCTGGGGGAATGGACGTGAACATGACCATGGATGGAGGCATGGGTGTAGGCATGAAGGCAAACGTGGGTGTGAGCATAGGCTCGTCGTCAATTTCTACTACGGCCAATCCGGCATTGCCCCCTCAGAGAGTGTGGCCCACGCAGCAGCTCGCTGCTCCAGCTCCGCGGACTTCAGGCGGCTTCGCAAGACAGACAGTCAACCAGCCTGCTGTGCCACCATCGCCAACGCTACTACACCGATATGGGGCTTTCTTCCACAGGCACTCCAACAGGTGCGATGCTGCATCCGTCAACCAGTTTCCTCAGTTCACTTCATATTCCCACAGCAGTGCTGACGTCCAGAATCGGCTGTATAGAGACTCGCACAAGTTCCGTACTCCCTATTCTCAACTCGGTGGCTACACGAATGGATACGAAGGCAACCTCCTGTCGTACTTGATGAAGGGAGGTGCCCTATTCAGCGGCGCCCACAATGCACAGCACAGTGCCCAGCCTTCTCCTGCCACAGGCATGATGACGCCATCGATTCCAACATCGACTCCGTACGTGCAAGCTCAGTACCACTCATCGCCGCAGACTCACATGCAAGCCCGCTTCGCAGTGACAAGCCTATCTGGACCCAACTTCCATTCTCCTCCGCCCTCATCCATATCGGTGTCAACAGCCTCTCCCATACCAACCTACGGTCAATCTGTGGCAGCAGCGCATACGCTACCGATGCAGTCACAACATAGCTTCAGTGCACCTCATTCAGCGTATGCGTTGAACAATGCTGCAGGCAACACCTCATCTACGCCGACGCCCATGCCCACCCCAGCACCTCAGAATGGAACAAGCCGGGTTGGCCTTGAGGTGGCTGATCCGTCACTATCGCTTAAAGTACCCAAGTATAAGGTAGACACGTTCCATAGATTGTACATGCCAGATAGTTTCTGTACCCAGCTAACTAGCGTAGATACCCACGCAGCAGACACCGGTGCCCCTACCGGCCAACTTCCTCGCAGCGATGAGAGGGAGCTCCAACAGCTCCGTGGCTGGAAGTTCATCCACAACAGCGTCGCCATCTCCATCAGCGCTAACGCCTACGGTCGTGGGCGACCTCGAAGATTCGCACGGCCCCATGCCTACTACGGAACACAGCCCGACTTCGACTTTAATGACGACTGCCACAGCTCCCACGCAGAAACAGCCGACCAACGGCCAGCAAGTGAAATCAACTTCCCCTGCACCGACAACTTTTACACCGCTGGCGAAGGCCCCCGCGCCAATACCATCGATTGCATCTTCGGGGGATGCCCCCGACGAGGGCCCGATCGCAGCACCTCCCCCGGCACCGAAGGTAGTATCTACCACGCCAGTCCCACTTCCCCGTATCCCCGGCATGGCGCGGCCGACGTCTCTGCCGAAGCCAAGACAGGTCTCGGCACCTGCTCCACGAGTTAGTAAGACCAGCACGTCTCCGGTGCCACTTCCGGACAATCGCCATCAGAATGATTGCAGCATTTACTCCCCGCAACCTGTATCATCATCAGCGTACATGCCCACTCCGACGTTTCCGGCGGCGACAGCACAGCCCCCACCATATTCATACTCTAACATACCCCAGTCAATGGAAGTCGAGCTTCCCGACGTTGGGCCTGACTCGACAGCCCTGATGGAGAAGATAATGAGCAATCTCCGTAGGGCTAGCGGCGCGGTCTTCATGTGAGGGCTTCACATTACCTCGGCACAAACATAGCATATACATGGGAGATTTGCACATACGAATCGTGTTGCGTATCCAAGACGTCTTTTTTTTTTCCCCAGATTGCAGAGGAAGCAGGTGGATGGGAGACGTAATTAATCTGGTCTGCTACTTTTTAGGTGGAGTCTGTCGGTCACGGTCCGCGCTCGCGCACACCTGCCGAGGGGGCGCCGTTTTGCGGAGTTTGGGGTCTTTGACTTTCAGCGGGATTAAAGGGGGTTGCCGATAGGGCCGGAAGGGAGTGGTAATGAATTCCTTACGCTGTATGAGTAACCGGAGAAGGTAGGCCGGTAGCGCACCTTTGCTCTATTTTTCTACTCCCAGAATAGGGGAGCCGAATCATACTTTACTTGTTTTGCATTGAACATACGGTCTTGTCGTTTTCTCGTGCGTGTTCGTTTCTAATTTCCGATTCTGGCTGTATTTGTTGCCCCAGTGTCATCTTCATGTGAAGGGTTAGAATAGCAGCATATGCTAGAGCCATGTCTCTTCAGGTATCTGATCCCGGAATTCCGTCCCACTTGACATTCAATTCCTTCATCAAAGCTTGCCCCAAAGACCGGCCCTCAGCGCTGGCATCTCAAAGCTTACCACCCCCTGTTCATCCACATGAAAAACAAACTCGTCCAGCCCCACATTACCATACGTCAGCCCGCCTATGCTCGCCCAGTTCCAGTACACGTCACACTCGTGAATCGTCATGAGCTTCTCCTTTCTCCAAAGCGGGTCCTCCGGCTCCTCGTTCTGAAAGACAGCGCGGAACTCGTACCTTTTCGTTCTTCTCTTCTTTCCGTCGCCATCCCCGTCGACCTCGCCTCCCTCGCCGAAGAAGTGCAGGTCTGCGGCAACGTAGCCGAGACCCTGGCCCAGGGCCGCCAGCAGATCGACGCCGTTGTACACGAGCTGCGTGACGGCGATGCCTTGCCGGTCGTCCACGAGGTCGAACCTGGCCGTCGAGTTGCTCTCTCCAAGCGAGTACGTGCCGGCAAAGCCGTCCTTGGCCTCGGCCCGGGCGGCCTCCTCGGCGGCGGGGATCCACGTCCGGACCACGAGCTCGGTCAGCAACGTGTGCACGCCCGGCGCGATGATGCGGGCCTTGTCGGCCGCGAGGACGGCGAACCCCAGCCCGTGGGCGGGGCTGAGGCCGAGGACGGCGTGGTACACGGAGACGTCGCCGCCCTTGGTGTAGAGATCGACGGCGCGCGTGGTGTGCGAGCCGGCGGAGACGGGGACGGAGTCGAGGCGGAAGATCTCCCAGGGCTTGCCGACCGACTTGAGCGGGTGGGCGGTGTGCGCGTTGGGGAGGAGCCAGGCCGAGGTGGTGTTTTGCGGGAGGAGGGTTGAGCGGAGGATCGAGGTGCCCATTTTGGATAGGTCGGACGTGGACATGAAGACGTTGCCGGCGCTGAGACGAAAAAGTTAGCGAGTTCCCGATACAGGTCCCGAAAGTATATAGCGAATGTTTTTTGCTAAATCAAGTCGCGTCTACTTACGGGGCTAGAGCGCCGAGATCCCAGAGGGTATCATCCACGTCAGGCGGGACCGGACGTAGCAGATTCCGGTCGTCCGCGGGTGGCGGGTGCAAAAAGCTCCGATCCATGCCTAGCGGCTCGAACATGTCCTTCTTGAGGCCGTCCTCGAAGGACCCGCCCGTGATGCTCTCATAGGCATAGGCAAGTATCTCAAAGGCCTCGTTTGAGTAGAGGGCGCGCTGGTAGGGGCCTGTTGTCATGGGCCTCTCTTTGAAGATCTTGGTGAGAGCATCTGCGTTTCCGGTGGGGCCTTGTGTTAGTTGAATTTCACACTCAATGGGTCCACAAGCTGTTAGTTACCATTGCGACTACATTTGGGAAGATCTGGCCTCCCGCATGTGAGCACGTCCTCTTTGGGAAGAGGTCCGAGGATCTGTTCGATTTCGGGCAATGTGTCCCAAGCTCCTAGGACATCTAATGTGGCCAACTGTTAGTCAAAATCCCATAAAAAGAGTATCAAGAAGTGCATGCTCAGTCCCTCTCCTAAACCACCACTACCCCTCCCTCCCGTTATTAAACTAAAATGACTTTGGTTCAAGAGGAACTCACTTGCGCGAGGCTTAAGCCTGCTCGCTCAGTGGCTTTTGAGTCCAAATTAAGATGAGTGAGAAATAGATGAAGAAGCAAAGGAAAACTCACAATCCCTGGCCAACCCGCTCAACTGCCCCGCCAAACTTCCCAGCGTGATCCTGTTCCAATCCACCCCTCCGGCTCCGATCCCCCCCTTCTTCGCCAGTTCCGGAACATACTTCGCAACTGGCTCGTCAAAGTACTCCCACCCCGCCCCGATAAGGAACGCGTAAACGGTCACCAACTTCGTCACGCTCCCAATTCGCCAGAGCGTATCCTTATCCAGGGATCCGTCCCCGGCCGTCAGCGAGCCCTTGAGATCGGGCGCCTCGTGGTAGTGCTCGAAGAGGAAGTCATCCGATGAGGAGGACGAGGAAAAGACAGCGATGGACCAGGTCACGTTGGCTGTGTACATGGCACCCAGGAGCGAGGAGTTGCCGGTTTGTACGATGGCGTCGAGCTCGGCTTTGAAGGCTTCCGCCGCTGCCGCGTAGGCCGGGTTAGAGAGGCCGTGGGTTGCCGGGGGGTATGCCGGGCCGAGGAGGCCGCAGGTTGCGGGTGCGGCGAGAGCCGCCTGCGCGGCGAAAGTGAGGGCCGCGAGGAGGCGAGACGTTGCGGGGATCATGGTCGCAATCGCAAGTTAGGTCAAAAGCCGACGTCTTTGGTAAATCCTAGAGGAGACTATGATCGAGTTTGACATCAGAGCATTGTTGGTGGAGAAGGCTATGTATTATTTCCTTTATTCTTCGGTATTCGTTACGTCACGTCGGCTGCACTGCTCTAGACGACTTACACCAAAGATGATACCTGCTTGACGTGCCGGGATGTGTACTAGATGTCTCCCGATTCCGGGTTGAATCCTCATCTGCTTGACTTGAAATTGTAATGCTATATAAATATGAAAACGTAGAAGAACCCTGACGCCCTTTTGGACTTCCCGATTTGGGATAATGGTAGTGCTGCTGACATCACATCTCTTTGCTCCACCATTTGCCATGGTCAAGCTCAGCCTCCACGCCGTTCTCAGCCGTCTTCGTCGGACATAGCTTGACGCTACCTACCCCGCAATGAAGACCTCCCCCCCCCCAGTGTCCCAGAAAGTTGAGCTCCACAAAATTTCCCGAGGCCATGCAGCATGCACGCCCGCGTACCATAGCCGAGAAAAGGCTACTTGCATTGAAGGACGAGAAGGAGCCTTGACACCGCACGTGGAATGGTAAGACCGGATCAATGAGCAGCCAGCAATTCCTAGACATCCGTTGCAACCACACCACTACTCTGCCCCAACCGCCCAACGCAGTGTGTCCCCGCCGGCCACGTCGCAAGCAACAGCAGCAGGGCGAACTAGGTTTTGTAAGACTATTTACTGGTAGCAGTTTTGTAAAGGGAGCCAAGGAGCCACTCCAGCCGCATGCCGCCCGGCCGGCCACGCAGCAGCCCTTGCCGAACGACCGAGCCTTTATACACTTTAGACGAACATACGTTCGGGTGGAAAGCCTTGCAGTCTTTTACTCGTAATAACTAGATTACTATCGCCAATGGCCCGCAAGCGGATTAATCCATTCATCTCCGCCCCAAAAAATCCAAGCTGGTTGTGGTCATCCTCAATGTCGCCCGTCCTTTACACGTACTCAGCCGTGACAGTGTTATACCGCTGATCTTTGATATGAGTTAGCATGAATACGGCCTGCGACATGCAGAGAAGAGACAACTCACTGTTGTACAGAAGGGTATACTTCGTAGACGCAGAGAGATACAGCGCCTCGATCTTGCAGCTCAGTTCGTAGTACCACTGTCCATCGTTCCCCTGGCGGCGGGCAAGTAGGTTCTCCGGAATATGGCTAACATCGGCTTCAACATGGCAGAGGAGTTGAACGTCATCGTCGCGAGACACCGGGGCATCTCGATTGCTGCGGTCGCAGAAGATGTCCATCTTAATCTTTCTGATACGGCCCTGGCTGATGGGACCAGTCCAGACAAATGATGTGAAGTAAGGTTCATTCTCCGACACCTCATCGCCCTTTTTGTTTGTTAGTACACCCATCGCGCAATGTAAGAAGACGCGGAATAGGGGGATAGGTTACCCTCGTGATGAACCACTCCATTGTGTACACCTTGTAGCAGCCATCTAGACCGCACCAGTGCCTCTTGTCTCGAATTTTGCTGTGAACTTTGTCGTCATATCTGGTCCTCCACTCGGTGCCGTAATGCTTCCTCGCCCTGCGGTTCTGGACCCTGACCGTGGTCAACTTATCAGGGGCACTGAGGGCTAGTCCTTTCATCACGGCCCCCTGGACGACCGCTTGCCACGCATTTGGCGGCTGCAGGATCTCGATTTCGTTCTCGATGGCATTTCGAAGACGCTCTTTGAGGTAGTTGGAAGCGCCAAAACCGCCCACCAGAAGGACGGCTTTGATAGGAACGCCGCTTGCCGAAATCTGATCCTTGACCAACTTGATGACCTCCAGAACCACAGGCTCAAAAATGGTTCTCACATCGGAAGCCTTCAGCGCAAAACGACCACGGGTAATCCCAAGCTCCTTGTTGTTTGGGAGACCGGCAACGGGGAT
>Ga0247774_1000754_pt1 | contig 16236 bp, 17 predicted proteins | sample UWRJL001104B6_FD_179933 | JGI IMG/M metagenome (GOLD analysis project Ga0247774, IMG submission 179933) | Plant litter microbial communities from Arlington Agricultural Research Station in Wisconsin, United States - UWRJ-L001-104B-6 | ecosystem: Environmental > Terrestrial > Plant litter >... | reverse complement strand
ATGGTGTTTGGTGGGAGAGCGGGTGAGCCGGGTGAGAAGAGCTCCAAGCCTCTAGAGGAGGTCCTCAAGGTGTACGGGAAGGAGGAGTAGAACGTGGTCTTGGCATTTTGACGGTACCGCATCGGATGGCATCATAGACAGGAAAAATGGCGTTTGGACATATTTGGATAGCCAGAATATACATGTACTTTAAGGCGTCTAGTAGATAGTTAGCCGACTGCTAAGTGGAGAGTTATTCTTCCCTAACATGGCCCAGGGCCTGCCCCATCTTGATCTTCTGGCCTTTCTCCACTTCCCAGGTCCACCCACGGCAATCTCCTCCGGCAGTAACTGGAGCTTCAAATACTAACACAATAGTGCTACCCAGTTGAAAGCCGCCCATTTCCTCGCCGCGCCGTACGCCGTGGCCACGAAGTATGGCGCTAGCGCCTTCGTAAGTGGCCTCGGAGAACCCTAAGTACGGCTCACCCCTTGCTGCGGCCTCTTCGGCAGCTCGGTTGGCGGCCGTGTCTGTAACCAAGCTATTTGTGCGAAGTTCCCGATCGAAGTTGATCTTGATAGAGCCGACGTTTGTGGCACCGACGGGGACGAAGCTGAAGAATCCCCATCGCCAACGGCCCAGGAGAACAACGCGCTCATTCAGTGTGAAAAGACCGGGAAGTGTCCGCTGAAGATACGGGGAAACGCTGTAAAGCTCCCCGGCAAAATGTCGTCGCCGCTCCACGACCCAATTAGCAGGCGAGTGGAAGCGGTGATAGTCTCCGGGGGCGAGATAAATTACTGCATAGTAAAGTGTGGACTTTTTCTCTGGGGACAAGATTTCGTACCACGGTTTCTCCCCAAGAGCTAAATCAGCTCGGACGTGAGAAACTGTCGAAGGAGAGTCGGGCGAAATAGACTCGTCCTTGGGTACATCTTTCGGCTTTGCTGTGGCGCTACCGGTGAAGAGATTGGGAAGTGTGTACGAGATGCCGTTCAGTCTTGCAAATTCCTCGTCTTTGCTGATAATTTCCTCGGCTTTCGACGGCTGTACCTTCTTGCTGGGTTGGGACTCGGAAGTGGACGCGTCGGACGCGTCGGAAGTCTGGCTATAGATGCTTGTTGTTGGCGTATTCTTCCCCAGTAAGGCATCGATAGTGTAGGTCATGCCCTTCACCTGCTCAATATTGTTCCCTTCAATCTGCCCAAACTGCAGCACCTTTCCATCAGAAGGAGAAAGGAGGGCGTTCGGGCGGGAATCAAGAGGTCGCGCTCCAGGCTTGAGGGTCCGGTAGAAGAAGGCGGCAAGATTAGGATATGTGTGGAGGTCTGGCTCGGATACTTCATCTAGGCTACAGATGCTGTTAGCCGGAGAATCCAAGAGCACAGGTCGGGGGGGAATCGGCCGTACTTGACGCCAAATATGAATGAATAGAGCTTAAATCCCGGCACACGGACGTAGTACGGAATAGTCAGTCCATTGAACCAGCCCCAAAGCCTCGACACAGCTTTTAATGGGAGAGTAGACATGACCTGAACCTGCCTGAAGTTTAAACCGGTTTGTTAGCCCACGGGGTAAACCCAGCAAACAGTGCGATCGAAACGTACCAAGGTCCATCAGGCCGGACCCGGGGGCGCTTCCTAGGTTTTGCCTGGTCCTGGAGATCCCCATGCTCGCCATCGCTTCTGCTCTCTCGCGCTGTCTTGTATGTCTTGTATATATGCAGTCCTCCCACAACGGCAATGCCTAGCGACATCGGAATCGAAAACCATTGGATTTTGGAGCTCTCGAACGGGCTCTTGATCCGCCGACGTGACGAGTTAAAGCGTCGCTGTGAGACTAGATTCTTTGGAGCGAGTCGTCCGAGGAGCTGTGCTTCAAACCCCCTTCGGAGACGTAGGGATCGAGCTCCCCATTGAGTCATCGGTATTGCCGTCATGTCGCGAAGAGGTCGCCGGCCAGTCCGTCTATGCTGGCGGCTGGTTCTAAGATTGACACTCTATTGAGAGGACTCTCGCACTGTATATTAGCATGTAAGTGATGCCCAACGTCTGCCGCTATGCCATCGCTTGCGACGGGGACTCGGCGGGAATTGGAGCCAGTTTCAGTTTTTGTTCATGTATAAAAGCAGCTTGTCGTCGGACAATGACGCGAGCCCATCAAAAGCGACTTTGGAATATTTGTTGCACCTGCAACCTAGCACGGCAAGCCCCACTTTTTCAAGGTCAGTTCACAATCCCTGCAAGCTCAGAGTAATGGCCGGTTTAATCTAACCGTCCCTACGCGTACTCTATGTTGTAAAAGAGTAGAAATACAGTACTAGGATATTGCGACAAAATTTGGAAAGTTTCTTGTTTGAGCCCACGGATCAGAATGAGACAGGAACAATAACTCTGGAGCATTTGGGCAACAAGGCGAATACCCGGGTCGTCCGTATGTACAAATCTACTTACACCACCAATCAGAGGCGGCTACTCGGAGTATGCAGCTGTCAGGTACAAAGTACCCAGTACATCGAATGAACTGTAGACTTGGCGGGGTATTCTGTATTAGGAACTTGTGCCTGATGCTCTGTGGACCGGTGGACCTGGCACGGCGAGCACGGCGACGGAAAATGGGCGACGTGGAAACATCGCCTCTTCTACAATCGGATACTTCATAAGTCCATATGGCCCGCAAGCTCCCAATTTTGAGATAACAACATCCTCACACAAAAATCCCAGTCCGTCGTTGCTGCAAATGCACCAAATATCAAAATTGAGAACCTTTTCGATTGCTCGCCACCCGCCATTCCGTCTCAGAGCCGTTTAAATGTCATTCCTCTGAAGGACGGACTTGTCGGGCTATTCGCAAGTTTGTCAGCCTAGTGCATCATCTCGTTGCTGCCAGTCTTGTGCACAAAGCTAGGAAAGCATCGATATGCTTGATCTTTGAGGTACAACTGCTCCTTCTTCCTCTAGCTTTCGACTCCGTTCGCGGACTTTTCGCGAGGGCTTCAACATGGAGCCTAGTCCCGCACCATCATCAGCTCATCCTGCCAACGTCAACGCCGACAATTCCCCCGAACCCCCTGCCGTACCTACCGGGCAGTTAGCTTTGGACCTCAAGATCGTGTCACCGAGCATTTCGCAGCCGATATCGATTCCCGAAATAGCGGCAGCTTCCACAGTTGGCCAAGTCAAAGACAAGATTCGGACTCAGTTGCCAGCCAGGTATTCAGGGTCAACGCTGAGGTTGATATGTCGAGGTCGCATGCTGAACCGGGATGATGAGACGCTTCTGAGCGTGTTTGGGGAGGACCTGGTGAGTTGGTGCGAGAATGTGTGCTTTGTTCACGCACCGTCTAACACATTCAAATGCAGATCCGTTCCTCGGAGCATCCTGCGATACACCTTATCTTGTCTGACAATACCGATCGGCCAACGGCTGCATCCATGACACCAGCGCGAGGCTCTAGCCCGACTCCGTCAGCTGCGTCGCAACCGCGGATCCACGCACAGCAACCGGCAATCAACGCTAATCAATACCGAGGTCCCCTGCAGCAAGGAGCAAGATGGCGGGTTCCTCCTACATCTCAGCCGACTGGCCAAGCCAACTTGGGTGCCCAAGGTGCAGCAGGGGTGTCGGTACAGGCTCATCCACATCACGCCGGCTCTCAGCAGTATCCACGCATGACACTCACTCAGGCCTTCAACATTCAAAATCCGGCAGCAGCCCGGCTCCGTCTCATGAATGAGATGCGGCATCCGGCTGTCCAACCGCCAGCTTTCCACAACCCTGATGGAAGCCAAAGAAGGCCGAGCCCAGCCCCGGGCCAGCATGGACTGTCAGATTTGCAAGTCCAGAACCTCCTTCGTTCGGCCGATGCCCGCGAAGCTATCAATACGATAACCAATGCGATGGAACGGAGCGCATCAGGAGCGTCTCTTGGCCCTCTAAGTGGTCGGGCGACGCCGAATTCAGCCTCCAGAACGCCGAGCGGTGGCACCATTGCCTCTGGGCCACCTAATTCGGGTGCCTCTGAAGTGTACATCCTTAACTCGCCTCAGGGGCCGCGGGCTCTCGTCTATAACAGGGGCTCCGAAACGTATTACTACACCCCGACCCCAGCCAGACCCACAAGGCCTCCAATGTCTTTACCTGACTCGTTTAATCATCTGTTATTTCCGACGCAGAACACGGTAGCTGGTGACGGCGTCCCGCAGCGAAGTGCTACTCCGCAAGCCGGCGATCCACAGAACAGCCAAGGTCTACGATTGCGACGGGCCCCGGGCCGAGAAGTCCGAGATCAACCGGCGCAGGCAGCCCCTGTCCGGCCTCACAATGCAGGTGCAGCAGCTCAGCTGGCTAGAATCTGGCCACACTTTTGGTTGGCTGTTAGGTTGGCGTTGTTCGTATGGTGGTTCACCTCGCCTCAGTCCAGCTGGTCCAGATGGTTCACTGTCATAGCTATTGCCGTTGCTATTTTTGTGGTCAACACCGGTATCCTAGATGGCTACGCCGAGCAGGTTTGGAGGATCATATGCCGTCATATGGAGAACCTCATCCCCCTGGCCGAACCGAACAACATCCGCAATGGTCCCGCCGCTCCGCGAGCCACTACCGTCGCCGAACCTCCAGGCCAGAATGGCCCGCCTGATCCTGGCCGGGCTGCCGCTCGCCTAGTAGAGCAGCGGCAGAGAGCCAACGCATCATGGTTGATGGATCAGGTACGGCGGGTGGAGAGAGCCGGTCTGCTCTTCCTCGCGAGCATTGCTCCCGGGGTAGCCGAGCGGCACATAGCGCATTTAGAAGCCGAGGCGGAAAGGCAGAGACAAGCTGCCGAAGCAGCAGCCGAAGAAGCAAGACGGGCTGCCGAGGCTGCTGCTGAGGCTCCGGCGGCGGGTACGGGCGGGGAAACTGAGGCAGATGACTTCTCTGGTGAAAAGACGACGGGAAATGGAAATGGCCAAGCGAGCACAGGAGGCGAAACCTAGCAGTTCATCATACGAGAAGGTGTCTATTGGAGTGGAAGCAGCCCCTTCCTGGACACAAGGAGATTGGTAGTTGATGGGAGCCGGGTGACCGACAGCAAGTTAGGACCAGGAGGCAAACCATGAGGAAGTTTGAAGCTTGGCTGGACTACGACTAAAGGAGGCGGGAGAAAGATACGACAATGCATTCAGAGTTTCGAGAACCCACAAAAAGGCGCATGATAAACTTAAGAGAAGGGCGCAGGCCCGTGAGAGCAGGCCCGAAATAGCAGGGGAGTAAGGTAGTTATGCCTTGATCTTGTTTGCTTCGGGTAAAAGCAACTGTCAGTGTCAACCTGCCCCAGTTGGTGGGGCTTTATCTGCGCCAAAAGCATAATAGATGAATAACTGGTTGCTCTTAAAAGTTGGGGTGCCCCTTCCCTGATATTCATGTCTATCGGGTATCCCCGTCCCCTCCGCGGGACACAAAGTGCCTTGAGGTTCCTCTGCCAGCGCTGGAACCTAGTTGAAACTACGGCAAAAATTGAACATCATATTCATGGGAGACCACCTTTGCAACCACCCCAGGACACAGGAACTCGACAGCGATCGGTGTCCGACGTATCAATCCACCATGTCCTCGTCCTCGTCCTTGCCTGCTCTCATGGCCCGCATCTTCCTCGCCGCCGCCAACTCCTTCTCCTTACGCTCCGTCGCCTGCTGGATCCACGCGTCGTAGCTGGCTTCCTTGACCTTGGCCCGCACAACGCCCTTGAGGATCTCGCCCGCAAAGCCCACAAAATTGTGCCGCCTCAGGGCGTTCTCAAACATCCAGGCCTCGCGCTTCCGCTCCTCGGCATCGAGCGTGGCTTCGTCGCCAATCTCGCGCGCCGCGATCCGCCGATCCCGTACCATGGCCAGCAGGTTGAAGCGAATCTCGGACGACTCGTACCGGGCGATGCGGCGCTGGAGCACCTCTACCACCTTCTCGGGGAAAGCCTCGTCCGTCGTGGGACCGTGTGAGATTGGCGCCGGGTGGAGGCCGTCAAGCTCGTATAGAGTGCCATTGACGGGGAGGTAGGCGACGAAGTGGAAGACGTCCTCGGCTTCGCCGCCGCGCTGTGTCGTCTCGTCGACGAAGGGGCTGCTCTTGGCAAAGGAGTTATGCACGCCGCGTATAAGCTCCGAGTTGCTTAGGGCCTCGCCGCGTATATCTGGGGGTAGGACAGCCGTGAATTCGCGGAAGTCGCGGAGCTGCTCGCCGATGTCGATCTCGGGTCTGTTGAGCACGACGGACAGTAGGGCTTGTGTGCCGCAGGCATTCTGAATCGTCTGCTGGGCAAAGAAGATGTTCTCGGTTGCGGCCTGATCGTACGTGCCGTCCAGCGGCGCCGAATCACCGCTATATGGTGTGTCGGTTGGAAACTTGAAGAGGAAAATTAGGCCGTATATGGGGTGCAGGGACGAAAGGGTCTGAGGGTCGAGTGAAAGAAGCTCCTCAAATTGAATGTCTTTTACACCGAGGTTTTCGAGGAGATAGGTGAAGACGCCGGCATCGGACTCGACTTGAAGTAGGCTAGGAGTTAGTCGATTACGTCTTGATATTTGAAGCAATTGGCGGTCGATAGTTTCAGAAGTACGTCGTGAAGTTAGGAAGTCATTGTCGAGGCAGAGCACACCAGGTTTGGAGCTCCGAAAGGGTGGTACATACTGGTATTCCAGCCACCGCTCATCTTGGCCAGCTGATGGGGAAATGCTCCCCTTCTCCAAAATAGCTCGGAGATCTGGCGGCTATTTATTATTGTAGAAGATGATGCTCCTTTCTTCTTCCTTCTTGCTCCTTGCTCGCTGCTTAGCGTGGCTTTGAGGCTCGGCGCAGCAGCACCTGGTTGTTGTGGATGGGTTTTCGTGCCGCAAAAAAGCCTGTTGGTTTCTGTAATGCCCCGCACTGGAAGTAATAGAAATTTGCCGACCGTGTTGCAATTGTCCAAGGGATACCTCTGTGTCTCTAGCGGGAAAAAGCGACTTGGTCGAATATTTATTGAAGTTGAAGATAGCATGCGAAGGTCCACAATGAAGCAGCGCCTTGAAGGCTATAGCAGACCCACCCATGCCTCCAGCTGCAGACATCTGACAACATCTACCACCCAGCAAGCTTGCCCACCTTGCCCAGCAAAGACTTCGTACCTGGATCTTTTCCCGAAGAATCCAGGCTCAAACAGGTTTCTGATATCTTCAACTCTTTATCGTCTACTAAGCCTAAGGCGCTACCTTTCCTACTAGTCATACATTCGTGATACGGCTAGTATACAGACACAGTTATCCGGTTGTAAGCTTCATTCGCGTCCTTCCCAATTGTGACTGGAATCGCGGATGTAGAACACCCCCAGTTGCGGCCCGTGAAGCTATGCCCATCATGGCAAAAGGTTGACTCAATGCCTTGTCAACTTCAGTGTCATTGCTGGCGGCGGCACGGCCACTTGGCTGGCATCTTTATCACCTAATGGGTGGTGTCGAGAGTGCTCGGACGAACTGGCGCCATCGGCCAAGGTGAAGCCACGCTTGCTCTGGCTATCCGAGTCGCCTCGGTTGAAGTATCCCTTCTTTTGCATGACACGGGCGAACCACGGCTTCTTTCCAGGACCCTTCCATGTCCAGTACTCCTTCAAGTCGTACTCGCGGGGCTCTATGCGACCTCCTGATACCCACACCACGAGCCTAATCAGCGAGTTCAAGGAGGCATAGACTACGAGACCACTTTCAGGCCTGGTTAGCTTCCTTCTACTCGCCGAGGTGTGTTTATGGGCACGAGAAACGCTTACGCGATTAATCCATAGGCGACGCTGTAGCTGAAGGGAATGAAGGCGATAACAACAAATGACGGAATTACGTCGCCGATGTAGTGCCAGTTGATTTGCTGGACTTGTCGAATCATCATGCTCCCGACCTAGTGAATAGTTAGCTACACGTGTCCGTGTCATGACGAGACGGCCGTCAACTAACCAAAATGAGAGTGCACCCTGTCGCCCAGGGAGGAATCGAGGCAAATATAGGTGCGAAGAAAATGGAGGCCAGGAAGCAGAGGCCGGTCACCATAGCCGTCAACCCCGAACGGCCACCTTCGGCAATGCCAGCACCGCTCTCGATAAAAGCAGTAACGGGGGAACAGCCGAGGAGAGAGGCGAACGAGATGCAGGATGCATCGGCGCAGTACGCCAGCGTTGAGCGAGGAAAGTCGCCATCGCGCGGGTTGACAACACCGCAGAATCGAACCATGGAATACAAGGTAGCCGTAGCATCGATGATGTCGACGTAAAGAAAGGTGAAAAGCGCCAGGGCGAACTGGGCTTCATTGTCTCGGATGTCCCAGTCGAGTTGACCCAGCGTATGCTTGATGGGATGGAACTGAACGATTTTGGAGAAGAAATCGAAGCGTGAATTACCCTGCTCGGTGTCTGGGAAGAAGGTGACAGGGGTCCCGCGTCTGTTGAGATGTCAACGGCAATCCTCATCGTTATCATGTATGGTAGAACCGGAGACTCTTACGGCCAAGAGAGCACCGACACGAAGGCAATGCCGAGGATCAAGGCATACTTGACCCTAAACGCCATCAAAAAGGCAGTCAGGATTCCGCCGCCGAAGATACCGAGCCACATCTACGCCACGGTCAGTAGCAAATTTCCATTTCGGCTTATTGGATTGACGATGGACAGCGAGATTTGTATGCATACTTTGGGGTTCGACATGAGGGAACCTTGGCATATTCCCGTCTCTTCATCAAGATGCTCGGCCCTGCATCCGCCGAGAGCCAGGGGCGTGGCCGTGCCTCCGCCCGTGATGGCGCCGATGCCAGCCGAGTACGACAAACCGATAATTGTGAGGAAAAGGCCGATGCCAACACCCGTCGCCGTTTTTATGGTGGCCGGGATGAGTTTGACCAGCCACTGTCTCAGGCCAGTCAATGCGAGGAAGATGAAGATCAACCCTTCAACGAACACGGCCGTCAGCGCAAGCCGATAAGGAATCTTGCCAGACCCGTCCGGTCCGACGACCTGGAAGGCAAAGTAGGCGTTGAGACCCATTCCCGGCCTGATAGCTAGGTCAGCAGGCTTGGTAACTAGCTATCGCTCCGAGAGGCCGAACATACGCAAGAGCAACCGGGAGGTTCGTCAAGAAACCGAAAACAAAGCTGGAAAAGCCAGCGACTGCCGCGGTAGCTGTTATTAAGTCCCTTCTAACCTCTATTGTCTTGTCAGCATGGTGGCTCGAAAACAGTCAATATCTGGCCATCTTGCCTTCTTTACAGGCGGCATAAGCCTCGTTGCGCTTACAGAGCGACGGTTTTTCTTCGGAGCAGAGACAAGTCCCTCCTGTTTGGGAGAGAATGGCGGCATTGACGGCAACAATGTATGCCATTGTCGCAAATGTGGTGATTCCGGCGCGAACCTCTTTCAAGAACGTGGCGTTCGGCACTTCCATTGGCTGAAGGCCCTTGTCAGCGACATCTCTGCCCAAGATTCGGACCATGGATGACATACGTGACCGGACTCCCGGAGCCGGAAGATACGGCCAAAGGTAGATGAAGATACAGCTTCATCGAAGCGGCATATCTTGTCTTGTAATGACTGGAATTTAGACTTGGCTGTAGCCATGATTCCGCCTTCTTCGCGAGACAGCGGCAGGTCGGAATGCTCCATCTGCTCCATGACAGACAATTTTCTCTCCAATTTGACGGCTTGTGATGGTGCCGAGAGGTGAGAGGTGAATAAACGAGAGGGCTACCACAGGGTCCTCCCGTCTAGAGAACTCTGTCAGTGTGGGAGGGAACAAAACTGGAAAGAGGGGACGAGGACGGCTCCTTCGCGTGCGACGGGCTGCCCCAGACTTTGTTTAAGCCCAGCGGTTGAGGTGAGGGTGGGTTACCTACGTTGTCTCAGGCGCGCTCGTGTGAGCCTAAATTAACGTACAAATCCACCAAAGGATAGGAACAGATAAAGAGGTGGCCAGAAAGGAGAAAAACCCGAATGGCGCCTGGTAAAGCCAGTGACCTGCTCGCTAACTTGGGGAGTCGAAGGCAGAGCAATGCCACCGCCAAGCCAGCATTGGCCAAGTGAGTGGTGGATGGTTATTCTGAGGAAGGCGGCGATTCGGGGGAATGTGGTAATTCAAGGAAGGTGGCGATTCATGGGTGTCCGGGCGAGGTTGGGGTTGTATTATATTCGATCTAAAAAGAATGGGCAAGCGGACCACAACAAAACCTAAGAAGCATCAGAGACACTAAGCTAAACTAGAAGGGCAGATGATCAGCGGCGGAAGTCGTCTAAGTACCGACACCGTGGCACGCCGCTGCCGTGATTCACGAAAATGGCCATGGCAAGTAAACGAACTTCCACGGTAATAGATAGTATACTGGCCCTAGTGTCCACGGCTCGCTCGGACGAATGATAATTTGCGCTGTGAACAGCGTCTTGGCACCGCCGATGCCTTCTCTGGAGCTTGGAGTCCACGTTCACCGTCAGCCTCAGAGTGGTACACGACTTACACGGTGTCACCGCCACATATTGATTTTAGTACCGGTCCTTGCCGATTCCGAATTCGGCCCACTGGTAGCTTCGGCATTGCGGCATCGCAATAGAACTACAAGAGAGGGGCTTCCAACAGACGAGAGAAAATCGAGACTAGGGAGGTATTATTGTGGTCTCGAACGTAACCAAATCGAAGGGCCGTCTACGTGTCAGGCAAAGCCATGACTCGGGTCTTCTACAACCTTACCTCACAAGGTGGTATCATACAGCAGGGTGTGGGGTCCGCGCCTATCTTAGCAAGTTCCACAATAAAGTACTACTTCGAAGGTACCCATCTACAAACTAAACTTGATGCCGGACGATGCTGGCATGCACACGCAGCCTTATTAGCGCAGGGCCATGCAAGCGCGGGCAGGCCACACTCCAAGCCCGGTGACTCCGTGCAAGGCATCAAGTATGGACAGGAACCATCGGACCCGTCAGAGAGGATGTTGTGTGCAAGAGTAGACAGGCAGCCGATCTCTCGGCTCGCGAGGGAAATAACATATACGGCCCGCGGTCTGTGTGTAATAGTACTGTGAAGCTTGTATTCCATCCTCCGGCGCTGTCACATATCCATGGCGATATTTGCTACGAGAATTAGTCGATGCCCAAGAGTAAAGGGGAAGGCGGGAACAAGGATTGGTCGCGTATCAGCGATGAATGTCGCAGCTAGCAGCTAGCTGACGCAATGGGGGAGGAATGCACACAAAACGAGACGATAATTCGGAGGTACGAAGTACAGAGACGCAAGTACAAATGACGGAGGCAATATCGAGATTTCATGCTGGCTTCCACTTGCTCTGTGTTCCCATGCTTTTCACCCAAGCTGCCAAGCGAGACAAAAGCCGAGGGCAAAGCCATGATAGGATCGCTAGGCAAGAACACGCAAAGTATTCGGTATCGTGCATAGCCAGAGCCGTATGAATGCAAGAAGGGGCCGGGACCGAAACACGGCCAGCATAGTCTGTTCCGCGAGGCCTTCCCATTTGCCTCTCCGCTGCGGCTCGTCCCCAATTTCCACAGCCCAGGAGCTTCTTTTCTTTCCGATATTTCCCGTCAGGGGTCTAGGCCCTGGCGTGTTTAATCCAGGAGGGTTTCCTGAGCTTGAGAAATGCAATGGTACCGAGCAGCCAGGTTGGTAAATCAGCAACCTTTCTGGCACCACCGGGATCCCCACACGACAGCCATACATCCGCTGGGTGTCCAGCGCTGATATGTAATGACGGCTCATTACGATAAGATTAGAGAAGAAGTCAGCTCCTCGGCTTTCAAGTCCTCAACTTGTAAAGTCAGCCAATGACCAAGCACTAAAGTCTTGTGGATCAACGAGTTAGAGCCAATGGCACTTTAGCTAGCGCCCCTGCAACCTTGCAGGATGACACCGGCATCAGCCCTTGCCATTCAAGGAAATCGACAGCACCCGGCAACGGTTAGGGACTTCAAATCGGTTCGCAGTGGCTAGCATTAGGGGAGAGAGAACAGACCAAGCACACAAGTCCAGACTCTCAACTACTAGCACTAGTTGCCCCTCGTTAAGTCTGCCTTCTCCTCAAATGAGCCGAAGAATCGTTCGATTCTCGCGCTTGCAACCTCTAGACTACCTGACGGCTCAGTCACAATCTAAGAGGGCACTAGAGCTCTAGAAGACCGCGATCGTGACAACGTGGTACGCACAGACCAGCCTGATTCGGATCGGCTGACGCTTCGCTGACGCTAGAGCAGATATGGCTCCTCAAGATCTGTAATTACTTCGCACATACGGATGTCATTCTGGCCATGCGATCCCAGAACTCGATATGGCGGCCCAGACTCGGGGAAAGGAACGTAGAGTTTGGCTAATTTACGTCCCAGGGCGTACTAGCAAGCCACAACAAGGATGGCGAGCGGTCAACCTGCATAATACAAAATAAACTTGAATATTGTCTCCTCCCAGCCACTTGCCGGACTCGAGTTCCGCGGCATATTGTCGACGCAGCCAAACACCAAGCACTAGACGCAAGAGAAACGCGATGGACAATTGGCGCTAGGATTGTTGATGATACCCTAGATATTTATTACTCGAGACAAAGCAGTTTTGTCCCGGAATAATTTGAGTATCGGACAGGGTGCACAAGAGCATCTTTCTGCTCATTGTCTCTGTTCCCCTCTTTTACTCTGTTAGTCTTGTACCATCTTGGCTTTACTCAGACTCGTCACCTGTGTATGTATTCCCAATTGCGGACTGATTTCCTAATTGCGGATTGACCTCTTTCCCCTCTCCTGACTATCGGCAGAAAACAGAAGGCAGAAAGGCTGGCATCTTCCACATAGAACAACGCCTGCGGTGCATGAATGTCGGCCGTCATAGGTTGCCGAGTTTCTATCTTGCTGCCATGATTCGCTCTATTGCCATTCACTTCCTAGCATTATCTCCTTCCTCGCCCGCCCACTCCTCGAGCCAAAGGCATATTTTCCTGGCATTGATTTTCCCCAGCCCTGAACATTCCAACTAATCGCAGAAGTTCCATCCTAAGGTCGCGTGCCTCTGTACTGTCCTCGCTTGCTACCTCTACAGGACAGACTTAACGCCAAAGCACCATACTAGCATTGGATGCCCTTAGGAGAAATGCCGAGAAGACAATACGCGACCGCGTTCCATTGACCCCAATCGGTTCGATAGCACGGGCAACTGCATTTGCTGTTAGACGCCACTGCAGGCTGCCTCGAGTCAGAACTGCCGCTGCCTCGCCTTGGCGTGTCGAGAGTCGCGTTCCTGCTTCGGGTGAAGCTCCATTGATTGCCGGTCATTCACTCAACGGCATTCACAGCCTCCCGACACAACGTAGCCCAGCCACTCGTCTCCATCGGGGCTGGCACTGAAGAGCTCCATCTTTTGGCGTGCGGAGGAAGGCGTGAAAGAAATTGGTTCCGCGAGGATATCAATTCGTACGCTTTCCTTCAGGCGATTCTCCGAGTACATGAGAAAACCAGAGCACCGTTGCCAATCACTACTGGACAATGTTCGAGGTTCTCTGGACCGATCCCGATCGGGAACTGGTCGGGGAGCATCGAGCCAAGAAAGAACTGGCTAGAGAGCAGAAAGCTCGAGAAAGAGAGAGATCAAGCCGGTCGTCATTGTCTACACAAGCATCGTCGTCATCAAACGACAAGCCCTTTGGACTCTTCGGATCCAAGTCTCTGAAAAAGGCCCGGTCCAAGAAATCCACACACCCGCAGAGCCGTCTCGCCACCACAACCTTGGACAGTAAGGCAACACAGGGCTCATTTCCTCTGCTAAACCAGGCCCTCAACCTGACCGAGCTTCACCCAGAGCCCTTATCCCTCAGCGTGAGTGGCATTTCCTTGGCTGGCACGGATAGCCTCCTCGATCATGGTGAGCCATCCAGTCCATCAGAACGAGGTGAGTTTTCATTCCACCAAAGTCTCCGCCGCAGCTCACTGAAGCAGATGGCGTAGATTCGGTCTTTTCGAAACGGACTGAGAAGTCTGATGTGACTCACTACTCGACAGCCTCATGCACGGCCGATTCACCGACGAGTCCTCTCATCCAAACCCTCGGTCCTTCATCCTTCGTCACCAGGAGTACCGAAGTGGCCGTGTCGCCGCGAACAGCCGAAGGTAGCGGTCTCCTTCATCGTGAGGTGTCGATCCGATCCGATGGAATCAAAGGACACACCCCCACTCCGCCTATTCCCTCCACAGGCACCGCCCAAGAGTAAGCTGCGCCTGAATGTACTTCTCTCGTCCGCACTAACGCGTTGCCGACGCAGTTTGCCTATTAGGTTGCCAGCCCCCCGAAATATGGATTCCCCGGTGAACTTGACACCGAATTCGCGGCGTCCTTTGCGGCCAATCTCTCCATCGTGGGCATCTTCCTTCAAACCCAACAACCCCGACGCTTGGAAGCCTCCTGACGACTGGGACTGCATGTCCGCTTCCGAAAGCCTCACTCCCGGCCCAGGCAGACACTCCGCGGCTTGGACAACAAGTGACGAAGGCGACGAAACTAACTTAGTGGCACTCAACCTTCAAGCTATGGAGCTGGAAGTGAAGAAGATGGCCGCCGCCAGTTCGGCCATCGTCCTTCAGAGGCTTCAAGAACCATGGGGTAGTTCGCACGATCCAAGCCAATACCAGGAACTTGAAATGGAGAGGAAGAGGTGGGTGCTTTCAGCATTGGATAATATGGACCCCTCCGAAAGCAAAGATGCCGACACGGTGTCTCAGCCAATAACTACACCTCGAGTCGCCCCAAAGATCCTCGTTGTTCACGAAAACAAAGGTAGGTGCCGGCTCCAGGAGAATGTCTTCTTCAGCACCGGAGGCCAACTTCTTACATGGGTTGTAGCCACCACTTCTTATATTGCCGCCTGCCATAGCTCCAAGCAGGTGTATCATTTGTCCACGTCGCCGCTACCGGACAGGCTTTATCCTAACGTCCGCCCCTTACGAGTCCCCAGCATTTCCGCGAATCAATTCCCTGCGGCCCGTCAGACATTTGGAGCCGTCTACTCCCTTTCCATGCCATCTATGATCCCGTCGCGGGACATACCGCCGCTGCTCAAGAACATCCACAGGTGTCTAGCTCCTGGGGCTATCTTCCACCTCACCATCGTCGATCCAATGCCGGTGGCATCCACGCTGGGGCATCTCATGCGCGCGTGGCTGGAGGAGAACCTCCTGCTCAACCTCGAGCGGCACTTCCGCTGCACCAACCCGAGCAAGCTCTTCCCCATATGGCTTGCCGACAACTCGCTCCGTGCCGAGGGTAGCACCATCACGACGGCGAAGTTTTTAGCCGTGGCAGACTTGGAGAACCACGTCGAGAACGAGCAGCTGCAATCGGAGTCGAACCTGAGGAAGAGGCTAAGGAGCACGGTTGGCCGCATGCTGTGGACCGAGGTCTGGGGGGGTTACGTCACGGGCATGAAGTGGTGGTGGGAGGATCCGGCGTGCGTCCAGGAGTGCGTTGGTCTCAAGACCTACTGGGAGTACAATTTGATCGAGGCCGTAAGGGGCTCCTGAGCGAAGATGTCTGGGCCTTGTCCTCTTTCGGGAAGCCAGTGTGCTGGCCGAATCGGATGTCCTTTGCAATATATATGGCATGTCGTCGACAAGTGGAGTCGACCGGAGGTTCGTAGAGTCCGGTACCAGAAGGTGTCCAGCGTCATGTTAGGTTGGCGAGATGGCGTTGACAGGACTTGGTATTCAATTTCTATCTGTGATTCTATTTCCGACGATGCCTCTTAGATTCTGTCGGATTTTCCTTTCTTTTAGCTTTAGGTACTCAATACATTTCATTTTCCTGGGTGAGCGTTTTTGACTGGCGGGATACACAGGCCATAGGATAAGAACGGTGATACCAACTGAAGGCCCACTGCCCCCTTCGTTTAAGATTACGTTGTCTTCTCTCTCTTGTTCTGTGTCTGTCATTTTCCCCTCTCCTTGAGGGCCGGGGGGGGGGTGGATTTCCTCTTTTGCTCCGATTCCTTCCCCTTGCAAAATTCCGAAGAAATTGCTATCTATGTCCAAACAATCCCGTCAAGTGTGTTTAGGGTACTGCACAACTGAGCAAACGCCTTCCAACCGAAACAGAGGTTATGGTGCCACCCACGGGAGCAATCAGCTCTAGTTCCTGATACAGAGTGCAGACTGTACACAGATCACGATGTCCCATATTCCAGGCACCAGGATCTGGGATCCTTAGAGGCTTGTAAGCGCCAATTCATTTAATGGA
>Ga0247774_1000753_pt1 | contig 16239 bp, 10 predicted proteins | sample UWRJL001104B6_FD_179933 | JGI IMG/M metagenome (GOLD analysis project Ga0247774, IMG submission 179933) | Plant litter microbial communities from Arlington Agricultural Research Station in Wisconsin, United States - UWRJ-L001-104B-6 | ecosystem: Environmental > Terrestrial > Plant litter >... | reverse complement strand
CGAACTTTTGAGATGTGAATTGCCCTCTTTGGCGCCATCGAGCTTCAGTAATTCGAGGCGTGACCGAGCTTCTTTGAGACGAGCTTCTAATTCGGATACTACGTCTTCTGCTTTCACGATGGAAGCAGTATGTTTTGGTGCCGGCGCCATGGCAATTGTTATCACTTTGAACATTTGGTAAATGGCGAAGTGAGTATGAAATCGAGAGTGGGGCGGAAGATATTCAGTCGCCTGCGCCATGTGCATCCCGCAAAATGCCTCTCGGCCGAGGAAGAAACAAACAGACTTACTCCGTACGAGATCACAATTTCTTAAAGATGTCGGACCGAACAATACTGTACGGCAAATTTTCAGCCATGAATATTAACTCGTGCAGCCTATGCTCACATGTAGTCTAACACCATACACCCAGCTATGCCCAGCATACCCAATCCAGGCTACTCAGCAGCAATCAAAAAAAACAATGTCCTGGCTTGCAGCCATACATACATGGATCTTCTTCTAACCCTAGAGCGCCCATTCTCAATAAGTCAACACACCCCCTTGTCACCTTCATTTGCTAGATTCAAGCCTCGACAGGCCTATGAGGTCTCATATTCTCTTTCTCAAACCCCTTCTCCCTATCAGCTTTCCTCTTTTCCGCCTTCCGCTGCTCAATCCTCGCCAACGCCGCCGCTCTCCGCTCAGGCGGAAGGGCTCCTCCTCTTGACATTCCGATCGATGTGAGCGCACTACTGTTCATATCGGGCAGCGCGAGATGCCTTTCTTCCGACCCGGTTTCGTGATGACTCCTCTGCGGCTGAGTTTCATAAATCTCGAAGTTGAGGTTATCAGTTGGGGACGGCGCGCCAGCTCGGTTGCCATGATCGCGTTTGAGGTATGCCCGGTTGCGAGGAGATCGTGGCACGTATGGTTGCCATTTCGGCCTTTCCAGATGGGGAATGTTGTCGGCGAGGATATTGGCGGGAGGTTGGGTTGCGGGGATGTCCACTTCAAGGCTATCGGTCGGATCAAAGAACTTCTCCCGCAACGTCCGAGACTGGTGGTCGGCTGTGACCCTCGGCTTCGCGTTGGTTGCCGCAGATTCGTCCATCCCCCGCCGAGACTGCCGACCGTCTCGTGACGACTCGACGCTAGCAAGTCGAGCCAGGTCCCTGAGGTCTAGCTGGACATCTACCTTCTCCTCCGGCGAGTGACGGCGAGTCTCCAAGACTCCGGCGTGATAGCTCCTAGGCCGGCCCTCGTTGGTGCCTGACTCCTTAACCGCCTTGAGCGCCCTAATTTCCTTCTTAAGATCCGAAATCTTGTCCGTCGCCTGTTCTAGGACATGCTTCATGTCCTCCTGCTGAGCTGTTGACTCGGCCCGGAACTGCTCATACTCCTTGCGCAACCTCCTGAGGACCTCGTCCTTCTTTCGCGATTCCACTTGAAACTCGCGAAGCTGGTTCCTTAGGGTGTCAGCTTTTCCACCATCGCCGGACTCCTTCTCGGTGAGTCTCTTGTTATCGTCGGCAAGCTTGGCGCATTTCCGCTCCGAAGCCCGCAAGTCTGACTTGAGCTGCTTCACCTCATCCTTCAGCCTATCACTCTCCCTAAGCTGAACCCTAGCCTTCCTAAGTTCCCTCTGGGTGTCGAGCAAAGACTTTGCCGTCCTGGGCGAGGTTCCAACATCTCGTATCCTCTTTGTATGGCCTCCATCGCCCTTCTCTTTGAGAAGCCTCTCCAGCTCCTTAACCTGACTCCGATACTCTACCGCCAAAGCCGTCTGCCTCGCTAAATCCCTCATCATCCGCGGGCTCTCCCCTCCCGTCCCATTTTTGCCCCCCTTTATCTTCTTATTCGCAATCTCCGCCGCCATCTCAGTGATCTTCCTCTCCATCTCCGTCACCTTCTCTTGTTCGTCCCTCAGCTTCTCATGCATATCTAGCGCTTCTTCGTCTTTCATCTTGGCGTACGACTTGGCGAGCTGCTTATACTTCAACAGCTTCTCCATTTCGGACTTAGCGTCCTCGTGGTATTTCTCAAAGTTGGACTTCCAGTACTTCCCCGAGCGAGAGTGCGGCTCATTAAGATCGACAGTCACATCGTGCGTGCAGCAGTTGTCCTCATCATCATCATCATCTTCCTCCTCCCAGTCGTCTTGGTCCTCTTCTTCAATTTCCGGAGTGGTCTGTTTCGGTGCAGGCTTCTCGTGCCTCGCCTGCTCCATCGCTGCCGTCAGTCGCGTCCGCTTGCGCGGCGAGTCCCGGCGAGAACGGCGGTGCGAGGATGCGGAGGGCCCTTTATCAACCACATCGTGGCCGAAGGAGACGCGTTTTCGACGTGATGTTCCGGTGCCGGGGGTGAGAAGGATACCCTGCGGTTTCGTTGGTGTTTTGGCGTCGTCTTCGGGCTCGGTCTTCGGGCTGGATGGCCTCATTGTTCTCGCCATCGAGTCTTCTCGGTCGCATCGTTTTTGTTCTCCGAAGATGGCGCTTTTCAGTGCCCGCGCAGCAAAAACAGGGGCGGGGGTTTCGGGGGCTTCTAGCTGCGTATTTTCTTCATCTGTAGACATCGCCTCGTCAGCGTAAGTTCGTTTTGGAGCAGGAAAGCTGCAATAGACAAAGCGGCTGTAGTCAGTACCTCCGTCGACAGCCGGAACGCCTGTCGCGTGTTCCAAGCCGCGTCGCAGCATCCAACCCAACATCTTTCCGTCGTGTTCCAAGGGTCGCAGGGAAATTCGTTGCGTTCAGAAAGTAGACATGAAGTTGCCGCGCAAATTGTTCCGGTCCAGGGAGATATTTGGCGGGGAATTGGTCTTTGAGAGGCTGTAGTTAGCCTCTAAACCTTTCCTTAGATACGTTGTGTTTACTTTCTCCCGTAAATGGCTAGCGTTGTCGGCCACCGACCGCGTCCCGTTTACCCGAAGATACCCCGCAATGGACCCTGCGACCCGCCGCCATTCGTGAAACCACAACGTGGAATTACTACAAGGCTGAATTCAAGCACCGTGGCCTCTGCTCCATTCGAGAAGCATCAACTTTATGTGCCAGGTTTTTCTCCCCACAACTCAACCAGCCAAAGTTCGAGATAAGAAACTCTCTAGGAGCTGCTGTTTTTTTCTTCTTCACTACGTCAAATCTTCTAACCTATCAGCTAAAATGTACAATTCCCTGAACCGGATACAAAACAGCTTCGGCTTCTTCACAACCGTAGCCTTCGTCCTCGCCGCATTCATCGCCCTCTCAGATTTAACGACCGTCCGGGCACCAACCGCAACAATTAAGCCAGAGGAATTAAAAGTGTACGCTCACTCTTCTTCCTGATCTCTCTCTCGCTTCTCTTTTCGCCATCTCCCTTCCTCTCCTCCCCCAAGCTGTCCAGAAAGATCTCTCTAACTCCTTCCCCCCCTCGAAAATAGAGTCAAAGGCCGTCCCCACTACTACTCCACCAAAAAAGAAGAATACGCCTCCATCCGCTTCTCCCTCTCCGCCGACCTCTCCTCCCTCTTCACCTGGAACACTAAGGAGCTCTTCGTCTACGTAACCGCCACCTGGCCCGACCCGTCCTCGACCTCGCCCAACGCCACCAGCACGGCCGTCATCTGGGACCAAATCATCACGGCCCCCTCATCGGATCATCTGTCCAATGTCGGCCCCGCGACCAAGAAGAAGCTAATCAAAAGCGCGGCAGGGAAGCCGATTGACCCGTCCCGCGGCTTGTTGAAGCTGAAGAATCAGAAGCCAAAGTATCAGATTACGCATCCGAGCGGAAAGATTGCGGGGGCAAAGGATGTGAGGTTGCAGGTGCACTACAACGTGCAACCGTGGGTGGGGATTTTGACTTGGGATCTGGGAAGGGATTTAGGCCAGTGGAAGGCTTTTCAAGGGGGTCTGAGCAAGGCGTTTGAGTTGCCGGCTGTGAAGGTTAAGGCGTAGGGGACAAAGCTAAAGGTCGAGGGTAATTGCGGGACGTCATTTTCAATTTTGTGGGTGAAAGCGGTGGGGAGAAGGTGAAGTAGGTTACGACGGAGACACAGGGTCAAGAGCGAGCCACGAAGGGATATTTGGAGCACCATGCCATGGGTCTCACTCAGGGCAGGTTATGGCTGGCTTGGAGTGTATTGGCGCTTTTTTTACACCAACACACAAATACAAAGTTGGTCGCATGGAACTACTACGAACAAGAATTATCCCGAATGGAGTCTGCCTAGACCCGTGCAGATATCAGGATATATACCGAGAACAACGTCATGAGTCTCGACGTTAACCAGAGACATGTAAACCATCCAAAGTGTAAAGTCTTGAGACGGACACTTCGCATCAAGTACGCACAGGAAGCCCAGAGAGATTAGGGTACTGATAAAAAAGTCCCGGTAGGTAATCAAGGTATCCATATGTATCAATACAAGAGGTATAATCTGCTTGGATGGCTCTCAAAACACGACCGCCACCGTAATTCCTTCCCTTGTCCCTATTTCAAACACAGTAGTCCGCGTTCGGTTCTTCCCAAGAGTGGAAGGATTTCCTGCATCCAAACGAACGTGGCCAGCTGCATAAGGAGGCTAATATAATACAGACAACAGGTAGGGTTTTCCTCACAACCACCACTCCTTCTCCCAATCAACTACTCTTTCGTCCGTTTCTCCTTCCCAACAAGTAGACATTACGAATGTTATAGAATAATGCTCCACACGTGCCATCTCGACACTACAAACCATCAGCGTTATGTTATATTGCTGAATTCGGAGCCTCCTCGGTGATGGGTGTTATGTCTCCCGCGTTGGACCCAATCTCCTCCTTCCCTTCCTCGCTCCGCTCCGACCTCGCCGTCTCCCGTCTCCGTCTTCTTGCCCTCCTTTCCTCTTCGGTCCTCTGCTTCCGTACGCTCTCCTCTCCAGGTTCGTCCCCAGCCCGCATCCCCTGAAGCAGCATCGCCGCTCTCGCCGCAACGTCGTTGTTGTCTTCCCTTGGCGACGACAGCCCAGGACTCAGCGGATTCCCGTCGCTATCCTTATCCCCTTCATCATGCTGCAGCGTGGCTTCCACTTCCGGGATCTCGTTCAGATCCGGCACTTTTTGGCCGGAGGCAATCCTATTCTGATGCCGATCCTTTAGACGTGCTCTCCGTCGACGATCCCGCTGGTCACGCGTCTGCGGGGCCGCAGCCCGGAGTTTCTCGAGTAGCGAATCCATGGCACCTGTGCTGGATGGTGAGGGCGGTGCGCCGTCGGCCGCGGCAACGGCCGCGTTGACCTTCAGCTGAGCCGCGTGCTTCCGCTTCATGCTCGCCTCGTTTCGTCGCCTCGTCTCCTCCATGGTGACATTCTTTTCGCGGCTCTTCTTCCACTCCTGGACAAATCCAGCCAGCTTAGCGAAGAAGTCGCGGCGGGCATTATCGTCAGCCGGGTCCTCGCCGTAAAAGGCCATGATGTCGTTGTACGTCTTGATCATTTCTTCCAGATACAGCTCCATCTGCTCCGCCTTGCGGCGCGCCTCCTTCATGACGCGCTGCACCACCTGGCTGACACGGTCCTGTGGGTGGAACTTCTTCGGGTCTGACAGGTTTCCGGAATCCAAACTCATCTGAACGTTGCGCACATTGTCAATGTACTTCTTGGCCTCCTGTTGGAGCTGCTCAATGTTGATCTTCTGGGCAATGATGACACCTTGGATGTCGTTCGTGAATTCTTCCCACTCGGGGTACTGGTTCCGGACAATACGCTCCACAAGGTCGGCCAGCGTCGATTCGTTCTTGTCGTCCTTAACCATGCCGAGCCGGGCGAGCGAGCTCAGTTTGAAACCACGAGCTTGCTTATTCGCGTCGTTCATATAGTTTCCAATATCCAAGATGAGGCCGAGTACGTTCATCAAAGACACTGAATCGCGGAGTGATTCCGAGACCTGCATGACCTGGCGGATCTTCTCCGTGACCTCGTCGTAGTCGGGCTCGAAGCTGCGGGTCAGCGCAAGCGCTCGCATCCTGCTCTTCCAGTAGTGGTGGAGTTCAAAGGCAGTGAACAGATAGATCTGGTCCTGCCGCGTAAGCTCCGACGGATCTTGCTCGCGGTCCTCCTTGTTCGCGTCGGGTCCGGTCCAGTCTTTGCTGTACGGCGCCATCAACTTTGAAGTGTTGTCGGGGATGTTGCAAAGGTCGTCCTTCTGGAGAAAGTCCATCACGACCGTGTTATCCAACACATCCTTGTCGCAGTGTATAATCATCTGCACCACCCTTTCAACGGGGTGCTGGGAGAATTTGGCCAATGCAATTTCTATAACCATTAGTTCCAGTCCAAAAATTGGAGCCATACGCGTTAAGGGGCACATACCAAAGGCCTTCCGCAGATCTGTCGAGATGACTTGTTTTTTGTCATCCTTCTTGGATGCCGACCCTCCAAGCTTCTTGGCCTCTTTCGCCATGAAGAGTTTCTCAACCTCATCCAAAATGCCCTTCCGGCTGAGCTCGGCGTACTTCTCTTCTCGCTCCTCAGCCGACGGAGCGTGTGCTGCCCAGTGAGTCGTCTCTGCTGTATCAACCTTGTCCCAGTGAAGAGCCTTGAGCTTCTTCTTCGGTCGAACAACAGGCAAGATAGACGGCGTTGGCGCGAAAGCTTGCTGCTGGGCCAGAAAGTGTCCTGACATAGCACCCGGCATCGGCGGAGGAGGTGGGGGCGGGGGTGGCATGCCGCCAGCACCGGGCATTGGAGGAGGCGGGGGTGGAGGCGGAGGGGGTGGTGCTCCGGAGCCAGGCATCAGCATGCCAGGCGGAGGCGGAGGCGGAGGCGGGGGTGGAGGCGGAGGTGGAGGTGGAGGTGCCGCCCCAGTGCTCGTGATCTCGATCTTGGGGGGCGGTGGAGGGCCCTGCTCACCGGCATCGGCAGGAGTCCGTGGCGATTGCGAGTCGAGGCTTGGGTGCGATGGGCCAGTCGTGACGCCATCGCCATCTTCGTCGTCGCTTGCATCATAGCGTTTGACCTTTCCGGTGATTTCGTTCAGAAGACCTGCCTTTTGGTTCGGATCCACGGTTGGCCGCCTGATCTCCACCACTCTCGGTTTCTCGTACACGACATCCTCGTCGTCCTGCATAATCTCGCCGTTCTGCGCCGCAATCGGTCTCCGGCTGACACGCTGTTGCCGATTGACGCTGCCCAGAACGCTGTTATGGAATTCCTTGGGCGGCCGCGGCGGCGATGCAGCGGCGGAACCGGCGAAGCCCTCCATCTCCTCTCGGAGGGCTCGTAAGCGCTCTGATGGGCCAGCGCCGTCGCCCCAGACTCTGCCTTCGAGCTTGTACTGAGTCTTCTGGCGTTCAATCTGCATCTGTAGGCGCTCCATGAGCCGCTCACGATCAAGAATTCCTTGCGTCTTAGTCGGGTCCTCGTCTCCAATCTTTCCCTTAACAGCGTTCGAGGCAGCGACATCTTGGGCGTCCCTGAGCATGAGATAGAGCTCTCTCGTTTCAAGCTCGTATCTTTGAGCTTCCTTGGCCCTGACAGTTTGCATGCTTTCCATCTCGGCTTTGAGGCCATCAGCCTGCCGCCGCTGAGCTTCGATAAACCTCGACTGCTCTTCTAGTTGCCGCTGCAGTTTAGCGACCAGCCCATCTGCACCAAGCTCTAACCTAGCTCGCATCTCGTCCCTCTCGGCCATTGCGGCATCGGCTATCTGCCGGGCTTCGAGAGCTTCATCCAAGGCCTGGCGAGCCTCAGAATCGGTATGAAGCTTGTCTAGCAAGCTTTGAACCGTGAAGTTCAGGCTCTGCTTGAGGTCCATGTCAGGCAACCTCCTGTCCATGGCCACGTAGCTCAACATCGAGTCTACCAGCTGGAACATCCTCAGTCGCTCCTCTGATTCCGTGTTAGGGATGAGCAGGAGATGCTGCAGGGCCGACACAAAGTAGTCCTGGGTCTTGGACCCCCTGAGCCGTTGCTGGATGGCGTCGACAATCTGGACCGGGTCGTTGAGGTCTTTAACCTCGCCCTCGATGTTGTCCTTGATGGAGCTGTTCTCGCGCTCTAGCATATCCTCATAGTCGATAGCCTCGTTTGTGCGGTAGTGCTCGGTTTGCTTGTCGATGAGGTCATACTGGAAGCCCTCCATCTTGGTCAAGATGCGCTTGATGCCGCATGCTGTAAACTGGGCCCGGATATGAATGCGGAGCTGAAGATCCTTCTCGGGGGCGTCGACGATCATGTTGAGGAGAATCATTGAAGCCACAGCATATTCCATGAGCAGGTTCTCCATGCCAACGCCTCCGGTTCGGAACTCCTCGCTTGCACCAACCAAGCTGCCCATCTTGCCTCGGCCATCAATGGTGACCTCGACGAGGCGCATCCATGCGTCGAACCTGCCATTCTCGCCTTGCTGATTCTTGACATAATCCAACGCCTGGATGACCTTGAGATGCCCTTGGCTATTCTCTCCCCAGTGACAGAGGAAAGTAAGAACCTCACTGACGAGTTTCCGCGTTGTAATTCGCGTCGACGTCAGAGATGTTGCCAGCGCCACTACAACCTGCTGGTGGGCCAGGGCATCATCGGCGCCGAATTTGTTGTTCATCAGCGCCTTGATGCACTTGACGATGTCATACTCTCGGTCGAGATTCCTGGTATCGCTCTTGGTTGGTTCGGGGGCGGCCGGACCAACGGCAGTTTTCCTGTTAATCTTGAGGAGCAGCGTCGTGAGCGCAACCTGACCTTGGCACTCGATGAACCTCTTAACCCATCCGATCTGCTGCGTCCTTAGATTGACCTCCAAGCTGCCCATGCCTTTCGAATCCAACTTATCCTCCATCACCCTGCGCACATACCATTCTGGCGCGCCTTCCTCGTCCGAGTAAGTGGTGATGTCTATGTTAGCGTACTGGCCCGGTCGGGCCGTTTGCCGGCGTTTCTGCTCTCCTTGCCATTCTGTGAGGCGGTCCTGATATAGCAGCGTCCACTTCTTCGTTGCCGGATATGCCATCATCTGTCGCCTCGCTTGCTCGGGGAGGTTGTGCCACCCGCGTTTCTGCATCAGCTGCAGGAACATTTGCTCGATTATTCGGTCGTCATCCGGCTTGGGGAAATGGAACCCTTCGTGGGACGGCGCTTGGCCTCCGGCGCTGGGAAACTTGGTCAATCTGTTCGAAGATTCCCTGTACGAATGTGACGAGTATGAACTCTGCGACGAAGCACTCGGTAATGCTATTCTTGATGAGCGAGGTGTTTCCATGTCGTGGGATCCAGCATTACCTGAGTAGTAGCTAGCGTTATCTCCCGAGTTCCTGCCCGCCACGTAAGAGTCGTATCTTGATCCCTGAGAGCCATTCATCGTGCTCGCCATGCTTCCCCTCCCGGGACCCCATTGCTGCAGCTGCGTCTGCCGACCAGTTGTGGCCATGGTGACGCCAGCAGCCCCTACCGGCGGGCGGATCGAAGAATGTGAACCAGCGTGCATGACGGAGGGATCGTAAGCTGGATATTGGTGAAAGTCGGGTCCTTTGCTTAGCTGGTGCGGCATGGGTTGCTGCACCGGCATTTGGTCGGCTTTCGAGTGGTACTCGGTTGGAACGGGCGACCGAGAACCTCCGCCTCCCATCCGTATGCTTTCATACGGAGCCGTGTTCATGTGGCTCACGACGCCTGCCATAACGTTTACCCCCGAATCGGGCGTGCCAGATCTGTCTATCGATACGGTCGATGAAGCTCGGTGGTGATGCGACGCTCGCGTGCTCGTGGAATCGAAGTAGTCAGCAGTGGAGTAGCCCGACTGCCTTCCGTCGTCCTTGTCTCTGTGCTTGTTCCTAGAAAAGAAGGACCGGCCGCTCGACGACTGTCTCGAATACTTGTCGCTCGACGCCATTTTGGGCAGCGAATGGGACGCAACGAACAATGGTAACGGCAGCGGCGACGAGGCAGGAAGGCGGGCGGGGCGACGGGGCGACGACGAAACGATTTGAAGATGAAACGCCGGTTCAACGTGTTCTCGATCTCACGGCGACTTTGCTCTCTCAGGATGTAGCGGACCGGCGTGGCGTGTGCGATTCGCTGAGGGAACGCCTCGCATGATGGAGCTTCGCCGTCAGCGAGGGTGCACCGCTGTCGTGGCCAGGACCTATTTGGTAGTGGCTGCTGGAAGGGGCGTGTCTTGCGCGGGCGAAGATCTGCCTCGATGTCGACTATGTTGCATGAATCGGAAGTGTTTTAGCATCAATTCTGCCAAAGATGGACTCGTGGTGTATTTTCCACTCCTCGGCCCGTGTAGAACGAAATGGCAAAAAGGCTTCCACTTGACGTACGGATAAAAATACAAGAAAGGGCCGACGCCCGGATTTGTTGTTATTTTGTGTTTGGTCCGTAACTTGACGAAATTGGTCTGAGTGTTTGGATTTGCCGACTGTCTGGTTGGAGGCTCTGCTTCTTCAATGTCTCGACAGAAATAAATCGAGGAGCCCGGCAAAGTGGCACTATTAAGCCTTGAACACCTACTTGTTAGAATTGGTGGCACAAATGACTGGACTGAATCCCGCATTGGAAGCTCATTCAGCCTTCACCGACCAATTCACCTTTCAATGCGCAGAATTCCAAGGGCTCCTTTCAAAGTTTAAACGCTCAGTGACGACCCAGAAGGGTTGTCGCAAGCGCTCCTTTTCTCCACGTCACCTTAGTTGGCGCCGCCGACGAAATGACTTCTTTCAAGGTGCTGGTTGTATTCGGGTAGTGACTGGCCAGGACCCAGTGGCGCTGGGGACCCAGTTAGAGTGTCAGCGAGGGGTGCGTCTTCTAGTGATTAACACCAGACAGATCCCAAAACGGTCGGGAACCCCTATTATGAGGCTGCAAATGAAAAGACTACAAGAATCCTAGAGGCGACATTCTCAAAAACGAAGAGTTCAACATAATTGTATCGCAAGTCATGCAGATATCGCCGGGCACTCTTTGTATGATTTTACACTTGGCTTGTACAAAGACATATCTGGAATCACCTTCGACGACTGCCAGATGAAACGCAGGGGTATGGTTTTGACGGGATATGGTCGTGCAGCTGTCACCTGGAGCACATCCAGACTAAATTACTCACACATGCCAATCGATTTTGGCACCCATCTCGCAGATATCTTTCCTATTTTCGGCAGAGGTTTGTGTATAGACCTGTGTGAAATTCGAATTACCGGGTCCCTTGATGTCCTCGTCAGGGGAACGCATGCAGAGTGTTGAGTGGGGAACGCAGGAGACAAGAACCACCCCGGGGCGATCTTCGGCAGCTCACCTGAGCTCACCTGTGCACTGACCCCGCGGTCTGGTTACTAAATTCCAACACCTTATCGGCTTCCACTACCAAGGGCGCGATAGAGAAAAATGGCTTGGGACTGAAACGCGGAAACAAAACGACTCCTGAACACACCTATACCACGTCCCGGTTTGGTCGTGTTCAGTCGGGTGCAATTTTGGAGCCAGTTTGCAGCTGCTCTTGAGGGACATATGAAGATGGGAATAAATGCCAAGTTCTGATCAGAGTAATTACTCGGTAGAAGTGTTCAATTGGTAAGATGCGAGATTATTCCTACATGTTGGGCGCGAAATGCTTGCCATATAACCAGAAGAAACTGGTAAAGCCCCCTAATCAGTAAGCCTACGTTTCCCGTTCCCGCCTCGGTGCATAGTGTAATCACTACGCGCTGGCCAGCAGGAATTTCTCAGGATTCTTCTCTGTTCAAGAATAGCAAAAGAGTTAGACATTGAGCCCAGTCGTGTTTCTTCTCGACGAAAGCCTTATATGGCTTGATCTTCTCCCCCAACACACCCCCTTCATCACAGAAGCGCTCGACGACTTCGACGCTACGGCCGATATATAATTCTGGTCTCAACATGTCATCAATATCATCCTAGATTAATCTGAAATGTCAGTAGCCTTGAGTCTCGAAACCAGGTCAATCGACTTGCCCTCGTTCTTCACGACGCTACCGGCCGGACGTGACAGGATACGGATATGCTCATGGGCTTCTTGCCTCCACTCTCGATTTGCAACCAGCTTGTAATGAGGCTCTCCCATCATATATGGAAGCTCCTCATGTACGCGGGCGTCGATGCGTTTCGGGTACACGACTAGTCCACTCGCTATATTATCAAGACATATGGTCCAAGGCGTGTTCTTGCGCAGTCGACCGTTGCGAACAAGATCGTGACATCAGTGATACCGAGGCATGCCTACAGTCTTCGCATGGAAGCCTCAAGGACGGCAACGCAAAGGCATGGACTTTAAACAAAGCATCGCCCCACGGACTTCATGCTGCTGCTGAGGTGCATATTGTGATGTTCCTCAAGCTGGGTTCTGGAGTGGCCAGCATATGTATCACGAATCATACAAGTGGCATGACTAATTATACAGCATGACGCGGAATCCTCATGGAATGCAGGCTCTAAGACAGCAACATGTCCTCCGATTTTTCAAAGTAAAAAAAAACCCGGATTTTTGTAGTTATATGCTGATTAACTGTCGTTGAACTCTTGGTCAATCGGCAGACCAAGTCAAATAATAGCATTCCTTGCGCTTAGAGAGAAGTACGAGGGCCCACCATGAAATTGTCACGAATAAGGGTTAGGGTTCGAGGTTGCTCCTCGCTATGACGGTCAGTGGCTGGTCGGCCCTTAACGGGCCGCCCCTCGGAAGTAAAGACTCGAGAGCATTCGTCACCAACCCGGCGACCCGGTTCAGCCATTCGAAACCTGAGCCTGCCCCCAAACCTTCCGAGTCTGTCAACTGTTGTCTCCCTAGCTTGACATCCACGATGGGGTCCTTCGCCGCGGTCAAGGTACGACGCGCCTAGAAAGGAGAAACCAGACGGCACTGTTTGTCTCGACGCTAACACTGCCTAGATCTTGATCGTGCCAGCTGTCATTTCGCTCATCCTCTTCGTCACGCTACGATACGGGCTCGGTCCCCTTTGGCGACGATATCGGATGGGATACAGCCGGATATTACCTCTCGATGCCCCATTATCGGAGCGGCCTTCACTATGGCAATGGTTCCGGGGGCACTTACCCCAGCATGCGATATGGGATCCCACCAACTTCAACTTTATAGGGAGAACCTACGGCGTGCCTGTCTTTCGCCGAACCGCCCATAGCGACGATGGAATATCCGAAGATGGGGAGGAGCTTGCAGACGTCGATGACGTGACTTGGAACACCCTCGAGCAAGCGTCAAGAATAGGCCGTCCTGATGACCAGCCGCGGCTAAGCAGAGAGTTCGTTTGCCCCGTCCATACGAGGCTTTCATGTTAGTGCATTGCTGACGATCGGTTACAGTCTCGAAGAAGGATTTCGGAGCGAGAGTAGCGACGACGACGACGACGACGACGACGATGACGAAGACGACAACAATGCGCGTCGGTAGCACGCCCAGCCTCCGGTTTTGGGGCGATCTGGGTAGCACAACTGCGCTTCCGATAGTGGTGGGGAGCCGTCTCAGCTAAGCCTTCACACATGAGTCCATCTGACCCCATACCAGATCTGGGGCGGCCGCCCACGCAACCAAATGAGGATTCATATCGAATTCCATCATACCTGTCGGCAAAGGACTTTACAGCAATTTCTAGAATGTCTAGAAATTGCGGAGACATCAGCTTCCTGTGACGAGCCCGGTCACACTCAAACCAGCCAAAGTCATTCCATCGAGAAGATTCGCGGACCAAGCTACAATCAGTGTTAAGCAATCCGAACCTTCTGACCACCTTTGTCTGGCAACCCAACTCTTCTTATCACAAAGAATTCAACTCCAGGCAAACTCAAACTTGCTGGACTGATCAGCTATGGCTATTTTCGCAGAGCACGCGCGAACACGTGGGAGAACTCGAATTTTTAGAAAATATGGGGAAGCCGGCCGCCGCTGCAGTCTCACCACCATAATGACGGTCCCTCCGTCTTGGTTTCTATCCACTCGGCGTCATTTGTGTGTGTGTGTGGTCGTCCAAGTAACCCACGACTACGACTGCGTTGGTTGGTTCGCTTCGAAGTTTGTTTGCGACCAACACTGTGTCGTTGTTTGCGCGCCTCGTGCTTGCTGTTTGTTAATGTGCAGCCACCGCTCTCAACCTGGCTCTATCGTCCGGACATCCCGCTGATCCATACCAGCAAGATGCCGTAGTCATGAGGTAAAAAACAAATGGCGCTTAGAACGAGTTCGCAGACTCCGAACAAATATTTGCAGCCTCGCTGGAACATGATCGACAGCATAAGTCCTTGAACGCGGCGCGCAAGGACTGGGTATCTAGTTCGCCAGATTCTGGCCCATCCAAACTTTTGCGGACCTTCAAGCCACACCGCAACAAATCCAAGAAACTTTTCTAGCAATCGCCATGTCAACACCATCCTTCACAGAGAAGAACGCGCCATTCAGACGCAACGAAGAGCGAAAATGCACGTTAGACGAGGATCACTTCAAAAATCTATGTATGCTCAACTGCCTACATATATTTTGCAAAGACTGTATACAGTCTTGGTTCGCCGAAGAGTGGAAAGCCAAAGACATGAAAACCGTCACTTGTCCGAAATGCCGCACCGATGTCTGCTGTCTCGCTCCCTGCGGCCATCCTGCCAGCCTCCTCAAGCTACCGCCGGCTAATTTGGACGTTGAATGGCCCCGCTTCCTAGAAGCTCTAGAGGAACGGAGGCGAACCTGTACGTTCTGCGCGGAGAATCCGGGATGGGCTTGCAAGAAGAACGCTCTCAACCGGCTGTCCGATTTGTTGCAGTCCTTTACAAGCGACTATAAGCCGAGCGAGGAGGAAATCCAGAGACAGTTGGAGGATGATAAGAATGAATGGTCCACGTGGATCAAGTCTGGTAGGGAGAAGCTGGTTGAGGTTATGGGTCCAAGTCGAGGCTTGTTGTCCCGAACATCAGGAGCACCATGACGATATTACTACCTATGAAACATGATTGCTGTGGTTCAGGACGAGGAACTAGAAGCGGTAGGAGGGGTAGGAGATTGCATGTACCAAAATATATCGGGGCATACCTAAGGTTTAGCATCTTGGTCGGAAAGATAATAGACACCTCATTAGACGTTTATGGTGCGAGGGTATCACCAGCAGAGCATATAGAATAGAAGCTTGTTTCCAAACCATGTTCTCAGGCTCCGAGGCCTGAACTCTCTCGTACAACAATCCTGTGGCATGGGTTTTTCAATCCGCATGCTTGGCAAACTCTTCAAACTTGAGAATGCTTTGCGGATCCGAGTTCTGCCATAACTGGAATTCGAGAACGGAGAATTAAATCCATCAATTATCTAACCAGACCTACATATTACCGATTTAACCTCCAACGGAAAAGGCAAGCCTTGAAACCCGCAGTTTCGGGCGGATCCTGACGATCTCCAATCGCAAAGAACTTCTATACATAGAGGAGGAATTTTGGGATACTCTTATCTAGTTTCCAGACTGGACCCTAATTTTTATTCGCCTCACCTCCACCAAAACCTCGCGCCAGCACAAAAGGAAAGCCTTCTACGACCAGAATTTTGCAATATCTACCTTCGCCTGATTTGAATAACACCAAGAAATGTTCTAACTTATTCCACCAAATCTCACTTCATTTCCGGGCACTCCGTCAAGCCAACATTTAAAACACCAATCTCAATCAAAAAAGACATGACAACCCCAACCACACCTTCCCACCAGCCGATCCCTCCCTCGCCGATCCTAAACCACACCCAACCAACCCTTTCCTCACTCCTCACGTCCCTCAAAAAGGCGCACATCTCCCCGCTCAATCGTCTCCGGTCGATATCGCGGGACGCTGACTTTGTCTCCGCCGTCGCCCAGTCCCTCGACCGGCCGCTGGTGGCCAACGAGCGGTGCGGGAGTTGGTACGTGAGGCCTGCGGAGAAGAGGGGGAGTGTGTACTTTAAGAGCACAGATGGGCATGCGGGGCAGTGGGGTTTTAGTTTGAGGAGGTTGAATTTGCAGCTCTTAGGAATGGTAGGAGAGAATGACGGGTGAGTTAACATCTTTTATCCTAGGTGGGTATGAAAGGGTTCGGGGGTATTTAAGGGGCACACAAGTTTTCGTGGCTAGGTGGTAAAGGCAGCAGTACTGGCTTTTCGAGGGGCGAGTAGTTGATGATGTTCATGCAGCCGGTTCGAGAGGATAACCTTGCTAGATATTACGAGGCGTACCGAACGTACTAGCTGACATTATACATCAAACAGCTGCATTATCGTTGACTCAACCCGCCGCGGGAAACGTGAGTCCCTGCACCCCTCACCCCTCTCCATCGTC
>Ga0247774_1000751_pt1 | contig 16255 bp, 16 predicted proteins | sample UWRJL001104B6_FD_179933 | JGI IMG/M metagenome (GOLD analysis project Ga0247774, IMG submission 179933) | Plant litter microbial communities from Arlington Agricultural Research Station in Wisconsin, United States - UWRJ-L001-104B-6 | ecosystem: Environmental > Terrestrial > Plant litter >... | reverse complement strand
GGAAGGAGACAAAAAGAATACTACCGAATCCAAAAAAAAAAAACGCCAATTTTTTACCCACCCAATGCCGTATTGGGAATTTCCGCCCCTTTGTCGCCTCATAGCTACTGCACTATTTTAAATGACATTGAGTCGAGCGGGACTTCTGGGTGCGTTCATTACTACCGCACGAATAATGTCCAACACCTCGGAACACTGTCCGGTCGATTTTGCTCTCTATTAGTTGCCGCTAGAAATTCAGCGCCATCCAATATGTGTCCTCGAAGTCGCTATTGTGTCATGTATAAGAACGGGGCTCTAGTGCCATCCACGACCCCCTGTCTTTCCCTCTTCGCTCTCTATTTAGCCAAATCTTGGACACGATCACCTCCTAGGCCGTTCTGCCTCTCGCTCCTCATATGAAAGCAGCCTTATTTCATCGGCAGCTGACTACTCACACCTGGAACACCGTCAAGACATAATGAGAGTGACCGTCCAGCTAGGTCTCGTCGGACTGGGCCTATGGGGGACGATTGTTCTCGGCTCGCCCCTGCCCCTAGCCGACCTGGAACCTGAACCGTACCAGTCTCGATTCGGCAGCTTTCGGGGTGGAGACAAGCATGTGTCGTTGGGGAATACCAGAAACGACGGCCTATTCGTTGAGTACAATAGCATATCCGGTAATGGAGACCAGTACTCGGCAAGGGCCTACCCCCGAGAATACTTCGTCCGAACTGCATGCCCTTACAGCCGCTTCAGCACCGGAATGGTCCCACATACCCACGAACTGGTTGTTCAGGAGAGTACAAACTCCACGGAAGAAGCTGGCCCCACCATTTCTGCGAGAGAGGAGATGGAAGACGCCGCCGGGCAGAAGAACATTAGAGTTGTGGACCGCATCAAGGACTGGATGTGGGAAAAGCCAAAGAATAAGGCCAAAAGTTGGTGGGCAGGAATCAAGGAAATCCCAAGACAGACGTGGCGCAAGGCCGAGGAAATATTCAGCTGCGGCAAAGACGGGGCCGTTGCCACAGCCGATACGATTGGGTACGGAGCCAAAATGGCGTATCACGTGTTGAGCTTTCAAAAGGACAAGGCCGACTTGCTCAAGCTTGAAAGACAACACAAGCAGGACAGCAAGCGTCCGATAATGCTACAAACGGCTCGCATGAACGACGAGTCGTGGGGGAAGGTGAAGGAGATGTACGAAAGACAAGGCATGGATGCATCTACTAAGGACGCAGATAGTCTCTTTTACTTGCCTTGGGACGAACGCACGCATTACGAAAAGGAGAATGCGGGGGGAATTCACACCAGACTATATCTGTCAATTGACGGCGGAAACGCGGCCGACATGGCCAGGTTTGCAAAGATGAAACGGTGGGAGAAGAGTGCCGAAGAGAGGTTGGATAATGACAAAGTTCGATACCATTTCATCCTCAACGACCCCGACTATATGGAACACGCTGCTTTGCTATCTGACAGGTTATGGCGGGTGAGTCCCGAAATTGTGAATGTAGCAGAAATGCCGAGAATGGTCTTCAGGGATGGCCTCCACTGGGACATGAAGGGCACCAGTATTAGTCCTACCGAGGTCGATTTCATTGTGGGGCTTCCCGGATACGATCTGGTGGATTTCGACTACGACAAAGAGACGAAAATCTTCAAATCGGTCAACTTTTTTGTTACCGAATTCACTCCTGCGGAGCTGAAGAGGAAGGAGAAGGATGACCGCTGGACCGTTTCCACTAACGACAACCGAACAAAGCAGCCGGCTGACGCTCCGGAGCTCCCCGACGTTGTCACACCAAAAAGCCCAAGGCGCTGGCTTCTGCCACCCCACCAACTCTCTCCTATCCCTTATCCTGGCTTCCCAGACGACAAGCTTCCGCTAGGCACCGACACTGTCCCGTTTCTTCCTGAACCGCTACCGAATCCTAAGCCGCCCTACCCAGTTCCCTACCCTCAACCATGGCCCAAGCCGCAACCTTACCCGGAGCCATACCCCCAACCCTGGCCTAAGCCCCCCCCGCCGACGAGTTAGACGCGTACGGAGCCTACCCCAGATCTAGAGGTGGACCCGGACCCGGATGAACGGTAGCCCATTACGGCAACCAGGAAGAACAAACTCATCTCTTGTCGTCGGCCACTACCGCCACCCGGTCGATATAAGTCGCTGTTTCGATATTTACATAAAGAGAATATTTTTCGTGTGAGTTTAGCTTTGCTCATAAATATGCTCTTGAATTTCTCACGTAAAATCCGCGCGATATCATCACGCGTTTGCAGGCATTGTCCTCTTTGGGCTTCTTTTCAGATGTTCTCGTGAGACCCAGGGGTGGAACTTCCACCCGCTCTTCCGGCGGCGGCAGAGCTGCAAGGTAACTGGAGTTTTTCTTGGCACGCTAGGATCGGCACGTTTTCTTGCCAGGAAGGATCGGTTGAGGGAAAGTGAAAGTGCCGTTTTCCCGGCATCCGGGCAATTACCCAGGAAGCAAAAGAGCCCCAATAGCCGCCTATTCGTTCCGGGGGCTCTTTCGTTCCTTACATAGGCACGGGCCGGGTGGAGGTCCAATCGGACCATTGCCGGTAATTCGGAGGAGATGAATATTGGGGTTGATTCGGGGTTGATGACGCCTCCCTTGTCGCACTGGACCGCGGGGAAGAGAAAACAGATATATACTCCGGAATTTCACATGCAACGCAAAAAGTGACAGCGGAAATACTTGGAACTTCATTGGGGTCTCGAAATCCTTTGGTCTGTTCGTAACCTGGGTTTTGGTTACGTCTCGCTGCGGCTCGGAAGTTAGCTCTTTGGACCTAGCTAAGATGAAAGGATCCCTCCTCAGTCTTGTTGCATTTGCAGCTGTTCCTTCCTTTGTCTCAGCACGACCGCTATTCGCCAACGTCCTCGAACGGGCAGCACAAGCCAAAGATGAATACGACTACATCATCGTCGGTGGAGGAACCGCCGGGCTGACCGTGGCCGACCGGTTAACGGCCGATGGGAAATGTATGAAATCTAGAAGTCGCCAATCGGGCGATACCTTTTTAGGCAACAGCTAATTCGTGTTGAAGATACGGTTCTTGTCATTGAAAACGGCAAGCTGGGTATGCGGTCTAGGCACAAGCCGGAGGACTTCAAACTAATAGCCTCTAGACAACAGTGCTGATATCCTGCGCTCCGGCGCCTCCACCCCCGGCCGAACGTACTCCATCACCTCTGTGCCTCAAGAGTTCATGAACAACAAAACTCAAGCTGTCATGATTGGCAACCTCGTCGGAGGGTCGAGTGCTATTAATGGTATGGCATTCATGCGGGGCACCTCAGATGAGTATGATGGATGGGCCGAGCTGGGAGGTCCTAATTCGACATGGGACTGGAAGGGCGTGCTGCCTTATTTTAAGAGGGTAAGAATCTTGGACCCCACACTAACATTGGGCCCGTGATATAATGGGCCTCACGCTAAAATTTACAGGCATCATACTTCACTCCTCCCCGTGCGGACCTAGCCAAAGCCTACCAGATTTCGTATGATCTGGACGTGTGGGGCCAAGATTCGGATACGCATATTTACGCTTCATTCGCGCCGAATCTTGATGCAGCCCTTAGTAAGTATCACACTAAAGGTGTCATATAGACAATGCTAATATCCCTCAGTTCCTACATTCAATGCAGTGGCAAGCTTGCCCGGTGTTGAGAAGCCAAAAGACGGCGCTGGAGGAACCCATGGCCTCTTCTGGATTCCCTCCTCCATCAACCCCGTGACCTACGACCGCTCCTTTTCCAAAAATGGCCACTATGATAACATTACCCGTGACAACTACGAGCTCATTGTGGAGCATCGAGTCAACAAGATCCTCTTCGACGGTACCACGGCCTCGGGGGTTCAGTTCGTTCCGACTGTTGGCGATGGCGTTGCGGTTTCGGTCAAGGCGAAGAAAGAGGTTATCCTTGCAGCAGGAGCAATCCACACTCCGCACGTCCTGCAACTGAGCGGCATAGGTCCGAAAGCTCTGCTTGAAAAGGCACGCATCGATGTGGTCGTGGACCTGCCAGGTGTTGGTCAAAAGTTTCAAGATCAGGGCTATGTCTCCTCCGTCGCCTTCGAATTCACAAACGGCCGACCGCCCTCCCCCGCAGTCGACGTCGAACGCATCACCGGCCCCACGATGAGCTTTAACGTCGTCGCCCGTCTAGGCTTCCCCTTAGTCACAGAGCATTTCGAGTCCATCGCGGACGCTTACGCCGGGCAAAACCCCGCCGACCACCTACCGGCCAACACCGCACCCGAAGTCGTCGCAGGGTATGCCGCCTTCCAGAAGCTGCATGCCGCCCAGCTCAAGAAAAAGAACGTTTCGTTCCTGGGCTATCTGGTGAACCCTGGCCCCGGCGGCAACGTCATGCACCTCCACTCCCTCAGTCACGGCTCCGTGAACATCGACCCTTCTAAGCCCTTTTCCGAGCCCATCGTCGACTATCGGGCTCTAAGCAACCCCACTGATTTGCAAATTATCATGTCAAACATCCGGTGGCTGAGAAAGCTCATGGCCAACGAAGCTTTCACCCCGTACGCGCCAAAAGAAACGAACCCCGGCGCCAATGTGGACTCTGACGAAGATCTGGGGGCATGGGTGCGCGGCGTGTACATTCCTACACTCTACCACCCGATCGGCACGGCAGCCAAGATGCCCAGAGAACTGGGAGGGGTCGTGGATGAAGGGTTATTAGTTCATGGAACGAAGGGGCTGAGCGTCGTGGATGCGAGCATTATGCCCAGTATGCCCGGAGGGCCGACGAGTCAGACGGTTTATATGATCGCTGAGAAGGTAGGCTCAAAATTTTCAAAATTTTCAAATTTTTTTTTTGGATTTGGGATGCTAACACGAAATTTTGCAGGCTGCCGATCTCATCAAGTCTCGTCAGTAGATTCCGCGAGGGTGCGGCCAGAGTCGGAGGACCGGACCGTACTTTCACGCGGAACTTGGCGCCTTTCATTATAATAAACAAAACCGTAGAAATGAAAATTTTCGTCAATAAAACAGGTGGAAACTTATCAAATGGATCCATTGACTGAACCCCATCTGAGACTAGTCTGAATCCTCGGGAACTATCCTGTAGAAGCAAACCACGTTGGAAATGCAATGCTTGTTGTTTGGCACACTTTGATGGGATAGTTTATTTTGAGTCTTCAACTGGCTGTCAACTCTGAATTGCAGCTAGTCTCTTTTCTTCAGGCCCTTTCTATCCTAACTCAACACTAATAACTGTTGAGAACCACCTTCACCTCTGCATACAATCTACTCCCAACAGTCCTGTCACTGCTTATCCATATTTCTCAACTCATCGGCGCACGGCAATCACAAGATACAAAGACCTTCAAACCTCAGTGATGAGGCTGTAGTTCTCAATATTTCTTCAAGTACGAGTTGATGCGTTCCTGACTGGCCTTCTGGTGGTATTGGAAAGGAAAGTTAAGATATATTTACGCTTCGAAGATAGACAAACTGCACTATGCAGATAATTTAGAAGAGCATTTCAAGATCTCAGGAGTGTTTCCAGACGCGGGATTACCTTGATTTTAATTCCAGCGCCTTTAAACCGTACGAGAAGGCCGAACAGCGAGACGTTGATTAAATCAAAAGAGGGTTTTTGGCACACGGGCCTCATGATTGTAGCTAAAGTCTCTGTAGTGTGTGTCAAATGGCGTCTTCAATATCGACAAAGTGGAGTCTAACTTATTCTATGCTACTCTGTGGTATGAAATATTAACTAGATCCGCGCCGATACTGTAGAGCCAATATCGAAATGAAATGTGAGTTTTGCGTCGTGATCTGAGGCACTGGGTGTACGACCAAGTTACCTGACGTCGCAGCTTCGGCAGGGACATGGGATGATATATTAAGCAAACATGTTCACAAACTAGCCCGTGTCTTTCCGAAAGCTGATTTCCCGAAAGTTGGCAAAGTAGAGATTGTCTTGCGGACCCGCCTTGCGAGCAATAGATACTACTTCCGCCCTAATTAAAGCTTAGGCTTTCTATTTTGTCTCAGCTATTAATGCCGTGGGATCAGTGGCACATGCTGACACCCTTAAGTGTTAGTTCAAAATTTGCATTGGAGAAATGGACTTCAACATGAACTTCAATTTCATCTTCAATGGAAAGTCAATGCAGTCAACTTGTCAAACGGATGCATGTTTGGCATCCTAATCGTATATGTGGCCCGAGCCGCTCGCTCTTTTTGTTTCAGTTTTGATCGTAGGACAATCTTGACTAGCCTTCGACCCTCGGATTAGGGTTATATCACTGCGGATTGATCACAGCTATAAGTGCTCGTTGGAAGAATCTGACCATCTTTTCCCTCTTCTGCGTACCAGACCTTTTCGAATTGTCTGTCGTAACTGTTTTAGATCTGGCATATTCTTAGAATGTGTCTTGGTAACACTCTCGGATTTGTGGCTTGTCGACATGTTTCGAGTGTTCTGACCAATCGCGACCCCATCCCCGGGCTCCACCTGGAAATGATGGGGTCGTCTGTCAGCTGGATCTCAGTGGAGAATCTCCTGCTTTTAGGGGTCTAGGCTTTCGCTCCAACCGACCCATCGTCCTCAATGGTGGGGTATTCGGTGCCAAGCTCCCCACTTTCCCCTCGCCGGCTTATTGCGATCATGCATTTCGACAGAATCCGGTCCATTCGCGATGTCCATGATTGTCAGGAACTCGGAGGAGCCTCACCCCATCGCGACCATGGAGCCTCACTCCTCTTTGATCGATTGCCTCTGTGGATAATTTTTTCTTTCCTCTTTCAACCAGACTTGGATTTAGTAGGCCTGCGTCCTTATCGAACTCGTGGCGCAAAACATCGATTTCCCGCATCCGAAAGGCACGTCTTTGGAGACGCGATCTGTTCAGACACCCGCCATGTCGGCCATCGTTTCGGCGGCGTTGAAGGCTCGCGTTCGGCGGGCCTCGATGCTCTCTAAAGTCTGCCAGCCGCAGGACTTGCTTCACCACTTCCCTAATGGCTCGTATCTTGGCTGGTCTGGCTTTACTGGGGTTGGTTATCCGAAGTAGGCATCGTATCATTGATGGTGGACGCAGCTCCTGAGACAGTCGAGTTCTGACCGCTTGCCCAACCAACCAGGAAAATGCCCACGTACCTAGCCGACCACGTCGAGCAGAATAACCTCCAAGGGAAGCTACGATACACATTATTTGTCGGCGCGTCTTCTGGGTCCGAGACTGAGAATCGATGGGCGGGACTGGACATGATCGAGCGACGTAGTCCGCACCAAGTTGGCAAGGAGATCGCAAAGGGAATCAACGAGGGGCGGATCCACTTCTTTGACAAGCACTTGTCCATGTTTCCGGTTGACCTGGTATATGTATGGTGCCCAATTACACATGATATATGTAGCTGGGATGGTGTACTGAACGCAGGCAGGGATTCTACACGAAAGATCGACCATCAAACAAGCTCGATGTTGTCGTCGTGGAAGCTACCGATATCCTGGAAGACGGAAGCATTGTGCCCGGAGCCTCTGTTGGTGCTACTCCTGAGTTGATTCAGATGGCAGACAAGGTCGGTTCCCCAGAGAAACGCCTCCAGGCGGGATGAACTGACGCCGTCCCAGATCGTCATCGAAGTCAACACGTCACTTCCCTCGTTCGAAGGCTTGCACGACATTACCATGACCGATCTACCTCCGAAGCGGAAGCCGTACCTTATAATGGGTGTCGAGGATAGGATTGGAACCACATCCATCCCATTGGACCCCGAAAGGGTTGTCGGCATTGTCGAGTCCGACTACCAAGACCATACGGCACCGAACACTCCGCCGGACGAGAAGTCGCATGCCATTGCGGGGCATCTGATCGAATTTCTCGAGCACGAAGTGTCCAGAGGAAGACTTCCGAAGAATCTCTTACCTATACAGAGCGGCATCGGCAACGTCGCCAACGCCATCATTGGGGGCTTGAAGGACAGCAATTTTTGGCACCTCAAGGTCTGGACCGAGGTGATCCAGGACACCTTCCTCGACCTCTTCGACACGGGACATCTCGACTTCGCGACGGCCACAAGCATACGATTCTCTCCCGAGGCTTTCAAGCGATTTTATGACAACTGGGAAACGTACCACAATCGGCTTCTGCTCCGAAGCCAGCAGGTGTCCAACTCCCCCGAGATCATCCGCCGACTTGGCGTGATTGGGATGAACACGCCTGTGGAGGTGGACATTTACGCCCACGCAAACAGCACCTGCGTCATGGGCAGCCGTATGCTGAACGGCCTGGGTGGCTCCGCCGACTTCCTCCGCAGTGCCAAGTACAGCATCATGCACACGCCGTCGACACGCCCCAGCAAGACAGACCCGAACGGCATCAGCTGCATCGTCCCCATGTGCACCCATGTCGACCAGACCGAGCACGACCTCGACGTTATCGTGACGGAGAACGGCTTGGCTGATGTGCGCGGTCTGAGTCCTCGCGAGAGAGCCCGCGTCATTATCGACACCTGTGCACATCCTCTTTACCAACCAATTCTCAAGGGATACTTTGACAAGGCAGAGTTCGAGTGTCTCAAGAAGGGTTGGGGCCACGAGCCGCATCTTTTGTTCAATTCCTTTGATATGCACAAGGCGTTCCTTGAAGAGGGAAGCATGCGAAATGTGAAGAGCTGGTAGAAATAGAGGGTTTCAAATGGCCTCATCTAGGCTATATTACATAGGTGGCTGCATCCTGGCCTAGATCTTTCTTGTAGATTCGATTGTAATTCTCGACATCTCGTCGCTTCACGAAATGATATGGGTTAATAGGAGAAGCCTCTTAACAAGCTAGAAGGGCAGCTGCCACTTCAGCACACCGATGCTGGTGTACAGCTTTACAAACCACCAATCCGAAAATGTCAGCCAGGACACAACCCAAGTGTAGCCTAGAAGAGACTTCCACAGCTCTTCCGTCACCAATTTTCCCCTGAAACCCTTTCCCGACGGCATTCAAAGTAACCCACTTTGTACTTCTCTCGCACCACTCTATCACTGTCGTTTCGAAAAGGATCGCAAAATTTGGTCCAGCATAGTGACCGCCGGCGACAGGAAGGACGTTAACGATGTGAGCAATTGAACTCAACAGAAAACCGGTAGGTAGGTTCTGGAATATTTCAGTAAACACTACTTAGGTAGACCTAGCCGCTCCGTAATGCAGTGGCTGATTCCCAAAGACGTCCTGGAAACCGTCAGTTCTACACCCCTAGACTCGATCGTGGCCACAAAGACACCCACTTGTTGGGGCAATGTGTGCTAGAGTTTTCCCCAGACGTTAGAAACGATATGTCACCGAAGAAAAGCAGCTAGTCCTGGAAACCCATTAGTAATTTAGTATCCCGCCAAATAATACGTCTCTGTTTACATGACTAACTCTTTGATTCAACAATCCTAAGACAACAGTCACCGCCACAAGCACATCGATCTGCAGCTTAAACGTTGCAAATAACACTTGCCGCCAGCAGTCTCTCCGCAAGTACAATACTTAGAAACGCTTCCGAACTAAATCTACCTGGAACACCCATCTTATCCGCCACAGCACCACAAATTCTATCACGGCATACGACAAAGTTCCACTCTATTCGGAATTGTCTCGTCATCAGCTGTTATTGACTAGCATCAGGAGATGGCGATAAAATCGGTATCAAATGCATGTGCGTGATAGCGAAAACGAATAAGCTCTAACACGGACTCGGTTCTTCGCCAAGTTCCATTCCTTCGGTCAACACTGCCTAAATCCAGCCGTTGTATTTTCGTCACCTGGGCGAGAGCTTGTCAAAATCAAACGCTGACGCTAAAGAAGGTTGACAAACACGGAGGTGGCAAGAAGAGGTATGACCGAGTATGGCGTGGCGAAGATGGGTGGTATCTGGAGGGGCATGTGGAGCGGCTTGATTGGAAGACCGAACAAGTGAGATCCCTCCAGCCTCGAGGCGGCGGTGGCTTCTTGTGGAGGAGCCCTTCCGGATCCTAGACGAAAGGAATGTATGGTATTTATCCCTATAATATTTACATTGAACCTAGAATATAGTTTGGCGCCCACGGAACTGGCCAAGTTCGTGATGGTGGGGCTGGATCCTTCATCGAGAGGTTCTTCTCATTAAGAAATCTTGATGATAATCTTACCACGGGCTCTCTTCGAGGCCAGCTTTTCGAATGCCTGCAAAGTGATGCTTACGTTAGCTACAAATGGGACACTGACATGAAGTATAACGAAAACTCTTACTTGTTGGGCTTCCTCCATTGTATACTCCGAGTCTACTTGAACTTCATGCAGCAAGTCTTTATTCACCCAGTCCACCACCTCCTTCTGCAACTTCCCGTTTGGGCTGAGAGGCAGAATCTTGTACCTTCGAGGGGTGCCACCAAGAACTGCGGGCACGAGATTGCCTTTAATCCACGGAAATACGCCCTGGCTTGCGCCTCCGACGATGTTGAGAAACACACCAGACTTCTTCAGGTACGGCTCGCACTTATCGTAGAGAGCTTGCCTACCAATGCAATCGACAATCTTGTCAAACGGTGTCTCGGCGTAGGTCTTGGCGAGGTACTCGGGGAGTGGTTCATGTATGGTGTAGTCAATCACCTGTGTTTTCGCCCGGGTTACTACCGCCCAAGGAAGAAAGACAACAACTCCATGTGATCTGAGTGATCGGCATACATACCTCGCTGACACCCAGCTTCTTGACCATTTCTTCGTTCCTCCCAGAGCAGATCCCAAACACGGTAGCCCCTCTCGCCTTCAAAATCTGACACATCATCGTCCCCACACCCCCACTCGCCCCGTTGAGAAGCACCCGCTCTCCCTGCTTGACGTCCGCCTCCGACATGATCAGCGCCGCCGTCTGCCCTGCAATCCCCAACCCCGCGGCCGCCCCCGCGGACAGCCTCTCCGGCTTCCCGGCCACGCAGTCGGCGGGCACGGTGATGTACTCGGCGAGCGACCCCGTCCCCGTCGTGAGCTTGGAAACCGGCACGGCGCCGCACACGACCGACCCGACCACGGCAGGGCCATCTTTCGACACTCCTGGTCCTGCGGCGACGACGGTGCCGCAAAAGTCGAACCCGGGCATGGGTCTGCGACGAAAAGGCAGGAACGTGGGGATGTGGGACATGAGGACCAGGTCGGCCGGGTTGAGGGCCGCGTGCGAGACCCTGACGGTGATGTCACCGCCCGAGGGCGGGCCGGGCGTGGGGTGCTCGAGGTCCAGCTGCAGGACCGCGGAGGGGGGGCCGGCCCGAGTGACGATCCATGCTTTCATCTTTGGCGGCACGGGAGCCGTATCGGATTTTTGCGCGTCCATTTTCGTTTGTTGCCACGAATGTTGAAGGGTGGTAGCGGGGGGATGCTAGGGACCGGCTTTCCGCACTGAATGACGTAGGCGGACTACAGCCGGTGCTTTCCGGTCACAACTGAATTCAGCTATAACCCTAGTTAGAGCCCCAACCCTACGTAAATCGACTGGTATTTTATGGCGAAATGGTCGAAATGAGGGACAGGGATATTTTAAATTCCGTAAACCGCCAAGCCAAGGCCTGTAACTCTTATAGCACAAGTCATGCAATGGAATTTAGGAGTAAATCAGGTTATTCCGCTATCATTTGCCGTTCATTTTCAAAGAGAATGCGGCGCTCCTCTGCATCATGCCGCCGCCCCCGTTGAACTCTCCATCAACTTTTGCATGCAAAACGTTTTAAGCTGCCACCGCCGGCTAGTACCTGCCTGGCGCGTGGCCGGCCCAAAATATTCCTCGCCGATATGTGCGAAGCCGCGACAGCTGGATGTCGAGGTTTGTTTCCTGGCCATCACCGATAATTATGGACCGCCAGATCAAACTCACGGACCATGGTTACACGAAGATGACATTCGCCGGGCGAGATTCCAACAATAAAGTGCTTACTGAGGTTGCCACCGCTGCTTAGTGGCATTGGTATGGATGACACCGCCAACTCTAGCTGGGCTGATGATCCTCCTGCGAACAGATTTCGGTCCTTGGTTGGCTAGAGTAATGGCATGAAGTCCGTGGGAACAGGGACTAGCCATGCGTTGATTTATACTAACATAGAGGGGTAATGCTGAAAGTAGGATGGCATTACGAAATTCTATCTTAGTCACGATAATACTCTCAGAGGATTGACGTCGATACAGAGTCCATTTAGGGACTAAAGGTAGGACTGAGAATTAAAAATATCAATAACTAGAGATAAAGCTACGGATGATTACACATTTATAGATTCAAGAGGATCTGGGTGTTTAAATGATTGACGATACATCGGCCTATAACATATTCTGACCTGGCGTGGTTCCGAGGTCCTCCGTGCCGCATGGAATATTACCACGCCAATGAGGTGCTCCATGGAGTGAGTTGATCCCCGCTCTGGATTTTGTAAATTAATTATACAAACTATGGACATCACCCGGTTTCTTTGAAAATTTCATTTAGACACGGCGAGATATTTATAGAGGGAGCTCACCTTCTTTGTACGTCCTCTTCTTGCTGTCGATTATATTTGTTCTAGCTACCCCTATCTTACAGACCGGACTACGATTTGATTTACCTCTGTGTAAATCCTCCAATACCAAGCTTAATTCCAAAATAAAACCTAATCATGGCGCTCCCCATATTGGCCATCCTCTTAATCGCCGCCCAACTCGCAGCCTCCGTCCCCCTCACCGACGTGCCCGAGCTCGGTTCCCCCTGCGGCGCCCAATTCGGCGACTGCCCCTCCGCCTCCATAACGTGCATCCCCCTGTCTCCCAACTGCACCGACTTTTCCAGCTGCTCCGGAACCTGCCAGGACCTCTCCTCCTCCGCCGCCGCCGCCCCGCAACAGATCTACACCCGCTGCGGCGGCTGGTACCTCATGGACGACTGCGACGAGCGGATCGAGCGGTGCGTCACCGACCCGCGCAACAACGACCGCTGCGGGCCCGAGTGCGACGGCATGGGCATCTGCGCGCCCATCGTGGACGTCTGCGAGGGAGAGTCCGGGCGGTCGTGCGCGGCGGACAAGGTCTGCTTTGGTGGGGATGTGGTGCCGGACGATATGGGGCTGAACACGATGGGGACGGGGCGGTGGTGCGTGGAGGACGGGAGCGGCGTGAAAGGAAAGTTCGCGTGCGGTGGTGTGTGTCTTCCGTTGAGGTTCGGGTCGGATTCGTATGCAAAGAGCAGAGCTGTCGAAGTTATCAGGACTGATCAGGATGGAAACCAGAGAGACCTCGGGCAGCATTGAGGCATTAAATATTCGTGCGCGCATCGGCCGTATTTACCATTTGTTTTCTTTCTTTTGCCTCCAAGGAGCTGATAATGCCAAAGATGTCCAAAAGTAGTGGGTAGCTTAGTCGGCTATGTCTCCCTGCCCATGGACCAAGATTGAAGCGCATGCCAGCTCGATATAACCCAATATTTACCCAGAATTCATGTTTGTCCGTGATGGCCTCCTGATTGACTACTAGCCAGTCTAACCAAAAGTTCTTCCCACCATGTGAGATGTCGATGATGAATAGGCGAGATTAGTAAGCTCAATGCTGCATGATCTAAGTAGCAGCCATGGCTCGACAAGTGAGGACAAGCCCTCCTTTCTTTCACCTGTCGGTGAGAAGTCGGGAGAAAAAGCGGGCCCCACTTTCCATCGCAGGCGTCAGCAGCAGTGGAGGAGCGGTGGGTAAAGACGGATACGGCCGCAGAGGCTGATATCATGAAGGCACCGCCCGACCCCATTTTTGAAGCGCGAGTGGCGAAACTACTGCGCCAACCGGGAAAGCCCATCGAAAGCAGTGTTTCTGACTTGATAGGAACATGAAACAAGCCTCTAGAGCGGCGATTCCGGAATCTAGGGCATATAGAGGGTCTCAGAACAGATTGAAAGGAGAATGTAAACGCATCATGGCCTTAAGGCCGTACTGGGCTTCGGAACGTATCCGCCGGTGCTGTCGACGAAATTGGAAATCATAGAGTCATTCCTGAAAGGAGCCATGCTCTCAGGTATGTGCCGTCGATTAAGTAGGCTGATTCCCAGCACATCACCGATGTAGTAGCTATTTTTTGTCATACCAGGACAAGAATGACTCTGAATGCGCCACTTGGCAAGGCAGGCCATCGGCGAAGCTAGGGTTTAGCGAGGATTTTTCGTTTAGGAGGTATCTAAGAACATATAAGGATCGTTTGTTTGCCTTTAATTTCATTGCATGTGTAAGCTATCAATTACTGCAATCAGATTTCCATTTCGTTTTCATTACATAGTATCTCAATCCCGCTCCCACATATGCTTCTGAGCTCCAGTCAAATCATAATGCGCTTAAACAATATCCTTCTCGGCTTCCTTGCTAGCCCTCTTGTTGCTACAAGGGTCCGGGGAAGGTCCGGTATGCGTCTTCCCCGACAAAGCGAGCTTGACCGCTTTTCCTGCGGATCGTCAACACCAGATAAAAAACTATACGGTGATCGGTTTGAGAAACTGAAGAACGACGGAAGAGTTGGCAGCGGGTTTTCCCAAGCGGATGCCACGGTGGATACCATTTTCCACGTCATTGCTGTCAATGAAACTGTGGAAGGGGGGAATATTCCGGTAGGTTTGGCATCGCTACATCCATAACCTTCATGCCAACCTCAAAGCCGTAGGTTTAGTGACACTAGATACTTAGGACGAATGGATTGTCGCGCAAATGGATATACTGAACGCGAAGATGGCGGTGCATGGCTTTTCCTTCCGCCTGAAAGGCGCTACAAGACGAATCGTCAACCCTGATTGGTCAACAAGCGTAGTCCAACGCTTCGAATGGATCCCCAAGCTTCGCGAAGGTGAATACAAGACCCTGAACGTCTTCACCGTCATGAGGCCCCTCTCTTACGATGGGCTCCCGATTGGCGGCGACGCGACGTACCCCGAGCCTCCCGAGGGACAAGCCGCCGCTCTTCCAATCGATGGGGTAAGGCTCGACCAGAAAATGCTCAATCCTATAAAGCAGCAAAAATATTCGGTTGAGAATGCTCTGGTACATGAGGTCGGGCATTGGCTAAACCTGTTGCACACGTTCGAGTTTGGGTGTTCGGAATTTGGGGACTGGATTGAGGATACGAACTGGGAGGCGGAGGCGTCGGAAACATGCGATTTTAGCAAGAATACGTGTCCCGACAGGCCGGCAAACCAGACAGTTGGGGATCCGGTGAATAATCTCATGGATTATGCGATTTATGACAAGAGTTGCGGTAAGCCATTCGAATTTACGGATGGGCAACGGTATGTTCAAGGTAACAAGGTTTCTTCTTCGTGGTAGGAACTAACGAGTGTATAGGATTCACATGCAAACATTCTGGCAATGGTATCGCTTCCAGCCTGCAATCTAATTAGCATAAGTTTGAAAATATTCGCCGACCTTCAAATGAAGAGAATATATCCCAGCAGCTTGTTACCATGTATGTTATAATAGATTTGGCTTATCTCTATCTCTTTATTCTTTCCGAGCTTCGTAGCGTCGACTGACTGTTCCAACTCGACACGTTATAATACACTCTACCTTAAACTTTGATCCCGTCGGGTTCGTGATGAGGCGTGTAGAAGATGATGGATTGTAACGGGTTACCCAACGGAAATGGTCTTCAGAGATCTGGTAGGATTATTTTCATCGCCCCACAGAAATTATGATTCGATTGTATGTTTGACACTTGAAAAAAAAACGGTTGAGAAATGCGGATTCGAGAATTTGCTGCTGTCAATGAATAGTTTGCGGGATTTCCAGCAGTCGGCAAATTGGCTAGTCGGCTTGAACTGCCACCGCAGTGGATCTATTGGATTGATACCAAATTGAAGCGTCGGGCAGCAGTATCGGCAGTCGAGGCCGAAGTTGTGGCGTCAGACGTGGCCCGGGTCGCCAAGTTCCGGGGTTGACTAGTGTCGGAACTCGGCAACCCGATGGCGTTGGCAGTGGAAGCTGTCCAATGATGGGCCCGAGTGCCAAGCCGGAGGCGCCCTGGACTGGGCCTCGCGGTGCCAGCGAGGTCGGTGTCCGCTGCAATTTCGCTCTCAGCAAGCCACAGCGGAATCAAAACGGCGCGAGATTGGCTGGTAGGAGTGCAGCTGATTTGAGCGCGCTTGGTCCCTCTTTTTTTTTTTTCGTCAACCGTGTGCCAGACTTGAAACGAGTGCACCGTAGGTCTTAGGGGCAGCGGTTGGAATACTTATGAAACAGCGGTCCCCGCTTTTGGCGACAGCTTTACACAACCTCAT
>Ga0247774_1000750_pt1 | contig 16257 bp, 14 predicted proteins | sample UWRJL001104B6_FD_179933 | JGI IMG/M metagenome (GOLD analysis project Ga0247774, IMG submission 179933) | Plant litter microbial communities from Arlington Agricultural Research Station in Wisconsin, United States - UWRJ-L001-104B-6 | ecosystem: Environmental > Terrestrial > Plant litter >... | reverse complement strand
CCGCGCGCTCTATCGTTCGGTGTTCGCGGCTGCGGAGGAATACGTTTCCGCGGCGGCCGAGACCCTTTCCGGCAAGCTCTCGCGACCGGCGCGAGAGACCTATCGCCGCTTTGGCGGGCTGGATGAACCCGCGTCGGCCTGAACGTCGCCCGCGGCTGCCCTACTTCTTCGCAGCCAGAATCTGATCGAGCACGCCGCCGTCGCTGAAGTGAGTCTGGGTCACTTTCTCCCAGCCGCCGAACAGCTCTTCGACCGAGACCAGCTTGATGTCCGGGAACTGCGCCTTGTAGCGCGTGGCAACTGTGGGACTGCGCACGCGATTGAAGCTCTTCGCCAGCAGGTTCTGGCCTTCCTCGCTGTAGAGGAATTGAAGATAAGCCGTCGCCACCGCGCGCGTGCCGCGCCGGTCGACCACCTTGTCGACCACCGCCACCGGAAAGTCCGCCCGCACGCTCAGTGAGGGATACACGATCTCGAGCGGGCTCTTCGTGTATTCCTTGCGGATCGAGCTCACCTCGGCTTCGAAGGTCACGAGCACATCGCCGATGCCGCGCTCGATGAAGGTCGTCGTCGAGCCGCGCCCGCCAGTGTCGAACACCGGCACCTGCGACAGCACCGAGCTGACGAACGCGCGAGCCCTGGCGTCGTCATTCCCGAAGCGATTCAGCGCGAAGGCATATGCGGCGAGATAGGTATAACGCCCGTTACCCGACGTCTTCGGATTCGGAAACACCGCCTGCACACCGGGTTTCACGAGGTCGTCCCAGTCCTTGACCTTCTTCGGATTGCCCGCGCGCACCAGGAACACCGGCAGCGAGTAGTACGGTGACGCGTTGTTCGGCAGGCGCTTCTGCCAGTCCGCCGCAACCAGCCCCTGCCTGGCCAGGAAGTCGATGTCGGTGACCTGGTTGAACGTGACGACGTCGGCCGGCAGGCCTTCCGCGACCGAGCGCGCCTGCTTCGAAGAACCGCCATGGGATTGGCGAATCTCGAGCTCCGCGCCCGACTTCGCCTTCCACTGCGCCTGGAACACCGGGTTCAGCTGCGTGAACAGCTCGCGCGCCACGTCGTACGATGCGTTGAGGATCTCGACTTTCTTGCCATCGGCTGCCGCGGCCACGGCCGACACCGCCAGCAGCGCGCTCGCTGCCAGGGTGGTCAGTATTTTTTTCATCGACCAGGCTCCGCACGCTGTATCCCGGGTGCGGCAGTCTTTCAAAGACGCGCCTGCCGGGCAAATCAGTTTTTGGCATCAGGTTACACTCGACCGACATGGCTCCTTCGAACGGCTGGGAATTCTGGATCGATCGCGGCGGCACCTTCACCGACATCGTGGCCCGTCGGCCCGATGGCGCGCTCGTCACGCACAAGCTGCTCTCCGAGAATCCGCAGCGCTACGACGACGCCGCGCTCCAGGGCATTCGCGACGTGCTTGGCCTTGCCGAAGCAGATTCCCTTCCCCGCGATGCGATCAGCGCGGTCAAGATGGGCACCACCGTCGCCACCAATGCCCTGCTCGAGCGCAAAGGCGATCGTACATTGCTGGCCATCACTCGCGGTTTCGCGGATGCCTTGCGCATCGGCGACCAGAAGCGACCCCGATTGTTCGATCGCCACATCGTGTTGCCCGAGCAGCTGTACGAGCGAGTGATCGAGATCGACGAGCGCGTCGGCGCACACGGCGACGTGTGTACGCCGCTCGATGAGTCGGCCGCCCGTGCGCGCCTGGTCGAAGCAGTCGGCGCCGGCATTCGCTCGATCGCCATCGTGCTGATGCATGGATATCGATATCCCGCGCACGAAGCAAGGCTCGCCGCGATCGCGCGCGAAGTCGGCTTCACTCGCGTTTCGACGAGCCACGAAACCAGTCGCCTGATGAAGCTCGTGGGTCGCGGGGATACGACCGTCGTGGACGCCTACGTCTCGCCGATCCTGCGAAGGCGAGTCGACGCGCTGGCGGCGAAGCTGGGTTCGAACGTGCGGCTCTCGTTCATGCAATCGAACGGCGGGCTCGCGGCCGCCGCGGCTTTCCAGGGCAAAGACGCGATTCTCTCCGGGCCCGCCGGCGGCATCGTGGGCATGGCTCGAGCTGCCGCGCAGGCGGGGTTCGACCGGGTCATAGGTTTCGACATGGGCGGCACGTCCACCGACGTCTCGCATTTCGCCGGCGAGTACGAGCGCTGCTTCGAAACTGTTGTCGCCGGCGTGCGATTGCGCGCGCCGATGATGGACATTCATACGATCGCAGCCGGCGGCGGCTCGATCTGCCGATTCGATGGTGCGCGTTTTCGAGTGGGGCCGGAGTCTGCCGGCGCAGATCCCGGGCCAGCGTGTTATCGCCGCGGCGGCCCGCTCACGGTGACCGACTGCAACGTGATGGTCGGGAAGCTGCAGCCGTCGTTCTTTCCGGCGGTCTTCGGCGCGAGCGGGAAAGAGCCGCTCGACAAACGCATCGTCGAGGAGCGCTTCGAGGCACTGGCAGCGGAAGTTACACGGGCCACGGGCAAGGTGCTCTCGCCGCGGCAGATCGCGAATGGTTTCCTGGCCATTGCGGTCGACAACGTGGCGAATGCGATCAAGCAGATCTCGATCGCGCGCGGGCATGACGTCACTCGCTATGCGCTCGTGTGCTTCGGTGGCGCCGGCGGGCAGCATGCGTGTCTCGTGGCCGACGCGCTCGGGATGACTCGCGTGCTGATTCATCCGCTCGCCGGTGTGCTGTCGGCCTTTGGAATCGGACTCGCGGACGAGCGGCTGATACGGCAGCGGGCGATTGAAGCGCCCCTCACGCCTGTGCTCACGACGGAACTGGACGCCGCATTCCGTGATCTCGAAGCCGACGTCACAGACGGAGTGCGAGTCGAGCGTCGCGTGCATCTCAAGTACAAGGGGACCGACACCGCACTCGAGCTTCCCTACGACAGTGAAACGAACATGCGAGCCGCGTTCGAGTCTGCGTATCGGCAGAGGTTCGCGTTCACCGTTGCGGACGGCGTGTTGATCGTTGAGTCGATTACCGCGGAGTTGATCACGGCTTCCGATGCAGACGTTTCGCAGGTCAGGGTCGCCACGCAGTCCGCGCGTGCGAGCAGTGAACAGCGGCAGCATGTCCGCACTTTCATGGGCGGCACCGAGGCGGAAACGCCCGTTTTCGACCGCGACGGGTTAGCGCCGAGTGCCCACGTCGCAGGCCCCGCAATTCTGTTCGACAGAACTTCGACCACCGTTGTCGAGCCGGGCTGGACGGCCACCGTCAGCGCGACATACGACCTCATCCTCGAACGCACTGAGCCGCTGCCCTCGCGCGTGGCACCTGGCACCGAGGTCGATCCGGTGCGGCTCGAGATCTTCAACAACCTGTTCATGTCCATCGCGGAACAGATGGGCGTCGCCCTGCAGGCGACCGCGTATTCCGTAAACATCAAGGAGCGCCTGGATTTCTCGTGCGCACTCTTCGACACGGAAGGTGCGCTCATTGCCAACGCCCCCCACATGCCGGTGCATCTGGGCTCGATGGGCGAAAGCGTGCGCTCGATTCTCCGCGCGCGTGCCGGCGGCAAAGACGGTCGCGGCATTCGCCCTGGCGATGTCTACGCGCTCAACAATCCTTACGATGGCGGAACGCATCTGCCTGACGTCACGGTCGTCATGCCGGTGTTCGACGCCGCTCACAAGAACGTTCTGTTCTACGTGGCCGCGAGAGGTCATCACGCTGATATCGGCGGCATGACACCAGGCTCGATGCCCCCGACGAGCACCACGCTCACGGATGAAGGCGTCCTCATCGACAACTTTCTGCTGGTCGAGCACGGTGTGTTTCGCGAACAGCCGTTCCGCGATCTGCTGGCAACCGGCCCGTTTCCGGCACGGAACGTCGAGCAGAACCTGGGCGACATCAAGGCGCAGGTCGCCGCGTGCGCACGCGGCGCGCAGGAGCTGAGGCGCATCGTTCGCGAGCACTGTCAGGACGTCGTGCTTGCATACATGCATCACGTGCGCCGGAACGCCGCAGAGTCCGTGCGGCGGATGATCGGTCGGCTCGAGAGCGGATCGTTCCGTTGTGAAGCGGACGACGGCTGGAGTGTCAGCGTCTCGCTGCAAATCGACAGCAAGGCTCGCAGTGCCCGCATCGACTTCAACGGCACGAGCGCGCAGCAGCCGACAAATTTCAACGCGCCTTCGTCGATCACGCGTGCCGCCGTGCTGTACGTGGTGCGGACGCTCGTCGACGACGATATCCCGATGAACGAAGGATGCCTGGAGCCGATCGAGCTGGTGATACCACCGGGTTCGATGCTTGCACCGCATGCGCCGGCAGCCGTCGTGGCGGGAAACGTCGAGACGAGCCAGGTGGTGACGGATGCGTTGTACGGCGCCACAGGTACGCTCGCCGCCGCTCAGGGAACCATGAACAACTTCACCTTCGGCAACAGCGCGCATCAGTACTACGAGACGATCGCCGGAGGATCAGGTGCCGGCGATGGGTTCGACGGCACGTCGGCTGTCCAGACTCACATGACGAACAGTCGGCTCACGGATCCGGAAGTGCTGGAGTGGCGCTTCCCGGTACGTGTCGAAGAGTTTGCGATTCGTCGCGGCTCGGGCGGCGATGGAAGGTGGCATGGCGGAGACGGCGTGATTCGCCGCATCCGCTTCCTCGAGCCAATGACGGCGTCGATTCTGTCGAACCGACGCCGCGTGGCGCCGTTCGGGCTCAAAGGCGGCGCTCCGGCCAGGACCGGTCGCAACGCTGTGGAACGTGCGAACGGAACTATCGAGGAATTGCCCGCGCGCGCGTCAGTTCAGATGAACGCAGGCGATGCGTTCGTGATCGAAACACCGGGCGGCGGCGGATACGGCACGCGCGGCTGAGCGGTTCTCCTTTCAGAAAACAAACGTCTCACATCGACGCGACGCTGCCCCCATCCACATGCAGCACCGTCCCGCTCACGAACGACGCTTCACGGCTCAGCAGAAACGCAATCGCGTTGTCGTTGTCGGCCTCGGCGCCGAGCCGTCGCAGCGGAATTGTCTTCGCCCGCCGCTCGTACTCCACCGAGTCCACATACTGAAGCGCCCCCGGCGTCGGCACTGACCCTGGCGCCACCGCGTTCACACGCACGTTGCGCGGTCCAAGCTCCGCAGCCAGCGTATGCGTGAGCGCCACGATCGCGCCCTTGATCGAGCTGTAGATCGTCGTGTTCGGATAGCCCTTGTAGGCCACCGGCGAAGCCATGTTGACGATCGAGCCACCGCGATCTCTGTCGTAGTGGGCGAGCAGCGCCTGCGTGCCCCACACCACCGCCTTCAGCCCGATGTTCACCATCTTCTCGAACGTCTCTTCGGTGACGTCTTCGACTTTTTCGTAGCGCAGGTGGGCAGCGTTGTTCACGACTGCATCGATGCGTCCGCCGACTTTCGCGAAGTCGCCGGCAACGCTGAGAAACATCGCGCGTCGGCCGAGGTCGCCCGGAAACGAATGCGCCTGCCCGCCCTCGTTCTGGATGAGCTGCGCCGTCTCGTTGCAGGCCGCGACATCGATGTCGCTCACGCCGACGACAGCGCCACAGCGCGCGAGATGCCGCGACACCGAGCGGCCGAGACCGCGGCCGGCGCCGGAAATGAGGATGTAGTGCGACGAAAGGTCAGGACGCATGGGCCACCTCAACCGACGCCGAACAGCTTGGCGACGTAGTAGCTGTCCATGTATTCGCGCACGGCGAAGATCTTGCCGTCCTTCACCTCGATGGCCCAGGCGTAGCGATTCTCGTAGGTGCGACCGTCCTGCAGCTTGCCGAGTCCGGTGGACTCGCACATGACGAGGCCGCCCCTCGACACGATCGAATGCACCGTGGTTTTAGGATCGCCGGGCGCGAACATGCCGCGCACAGGCGCGAGGAACTCGTCGCATACACCCTTCTTGCCGCGATAAGTGCCGGCGCCGGGGATGTCTTTCACCTGTGGAATCCAGGTGACGTCTTCGTGCAGCGTGGGCCGCAACGCCTCGACATCGCCCGTGCTCAGGATCCTGAAGAATTCGAGCACCGTGCGCTCGTTGTCGTTCTCTGCGCGTACCATCCGCACTCCCCCAGTTGGCCCCTGCAGCCCGAATTGGCCGGCCCCCGTACTGTAACCTCGGCCGCTGCGCGCGGTCCGGACGGTGCGCTGTCGGCGGGCACTCTGGCCGTCACGCGAACGGTGGCAGCGGCGCGGCCATGCGGGTGCCGCGAGGTCTCGATGCCCCACACGACACGATGCTAGGCTGCCGCCGGCAATAAACAAATGCGCTGCCTTCGACAACAGGCGGGCGCGGGCGTCTGAGGGGGTTAATCCATGCCAACGAGCGACATCGTCGTCATCGGTTCGGGCCACAACGGCCTCGTCGCCGCCGCGTATCTCGCCGCGGCCGGCAAGAAGATCACGGTCCTGGAGCGCAACGAATGGTTCGGCGGCGGAGTCGTCACCCGCGAGCTGACGGTGCCGGGTTTCCGGCACGACCAGCACTCCATGGCACACATTTTCATTCACGCCAATCCGCTGCTCGCGAATGACGAGCTGGGACTCAAGAGCAGGTACGGCCTGAAATACACCTTTCCCGAAATGCCGATGATGTCGGTGTTCGAGGATGGCACCACGCTCGGCCTGTATCGCGACCGCGAGCGCACGTGTGCCGAGATTGCGAAGTTCTCGAAGAAAGACGCGGAGAGTTATCGCAACCTTGCCGAGCAGGCCGCGGCGATGCTGCCGATGATCGTGGCCACGCTCTATTCGCCGCCGATGCCGATGGGCGCGTCGACCGCGATGATGGATCAGAGCCCTGAGGGCCGCGCTCTCTGGAAGCTCACCCAGATGAGCACCCACGATGTCGTCGCTCACTACTTCGAGCACGAAAAAGTGCGCATGCACTTTGCGCGTGTCGCCGGCGAGAACCTCGTGTCGCCCGACGAGAAGGCCACCGGCATCGGCACGTTCGTGTTCGTTGGTTTCCTCGAAGCGTATGGCATCGGTGTGCCCATCGGCGGCAGCGGCAAGCTCACCGACGCGCTCATCGCCTGCATCAAGGACAAAGGCGGCGAGGTGCTGTCGAAAGTCGATATCGACAGCGTCATCGTCAAGCAGGGCCGTGCCGTCGGCGCGCGCGCGACCGACGGACGCGAGTTCCTCGCGAAGGAAGGAGTCATCGGCGCGATCCATCCCCATCATCTCGGCAGGATGGTGCCGGGCCTCGACGACACCATCGCGAGGGACGCCGCTGCGACCGAGGTGTCGCCGGTGGCCTGCATCACTGTTCACGCGGCGCTCAACGGACCGCTGAAATTCAAAGCTGGCGATGCCGTGCGCGCCGTCATGATCGAGCTGCTGCCCAATCGCTACGAGCAGCTGCGCCGCTCGTTCGACGACATGCGCTATGGCGGCTTCTCGAAATATCCGCTCGTCGGGCTGGGCTCGCTGACGATGTTCGATCCGTCGCGCGTGCCGGCCGGCAAGGCGACGATGCATGCCTGGGACTACGTGCCCTTCGAGCGTCTCGACGGCCGTTCGTGGGACGACACCAAGCGCGACTACGCCGATACGATGATCGACCACATGGAGCGGTTCATCGACGGGCTGCGCGAGAACATCATCGAGTATCACTGCGACAGTCCGGTCGACATGGAACGCACGTCGCCGAGCTTCCGTCGCGGCGACCTGCATGGCATCGCGACCACGACGTATCAGTCCGGTGCCCATCGTCCGACGCCCGAGCTCGGCCAGATGACAGTGCCTGGCGTTGACCGGCTGTACCTGGTCGGTCCGTTCCAGCATCCCGGCGGTGGCGTGTTCGGCGCCGGCCGCGCGGCTGCGTTGCGCGCCTTCGAAGACCTGGGGATCAGTTATCCGTGAAGCTGTACGGTGCCGATAACAAAGAGCTGATGACGGTGACGACGATCGAGCGGCAGGGCAACGACCTCGTCATCAAGGGAAAGATTTTCGGCACCATGCCGATGACGGCCAAGCTGAAACCAGCCGAAGCGCGCAGTGCGCTTCGGTTGCTCGGATTCCGCAAAGCATTGTTCGTGCTGTCGCTGCTGTTCCGACGCTGAGCGCAATGCAGGCCGCGCCAGCGCAGCCCGTCGTGCCGTTGCGCGAACGCGAGCGTCCAGGCGGATACGACTTGCTCGTTCGTCCGCGCGCTGCCGACGGCAGCATCGGAAATTTAGACTCTTAGCAGCGCAGTCCAGACTGCCCGGAAGACGACGCGCTCGCTGGACTAAGGGAATCGTTTTTCGCAGACTGGTTCCATGGATGAACCGCACTACGCGCTCTCGCACCTCGAAGTGGTCCTGCGCCTGGTCGTTGCGTTCGTCTGCGGCGCCATCATCGGTCTGAACCGCGAATTTCACCGCAAGCCGGCCGGCTTTCGCACCTTCGGGCTGGTGAGCATCGGCGCCGCAGTCGTGGTGCTGATGATGGAGCTCGAGGTGGGGGCCGGGGCAGATGCGGTGAGTCGCGTGGTTCAGGGCGTGCTCACGGGCATCGGTTTCCTCGGCGCCGGCGTGATCTTCCGACGCGACTCGCACAAGCAGGTGGCTGGCCTCACCACCGCAGCAGCCGTCTGGCTGACCGCCGGCCTCGGAATGGCGGCAGGCGCCGGGCAGTTCGTGATCGCCGTCTCGGGAACGGTGCTCGGGCTCGCGCTGCTGCTGCTGGGTGGCCCGTTCGAGCGGCTGATGACCCGACGCCGGCGCAAAGACCCGCCGCGCGTGCCGCCGCCACCGTCGCCACCACCTCCTCCTTCGTCCGGCAGCCCGGGAAACGACTCGACGCCATGATTGCGATCGTCGAAGCCGCGCGCAACGGCCTGCTGAAACGCGAGCACTGGGCGCGGAACATCATTGCGGGACTCGTGGTCGGGGTGGTGGCGCTGCCGCTTGCCATGGCGTTTGCCATCGCGTCGGGCGTCAAGCCTGAACAAGGCCTCTATACGGCGATCATCGCCGGTGCCGCGGTTTCGTTGTTCGGCGGCACACGCATCCAGATTGCCGGGCCGACGGGCGCGTTCGTCGTCATCCTCGCCGGCGTCACCGCCGCACACGGCGTGCAAGGGCTGCTCATCGCGACGCTCATGGCCGGCGTCATTCTGATTCTGCTGGGCGCGGCGCGGCTGGGCTCGGTGATCCGGTTCATTCCGCATCCCGTGATCGTCGGGTTCACGGCCGGCATCGGCGTCGTCATCTGGGTCGGCCAGTGGAAAGACTTCTTTGGGCTGCACGTGGGGCCAGCGGCGCATTTCCACGAGCAGGTGTGGCAGCTGCTGCGCGCGTTGCCCGACCTGAATCCGGTGACAACGATGTTGGCCATCGCCAGCCTGCTGCTGGTGATCTATGGCCCCCGCGTGCCGGGTCTGTCGCGTGTGCCGGGCCCGCTCATCGCGATGCTCGTCGCAACGGTTGCCTGCTCGTTGCTACATCTCGATGTCGCGACCATCAGCAGTGCTTTCGGTGGCATTCCGCGCGGCCTGCCGTCGTTCACATTTCCGGATGTGACATTCAGCCAGATCGTCACGCTGCTGCCGGCGGCCTTCACCATCGCCATGCTGGGCTCGATCGAGTCGCTGCTCTCGGCGGTGGTCGCAGACGGCATGGCGGAGACACGCCACAACTCGAATCAGGAGCTCATCGGGCAAGGCATCGCGAACGTGCTCGCGCCCCTGTTCGGTGGTTTTGCGGCCACGGGCGCCATCGCCCGAACGGCCACCAACTTTCGCAACGGCGCGAACTCACCCCTCGCCGGGATCGTGCATGCACTGACGTTGGTGCTCGTTCTGCTGGTCCTGGCGCCGCTGGCCGGGCGAGTGCCTCTGTGCGCGCTGGCGGCCATCCTGTTCGTGATTGCCTGGAACATGAGCGACGCGAAACACTTCGTGCATCTCGCGCGCACGGCGCCGCGCGCGGACGTGGTTATCCTGCTCATCACCTTTGCGCTCACGGTGTTCGCAGACCTGGTGGTCGCCGTGAACGTCGGCGTGATCCTCGCCATGCTCCAGTTCCTGCGGCGCATGTCCACCAGCGTCGAAGTGCGTGAGGAGAACGAGCAGACCCTGCACGGTGAGCTGCCGCCGAACGTCATGGTCTATTCGATCGACGGGCCCTTTTTCTTCGGTGCCGTCGAGACTCTCGACCGCGCCCTGCGCCGGAACAACCTCTATCCGCAGGCGATCGTGATACGCCTGGCGCGAGTGCCCTTCATGGATGCCACCGGCATCCAGACGCTCCGCGATGTCGTGCGCAACCTGGAGCGCCGGAACGTCTGCGTGCTGTTCAGCGAGGCGAACGACCGCGTGCACGGCAAGCTCGTGAACGCCGGCCTGATCCGTTGCGACCCGACGGCCCCGAATTATTTCAAAGACCTGCAGGACGCCCTGGCGAGGTGCAAATTGGGACCTGCGCCCCAGACCGCGGCCGGAGTCCACCCCGGGCCAAGTCATTGATGTTATTGTCGCCGCCCTCATAGGTAGACCCCTACCCATTTCGTTTTTTCTTCCGAGGAGCGCATGGCCGCAAAGATCATCGACGGCAAGAAGGTCGCCGCGAGCATTCGCGAGGAATGCCGCCACAGGGTCGAGGCCCTCAAGGCGCAAACCGGCGTCACGCCCGGCCTGGCCGTCATCCTGGTGGGCGATAACCCCGCTTCGGCGATTTACGTCTCGAACAAGGTCCGCGCGTGCGCGGAAGTCGGCATCGAGTCGTTCAAGAAGGTGCTGCCGGCCACTATCGATACGGATTCGCTCGTCGCGCAGATCGATGCCCTGAGTCACGATCCGCGCATCCACGGCATTCTGGTACAGCTTCCGCTTCCGCCGCACATCGACATGCGCCGCGTGTTGAGCTCGATTGCCGCCGAGAAAGACGTCGACGGATTCCACCTCTACAACGTCGGCGGGCTCGTCGTCGGCAACACCGTTTTCCCGCCGTGCACGCCCTACGGCGTGTGCAAGATCCTCGAGTTCGAGAACATTCCGGTCGAAGGCCAGAACGTCGTGGTCGTCGGCGCCAGCAACATCGTCGGCAAGCCGATGGCGCTCATGCTGATGCAGCGGGAAGCCACCGTGAGCATCTGCCACGCGAAGACCAAAGATCTCGCGCAGTACACGATTCTCGCGGACATCCTCGTGGTCGCCGCGGGCAAGCCGAACCTCATCCTGCCGCAGATGGTGAAAACCGGTGCGGTGGTCATCGACGTCGGCATCAACCGCCTGCCCAACGGCAAGATCGCGGGCGACGTGGATTTCGAAGGCGTGCGCCAGAAGGCGTCGTACATCACGCCGGTGCCGGGTGGCGTCGGACCTATGACGGTGACGATGCTGCTCGTGAATACCGTGACGTCCGCGGAACGCACCGCCGGCCTGAATCCGCCGAGCCCGGTGAAGCCGGCCGTCGTGCCGGCCTGACCGGTCGGTTGACGATCAGCTCGTTCGACTGAATGTCGTAGCCGGACAGCGTCGGGCGGTCGTCCTTCATCAGGAAGGTGAAGGCGTCACTGCCCGAGCCGCGCGCGAATACCGGCTGCTGCTGCAAACGAGCCGGGATCGTAGCAGCCGAAAGTGACGTCACCGTTTCCGTCCGCGCATCGACGCCTGACCGAGAATCCGGTCGCAGTCGCCCCGGCGGATGTAAAATGCCGGCCTCGAATTTCCAGATGACGATGCGGGGAAGATGTGAGCTCAACGCTGCGGGAGCAATTGCTGAAGGCCGGCCTCGTCACCGAAAAGCAGGTGAAGGCCACGGAGCAGCAGCATCAGCGCCCTGCTTCGAGACATAAGCCGCCACCACCGCCCTCACCGCAGAAGAAGGCGGCCGAGCAGGCTGCGGCCGCGAAAGCCGCGCGCGATGCCCAGCTGAACAAGCAACGCCAGCAGGCCGCGGATGCGAAGGCGCGCGCCATGGAGATCAAGCAGCTCGTCGAGCAGAACAAGCTGCCGAAGGTGCTGGAGAGCGAGGATCGCTTCAATTTCATCGCGGGCAAGAAGCTGCGCTTCATCCTCGTCGACGCCGCCATGCGCGACGGCCTCAACAAGGGCACGCTTTTCATCATCCGCTACGACGGCAAGAGCGAAGTGGTGCCGGCCGCGATTGCCGAGCGCATCCGCGAGCGGGACGAGCGCGCCGTCGTGAAGCTCAACGCGGAAAGCGCGCCGGCCGACGAAAACGACCCCTACAAGGACTTTGTCGTTCCCGACGACCTGAAGTGGTGAGCCAGTCGGGCTGCGGATTCCGCTTGGTACAGGTATCAGGTCCGAATCCGGAGGCTCTTGCTTGCGATCCATCCTTTTGATTGCTGCCGTCGTCGCGGCGCCCGTTGCCGGCTTCGCTGCCGAAACCCTGAATGTGAAACCCGGCGAATGGCAGTTCTCGCAGACCATGACGGCCTCGGGTGCGCCCATCTACATCGAAGCGATGACGCCCGCACAGCGCGAGTCCTACGCCAAGTCGTGGTCGAAAGACGCCGGCAAGCCCAGCACCAGCGTCGAGAAACAATGCATCACTGCGAAAGACCTGAAGGACTCGATGCTCTTCAAGGATCAGTCGCAGGAAGGCAAGCAGTGCCAGCAGAACGTCGGCAAATCGACGCAGACCGCCTGGAGCGCGACCGTGGATTGCAAGGACGCGAAGACGTCCACCCACACGCAGGCCGACTACACCGCGCCTTCGCCAGATCGGCTGAGCGGCGCCGTGAAGTCCTCGACGACGTCACCGAACGGGGTGACGGTCATCGAGTTCAAGTTCACCGGGAAGTGGATCGGGGCGCTCTGCTCGGAAGAAGACGCCGACGAATCTTCCGACTCCGACGCGAAGTCGGAAGAGCCATGACGAAGATCCGACGCCCTGCGTAGCGGGCCGGCGTCAGCCGATGACGCCCTCGCCAGCAGGCTCGCCAAGCTCGCGCTCGGCAGCGAGCCAGTCGTCGAGCTCGTGTCCTGGGGCAAAGCCGCGCGCTTCAGCGCGATAATAAGCGCTCACCGCGATGCGTTGCTGACGCGATGAATCTGCAGCGGCGACAGTCGCGGCCGCCGCGCCCGACTTCGCCGCGGGCGTAGCCGATTCCGAGACAGCGTCCGGCGCGCCGGCGCGAAGTGAGGAATCGACAATCGAGTTGCCGGAAATGGCGCGAGTCAGCGCTTCGCCGCGCGCAATGCTCTGCTTGCTGGCTGCAGACTTGCGTGGAGTGGCGCGTGGCGTGGAATTGCGGGGCATCGTGGTCATCCAATGTTGAAGTTCGACTGCGGGGCCCAGCAATCCGTGTTCCGTCTCTGCCGGCGCGAAACCTGCTGCTCGTTCGGCGTGTGAGTGAACGAGAGGCACGACCATGGCTGACGATCGATGGCAGAACGACGACGAGTACGCGCGCCGCCAGGGCCGCCAATACGGCTACGACGACGACAACGATCAACGCTGGAATCGCGAGCAACACGCGCGACATGACGAGCCCCCTCGCAATCGTGGCGAGCGCGCCAACGAATACTCGAGCATTCCCGGCATAGGCGTGAACTACGGCGGCGGGCAATGGATCAACGAATACGCGACGGACTGGCGCCGCTACGCTGATCGCGACTATCCGCCCGAGCGGGAGCAGTCCCGGGAGCGCGAGTATCGAGGTGACTCGCATCGACGCGACTACGGCGTTCACGACGAACGCGGCTGGTGGGATCGCACCAAAGACGAAGTGCGTTCGTGGATGGGCGACACCGACGCGGAGCATCGCCGCCAGGCCGATCACCGCGGTCGCGGGCCGAAGGGCTATACGCGATCCGACGACCGCATTCGCGAAGATGTGAGCGATCGGCTCATGGAGGACTGGGGCGTCGACGCGACCGACATCGAGGTGCTCGTTCAGGCGGGCGAGGTCACGCTGTCCGGTACGGTCGACGGCCGCGAGTCGAAGCGCCGCGCGGAGAACATCGCCGCAACGGTGCTGGGCGTGCAGGACGTGCAGAACAACTTGCGCGTGCGGAAGCCGGGATTCACCGGCGCTTCGGAGAACGCGGCGACGAGCCAGTCGACCGCTGCGCCAGCAGGTGGCGCCGACTCGACCTCACCGGGGACGAAGGTGCCGCGGCATTGAGCTGACCGCGCGGGGCCGGCTGGGCGAGACCCGCCCGGCCCGGTCCCGCCGCGGCGATCGGTCCATCGTCCACTCCCGGCGTCCGTCCGGGCTTGTCTCGGGCGAAGCGGCGACAGTCGGGCGTCCGACTCATTCCCAATTGCCGTTCCATCCGTCTCAGCTAGAATGCGCCCCGCCGATGCGGGCCTCGTTGCTGTAGGACCGGGGCCGTCGCATGCCTGGGTCAGACCTTCGCCGGCGCCGGGGCCGGTCCGTCGGACCCCAGGCCGCCGGAACCCCCGCAATCCTCGGCACCACCTGGATCTCTTTTCGAGCGCCTCGACCTCGAGGCCGCCCGACTGCTTTTGCCTTACAGCTTATTTGGACGAAACATGCTTTCCACTTCGAATGTCGCGGTCCAGTTCGGTGCCAAGCCTCTTTTCGAGCACGTCACCGTCAAGTTCGTGGACGGCAACCGCTACGGCCTGATCGGCGCCAACGGCAGCGGCAAGTCCACGCTGATGAGAGTGCTCGGCGGCGAGCTCGACTCGACCGTCGGCGACGTCATGCTCCAGCAGGGCCTGCGGCTCGGCAAGCTCAACCAGAACCAGTTCGGCTACGAAGACGAGCGCGTGCTCGACGTCGTCATGCAGGGCCACGTGGAAATGTGGCGCGCCATGCAGGAGCGCGACCGCATCTACGCGAACGAGAACGCCAGCGACGCGGACTACATGAAGGCCGCGGAGCTCGAGGAGAAATTCGCAGGTTATGGCGGCTACGACGCCGAGGCGCGCGCCGGCAGCATCCTCACCGATGCGGGCGTGCCGGATGCCCTTCACAACGGCCCGATGCGCGAAGTGGCGCCCGGCTTGAAGCTGCGCGTATTGCTCGCGCAGGCGCTGTTCTCGCGTCCCGATGTGCTGCTGCTCGACGAGCCCACGAACAACCTGGACATCAATTCGATCCGCTGGCTCGAGAACATCCTCAACAACTACGACGCCACGATGATCATCATCAGCCACGACCGGCATTTCCTGAACCAGGTGTGCACGCACATCGCGGATCTGGACTACCAGCAGCTGAAGATCTATCCGGGCAACTACGACGACTTCATGCTCGCCTCCGTGCAGGCGCGCGAGCGCGTGGAAGCCGCGAACGCGAAGGCGAAAGACCGCATCTCGGATCTGCAGGAATTCGTGCGCCGTTTCTCGGCCAACGCGTCGAAGGCGCGCCAGGCCACCTCGCGCAAGAAGCTGCTCGAGAAGATCAAGATCGAGGAAGTGAAGCCCTCGTCGCGGCAGAACCCCTACATCCGCTTCGAGCAGTCGAAGAAGCTGTATCGCTCCGCGGTCAACGTCGAGGGAGTGAGCTTCACGTATCCCGGCTCGGACGTGAAGATTCTCGACAAGGTGAGCTTCAACGTGGAAGCCGGCGAGCGGCTCGCGGTGATCGGCGCGAACGGTATCGGCAAAACCACGCTCATGCGCCTGCTCGCAGGCGAGCTGAAGCCAGATGCCGGCACGATCACGTGGGTGGAAAACGCGCAGCCCGGCTACATGCCGCAGGATCCGCAGGCGGAATTCGCCGAGCCCCTCGATCTGTTCTCGTGGATGTCACAGTGGACCGGCAAGGCAGACGACGACCTCATCGTGCGCGCCACATTGGGTCGCCTGCTGTTCTCGGGCGACGAGACCAAGAAGTCGGTGAAGGTGCTGTCGGGCGGTGAGAAGAACCGCATGATGTACGGCAAGCTGATCCTCACGAAGCCCAACGTGTTGCTGATGGACGAGCCGACCAACCACATGGACATGGAAAGCATCGAGTCGCTGCAGATCGCGCTCGAGAAGTTTCCGGGAACGCTGGTGTTCGTGTCGCACGATCGCGAGCTCGTGGGCGGGCTGGCCTCGCGCATCATCGAGATTCGCGAAGGCGGGAAGATCGAGGATTTCCGTGGGACTTATGACGAGTATCTGCGGGCGCAGGGTGTAGAAGTCTGATTCCAGCCGCCCGGCGATCGAGGGATGCTCGAGAAGCCCTCAACCGCCGGGTGGCCAGGAGTCACGAGCGCTTCACGGCCAGCACCCCGTCGCCGTTCAGCTCCGTAGAAAAGCCCGCCGTTCGCAGCCGCCGCGCGACCTCGTTCGGCACATCCCGCCCCGTCGTCAGCTTGTTCGG
>Ga0247774_1000748_pt1 | contig 16292 bp, 12 predicted proteins | sample UWRJL001104B6_FD_179933 | JGI IMG/M metagenome (GOLD analysis project Ga0247774, IMG submission 179933) | Plant litter microbial communities from Arlington Agricultural Research Station in Wisconsin, United States - UWRJ-L001-104B-6 | ecosystem: Environmental > Terrestrial > Plant litter >... | reverse complement strand
AGAGCACGACATGGCTATTCACATGGCGCTCCAGGGCGGCCTGGGTGTCATCCACCATAACTGCTCGGCGGATGCGCAGGCCGACATGGTGCGTAAGGTGAAGCGGTACGAGAACGGCTTCATTCTCGATCCGGTTGTGATCACGAGAAATACAACGGTGGGCGAGGCGATGCGTCTCAAGGAAAAGTGGGGATTCGGTGGCTTTCCCGTTACTGGTGGGTCTCGCGTGCCTCTCTTCTTGATCTTTTCCATGGGTCAACATGATTATGAACCATTCACATATAACTTTCGTTCCACTGAAACGAGTAACTTCGATGTGGAAACTCTATACTATGAACACAAGACCCCATACGCCTTGCTTCAATTTCTCTCATATATCAAGCGTATGATTCTGTAGTAATAATTGGGCGAAATTAGAAACCGGCAAGATCGGCTCGAAGCTTCTCGGCATCGTCACGAACCGTGACATCCAGTTTGAGGATGACATGAGCCTTCCCGTCGAGAACGTCATGGTCACGGACCTCATCACGGCCCAAGACGGCATCACCCTCGCCCAGGCGAACAAGATCCTGGCGCAGTCCAAGAAGGGCAAGCTCCCCATCGTCGACAAGGACCTCAACCTCGTGTCCATGATCTCGCGGTCCGACCTGAACAAGAACCAGCACTTCCCCCTCGCGTCCAAGCTTCCCGACAGCAAGCAGCTGATTTGCGCCGCCGCCATCGGCACGCGTCCCGAGGATAAGGTGCGCCTGCAGAAGCTCGTTGACGCGGGCTTGGACGTGGTCGTGCTGGACAGCTCGCAGGGCAACAGCATGTACCAGGTTGAGATGATCAAGTGGATCAAGGAGACGTACCCGCTGCTGGACGTCATTGGCGGGAACGTCGTCACGCGCGAGCAGGCGGCCTCGTTGATTGCCGTGGGGGTCGATGGGCTGCGGATTGGCATGGGGAGCGGGTCGGCGTGCATCACGCAGGAGGTCATGGCGGTGGGGCGGCCGCAGGCCGCTGCCGTGCATGCCGTGAGCACCTTTGCGGCCCGGTATGGCGTTCCTTGTATTGCGGACGGCGGCGTCCAGAATGTGGGGCATATTGTCAAGGGTCTCTCGCTTGGTGCGTCGTCTGTTATGATGGGGGGCTTGCTGGCTGGGACGAGCGAATCTCCCGGCACTTCGTTTGTGTCGAGGGAGGGAAAGCTTGTGAAAGCATACCGAGGGATGGGCAGCATCGATGCCATGAAGGACAAGAAGGCCGGTGGTGGGGGCAAGGACAGCCAAAAGAGCAATGCAGGCACGGCTCGCTACTTCTCCGAGGGTGATAGCGTTCTCGTCGCTCAGGGCGTGTCGGGCTCTGTTGCTCACCGAGGGTGCGTCCCGACCAAAACTCACCGAGACTGTGTATTTGTTGTGCCGTAATTCGCTAACCTTTTTTCTTGCAGCCCCATCTCAAAGTTTGTCCCCTATCTGGCCGCCGGCCTCAAGCACTCGATGCAGGACTGCGGCATGAAGAGCCTGAAGGAGCTACACGAAGGGGTCGAGGCTGGGGTGGTGCGGTTTGAGCTGCGGAGTTCCAGCGCGCAGGTGGAGGGCAACGTCAATATGGAATCGTACGAGAAGAAGCTTTACGCGTAGGGTGCGAGGAATTTATTGCAATGCTGCTGTTGTTGTATTTGGAGGAAATGTGAAAAAGCTAAAGGTGCCGGTGGCGGCTTGTGCCATAGAGCGGTAGATACCAATCTTCGACCAAGGAAGAGTGGCGTTTGGGAAAATAAAAGAGGTCTTTTTTCTGGATATTTCATTGACTCTCTGAAGGCACTCGGTCTGGCAGCGGCAGCTTCAATGTCCAGCATGTGGATCATGATATCGGATGGAAGTTGGTGGAAAGAGTCCGGCGCGGATAGACACATGACTACACAAGTCTGTTAATGGATTAGATAAGACGAACCTCCTTTTCTGGGTAGGTCTCGAGATATTCTTCGCATCGGTGAATTGGCATCACTTAAATAGTACTTCGCCTACTGCCACTAGTTAGATTTTGTACCTGACTACTGGACACACGGCACATCCTCCTCAGGATTTGGTCTAGAATGGGAAGGTTTCTATAATGGTGATTGGATTAATATGTATCACGTCCAGCAATCGTCTATATCCAGTTTCGTCGTGCCAACTCGTCAAACATCAGCATCCCTGCAAATTGACATGCCCAAAGTTCCAGCCCTTGCCTCCGATATCGTTAAACCACAATCAAAGCCACTCGCGATCCTGCCTCCGAATCTCATCCCTGAAAGCATTCTTCCTTCCGCCCTCGTTCTCGAACCTTCCCTGCACAGGACTCCCCGCCAAACTACCCAAATCATCACTATCTCTCCGTCTTGGAGGCGGAATCATGCCACCGTCATGGCCGCGACTCTCCTCGTCCCGATCAAAGTCCCTCAACAAGATAGCGTGATCCTTCTCCCTTTCCATCCTGAGAAAGCTCTTGCGCACCCCGCCCGCGATCCGCTTGGCCCGTGCCTTGCCGGCGCCATATCCGTGCCGGCTTCGGCTCATAATGTTCCCGATGTTAATCTGGCGGTCCTTGCGATTCCACCAGCACGTGCCAAACACGAGCAGCAGAATGGCGCCGAGGACGGTGGGCAGGGCAATGTAGAGCTCGCGGCGTCCGGGGGCCTCGGTGTGGTGCTCCTCGAGGGGCTTGTAGTTGAGCAGGACGGTGGGGCCGCGGTGCTCCTCGTGGGCGTCTGGGCTGTCGAGCTTGGACGCGAGCAGGAGGAGGGACACGTTGGTGGGCTGCTTGTGGTCGAGCATGGAGGCTTCGATCTTCCAGGTGTAGAAGCCGTACCAGGCCGGGATGGTGTCTGTCTTGTGGAAGGCAGCCTTGCCCATGCCGCCGGTGGTGGCGTTGAGCCTGGTGCCTTGGATGGAGACGCGCCATCGGTTGGTCGTGGTGTTTGTGAGGGAGCTGTTGCCGTCGCGGAAGAAGTCGGGATCCCACGTTACTGTTCAAACACAAAAATGGGTTGTCAGCTCTGCTGCCTACAATAAATAATAATGAAAATTCCCGTCGTATGACCAGGAGAAAGAACGCACCGTAGTAAGTATTTCCCACGAATAGCTCGCTTGCGGGAGCAGGGTCGCAGAATGGCGCAAAGTCGTCGCCCTTTTTCTTGAAGCACCGCGCAAATGCCCCTGAGGGGTCTTTGCTGCCAGTCGGCGCCGGCAACGGAGATCCCGTGCTAGTTACCAGGCGGAGATCTCGGGTGACGGTGAAGACGGTGCCGGTTACCTCGTGCGGCGGGGCGTCAAGGAGGGTGGGCGTGCCTGAGACGGTTGTCTCCTTGGGGGTTGCTGTCGTCACGGGCGTGCCATCATCGTCGACCGAGACCCAGATGGCCGTCGGGTCGGCGGCGGCGCGTGGAGAGAGGTCAGCGGGGATGGCGGCCGCGAGGGTCGCGAGGAGCGCCGCCGTGGTGAAGACGAACGCGTGCATTTTGGGCCGGTGGAACGCGTTCAGTCAAGGCTGCGAGGGGGGACGTGAGCAATTGAAGCCTTGGGGGGCGCAAATAAGCTCAATTGGCGAGATAAGAGGGTTGAGAACGTCAATTCGCCTTAGACATATCCGCCTCGAGGTTAAGGGAGGTAGAGAAGCTCGGCGCGATTCGAGGCAGAAAGACGCGGGAAGGAAATTGATGGCGGGAATTCGGCAGGGAAATTTGAAGGTGGGGGTTCCCGAAAGTCCAGGGTTAGGGCCAAATTTTTGATGATTTTTCGACCTCATTCCCCTAAAATGGAGGGTTATTGAAAGACAAGATTTCTATTATTGCTCTACATATTCTCCAGGTCTTGGCAGCAGACAAAAATTCACTGGCACATCTTTACTACCTCACACTATACAAAATCGCTGAAGAATAGTTTGTGCTGCCAGAGCTCGAAACCAGTCGAACATGCAACTCACACAGACGCAACAGAGAATAAAACAAGCGAAAGGCCGCTTGGAGGGTACACAACCACCAGACGATTGTGATCCCGGGCGGGAAGAAGCATTCGAGACATTGGCAACCCGTCGTGGTACGAACAATCTTATCTTTATCTTCTGGTCCTTGAATTTTTGTCTCCTGGTCAGGTTCGAAAAGCAGGCGTGTAATAGGGGCTCCAGTTGTCGACAGCTGCCTTGCATGATTGGCCCGGGATAATTCTTGGGATGCAACCACTTGACGCCAACTTTCTGTCCTCCACATGCCGGCGATTTCCTCGTGTCATCTAGCAAGTTCCACGACTGCTCCTCCACAAAAGCCAACGACACGAGCTGCGAACACATTGACGCGATTGCCTCTCTGTCTGCGAGTTGTTCCACGGCGGGAGCTTTATTCGTGAACAGATTGCTCCCAAGGCTCGGATTCGCAAGGCAGAACACGTGGCGAAATTTACCCGAGCACCGTTAAACGGTCCCCGACAGATGACGGGTCCTCAACGACAGGCTTCCCTTTAAATTGGAACACCAGCGAAGCGTCGACCGACGCCTAAGCTCAACGATCTAAGTGTCCGTCTTACTTATTGAGGAAGAAGGAACCTGTGCGCCGAGGAACTTGGCGAGCTTCCTCATAGGAGCAAGCTATTCGGGGAATGGCTGCGGACCATGGCGGCGCCATATAACAATGGCTTCCCTCGCGGCCGGAACCCCTTTCAAAACGACGCGTCCTTGGTGGAGCGTCTTCTGTCTCTCCTCAAGAGCCTTGCAACCTCGCTGCTCCTGGCTTGTCGGGGTAGGGGCCGCGGACCCCGGGCGCTCTTCGGGTTCGTCAGCGGGGCGGCGAGGCAAGTTCGGCGGAATATGACGAAGAGGAGGTTGTTGAGCTTTCCGCATTTATTAGTGTTGATATGGATACTGGTGTTGTTGAGAGGAGAGCGCTGGATATTCCACTGGAAGGTGGAGCATTGTCAGTGGAACCATTGGGAGAAATGGGTACGTCACTAGCGCGAGCATGATCTTCTCAACCGTCGAGGAAGGCCGCAGCTAACCTTTTTTCTTTGAACAGCCACAAGGAGCGACACCACACCACCTAATCTTCGTTGCCGATCCACAAATAATAGATCCCCATTCATACCCGGGCCGACCTTGGCCTCTCAACGAGCTTACGGTGCTAATCACCGATAACTACCTCCGACGAGGATACGAACAGTTGCAAACACAGCTACATCCAGACACGCTGTTCTTTCTGGGAGATCTATTCGACGGCGGAAGGGAATGGAAGACGGCGCATGGGGAGTTTAAGGATGCGAGCTGGGCGCGGCCGCATCCTAACAACGAGGCGAAGTATGTCAAGTCGTGGAACCGGAAATACGGGGAGGATTTCTGGCTGCAAGAGTACGAGCGGTTCAGTGGTATCTTCTTCAAGCACTATGGGGAGGGGATACTGTCTAAGTCGGGAAGGGAAGGGGAGAGGAGAGGGAGAAAGCTCGTGGCGAGCTTGCCGGGGAACCATGATTTGGGGTTCGGGTCCATGGTCAAGGTTCCCGTGAGAGATCGGTTCAGCACCTATTTCGGGGAGCCGAATCGCGTGGATGTGGTGGGGAACCACACCATCGTGTCCGTCGACACGGTGTCGCTTAGTGCAGACACATCGGAGCAGATGGGACAGGTTGACTTGAAGGAGATTTACGGACCGGCGCAGGAGTTTCTGGAAGGCGTCAAATCAGAGAAAAGGAGGGCGATTGAGCGAGAACTCAACTTCTTCCGAGGGGAGAACAAGGCCCAGACGCAGTTTAACCACGTGGTCGATGATGCGGCGGCTATACACGGGGATGAGATCCCACAGACCGATCCGGGTGATAGGGTGGCAGATTTTCCTACCATCTTATTAACGCACGTCCCTCTTTACCGCAACCCTGGCACTCCTTGCGGGCCTATGAGGGAGCACTATCCACCGTCCAAGAATCCCACCAAGGACCCCTTTGGGAACATCATCGACCACCGCAACGCCATTTCGGTCACCGCGGGATACCAGTACCAGAACGTTCTCAACGAGGAGGACTCGGTGAACCTCATCAACAGTATCGGCAACGTCAAGCATGTGTTCTCGGGGGACGACCACGATTATTGTGAACTCCGCCATAGTGATGCGAAGCAAAATGTGAGAGAGATTACGGTCAAGAGCATGAGCATGGCCATGGGCGTGTCGACCCCTGGGTTTATGATGGTGAGCCTGTGGAATCCGGTGAGCATGGATGGGAGGCCACTAAGTCACAACGAGGGAGGCCCCGGCGAGGATGCCACGATTCAGACGCATTTGTGCTTGTTGCCGACGCAGTTCAACACTTATTTTGGGTACATTTACCTGGGTATCGTTTGCATCGTCGTCCTTGGCGCGAGGGCCGTTCTCGTTCCCATTTTGAACTTGCAGCCCTTCCGCCTTGCGTCGGATTCGGGCACGTCGTCCTCTCTCCCTCATCACAAGGACAAGTTGGAGGATGGGGATTCGTACTCTTCTTTCAACTCGGGCGGCTCGTCCGGCTCCTACGCCCATGCGCTGCCGGCGAGGACGTCTTCGCTCGGTACACGCGGCCGGGCACCCTCCACCACGACCAACGGCTCGGCCATGGCCAAAGGCGGGAGCGGCCAGGGATTGAGGGGCAAGCGCAAGAGCTCCAAGGGGAGGAACGCGGGCAAGTGGGGATGGGCCGAGAACACCGGGCCCAGGATTCAGCTGCAAACGGACTTTTACGACCCCGGGAACAGCATGAGGCTTTGGAGGGCGGCGGGCGCGAGGCAGCGGATGAGCTTAAAGGGCGTGTGGGGGGAGTTTTCGACGAGCATGTGGAGGGTTGTTTGGATGGCGGGTTTGGTTTGGCTTTGGCTTAACTATAGGGGGTGAAATGGGATGAACAGTAGTAAGCGTTGTGGGCGGCCAGGGCAATATTGGCCGGCCGGTCAGGCAAGTATTGTTAATTGTTTCATAGTGTGAGGGGAAAAGGTTCCTAGTTTTATAGAGAGGGCTCAGTCGCAAGCATTTGTCTGCGGAGAAAGGGCTTGAATCAATAGGGCAGAAGCAAAAATCGATTTCCATGCATTGGATGTTGGGTATAGGGTTTAGGGTTTTTCTTGGGGGGGATAACTGTATAATATATCGTGGGGCTGCGCGGAGAGGTCTTCGTGTCATCCCAAAGGTGTACATAAAAATTGGGGTTGGTATGATATCTTCCACCACTGCTGCTCATCACCAATTCTCGTGTTATTTCTGGTCTTGAAATGAATTTGACGGTACCGAGTCTCGGGGAGTCTTTGCTGCACACGATGGGTGATGGTCAAGTAGTAGAAAATGGTTGTAAGATGACCAGATGGGGGGAACGAACTTTTCGGCTTGCTGACGGGAATGGGAGAGGAACTTGATTCGAAGTGGACTCCTTAGCGCGCAGCCGCTCCCTGTTACTAAAGTTTAGGTTCCGTCTAGATTCCAGAGCATGGGGACGACGGGAAAAGAATGCTGTAATGGTGAGATTGTGCGGTGGGAGGACAAAGAGCTTAGAGGTCGGACGCGATAGGAGAGCCCTGCAAATATGCCCAGCATCGAACCGGATTTGGTTCCCGGCCTGGAGGCGCAGGGTGCATCTACACCTTAATACGCTCTATCACTGCCGACCCACCAGTCAGTGATTCGCTGTCACGAATAAATTCCACAAAGGTGCATCTCATAGATATCGGTTCCGCTCCGAGTCAACCCAATTCGGCAGCGACTATATTTTGTCTCGGCCTATCGCCATGACTCCATGCTATGCTAATCTAGGTGATCTTCGTGAGGACTTCCTTCGGGTGAAAAAAATCCTTGGTACACTCTAGCTTATGTTACAATGAATGTTTTACACGCCTAGCCCGTGAGGGCATGACAAGCCACATATTTCCCCCCTAACCCTCACTTATTACTTATCTTCTAGTCACCATCCTCAAAGAATGCATCCTAGAGTCGGCCTTGTGGTGGCCTAATCTCATGTCCACGATCAACTTCCTTGATCGCTTTGATACGTCTTCTGTAGGACCGCTAATCAAGCGCATTGGCTCGCTCCTGTTTCCAAATGTCAAGGAGCCGTCTGACCCCTTTCACTCTCTTCATGACCGTCCACCCGTCTCCTTCTACTAGCCTTGATCTCCTTCTCGACTCGTACTCGTCCTTGTCCGGGTCATCTGGTCCATCTTCTGTCTCCTAGTCCTCAATCCTAGGCGATTGGCGCCTGGTATCCTGAAGTTCCGTCTGATATTCTCTGCTTAAGAACCATCTGGTGGGGGCGACGCCGATGTCCCACCTGCAGGCTTTGGGGGTTTCACCTTCAACTTGATGGTAGGCCGTCTCTGCAGCTCAGGTCGAGATGGCGGCCCGGCTGGGCTTCCCTGGCGCGGCGTTGTCTGGGCAGGACCCGTCTGGACAGGGATCGTCCTCGCAGGACTCCCAGCTGGAGGCGTGGGCGTAGCACGCTCCGATGGCGCCCCGCTGGGAAGTGGCTTCCGTGCGATCTTCCCCCTCGCGTTGATGCTGGGCAGCGTGGCCGGCGAGATGGCTCGGCTTGCACCCCCGCTGGTGCCACCGTTCGTGTCGGGAGTAGCTGGCGCAGCAAGTGTCATGTTTGCCACTGCTTGGTTTGGTGTTGCGCTTGGCCACATGGCGACGAGTTCCCTCAGTTTCTCTCTACTTTCCCTGTTTTTGATCTTGAACATGACGATCTTGCTCGGCTTGCCCTTCTTCGAGCCACTGGCGGCAGCCTTGTCCGTCTTGGGGCGCTTCGGGGTTGGGGCCTCGCCTTCGCTTTTACGCTTCTTTGAGGTTATAGCCGCGGTGTTGACGGTGAGCTTCTTATCCAACACCAGGGGCTGAGCCGGAGCCTGTGCCACAATGGAGTCGGCGGCTTCGGGCCTATCACCGCGAGAAAGAGCGAGGGGCTGGTCATCCTGCTCGTCGTCATCCTCCTCCTCAGGGATATCGTACATGTCATCCACGTCGACTTCTCCTGGTGGTGGCAGTGGCGGCACATCCATGAGTGGATGCGGTGCCTGGGAGTTCGTGATGGAAGCGGTTTTGATTTTGACAGATGCCGATCTACTCAGCGTGATCACCGGCCGTTTCTTGTCCTCTGTTTGCTTCTGGACTGGAGGGGGTATGAAATCGGTCTGAGGGAAGGCGTGGTGGTACGACCGGAAGTTCATAATGAGCTGCTCCTTGTTAGCATCGCTTCCTTTCTGTGCTGCACGTTGGCGCCAATGGGGCAAAGAACTTACCCGTTTGCCTTGGGTTTGGACCGATCGCGCGACCTTCCACTTCTTAGGGAAAAGGAGGGTGATGATGAACTGATCCGCCTCCCCAAACATGGTAGCACAAAGCTCAACCAGCGTGATCTTCTCGGCGCGGCCCAGGTAAGGCGAGTCTATCGCCTTCCACACAGCCTCCTTGAAGATGGCTGCAACGTTCTCGTGCTTCTCCTCAATGTCCTTCTTCAGCTCCCGTAGAGCCGTCGGCAGGTCGTTCTTCCTCATTTCTAGCAGCCTCTGCTTCTCTGACATCTCTGCCGTCACCTCATTCCCGATGATCTGGAGCGCGCCTGCACCAGCAGCGGCGTCACCATTCACCAGCTGAATTCCTCCATCGTCATCCGCATCCGCATCCGCATCCGCATCCACGGCGTCAGACGACGGCGCTTTCGCGGCTGCAGTCTCCGCGGTTGGGTCCGGCTCGTACTCGCCAGTGGCGATGGAAGCAAGGCCCTGGCAGAGGATCTTCATGAGACGGTCGCGAACATATGGGGAGCGATCCGTGCTCAGACAGACCATGAAGAACGCGAAGATGTCTGGATCCAGCAGCTGGCCGAGGTCGACAAGGGCTTCCCAGCTCTTGATGCGGACATCCTCGCAAGTCATATCTTGCAGGTACTTGATAAAGTCCAATGGCTTGACGGGAATCATGCCCGCTTTCATGAGCTTCTGCTTTGCATCCAAGCCTGCCACAGTCCAGACATTGTGGTATGAGTTTGTCCATTCGTCCCGCTTCAGGTATCTCTCAATCTCCTGTAGAGCCTCCTCCTGGAAATTCGCCTCTTCCTCCCGCTCCCTCTCAGCATGTTCGGCGTCAACCCCCCCGGCGTCGAAACCAGCTACTGCTGGCTTGTCGTCGCGCTCGACGACGAGGCTGGCGCCCAAAGCTCTTATGAGGGCGGCCACGTAAAAATCATCCGAGTATTCGTTCTCGCTATTGTTGTTGTGACGAAGCTGATCCAATATGAATCGCTTGGCTTCGATGGGGCATTTTCCGCTTCCATCTCGAATCTGTGCCAAGGCTGTCGGGATCGCCTTTTGAACAAAGTATTGCCGCCCGTCGGAAAAGTCGTTCGGGCGTGGTTGGTTTGAGTTGCGCATGCAAAACATGTCGCGGAAGGCCATCCTCAGCTGCCACTCGCCAAGCATGCCAGTCTTTTCCGTCGCATGTTTTGGCAAATGTTCTGCAGCCAATGTGCGAATGCCATAGTAGTATCGTTTGTCCACCAGCGTCCGCGTCAAGTACGTCGATACTACCGAGTGAGGATTCTCACGTGCACATCGCAAGACGCTCATCTGCTGTGCCACCACGTCCAAGTCTTGCTGCAACTGCGAGACGTACATGTATCCTTGCATGTTCAAGTCCATGGAGCACAGCCATTCGAAGTCCGTGTCGATGCGAAGCCACTCGTACGATTCATTGTCCATGAGCTTCTCCGTGGCTTCGTCGAATTCTTGCGCTCGGTACCTCTCAATCTCGTCTGGCGTGCTGATAGTATCTCCAAGACAGTAGAAGGTTCCGTCTTCGGGCGGGGCCGCTCCCTCCGCAACCGCCGCGGCGCCGCTGGCCGCCTTCTTCTCGCGTCGCCGCTTGAGTCGCTTGTACTTGGTGTTGTATGGGATCTCAAACCTCGCCTGGCCCTTAACAAGCGTGTCAGGTCGGATCTCCACCATGTGCTCATAGGGCGTCCCGTCCGCTTCATGAATTCTAATCGTGATGGGACCGGTGAACAAGTGTGTAAACTCGCCCTTGGGGACACGATACTGCTTCTCCTTGATTCGGCGGAGAAAGTCCTCCTTCGTGATTTTGCCTTCCCTCTCCGTCTGCCTCTGCGAGATGGCAATCTCGACCGCCAAACGCTTCTTGTTGAACTTTTGGTTTATTTCGAATTTGGGACAACCTGCTCGGTAAATCCACTCCTTCCAAAACGACTCGAGATCCATCTTAGTGCTCTTCTCGCACTGTCGTCGGAGGCTCTTGGTAGAGATGGTGTCGTCGCCCTCGATCTGGGCCTTGGTGAATATTCTCGACAGGATCTGCGTCAACGAGTGTCGACCGCTGGACCACTTGAAGATTCGCTTGTCGAGAATGAACAAGACAAGAGGGGCTTTGAGATCCATGAACTCGCGTTCAAAGTCGCCCACGTGCAAATAATGGCCCAAATCGTAGAGTGACGGCCGGCAGACATCCTTTTTAGCGAGCTCATCCATGGCGATCTTGGTGTGGTATCTGGGCCCATTCTTGCCGTCAATCTTCCTCATGAACAAGTCCGTCATGAAATGGGCAACACCTACGGTTGCCCAACGGTCACGACGCGTGTTTGGCAGCAGCCCGATACCGCTCCACTGGCACGCGAGTGTGTAGACCAGCTTCTTGGTCACGTCGTACGCGGTGTCGAGGATCCGGTCCGGGTGAAGAAGGCGAGTGGAAATAAATGAGAACGAGTAGAGCGGCGTTGTTTCGTCCACCATGTCCTCGACGAAGCAAAGCTTGTAGCTATCAAAGGGATACGCCGAGAACGTGAGTGCTAGGTAATCGGCGGCAGTGGCCATAGCAACGCAGGTATTCCGAACTAGATCCGCCCGCTTTGGGAGGCAGTAGCCGTGGACTTTGACGGCGCTGGCTCCCAGCCGTTCATCGCTTTCCTCAGTTCGAAACTCCGAATGGAGATCGACATGCTCGAAAGGGCCGACAGCAAACCCAATCATCTGGGCGGAGATTGGCTTCTCGGACTCGAAAGTCATAATCTTCTTATGCGGATCGTCGGCATCGACAACTTCGTCCGTCAACAGACCGGAACAAACAACCGTCATCTCCAGCATTTTGTCCTCCTCGCTAAGGCTGCGAGAAATGCTGTCGTTATCTGCCTCCGGGCTGTTGGATCGATGCTGGGTAACAAGTTTCTGGTTCAAAGCATCTCCGAGAGTTCGGGGACACTTGATGGATATCCTCCAGTCCGCCCGCGCGCCAGCGTCATCAATGCATGGAAATATGCAACACGCAGTGCCAGCCTCGTACGAATGGCGTGTGTAGGCGTGCATGTATCGCGCGTCGCCCGGCTCTACACCAACGAAGTGGATGCCGTCCCGCGGGTTCTTGATGCGGAATGGAACTTCGATGACGAAATCCATTTCCGCATCGCCCTGGAACGAGTCGCCAGTCGTTGTTGAGCGGCGTATGAGGATCTTCGTAGGAGGTTCTTCCACCTTCGCCTTGATCCGGAGGGCACCATCGACAGGTGTACATACACCTAGCTTCCTGTCATCGATGGAGACGTCGACATCCCGAGTTCTCGCCAGCGGCCGCATCCGAAGCTTTCTAACCTCGGCATGCTCGGCATTCCACCGGTATATACTGGGGTAGTCGAGGTATTGGTAGGGGTCATTGTACGTCGCCTGCGCTTTTGTAGATGGGTTCTGGTTCTGGCCATTGCGCAGCCGCGATATCTTGATCTTGTCGAGGTCAATTTCGCAGTCTCGGGCGTCGAGGGCTATCTCCTCGAGGGAGTACCGGTCCTTCGTATGGATTTGCAGGACCGTCGTGCCGTGGATACATTTTTCCATGAAGTCGATCTCCAACTCAACCATCTGCGAAACCAATGTATACTGGTAAGGCGGCAGGTCCGAATGGATATCGAGATCGCCGCCGAGGTCATCATTGGCGTCGAGGGTTTCGCTGTGTGCGCGCTTCCGAGCCATAGAAATCATGGAAGGCATGGTTCCCAGGCTTGATGCAGTCAAGCTTGCGGTCGACATCCTGAATGAAGCTGGAAATCTTCCGACGTGTAACAGCTTCGGGAGGGTATCCTGGCCGGTCGCAACTACCGGCGGAGGGAAAATGGCAGATTTGGCTGCATCGAAAAGGTTTGGTCGTGTCGGAAGCGAGTCGAGCGGGTTCGGTTTGCCGAGCTTGGAAACGTTGGAAGCAAGAATCTGTCCAGGAAAATTAGATCTTGACTTTCGGAGAGGTTATTTCTGGAGCGGCCTACTCAATCCGCGACTACCTACGAGCTAGTAGGCCTGGGTCGCAAAGCGCAATTGTGGATAAGAAAGGAATGAGAAAATGCAGCCGAGCGGGACAAGCATTTACAACGCAGTTGGTGGTGGGAAATTCAACATTTTGTTGGATGAAAGTCTCGTCTGCCTCGGCAAGAAAACATCCAGCCAGCCTTGTGTGTTTGGTTGACGTTTTTCCAAGCTCTGCGCGTGCTGTGGGGTGTCGCGCCGAGGATGACTAATGGAGGCTCGTGGGTCGGTCGGACCGTTCACAGACCACCAGTTGATTGAGTAATTGACTAATCATGTCCCTCCACAGCAGAATTGATGCCAAAGTGACTTCATCGGACATTCACACTTGCCGACTTCACTTTTCATCTTTCCCACTATTGTTTTTTACCTTCGAGAGATCCTCCCGCCCTGTAGAGCCGGATGGAGCAAGGAATTCCAGTTGCAGCACCAGTGCAGAATCACCGGCCAAACCCTACTTTCAAGCCAGTCTCATTAACATCCTGACAACGTCAAGTAACACACTATCACCAGGGTACAGGTAACTAGAATCTTCTGATAATCTTCTCAAAATCTGTTTAAACACGGCTAGGCCAGCCATGATTCCCAGCTCTGGGCTGTAGTTATGTCTAAAATATGTTACAATACAGCCATGAAGCCTCTGCCAAAGATGTAGGCATGCAGCACGAAGCAATGCAATGGTCCTCCCAGCCAGCCGATGCGCCATCCCAATGTCCCAGCCCGCAGAGCCCACCATGAGTCAATCAGGATCGTCGCCGTAGACGATTGTCTCTCCGCCTTGTCCTTTCGCGTGCGTTGAGAGTGTTCACGTCACGGCACTGTAGGGGGAGGTTAAAATCAACCTCGGGTATCTCTGGAATGGGTTGGCCCCAGGCAAGTACCTTTCGTCCGGCTTTTCTCGTCCGGCTCAGTGCCGCCTCTCTCTCGTGCTTCTTTCGGAAGAACGACCTGAACGCCTCTTGTGGCTCAGTTTCTTCGGCAGGTGGCGATGTCCTCTTCGGCCTGGTAGCGGCGGCCGTAGTCGCCGGCTTCGAGCTGCGTGTGGTGCGGGCCGGTACCGCCTTGGCACTGTCAGCTATTTGCGACCGTGCTAGTGCTTCTTCCTGGAGCTGTTTCTCAATCGAGGCGTCGACATCGCTGAGATCGGGGGGTTCGCCGTCGCTCGTGGCTTTTTCGGCGTCGTTGAGAGATTGTTCGTCGCCTGTGCTCACCACAACCGAGTCTTCGGCTTCTGATTCGACTTGAGAGTCAGGGATCTCCCGTTCTTCTTCTTCTTCTTCTTCTTCTTCTTCTGCTCCTCCTCCTCCTTCTTCTTCTTCTTCTTCCTCTTCTTCTTCTTCCGCCTCCTCTTCTTCCGCCTCTTCTTCGCGATTGCCAGACTCTTCTTCCTCATCAGTAGGGGGCTGGGATGCGGCTCGGTCGCGTTCCTGCTTTCTACGCTTCTCCTCGAGGTTCCACAAACGGAACTTTTCCAATATTGCATGGCAACCCTTGATAAAATGCCGCCTTGCAGGCTCGAAGGACTTCTTCTTGCTCTCCGTGATGCCGCTGACGCCCATAACTCTCAGCCAGTCATGGCCTTCCAATCCCTCCAAGAGACGAATAATTTGGTCTTTCTCATGTTGAGCGCGCCCTCGTTCCGTGTTTCGTATCGACTTCTCGAGCCGCTCAGCCTTCTTGTGGGACGGCTCAAAGTAGCTATCGGGCAGGGGGTCTTCGATGACCTTGCCCTTGTACTGAGACTCGAGGAAGGAAAAGTCGACGCATTGCGAGTCCCAAAGATTCTCAAAAAGTTCATCACTGTATCGGCGTACGGATTGTTTCTCGTTGTGGCGTTGTTGGGAATCTTGGATGGTCCTCAACCCTGCCACTGTTGGCGGAAGAGGAACCCGCGTTTGGGGTCGGGCATTGTTGGAATTCCTGTCGACTATAATTATCGGGGTCTCGAGATTCACAATGTCTGAGGCGAATTAGTCGGTATTTGGTTCATCAAAAATTCGGGAGAAGCAAAACGAAGGGAGGGCAATTGACGTACGGTGTTCTTTTGGTTCGTTTCCAATGATCTCGTCATATTCTGGAAAATAGGCAGAAAGCTCGCTCTTGAATCGCGTGCCCTCCTGTGACCGCAGCTTTCGCCCTTCACGCCTTGTATCATCGGCATTAGGTTGCAGCCTGTCAAGCTCGTGGCGAATACCGTTAATTACTTTCTTCTGATGTTTTGTCAGTCCCGATGGAGCGTCCGACGGCCCATGTTCGTGCGACGCTGTTGTTGCGGTGGCCTCTTCAGTCTTGACCGTGGGTGCTGCAGTGTGTGGCGCCGACTTTGGGGCGGCCCCAGTGGGTTTTTGGTGCTGAAGTTGGGGCGACGGCGCCACTAGATTCACGGCGGCTGCTGTCGGGGGTTTAGGGATAGGAATGGTCGAACGCGAAATAATCTCGACTGTAATCCTTGTCTTCTTTCGGATGGCTTCGTATTCGTGATCCGACACCTCGAGCGGACGCTTGTGGGCCCTCGGCATCATCGGTGGTGACTTCAAAATGGTTTGGGGGTGGACCGCTCCTCCGCGCGTAGACGTCGCGATAAGGCGGGCGTTGCTGACGTTGGAGGAACTTCGAGGATGAAGCGCATCAGCTCTCCGGCTGGAGCGAGTGAGGGTGGCCATGGGGGGCGGTGGCTCGGGGCCTTCGCATTCTCTGACTTCTTTTCTATCGACGGATGATTTCTCGTGGGCGGGCGATTGAATTGAGGGCGATAAACAATTTTTTTTTTCGCCGTCGTGGCGAGCAGAAATTTGCTGCGTTTTTGGAGGGGAGCGACCTTTTTGCGAGGTGGTCATTTCTTCGTTCGGTCTGCTCCCCTATGTTGGGTTTGTGTTTTCGGGGCGGCTCCTACCAGACAACCGTCAATAAACCTTGTTTACATCATCTTACTCAGTTGCTTGTACCTTTCTGCGGGGTGACTTGCATGTGAGACTTCT
>Ga0247774_1000747_pt1 | contig 16303 bp, 4 predicted proteins | sample UWRJL001104B6_FD_179933 | JGI IMG/M metagenome (GOLD analysis project Ga0247774, IMG submission 179933) | Plant litter microbial communities from Arlington Agricultural Research Station in Wisconsin, United States - UWRJ-L001-104B-6 | ecosystem: Environmental > Terrestrial > Plant litter >... | reverse complement strand
GAATGCCAGGCTGGAATCGGTGTGCGTTACCGTATGAGTGAGCGTCGAGTGTGAGTGCGTTCGGGCACCGAGGACGGTTGGGTGCGGGATGTTTCGTTCTAGGTGGCAGAGGCCCGCCTAGCAGCTGTTCCGAGAGGCGCCTGGAGCAACCTCTTGTAGTTGGTCGGTGGATGCGAGCGAGGCGAAATGCAAAATGAGAGATGCGCAACCTTCTTTTCCTTTCCCGTCGTGGAGCAAAACAAATTTCGAGAGTGAATGAGATATTAACAAGAACCGGAAACACAGGCCGAAGCTACCATGGCACCTTTTTAAGAGAACGATACGCCTACCACCCTTGATAGCCTCGAGCTACCGGATCTTCCCTTGTACAAATATGAGCGTATATGCTTAGATCGGGTATCTTATACCGTTGACCGATACTTTCGTGCCTTGTACCGAGACACTAGCAGGTGTTGAAAGGCCTGCAGGGCCCTGGCTGCATTGTTATCGTCTGATCTTCGCCTTCGAAAAGAGCAAAGAGACGGTGTGGACTTCCCGGAGAGGTTAGGTGCACTGGGCCTCTACTCTTTTCAACCCAAAAGTTAAAGCACATAAGCGATTCGCCGCCTCGAGACACCTCTGTCCAGGAGCTGGTTGGCTGGGGAGAATTCGCTGAACCTTGCCAGCAATGACGGTAGCATAATTGGTGATCTTATGCCAGGGCCTGTCTGCCGGCTATAGCAAGGAGTAACCTCCCCTGGCTCGCAGGTGGCAGTAAACTTCAGAGTACCTCTGTACTTGGACCGAGTGTGCCGTGGCAAGAGAAACAAAGGTAGGCCAGGTAGGGCAGAAGGTCTGAAGAGGAGGTACTTGCGGGGAGGGGACGAGGGAGGGGTATGGCGTGGAGGGGCGTGGACAGTAAGACACACAACTGACAGACGGGGATGCCATCTTGCTGATGGTTAGCCAGAAAAATTCGTGCATGGTACCTCCGGACGGATGCTGCACAGCCTAGAGAAAAGAAGAAAGTCCTGGTCAATGGTGACCTGTCCGGATGAGATGGGAGGCTGGGGTTGGCTCAAGAGCCGTCTGGAAAACGCATGGAAGGATACAAAACACGACATCCGAATGGAGAAAAAAAGCTGAAACGAGCCCTACCATGCGGGACATGGACAAGACGGCGTGGGAAAAACCCACTGCCAAAGGCATTTCCAGTGGCCAGCAATCAATCTGGAAAATTCCAGAGGTACCAAAGTGTTCCCCCCTCCCGGCTCACTGCCGTGCCGTGTGAAGGATAACCAGACCGCGACCGCACGTAGGACATGTAGCCAGTCGCCAGCTCGTGAACCAACGGCTCTGGAGTCTTGACATCGACCAGCCACGCTATGGCGGTCGAGGGATTTGTCCAGAACCGGGTCCTCTCGACTACCGAAGAGAGACGGTGACATTTGGGCTTCTTCCCTCAGTCCCAGCCCTTGGAGTGCGGCAAATGGGTGCCGGTCGTGCGTGGAAGCCAAGCGGCAGAGCATTCTTGGCTTTGAAATCTTCAGCGGGGCAACAACCCCACGAGTCTCGCTCTTCTGTTTCCGGCCACCGCAGTGGAGGCTATATTTGATCCAGGGGAGGGTATAACGGGGAGTGTGTGAGAAAGCCACGCTTCTGACACGCCCTGACGCCAGGGCCGTCGTGGACGTAACAGCCACACAGATGTGCTAGGATGCAAGGGTATCGTGGCTGCAGACAACAGATTGCCGAACGGAGAAAAAAAACCGAAAGGGGTCCGAGTGTATGGTACTAGCCTAAACCGAGACTCAACCCAGGAGACCAAACCACGTAGAAGGCGCACGAACTGTCAGTTAACGTCATGTCGCCTCGATTTCACTTGGCAGCAAAGAAGACATATGCTCCAGTGTTCCGATGGCCATGGCCCATGCTCCTCCTAGAGTGTTTCCATCTATGGTGAAGTCGCAAATCGCGACGAGTATTGTCGCGGCTCACTCGAGGGACGGTTTCCTCGTGCCAACCTTCCAACCGGGGCGATTCGGATAAATGACCTCGATGAAATAAGAGTGCGTGCAGCGGCTTCCTCCGTTAGTACGCCATCCCGGCGAAGGGAAACGAAGGACTTCGGAGATAGGAAATTTTGTGCCTGCCAGCATTGGCCCTTCAGCGATCATGAACAACAAATAACGGCAGAAACGAGAGTGATAGTCAAAAACGGCCGAGATTGGATAGCTGCACCTTGCGGCTTCAGCGGCGGCTGGGCATACGGCCCCAAGAAATCCGATCCTAACTGGCGTTCCAAAGTTCATGACCTGGGTGTGAGCCTGGTTTGAACCTAATCGGAATATTTGCGCCCCTGGGATTGGAGGCCGGCCGGCCCTGGCATGTCGGAACTTGCGACGAGCAACATGCCCGCATGACGACCTCCCAAAACACGAATGCTAAGGTCGCCTGTTAAGCACAAGTAATTGTCACGAGCAAGCTATTTCGTCGGGCAAGCGCCTGGGGGGTTATGCCAAAATACACATAAAATGAGTCAGTGGGTCATTCCAATTTGGAAAGTGCAGGATTCAATATCTGGCCGATCCGGCCGCGAGAATCCGGAAGAGAACCGTTTTGGTCAAGTCTCTCCAAAACAGCTCTGGAATGGTGCGGAGTATGGACGAGACTTTGAGATGCTCTGTCTGGAGTAACGCAATGGATAAGATGGACGAGGCGTCCAATGCCCGCACAGGGCGGTGCGCTGCACGCCGTCCGATCGATTGAGTACTGGACCAGCCTTCCGACCCATGTCTGGTTCAGGCAGCGTCCGTGGGCAGAAAGCATCGCCAGTGTGTTGTGAATAACGGGCATCGAATAGGTGCGCTGGGGTGCGCAGGTATGAAAGTCCTGGCAGGCGTCAGTAGGCGTTTCCTACTTCAAATCTCTAGCAGCTGGTAGAGCAAATGAACGGCCGAAATGAATGCCATTCGCTATGGTCTTGGATCCGCATAATGTAAACGAGTTTCATCGGAGCCTGGTAATATGAGAGGAATTATGCTGAGCCCCGGCTGCAAGGGTGACGATTGTGGTTGGTTGGCGGGGTCAATGGAACCAGGCAGCTTTCTAGAAGCCTTAGAGGACTTCTAGTGTGTGATCCTCTCCGGAACAAATGAAGATGGGCTCGGTTGTCGGGAGGAAACATCCTTGTTGGTGATTTACGAGGATGCTATTTGAAATACATGGTGGTGTTTGGATGGCGAGAAAGAGGAGGAAATTGACAAGATTGGCATCGAGACAGAGAGCACTGGTTTATTGATTTGGGAACCCGGACTAACTTTGTTTGTACGGGACGCAGATGAATGTGGGCTTCAATTTAAGCAAAAGCGGCATTAAGAGGAAACGAAGACCTTCCGCTGCAGAGAGCTCTGTGCTCATCACCATCACCAACTGGCTAGGAAAGAATAGGGTTGCCAATCGAGTCGCTGCTATTGCTGTGGTTTTGTGGCTGTATCTATACCGGCTTATAATCACAAGCAACTTCTCTATCTCCGCTTCGTAGCCAAACCGTGAGAAAAGCTAGACTGCGTCCCTTTTTCATGAAGGCCGTCTCGATAAAAAAGCCGAACCCTGCAGCTATCGAGGGCGTCATGTCCGGAGCCCAAACTTCGTGCTGTGCTGCATGAACTTACAATTAACGTCTTTTTGCGTCCGACTCCAGCCACACACTAAACCAGTTCCAGGCATTACAGTAGTACGATGAGTCCGCCCGTACCCCGTACTTTGAACATGTTTTGTAACCAATTCTCAATCCTCTGCACCTGCGGTTCTCTTCCCTGTCAATAGAACGATTCCTACCGATAGGAAACAGCTTAAGGGTTTCCCAGTACCACGGGTTGTACGGATTCGCATTGATTTTCGGTGGTATTTGTTGATTTGCAATCTCGCTCGTTTGCGCCATCAAGGGAATCACGATCCATCAACTTTGCAGTACGATAATTATTGATCGAGGTGTTGTCAGTGGCACTTTCGTCCAGGCGGGATTCAGCGCCGCCACCAAGTCACAGTCCGTCCATATTTGTGCAAGCGAGGTGGTGTCCAAATCCCCACGCAACATGCCTGAACGGGGCCGTCGTCCAAGTGCCTGCCACGGTAAACCTAAGAGCTGCACTTTGCGCGATTCCGGAGAGAGTCGTGCCTGCTCAACGCCCCTTGTTCTTAGTCTAGGATGACGGCTTCTTCCGCATGCCGACGCAATTGTCCGTGCCCCAGCAAGCTCGGCATCCCAGGGCCCTGCCATGAATCGAATCACCAGGGAAGCATCCCCTGACCGGGCACCGGGTCAGCAGGGAGCCCAGCATTTTTAACATATTTAGGCCTGAGCGGGGTATCAGAGGCGCTACCGACAACTCGGCCATCATTGATTCTGAGCTCGACGAAACCGAGCTCCATCACTCTCCCATGCAGCATGTTCCATCTCAGCGCCGCACATCAATCACTTGGGAGACAGTACTAGCGGGACATTTAACTTCCGGTCGTCACTGGCGAACAAACATCGATTCTTCGACTGAGGCAAAAGATTTTACCTTGTAACTGACGGCGAGGATTCACTTGTTCTGTTTCGCCTGCCTGGATCCATCATTCCCGTCTCGCGAAACAATGTTGCTACGACTCCCGCGGAGATCTTATTGGGGGGCAGATTCTTGATGGTCAAGATAGTAGTATGACTATGTATCGATTGTTTCTGGATCCGATCCAGCATCACCTGCTAATGCTACCTTCATAGCCTGAAGATAGAACGGAGTATTTCGTGCGGGTCGAGTCGCTAATTGACCCCCATGTGCGGACGGGACGGGCAGCTGCTAGACGCATTTTGTCGGCGGCCCTAACAGCCCTGCACGCACTTTCCCCTTGACACAATACAAGGAGCTGAATTTCGCGACCCTGACCAGCCTTGAGAATGGACTGAGGGCGGTTCGCACTAGTACCACCAGTAGACCCTGTCGCAAATGCCCTGCACGATTGATACCACAGCTCGCTGGCACTGCCATCCGACCTACGAAGCACTTAGGACTGCCAATTACAAAGCGCAAGAATGCCCACCAGGGTGTGGATCTGTCCATCTGAAATTCTGAACGCCAAGAGAGCGCCACAAAACGAGGCTCACGCCGCGATCCAACGTCAATCGATCCTGTCGAGACACTCTGTCGACTCCTGATCGACGGTTGCTTCCCCAAACCTCGCCCAAATTTTCACAAGTCTGGGATGATGCGACGTCACACAAACAGAATGTCTGGCACGTCTGGAGATTTTCTAATACGTGAAATGATTTTGAAAAACTCCGGCTCCGCACAAGTCTCCCTTGAGCATCCACGGCCAGCAGAGTAGGCGCCTGCTTCGTTTGAGCCTGGGCGTACAGAGGTAGTGGATAGAGCAACTGGTTCATTGGGCGGTCGCGCCGTATTCCTGAGCCATGATCCTTGTGTATCCGATTCAAGGTTATCCATGAATAACTGCCAGCTATACGCGGGAAGTCCGGCGATGTTTAACTTGGGAGAGGGTGTGTTTCTCCTCCACATACCAGGTCTGAACCTTTGACTTCTGGACGCATTGGCGACCACGGCTGCTCTCCGTCGCTTGGACGGACCTTGCGTCGGACAATTTCGGTCACCAATAACTCAATCAGCAGATCTTTCGAATCGAGTTGTCCAGCGGAGACAAGCTGCGCCTCGTTATCTTTTGGAATTCTCACCGAATTGAGAGCTGGAAACAAGAGTGCACGCGGATCAACTGCCTGCAGTTTTCACCATTCTGCCGCTGTCAGACTGGATGGACAGGTACGACGTGACAGAACCCAGGGCCGGCATCAAGGCTTCGCAGGGCTTGTTAATAGTACGTATCTCCACAAAGACCATGAATCACACCTTGCACAGTAGTCTGCATTGGCAGTGCGCTAGGCATGGTAGTTTATAGCTGTCAACGGCCACTACCCGGAGCGGAGACCCGGCGAGACGGATATCTCAATTAAGTCGTCCTAACTTACCGCCACACTCCCTGTCAATAATATGGCAAGTTTGCCGAACTATTACCAACCTTAGGAGAGCCGCACTATCATCGCCATCGGAAAGTTCTCCATGCTGGGGTAAACTTCCTCGCTAAAACTCGCCAAAAACACCAACGTCACTGGCGCTTTCGGCCAGACGCAACAACTACCCAATCGATCAGTTCTGGCGCTGAAGCCTACGCTTCGGAACAATGATTTGCCCTGAGCGCCAACTGATCGCCAACCGCCAAGCATCCCAAACAGACAAGGTGCGAGGGTACGCACACTTGGTATCCTTTCACTAGCCTCTCACGCATGAACGCATGAACAGCCCCATTTCTTCCCCAGGTTCCCTCCTGCCTCCCAGCTGCACAAATCCCCCCACTGATGATATTCTGTGCTGATTCAGCCCTTATTTTCGAATACTAATCAGCTGCCTGCTCGAGCTCGTCTGAAGGGACGTCCCCTGATAACATTCTTTGGTGGAATTTCCAAGCCTTCATCTCGGCTCGGACCTTTGGGAAGAGCGGCCATTGGTCGAGCAGTGACGGCTCCGCCCAGCTCAATTGAGCTTCTCGTACTACGACACCAGCATAATCATTAGTTCCGACACGACATCCGCTTCGCCCTCTTACCTGTCAGGTTATCCTTTCCTGCAGGTTCCGTAGCCGTGGTGTACGCTGTTTGCGATCACCTCGTCCCGAGGCCGTTCCTGCATATGCCCGTTGCCGTTCCCGCTTCCACGCCCCTCCCTCTTGTCATCCCAACCTGGGTTGGTGCAAACTTTGTCTCTCCCATGTGCTTGACTATGTCTTTCAGAATCCCCCTTTTACTACCCCATGTTCATCTTTGCCGAACATGCCGGACTTAATGCTCATTGTCAACTGAACTTTCTCGCGCCTCCCCTGGCTCAATCCAGCTCGAACCACGCAATGGATCGCAGTAGCTCAAAGTGGGCTTAAAATCATTACTAGCTGTCGTTTCGCGGCGCAGGACCAGGTCTGCTGCCATATCAAAATCCATCCATAGCAATACTATAAATTCTTTTTTTAAATAATACAATGAACGACGCACGGAGAAAGAAACGTTTGCGAAAACCAACTCCTAATCGGTGGGGGCCATAAGGGACCCCAGCCAGCTATAATGTTTGGTTGTGGCTCCTATCAACCCTGCATTACATACTACTGAGGACCACATATCATAGCTCCATCAGGGAGGCTTGGACAGAACATTTCCACGCATGAGCGAACGGACTTTCAGGACTTGATGAACATGTTCACAGCCTCACTTCGCAGGTGCCTGCTGAACTGGTACCCCTGAGTTGCACCGATCGACTGTCAGCTGACTCCTTTTCTTCCTTTCCACCTTTCGCTTCTCTCCTATCTCTTTTCATCCATCTTGGCATTGCTTCTACAACTTAAACTCACCTTAACCCTAATTAACCACCTTGGCTTGATTCTATCAAGATGCTAGCCAACAGCCCTCAACTATTTTTCATTCTCGCTTCGAGTCTGATCTGCAGGCAACTTGCAGAGGTGGATAGAATCAAACAGAGCCAACCCTTCTAGCGTGGGAACATTATCTCTTGCTTGGGGGAAATTCCAGATCTTCAACGCTTATCACACAGCTGCACGCACGGGTGCACACACCAGGACTGCATTCGTGCTGGTAGTGGATTGATGGTGTGATTTTCCTGCTTGCCGCAAATACCTACAGAATCATGATGCCTCAATCCAGCTTGTAGGATACGAAGGGGCACTTCGGTACGTGACTGTTACGGCAAAAATTCCATGCAGACTTTTCTTTTGAAGATAGTATATGGTAGAAAACCCTCAGAAGTTTTTTTGGTGCCGACTTCCTCTCTCACATAATATTTCACGAGACATTTGGTTCAATTCTAAAACCCATCTTTTTATGACCTCCTTGGGGGGGTGAACGCCTCAAGCAGCCAAATAACTCGCAGCAGTTAACTTGCAAAATTATTCTTCCTAGATCGAATTCCACCAAAGCATGCAAAGCCGCAAACAAGTTGAAAACAAGAAATATGAATTAAAATCAATCCAACACCTCCAGAGTTTTGCCGCTCTCTTTAACCACAAACATACCTAATGTAATACACTACTGTCTCACTGCCTCGCAAATACAGTTTGCTCTCTTCCCCGGGTCATCAACCGCCTACCGCGGGGAAGGAAACCTCCCTCCATCCCAATTCCCCCCCCTCGGCCGATCAAACGCAACCCGCAAGTGCTATATGCCGACCTCGTAAGAGCTCATCCTCTTTCCATCTGATGAGCCGCATGTTTCGTTCTACCTGCAACCGGCCGCACCCTTTTTCCGCCTTCATGTCTTGGCAAAACAACCTTGGCCCTCGATTGCATCGCCGTGAGAACGGGACGAGGGAGAGAAAAACGAAAGCCGAAGAACAAAGATGAGGGCTCAAGAATAATCATCACTCCGATCGAATCCCGAATCCTCCAACTGCGCAAAGCTGCCAAAATGCACGGGCCGATGCACATTATCGTAAAATCCCTCGGGCCACCCAACCTTGCAGCGCACCGGCCGCTTCTCCAGGCCAGCAAAGGCGTTGCCCATGAAGCTGTAGTTCCACGCACCGGACTCGGGGACCAGGAAGAAGCCACCGAACCGCGGAGAAAGTAGCAGCTTGCGCTTCTCGCCCATCGTGGTGGTAAATCCCTGGGGCTGGTCGGATTGCGTATCCCGATTGTTGAGACCCCATTTATACCCCTCCGGCGCAAGTCCCCACGCACCGAGGGAGACGGATCCGGGGATGAAGGAGACGGAGACGGTAATCGTGTCGTGGGGCCAGGAATGCTGGTCCCGTAGGTGAGCGTGTTCGGTTACGTCTTGGGCGGACATGTACGGTAGCTCTGCACCAGAGTAGGTGTGGATGACCCCCAGTGGCTCCAGCTTGTCGAGCAAAGGATGCTTAGGCAGCTGTTGCGGGAGCTGAACATTGCGCAGGCCGCCGATTTGGGGCACGATAACAATGCACTTGATCTCCTTCACCTTATCCGTCTCGGCCGGAGAGGCTCCGTAGATGTAGCCGGCCACCTGCACGCGCAGATCGGCAATCTTGATGAAGCGCTTGAGGATGTTGTTGGGCATGACGTAGGTAACATCATCGAGGTCGTTGTCCACGCTCGCGACGTAGATGTTCTTGGTCCGGTTGCGGAGATTGCCCGCCGCCACGGCGCGTGTCCGCCATTCTGTCTTGGACGCAAACGTCTGCTGCTCGAATTGCGACGTCGTCGTCACAATAATCTCTTCTCCTCGGACATTCTGCGTCTTGGTCGTCACGGCTGTGAGCTGTTGCTGTTCTTGCTCCTGTTTTTCAATCTCGGCGGCTTGTTGGCGCTGCATGGACGGCGCCGAGATTTCCATGCCCAGGATGATGTCGCGGACCTCAGACGACGTCAGGGACGAGACGTTGACGTTGTTTTTCTTCCCATAGTCGTTGAGGATGAGATCGCGAAGCTGCGTTTCGACCTTGATCCAGTCCTCATCACCGAGGCTGGGCCAGATTTGGTGGTCTAGCGTGATGACTGTCTTGTCAGGCCGCAGGATAAGCTTCGTCTTGTCTTGATTCACGTGCAGGGCGCGGAGTATGAGAATCAGACGCGAGAAGGCTGTGTAGGACGAGATGGTCTTGAGCCACTCGTCGTAGAGGTTGAAGAGCACCATCTGCGGCTCGGTGGCGCGGAGAATCATGTCACCTAGCTTCTCCACCTTCATGGCGGCCTGGAAAGGCAGCTGAAGCTCTGAAGCGCGGATCGAGATGTTGGGGAAGTCGAGAAGATGGACCTCGAGAGGGTCAAGCAAGCCCTTTCGGGTGACGATAAGCTGCTTAGGTTGTTCTTCGACGGGAAGCGAGCGGATGAGAGCTGCTACTTCTTCGGCCGTCTTCCACTTGGCCAGCTGCCCGAGACGCTTCTGACCGGCCCAGACGCTGGTATGGATAATCTTGAGGAACAACTGGCCTGTCCTAGGATTGAAGATGAAGATAGCGCCGTTGATGGGCTTGGTGGTTAAGTTGCCCTCGAACGTCTTGTGGATTGTCACACGGTAGACGTTGGTGTCGTCGATGAAGAGCTGTGTTTGATTGCTGAACAGTTCTGAGTAGTTTTGGGAGTTCAGGAACTCTTGGTTGTTCTCCGACGCATACAGCTGGAGACCCTTCCGGATACGCTCGCGGAGGACGTATAGCGCAGGGTTGGCTTTCATGACCTTGGCCATGGCCTGCTGGACCAGCACCTTCAGGCCAGGGAAGTACATTCCGTACGCCGAGTACAGGTTGTAGGCCAGGTCGATACCGATCATGAGACCGGTGGCCGAGGGATAGATGCTGGTGCTGTCGGTAGTATAGTCGAGGTACTTGGCGCGTACATATCGCTCGATGTCGTGCGAGTCGTAGTCACCGTAGCGAAGCTGCACATCAATCCAGAACTTGTTGGTAGTTGTCGGCTCGATCATGTCCTTGGAGTCGTGAAGGATGGACGGCCTCGTAACATTCCACTTGTGGCTGGCAAAGAGCAGGATATCGGCGCAAGAGCTGTTCATCTTGTACGATTTTCGAGGATGAATCGCCTCCTTCTGTACCGTCTCGATACCAAGAGACTCGAGCTCTTGGTCAAATACCTGACATAGATCCATGACGACCGACTCGTGTATCTTCTGCCACAGATGCGCGCGGAAGATCTGGATGAGCGAGATCTTGAGCGTGGGGATCTTGCCGTGAAGGAAGATACCTGTCAAATCAAGCTGGACCTGGAAACCGACGTAGACATTGGCGCGGTTGATGGTAGGCGACCACCAAAGCGTAAAACGACGGTTGGGAATTTGGTTCAGACCGGACCGCTGAGCATTGGTCAACTTCTTGAACTTCATTGACTCTTCAAAACCGGACGCCTTCTCCCAGAAGAGACCCTCCCACGATGGGAAGCCGGTCGCCTTGAACAGCGTGTGCTCTAGGATTGTTTCGACATTTCCGAGAGCCTGGATGACGTCGGTTCGGTAGGCGTTGAGGTTCCAGAGCTTGCCGTCATGACGTTGGCTGGTCCACCAGAACGGGTTGCTCTTCATGAGCTGGTAGGTTTTGAACTCGGCGCGAGCACGGTAACCCTTATCGAAGCTAATGGTGCTTCGGTCTTTCTGGAACAGAGTGTTGATTCGGGGCAGGCCACGGTCCCAGCTGTCCTCGAGATCCTCGAGCGTCAGTCGGCGGTTGTTCTGGTTCGCCTCCAGCCGCTTCTGCGCATACTCAGTCCAGACGCGCTGGGAATCAATAAACTCTTCCTCCCAAGGGATGATGTATCGGAAGATGTTCGGAATGAGCGTCTCTTCGTCGTGAGTCATGCCGGCTCGGAAGTGAGTGACCCCCATATCGGTCTGTTGGGACCACCTCTTGTCGCTTGCGGGGATCAGGATGTGTGATCCGGAAATCATGCCCAGACCACCAAGCTCCTTGGGCGTGTAGAAGACGGCAGGTGGGAAACGAGAAGGCATCTTGGAGTTCAGCCCAATCTTCACACGTGTCTGGATCTTGGTTTCGCACTTGACAATCGTGTCCAGAAGGGGCACTGTCGAAACGGCTGCTTCACGATAGTACGTGAAGAGGGCGATTAAGGCCGTGTTCCACTTGTTAGCAATCTTGGTGAAGGTTGTAGAGCCTGACGACATTAGAATCTGCCTGATGCGGTTGTTGAATTTTTGAATGTCCTCCTCCGCCACCTGCAAGAAGGCATGGGCCGTTCTCTCCTTGGTGGTACTGTCAACCAATGACCAAACGCTGTCCTTCTCCGAGAATTCATCGTTTCGGTTACGACACTTGGGCAGAATTCGGACTTCGAAGCCAGACATGGAGAACAGTAAGTTTGGGTTGTCCTTGCTGTAGACGCTGACGAAGCTGTCATCCCACTCGATTGTCGTGATGGATCGCGGCAGCCGGTTCTTCAAATCCCAGAAAACGGCGCGGCCGAGATTCACATCGTGGCGCATCAACCGCATGCGGCAGTCTCTCGGCCAACTTTTCTTGCTCTTATAGCCGATGACGTTCTCAAAGTTAGGATCCGGCTGTTCAGTAAGGAAGCGCTGAATGAGGTCTCGCGACTCCTCGGCCGTGAAGCGGAGGAACACCCAAATCTTGTCGATGTACCTCGTGTAGAGTCGAATTGGATGCCGTGTCTCCGCTTCCTTGCTCGCGAACTGCAAGAAGTCGTTTGGCTTCTGGGGCGGACCATCCATTTCGCTCGCGCGCTGAGGCCCGAGCAGCAAAAGATCCAGGATCAACCCGTAGTATTGGAACACAAAGGCCGAAAACTGGAGACCGCGAATCATGCCATAGCTGTTGGTGTGGCTCATGTCCTTGTACGAGAGTTGGACATTGTTCTTTGCCGTGATGTAGTCAGCCAAATTGTGGTCCATGATAAGTCGAAGTAGGGAGTTGAGAAGGGTCAATTCTATCTTCTCGTACACCTTGGACAGTTCGGTCTCGACCAGGACGTTGCACTCTCCATCGGCCGTCTCCCAAACCTTGTCAAGGTTGTTGATGCCCTGCGCCCACTTGTAAACCAGGAGTGGTGGTACCTCCGAGTCGGATGGTTTAATCCATGCTGGGAAGAGATTCCTCTGATCAGCCTGATACCAGAGGTACTGATCGAGATATGCATCACTGATCTTCTCCATAGGCTCAATGTCATAGACAGGATTGATGGTGGAGTAGTTATCGTTCATGTCAATGCTGACTTCCTTGAAAGCCCGCTGGGTGAGAAGGAATCGCTTGATGCGCTCCAATGTGGTCCCGGGACTGTCGTAGGCCTGTTCGATCAGCGCCAGCTCCTCGCGCTGACTTTGGTTAAGGCGTCCTTTTACCGAGTAGGCTTCGCGAAGCCGCTCCAAGGCTAGGATGAGGATCTTGGTGTCGTGTTTGTACGACACACTCGGGAACGGAATCGGCGAAAACTTGCGGGACTCGAGCCAATGCACCGTCGTCGTGTAGATGGCGACGGCCTCCTCTGACGAGACGTAAGGACCGTCTTTCATGTGGTTGTGCTGCCTCTCCTGCTCGGCTTTGAGCCAGAGACGGGTGAGACGGCCAACATTTTTCTTGGCCACCGTCTTGTCCACCGTCGCACCTCTGCGAATTCGCTCACGGTTGTAGTGGGCGACCGAAATCCACCAGTCCGACTTGGCTTTGACGTAACGAAGGATTATGTTTTCGATCGGAGCGGGCAAGCCAGGGACCTTCCAAGGGATGTTGCTCTTCCAGCATCGCCACGCCTCCGATAGGTGCTGCAGCACCGTGTTGACCTTGCTCTGCTTAATTCCCTCGGGCATCATGTCCATGAGATCGGCCATCACCGATGCTCGGAGTTCCAGGTCGAAATGAGACTCGACGCGCTGCTTGGTGACCGTTTTGGCAATATCCTTTGCATGACGACCCTCGAACTGGCGCGAGAGAAGGTTCCCTAGCCAACGCTCCAGCAGAGGGATAATGCCGCGCAGGAAGAACAGCCACACTCTCCATGATGGAGCCCAGAAACCACAGCCTGGACCCTTCCCAACACCGCCAGCATTGAACCGGTAGTAGATCAGATGCTTCAAGTCTTTGCAGGATCGAACTTGGTGCATCAGCTTGTACTTGTACCGATACATACCAGTCAGTTGCCCGACGTGGTTGAGCGCATAGTGGATGCCATCTGCCAACAGGAACGCGTCAATGTTGCCCAATCGGAATTGGCAGTGCGCGTCGACGAGAAGCTTGACGAGGCGAAGGATTTCTCTCATGAGATGGAAGGCGTTGCCGAAGCGAGACTTCTTTCGTTCCTTGGTGGTTAGGGTCTTGACGGGCTTCAGGTTGAAGTTGTAGTCCAGATGCAGGTATGTCAGGTTCTTCCTGTGGATGAGGAGATTGAGCATGTTGAAGCCCTGTCGGCACACCTGCAAACCCGCCTCAACCCAGTCGATAGTCGTCTGCTGGAAAAATTTTGTTTGCTTGAGTGACCGAAGCATATTCTGCTTGTTCTGCGTCTTCGGGCGCTTCTTGTGCAGCTCGTTGAGGATGTATGACTTCAGCAGCTTCTGGTACGACACTCGAATCTTCACCGGCATGCCCTTGTCGCTGGGTGGATGCTGGAGATACCACGGCTTGATGAGGGCCACGTCCTGGGCTCGCACCATACGACCAGAGCGGCGATTGAACGGGTGCGGCGCCCACCAGAGCTTGATTGCCGACGCCGTCTCTTCCGGGGCAAGGTCTTCATCCTCGAAAAAGGCTTCCGTTCCAGCCGGCAGAGTGAAGTCCTCCTCCTCGTCCACCTCATCATTTCCAGCCCCAAACAGTTCGTCTTCGTGACTAATGTGGTCGGTTGCCGGTTTTATGTTTGGTATAATGTGGATTCGCCGGTCGATATGAAACGCGGGGAGCTCGGCCGCTGCCTCGTCGGATTGGCGTTGATACACAACCTGAGGATATGAATGCCAAGGAAGCTCCACCGCCCTCGGGAGAGAGTTGAAGAGGTATGGGTGAGCAACACGCAGCTCGTTACGCGTTGGTCCACGATGGATGATTCTGTCCATGGCGTTGAACTCGCCGATGTCTTCGTCATTCGGGTCGATATCCTTGAAGAGAGGCTCGAAGCGGGCGCCGCCCGGAAGGCCAACGTTGAGTGCCTTTGCCGTCATGAAGCTCTTTAGGTCGAATAGGTGGTAGTAGTTCTTATCCACCACTTCGGTCAAAAGCGGCTCGCTCAGCCGATAGAGCGTCGCGAGCTGGGGCAGCGAGAGATTCCACGTCTTATAGCTCGGTCCGTTGACGTGCGTTGTCTCAAGAAGAGGGCGATGGTCGAAGAACCATTCGTAAACGGCTTCGTCGTCTTCTTCGTCGAGTTCGAACGGCACGGGAGGGAGCGGCTCGATTTCCTCGATGTTCTCGGACCATGACAGAGGCGGCTCTTCATCGTCGAAAGGGGGGAATCGCATACGCTTGAACAGGCCACGGTCACGCTTTTCTCTCCGCATAGCGAGCCACATAGTTGCCCACTGCGCAAAGAAGACAGGTTCGATGACTCGAGGGACTTCGTTGACCAGGGTCAAGCATCCGTTGACGTGATAGAGCACCTTGACATCGCGCGTCGACTCCCAAGGCATCGGCATATTCTCTAGAAGCTTCAGCACAGCGTGCGGCATGAACTTGAGCGCGCCGAGATAACTACGCTTGTCGTTGGTGTACTTCTTCTGCGAAACGTCACCGATATCCTTGACAATTTTGCGCAGATGCTCTGGCGGCATATCAGCCTTCTGTGTCTCCACAAACCCAGCTTTCCTCTTCTCCCCGAATCTGCTGCGTTGATCGCGTAGCCATTCTTTCTTCTTCTGGGCAAATCTTGCTGAATGATGGCTTGGAGGCGGTAGATAGCCTGGCGGAGGCGGCGCTGGAACAGCCGGAGGAGGTGGAAGGGAGGAAGATGGCGGAGGGGGGGGAGGAGGGGGAGGAGGCCCCCAGCCTGGAGGAGGCGGAGGTGGCGGCGGTAGGGACGACATTTTGGGTTCCCAGCGATTGGGACCTCAAAGTGTCGTCAAGTCGCGTCGCGCTCTGTCGCAACTTTTGACGCCGGCCCCGTCACGTCCTGAACCAATTTATCGAGTTAGCCTTATTTTCTTGTAGCAAGAGGTCGTTCCGAGACATACACAGCTCGGGAATAGTCGCAAAGATGATGACGCGACTATTGTTGCTGCGAAGATTGTATGTTCACGATGGAAGATCTAGTCGATTTTTTTTTCCTGTTCACTGCTTCTGTATCATCATCCGCGCAGCCGGCAGTCTCCACCGCGTTAGTAGCCAGATGGTTAGTCATGGCCTTCAGTACCCTAACCCTTAAGTTTTGCACCCTAACTTGAATAACGACTTCTTTACCACCCCCTCGACTCTATCGTTTAACGAGGATGCTGTAACCCTTTGCCGCAGTTTATTCCGAAGAAGTTATGAGATATCAATTGACCTTTAGGACGAATCAGATCTCACGCGCTTTGGGGCAAATATGTAGTGAGATTCCGATTCCATTATCACGTTGATGCCAAAGATCGTTGTAGCTTGCTCAAGTTGATGGCTTTGATAAAAACAAAGATAAAACTGCATCACATGCTCAGACTTAGACCCTGTATTGGCCCCGCTTATTTGGATTTGTATCTGGACCTATCTAACCAGTAGATCATTTCTTCCTGCGAAACCGTTACGTCGGGGAACTTTGCTCTTTTTGCCGTATCCTCCGCATTATGCCCCGC
>Ga0247774_1000746_pt1 | contig 16343 bp, 17 predicted proteins | sample UWRJL001104B6_FD_179933 | JGI IMG/M metagenome (GOLD analysis project Ga0247774, IMG submission 179933) | Plant litter microbial communities from Arlington Agricultural Research Station in Wisconsin, United States - UWRJ-L001-104B-6 | ecosystem: Environmental > Terrestrial > Plant litter >... | reverse complement strand
GATCCTGTGAGAGACGGCAGGTGCGGCGCTGGTTACCATAACCATAGCATCTCCCGTCGCATCCGCATTGTCCGTCGTTCCAGTCGCAGCAACTTTTCCGAACACCAACACCTCTTCAATCTTGGCCACTTCGTCCGCCTTGGTAACCCCATCGGCCTCGCCAGCGACAAGGAATACAGGCACGTCCATCCCACCCCAAACCTCCAAGCCCGGAATCCCGCCTACTGCCTTCCCATCTTGATAAATAGGCAAAGCACCCCACGCCATCCTTCTCCACACTGGCGTCCGGCTCTGACAATTAAACCGATGCTGCATCCTCTTACTTTCAGTATCTGCTTCGGCTCCGACAAACCGCTTCACACTCTCACTCTCCTCATCGCCCCGTCTATCCCACCTCCTCCAAAGATCAAAGATCCACCCCGGGATGCAAAGTAACCGCCTGAATATCTTAACCTTATCCTCTGGCGGGGGACCGGCGATCGGACAAATCCCCACAATCCCAACAACATGCTCCGCCATTTTGGATCTCGGAGAAGTCTTGCTCGCAAGCCGCGCACAGAGCGCGGTCCCCATACTATGTCCGATGAGGATGACGCCTTGCCCTGCTTCCCTGTCCCGGTACTCCTCAACGATGACCTCCGCCAGCTCCACGAGCGCGTCGGTGGTGTACGCCTCCCACGCGGTCACCTCGAAGGCCGAGCGGCCGCATCCCGGGAAGTCGATTGCCAGACATGAGGATATGTGGATTAGGGACGTAAGGAGGGGATGGAACTGGGCGACCGAGCCGCCGAGGCCATGGATGCAGACTAGGAGCGGGAGGGGCGCCGGGACCGTCGGGAGCTCGGCGGCTTTGGCGTGCTGGCGGTAAAAAGTCCGCACGGACGGATAGGTAAACTTGCTGGTGGTGTAGGTTTTGATTTGGGTGTTATCCCGGAGAAGAGGGGGATCTGTTTCTACGGGGTCGGTGGTGGCGGGCATTGCGTTGGTGAGCTAGGAATGTTCGGGTTTCATGAATAGCTGGAAGATGATGAAGTGTAAACCGTCCAATTGACTCAAAAGATTTTAGATTACCGAGCTATTCCAACGCGGGTGGGGGAAGCGGTGAATAATCCAGAGGAACCGATAGCGCACTGACGCCAGCTTGGGCTAAGATGGCGCGGAGCTCCAGATAAGATTTCGGTAGCTACCAAATACGTGAATCGAAGTGCTCGCGCCTTCAGTCTCTACAGTACTCAGTGCCAAAATCGGATCTAATGGTGAAATAGGAATTAGCCTCCAAATTGATGCCTAGAGTTGATTGGCAAATTTAGATTCCGTTGCGACTTGGTTGGTGCTACTGGGCCGAGGCTGTGGTTTGAGTCTTGGAGATGTTTTGCGCCAAGCGGAGGTGGCACGCCGTCAATTATGTCATCGCGTGAAACTAACTAGAGTTTGGAACCCGTGCTCCAACTATACAAGCTACTTATTTATCAAACCGACTATATCTCACCTGAGGCACCCACAAAGCATTTTCGAGACGTCAAATATTCATTGCTTGAAGAAGGATTTTGAACGTCGTAACTTTCGGTTGATTCTTAGGGTCTGATATCTCTAACCGTAAGCCTAACCCACGCATAGGTAAGTTGACCAGTGTCCTTGAACATCTTCTCGAGATGCTCGAGGCTCTCAAATTCTACTAGTACATCTTAGCGTGTTTGCGAATAACCATATCAAGTAGAAAGAGGCCGCAGCGGCCTCGAAACCGGGAACAATCCACCTGCCATCAGGCCCGGGCGTCCGTATATGGTGATCCGTCCATTTCTTACAGACAATGTCTTCTGTCCATAACTCCCGAGCTAGAGATGCTTCCACAACTCTTAATATCATACAACTCCCTTCCCCTCCTTCCAGCCCACTGGTATCAATGCCGCCGCAACATCCTCGACTCCCCGCTCCGTAGCTAGCAAATTGAATTGCGCCGCCGCATTCCTCGTATCCAGAACCTCGACCCTCATCCCCAGCCTCGCTATATGACTCCTCGTCTCCGGGCTAATTGGCCGCATCTCTGGTCCCACGCCCAGAATCAAAAGATCTATTTGTTCCCCAGAGTTAGCGACCAGCTCGATCTCCCCTCCCCGTCCCAGCATGAGAGGTGGGAAAGAGAAAAGAAGGAAGAGGGAAAAAAAGAGGGAGACAGAAAGAACAATAAAAGGAAACTCACCAGGCCGCGGCCAAACCAACCCCAACGCCCCAAACACCTCCTCCGGAACCTCCCATTGTCCCTTCCCATTTACTAGCTTCGTCCTATCCCCTTTCGCGACCCAAGGCCGCCACCGGAAGGCCTCGCCCCCGACCAGCAGCACGCCGTCCCCGCCCGTTATGCGCGTCCCAGAATTGAGGTGAAACCCGTCTTGCGTACACGCATCGACCGAGGTCGCCGGTGCAGGCGTGTCGGCGAAGACGTCAAAGTCTGAGAAACCTCTTGCGGGCTTGTTGTGTGTGTCTTCTTCGTCCCCTCTGCCGCTGCCACTAGTAATTGGGCGGGCCGGAAGACTGCGACGGGATATGGTGTGGAAGGGTGCCGCCGCTGAACGTGCGATAACGCGAAGGGTTCGGTGCGCTGGGATTCGATGAATTCGTGCAATGCGGGGGGCCGCCAGTGCAGCAGCCGTCGGCCGGAAGAGGATTGAGGTCGACATTTGTTTGGCGGTACGGGCTATATTAGTGGGCTTGCCATTTCGAGGCGTGTATTGTCGGAGGGCGTTGATGAAGATGAACGTTGAAGCTTGTGATCATGGTGACATAATTTTTTCAACAAGCAATGCCATGCGACAGGGGTTTGGGTTGCTATACTATGCGGCCAGCCTAAGCATTTGGCGGGTAGAGTACATTTTAAGCGGGGCACACGTACCCACGTTTAGCGCAACACCAAAGCCTCCCGACGATAGCCGGGCCAGACTTTGGCGCTGAATCTAGAAAGCCAAGTTTGCATTTCTTTGTTAGGTGCGAAGTTACACTGAATAAAATTACTCGAAGGTAGAAGTATGCCGGAAGAAACTGGTGTGGCTGCCTGTTAAAAAGAATTCAAACCCTACTCTAGCTATTGAACGCCTTTTTCCACGATCTAGTTCTATATGATGCTACCCATTGTAGTTTAGTCTCTCAGGACGGTATACGCAGATGCTCAATTGGGTCGAGCATGGGCATTGTCAACAGGATTGCGTCGAGTGTCTGTTTGGTGGTGGTGATACGCTGCTGCTTGCGTCTTGCCAGGCTCACTTTCAACGCGGGGTATTTTACTCTACCGTCGCTTCGGCCGGGCGGCCATTACCCGGAGAAAAGCCACGGCGGTACAGGTGCCACGGCGCACGAGTGGGGGGTCCTTGCAACTCAGTTGCGGCACCATCGGGAAAGGACGAGTTGCCCGCCAATCATATCGTGCTACTCTTAACAGTGCCATATCTTGCTTGAGGTGAGATCACGAGTCGACAGGCAACAACGAAAGTCAATATCTTTCCATTTCTCACGAATATGGATATCGCCCAGCGATGGATTCCCAAACGGTTAATAGCCGCGGTCGGGACGGCCTGTCTCTTCTCTCTCTTGATGGCGGGGGTGTTAGGGGCCTGTCAGCCCTACGCATCCTGCAGTGCATCATGGAGCAAATCGACCCTAATAAGCCGCCAAAGCCTTGCGATTACTTCGACATGATATGTGGAACGTCGACTGGCGGACTGATTGCCATTATGCTGGGGCGGCTTAAGATGAGCGTGTCGGATTGCATCACTGAGTATCAACGACTCGCCAAGTCCGTTTTTACCAAATCCCGGCATAGAGTGAGCCTCTCGGCTAAGATTCGCGGTCGCTTCGATCATGAAGCGCTGGAAAGGGGCATAAAAGGCCTCCTGAGAAGGCTCGGCCTCGATGAAGACGAATTGCTCAAGGAAGACAATGGGAATCCGCGGTGCAAGACGTGAGACCCCTACTGTGTTGAATGCCGAATGGAGTTGAACTTAACTCTGCGAACAGATTTGTTTGCTCGATTTACCAAAAGACATCTGATGTAGTAATATTCCCCAGTTACTACTCAAGGACATGGGGTGCGTCAATGCTTGATCGAGTTAAAATATGGGAAGCCGCTCGCGCTACGTCCGCAGCGTCGTCCTTTTTCGAACCGCTCGTCATCGATGGCAAGACTTTTGCTGACGGGGCAACCGGCGCAAACAATCCAGTTTATGAGATGTGGGCCGAGGCTCTATCTCAGTTCAGCATTGACAACGAGTCAAGCCTAGAAACCAACATAAAATGCCTAGTCTCCATCGGCACTGGTGTCCCGTCTCCGAAGCCTTTCGGGCCGGGGCTCAAGGACATATTCATGGCGCTCAAGACGATCGCCACCGAGGTGGAGGCAACAGCAAAACAATTCCAGCGACAGCACCCCTTTCTAGACAAGCAAGGCGCCCTATTCCGATTCAATGTTTTGCACGGATTGGGGGACATTGGTTTGGAGGAAGCTGATCGACTGGGTGATATCGAGGCCTGTACCTATCAATATTGTGCATCGCCTACGGTCTTGCACCAGATTGAAACGTGTGTTGAAAAATTAAAATCACGCCCGTGTAAGTTCTTTCATTTATTTGCTGCCATTGATGTTAGATTTATGAGTGCTTCAATGCTGGAAATTGCCTGAATAGCGTCTTCCTAGCCCCTTGCCGTCTCGACAGTTTCGGCGCCCCTTCACATTGAACTACTGCCTAAAGCGGTATAGAGACATATCTAATAGTGCATAGGGATATCTGAGGCGGTCAGAAAAGTCGAGAGCAGGCTTGGGCGGGCTCTCAGAGTTTGCTACACTCCAGCCTCCTCACTACCTGACCGTGAGCTCAAGACTTTCATCCATACAAAGGCTTTCCATGAATGGTTCCGCGGAATTCCAAACACACTAATGTGTCTCACTTCTCGAGAAGTATGCGGCGTGCCTTGCCCTCTTGGGGGCTGCCTTGCCGACTATATCCAGCGCCAATCAAATTGCACTGTCCTTCACGCAGACTGCTTTTGGCTGTTGCAGACACCGACCCTACACCGACTCAAGGCACTGAACACTGAAGTCCGCAGAGAAGTCAAAGCAGATCAGGACTCTGACGATCAGGTTGTGTTTGAATCGTTATTCTGTCAGCAGGTTTTGCGATGTCCGAAACGAGAAGCGGTTTTCCAGGAATATGACGAACGCTTGTCGACCTCTGAGAGAGTTGAATTTCGGACTCAGACTCTCACGAATGGCTTGCCCCCGAAAAGTCACATTGGGCCGTTGTTTGAGTTGTTGGTTCAATCCAGTTCCATGCCAATCTTAATCAGTCTTGACCACTTCGGCGAGCTAGAAGACGCAGCTCGATCGAGGCTGATTGCTCGACTGGGTTCCCTGCGGAGAATTGGCAGTTCTTTTAAGATACTGATTTGCGGGAACACGAGCTTAAGCAAACCTAGCAACAAATCGGATATCCCCGTTGTCACGGATGACACTGAGACTCAAGGCATGTAAATTCTCAAGGTTGCAGAAACAATCATGAGGTGCCGACGAGGTTGCTAATATTTCCTTTGTAGAATGCCTAGAATCTCTCACATTTATGGAGATAAACGTTCGCAAAAGCCAAGTTCCCCCGGCTGCAGACGGAACAGCATCTTGGATCTGGACTCATCCGGTGTACGCGTCGTTTTCGACAGAGCGTGCTGGAATTCTATGGCTGCGCGGCAAGCCGGGGAGCGGCAAATCCGTCCTGGCGAGGTCCGTTCAACGCAAGCTGCTTGAGTCGTCCACAGCCCACGGCAAGCGCACTCCAGCCACATTGGTTGGTGACTGGTTTTACCACCGCCGGCAGGGGGGCCGGTTTATCCGGCATGAGTCCTTTGTCCGCTCCGTGCTTTTCCATTTCCTGCAGCAGAATTCCAAGCTGTTCCCCAAGTTCTTCCAGGACGTATACCGGAGCGCCGAGCCCGGAAATAGCACACCTTGGACCTACGAGACCCTTGTCGACATCCTGACCCGCGTCTGCTACATCGGAATGCCGGTGGTCTGCATCGTGGATGCCGTTGACGAAGCGGAAAGTACGGAGATTCTACAGCTTATTAACGGCCTAGTCGACGCCGAGGCAGGCTCTAGAGCCAAGTTTATCGTGCTCAGTCGGCCAAATGCTCACATTGAGCGAGAAATTGGCGGTCGGCTATCAATTGTTGTGGAGCGGGAGAATGAAAACGACATTGCTCGTATCATTGATATGGCACTAGTCTCGCTCCAGAAAGCTATTCACTCTCTGGATTTCGAACATGCGCCTCGCCCTCCCCTTCAAAGACTAAACCGCATACCAATTCGTTCAAACACGCGCCAACCTCGATATCGGTCGATCGCCAAGGCCGTCGGTCGAGAAAATGAGGCCATAAACGAAATACGGCGGATTCTTATTACCAAGGCGCAAGGGTCGATCCTTTGGGTGAAGTTGGTGTTGGACAAGCTGGCGCATGAGGTTGAGACCAACCACGGGGCTACTCTGGAGGAACTGAAAGAGGCCGTCGCTCAGATCCCGGAAGAGTTGGCCGAGTACTACAAGCAAATTAGGGATGATCTCATCGCGAAAAAATCAGCAAGGAGGGTACAGGAGATCCGGCAGGCACTAATGTGGATCTTCGCAGCCCCTGAGATTGGGGATGTCACACTCGAGGGACTATGGGAGGCGCTTGCGAAGCTCAAGGATGACTTCACATCTACAAGCCTAGACGGGATATGGGAGAAGAAAATCTTGATTGCATCCTATGACGAGCTGTGGCGGAAGCTCTCCAGCATTTGTGGCGCATTTATCGAGATCTTCAACCCCGGCTTCTCGGCGGAGGAGTCGCGCGCCTACCACTACGGAGCGTCTTCGGCGGTGCAGCTTATGCACCAGTCTGTCAGGGACTTCCTTTGCAACCCCGACGCAGCTGGGATGTTATTCTTCAGCATGGAGGAGGCCAAGGAATTGGTAAACCGGCACTTGGAGCACTATCTGACTCTTACCCAGGATGACCACTGCCGGATGACGGCGGAGGGACCCCAAGACCCTATGGCCGTGGTGGATTGGCTGAATGACCAGAAGCTACTGCGCCTCGCCGTCAAGTCCGCCAGATCGAAAGGTCTCCCGCTAGCGCCGCTAATAGCTACTCGCGAATGGCATCTTGAGCCGCCACCAGCATGCGGGGCCGAGTCGGATATGATCAGTGCCCTACAAGCCTCCTCGTGCATCACATCGGGATATTTTTCGGGATCGGCTCAGGGCCATACAGCAATCGGCCGTTTGATTTACCATGCATGTACTGAAGGACTTCCTACGGCAGTGCGGAACATGCAGTTGCTTGGTCGGTTTTCGTTTGTGGACACGATGCTCGTCAAATGCTGCCTGCTTTTCGTTGCATCTCGAGTCGACAGTTTTAATGTCAAAGTCGGGTTAGATTTGCCGGGGCTTGTCAACACCTCTTTCGAAAGACCCGCTCTGGGAGCGGCGGGGAAGAGCAAGCCTTGGACGGCCGTAGCTATACCATCCCGACTAAGATATTGCGAGACTTGCTCTTACGATTATTTCGAGGCGGCAAAGCCGGAGACTGTCCTAGCAGAGGGCGGATCGCGAGAGCGAAGGGCGAGCGATGGCAGCAACATGAGGATGAAGGAACTTGAGTTCGAGGAAGATGGAGATGATGAGCAGCATGAGACACCTCATGAAATTCGCATGGCCCTGCGTTCTGAGACTCCGTCCGACCGCGACCCGCCGTCGCCAAACTATGGAGAAGACGCGGTAGCTAAACCAAGCAAGCTGGGGGCACACGACCCGGAATGGGTTTCGTTCCCATGGACGGCCATGCTGATAGTGCTCGAAAAGGGCAGTATGCGGGCGAATTATCGTGTGCCGTTTCAGGGGTGGTGCTCATTTCTTGATTTCGTGTGTGGGAGCAAGAAGCCGAGGGCGAACACCTCCCGTGCGGACCCTCAAATGTCCGGCGCTCATCAAGTTGCGGAGCCCGGGGGACGACAAGTCGAAAATTATACAGGCGGAAAGGACGCGGGAGCTGGGCTCGACCATATACTGGAAGCTGGGGTTCCGTCACAGGAAGGGGGTGAATCATCCAGAGCACCCGTTGAAGATGTCGAAGAGGCCATCTTGGCAGCCGCGCTTCTTGTCACTGAGTCAAGAAACAACAACGACCCCAGATATCATACTAGAGTCTCCGAAGACTGAGTTTACTGGCAGAAACTGGATATGAGAAGGAACAAACACAGAAAGAAATAGAGAAAGGATGAGGGCGTCGACACTTACAGGAGCGGTGAGAGTTGACCTTTCCAAGGCTGCACTTATGGTTTTGATGCGCTCGGCCATCCATTCTCCTGTATATAGGCAATTATTTTTCCCGATTCATCTATAATTTGCGTTTTGGCAGCAAGTGTGTCAGGTAGCAGCTACCGAAAGTTTCTCGCGCACTGTACTCGAAGGAGCGCGAAGAGTGGTGAGGCCGGATCTGCCCACCCTACCTTTTCAGCCATAGAGTTGAAAATTGGACTCGGTCGGTGTCCAGGACCAAGGAGTCCTCCGAAGCGGTACTGAGGCGCGTCGGCCCCGCAGAAACTTTGACGACGGAGGAGCTTGGGGTAAAGCTAAGCTAAACCAGCAGCGGTTGGATAGACAAGAAGGTCTGGATCGGACCTTCGCTGTGATACGGATATACATACCGGACTGCAAATACTGTAGTACTAAGACTATAATCCTTATAGAGAGTGGTATAATGTATAAGGATAAAAGGTATAGCATGGTATCTACGTTATACATGGCTACGGATGGCGTGATAATCACGTGACAACTATCATGTTGCTGTCGCAAACCGCGGGGCTTTAACCGTCAGGTCTTCGCAGGAGCGCAAATGGATCACGACACTACCTCTATCGGTGTTATTGGGACTGGAGTATTCGGAATTTCGACAGCTGAGCACCTTGGGGAGAGGTGGCCAACCCGCCGGTTGTTTGTAGTGTCTCGTCCGTCGCCGCTGGCGCCAAGTGATAATAATACGAAGATTGTTCGTACCGACTACCCCAGCCCGGAGTGAACAAGGGAAGCGATTGCAGCCCAGAAGCTGTGGATAAAAAGCCCATCATTTGCGCCATTTTACCACGATATTGGCCGCCTCGTGGCGTACGAAGACGGCGACATCTCAACGCTCCGCGATATCAACAAGACGAGGACTCTGCTCGGAAGAACCGAGAGAGAAATATTTAGCGGCAAGCTTCTAGCTGAGACGTTTGGCTCAACGAGTAACCCAAATACTGTCCGCTGTGTTCTCAACGCGGACGATGCCATTGTAGATTGGCAGGCTTGCATAGATCATGCAAGATCAAGAGTCAAAAGGGCTTGTGAGACGAGCGGTGGGCGCTTTTTCGAGACCGAGCTCCTCTCCCTGGAACATGACGAAGGCAGTATCACTGCGGTCCTGCTTGGAGACGGAGAGAGGATTGAGACAAAGACCGCGACAGTCATCCTCGCCGTCGGTCCATGGTGTACTGAGGTTCTCGAGAAGTCCGACATTGCCCCGCCGCCGACGAGCAGGATCCCAGTAGCGACAGGAGTATTTACCTACTATTTACGACTAACGGATGATCAGGTTGGATTTTTTAAAGACAAACCAATTTTCTCCCATATTGGCAGAGGTAATCGAGAGTTTTCGTCCAAGAGCGCTCCCAATTGCTAATACCCTTCGCAGCGGAATTCTTCCACCGATTAAGGGCAATATTGCCAAGGTTACATGGGTGGACACTTTTACCAACTTCCAGGATGGATGCACATGGTCTCGTGTGCGGGACGTTTCTAATAGCAGTCTCGCAAAGGGTGCGATGAGGAAGATGATCGCCTGGGTTCACGAGTACCTCCCCGCCTTGAAGGGGGCGAGGGTGATCTCGGTTAAGTCATTGTGGTGAGTAACTTGTTAAACTTAATCAAGTCACCAGCTAACAATAGGAGGGACGGCGTTACGGAAACCCAGGACCCCTTGGTAGACAGGCACCCTCAATATCGGAATCTGATTGTTGCGGCTGGCGCGTCATTCACACGCGCCAAGGATCTACCCCAGTTTTGGCGCTTTAATATGCGATATCGTCAACGGGTGTTCCACTCCAGAAAGATACGGCTGGAACCCACAGGCTATGTCGCCTTTCAACGATCAACCTCACCTGGTTGGTAGAGGCAATTTTGATAGTTTGGAGAAGCAAGCTGGGGAGTACCAACAGATAACGCCGGAGAGCACCCAATATTTGACGGAGATCTAGTTATGCTGGCGGCACTTCCATTTCTAAAAAATTTCCTCGCCGACTGGTTGTCTAGGTACAGCGGTCTACGTGGAGCCCACAACATACCCTGCCTCTCAGACTTCAGTACTGGTTCCTCCAGGAGATAACCAGAAATGGAAATAGCTCCCTCGTACTGGGTGGCAATTGTTAGTTGGATGCGATTGGAAGCTAGGTTTCCTTGGATCGGAAATTGTCTCGAGGTTTGAAGCAAGTCCAGCGCAACGGTTCTCAAATCAATCAGTAGTCTTGAAGAGAAATATATCAGCATTGCAATATCACTCTTACGAGGTCCCTTCGGCTGATCCAGAGCAGACATCAGATGTCCTCGCTCAGGTCCTCCAAAACAAATGGGAAATATCACAATATTTATTCGCGAACGATCCATTTCCTCTCCCTACTATGAATGATGACCCTTAGTAAACACCGGAGAAATGAGACAATTCCGAAGTGCAGGTGCCGCTCAAGCCCCTTTTATCATCATAACCCCTCGAGACAGACGTCCATCGATGATTGTGGTTGCCGTCGTCTTGCCCTAACTCTATAAGACTCCCTTCCTGACCAGTCAAGCAAACAATCCAGAGAGAGCGGCTTATTTCTTCTGTTCCTTCAGCACCTTCTTGACAATCTTTTGTTCCTCAATCAAGAAGGCCCGGATGATGCGGTCGCGCACACAGCTGCCGCAGCGGGAGCCACCGTACGAGCGCGAGACCGTCTTGTTGGGCTTGGAGATATTCGCATATTCGCGGGGTCGGAGGGCAGGGACCTGTGTTGCGTTTTGTTAGCCTGGGAGGTTTCCTTCGCCGCTACGCTACAATCGGGTTCGAAGTCGTAGTCTAAAGCCAAGAACAGCCAGAGACGCAAGACGAAAGCCAGTCGACAAAAACGCAGATTGAAATCCGCTGTTCTTGCGAGATTCTCTTGTGCTCCTCGAGACCACTTCTGCCATCGTAACCGCTCCCCCGTCCCTCGGCAACATCACTGAGAAGAACTTACGCCCGCGAGCTTGATTCCGCAATCGCCGCATTTCGGGTTCGTGCCCCTCTTCTTGATGTGAAGAAGCCTGAGCTTGCCGCCGGGGGTCTTAACCGTCCGAACGATGTTCGAGGTGGTGTTGTATCTGCAGGATTAAAAAGAGCCCACTGGTCAGTCTATTGTTCTTTTCTAACCCAATTGCCACGCCTCCAATATCCAGCCCACCAGTTCCGGAATGTCGGTGCAGATTCGAGAGCCAGAAAGGACTTACGGGTTTCGGCGACGGTAGGTAACTCGTTGGGGTGCCATTATGACTGTGGTTCCGGTGGCAGCAGTTCACGTTGATTGTTGACTTCGTACAGTCAGGATTGTCGAAGAATTTCGAGGTTGTGCGAAATTTGTGTGGGAGGAGGGGATCCCACTTCATGCGTAGCCAATCAGAATTGTGGGGCATTTGAACAGGGTTCAGCCACACAACGCCTCACTCGGACATCCACGGGACAAGTCACGTGGATACCAGCCTCACTTCCCTACCAACTAAGCCGAGACCTTTTCTTTCAGATTAGAACTCAGGTCTCCAATTGAAGTGAAAGATCGGTTCTGCAAAGGGTACATTCGAGTTGCCCATATGAAGTTACATTCTGCTGCTGTCTTGAATGCCCTTGTTGGATCGTCGATGACAAGTTGACATGCTCGGGCGTCCTCATGTGACATGCAATCATATGTAACAGATTGCCATCTTGGGAGGAGGCCGTATCATCATGAAGTATCTGTTGCCTGAGAAATGCCCCAAGTAAGACCCAAATTTCCAGTCATGTCCGTTGTCCAGGGTGTCCCGGTCAGGCTTGCCTTGAGCCTGCCGCGCCGCCAAACGCCATCTGCAAACCCAACTCCGTGAACCATGCTCAATCATATCAGTACAAGACCTATCGTAGCGCGCCTGTGCCAGATCGCATTCTTAGACCAAATCCTTCCTTCCAAACCCCTCAATTCAAACTTTCCAGCTTGCACCAACCCGGATGTTCCGTCGGGTTGTACGGAACAATCCCCATCGGGTTCTCCGCCTTGCTACGCTTCGCATGCGTGAGAACCTTCTTCGTTTCTGCCTCATTCATGAGATCCTTGAATTCCTGCACCTCTCGCTTCGCATCCTTACACGACTGTACGAAGGACGGAAGCATGATTTGAGCTGGTGGCAAAAACAGCGTCAGATTCCGTTACGAATGGGCAAAATCTCTAACAAGGTAGAGAGGAGGAAGAAATTGTATCATGAAACCTACAGCTTCCACAGCTTGTGATGGGTTGCATCATCCTCGGGATAGTCCCGCGGAGCTGCCGAGACTGCGAAGAATAGCTGTTAGAGAGGGAGATAAGAGGGCGGAAAGGGAGAATGACTATTGGAAACAGTAGGGCGAAAGGGCATATGCGAAGAAGAAGGCTGCCCCCCTCGCCCCTCCGTTAAATATGGGATCTTTTACCTTGACGTGAAGCAGGTCTAGGCGTTTTAGAGCCTTCTCAATCTGCACCTCATCCCACACATCCTCGATGGCGGAAGGCTTCGGCACCTGCGCGAGGCGGTTGGCAGGCGGCATGGTAATTGGGTTGTTCCTTGCAACCCTGTCTGCCTTGTTGACCTCGAAACGAATAATGCTTGGGTGAAGAGACAAAAGCTTTTGTTTAAGCACGCGATACCGTCCCTAAAGCCACAAGGTAATTGCTGGAGCAGCGCAACAATCACCGTCAGCCGGGGACTCTAGTCAGAACTTGGACCGTGAGAATGTTGGACGACGGCGGTTCGATGTTGTCCTTGCATGAGACTAGGGGCGGCAAACAGCGCGACGGTTGTTCGAAACACTCGAATTGAAGTGCCGACTTCCCGGCTCTCATGAGTCAACGCACGCGGGGTCTTGGGCGCCAGTTGGGGGCCAAAATGAAGAATTTTCCAACGCAACAGGAAGATGACAGAGTCCGAAAATGTTCCTGAAGGCGAAGCAAGGAAGACAAACCTTTGGGCTTCTAAGCGCGGAGGGCTGCGACGTGAACTGGCTGCTATAAAAAAATGATGGCGATATTCCCACACGGAGTACATTTGAGTCTCGAGTGAAAAGCCACCCAAGAATGGTACGTAGATCGGCTGGTCCGTGCGTTCTCTTCCTTGAGCGTGACGTGGTTGGACAGGTGGGTCCGTGCATTGCTCCACCAAAAGCTTGCTCATAAAAACTAACCTCCACCCTGTTTACAGTGCGGATTGGCTTCCTTTTCAACTGTCCTTCACCAGAGACGCTTCCCATACATCTACGAAAAGGACTTATCAAATCGGCAACCGCTCCACATAAATCATCTGGGCGCTCGCATCCTGGCTATTTTCTGAAAGCGACAAGCCCTCGGCGCGAGTTTTCACCCCATAAATATCGGGTTCCCCCAGTTTCTGCGAGCAGACACGCCCCGAACGCGACATCGACAAGGTCGACGAACGATCACAGTACCCCAGCAAAAACCATCCTCGACCTCTTGTAAGTTAGGAAGGCACCACGGGGCATCAGTCCTCCCTTTCTGGCACCACTCAAGCTTCCTCAGCGGCCCTTCCATTCGCACCTGTCTCAAGCTCAGCTGCCTGCTACTGCCGTCGACTCGAGACAAAAATTATCGACTACTAAAACTTTCCTTTCGTCTCCACACGAACCACGCGGCAACAGTTTCTCTGTTCTGCCAAAACCTCGGGAGCTCCCCCCCTCCCATACATCTCTCCCAACAATGGCCGACGCATCCCCCGCGTCCGCGCCATCCAACGCGCTCCCTGCCCCTCCGGAGGGCATCTTCCGCTCTTTCGACGACCTCCTCGCCTCCGTCCAGCGCTGGGCCAAGGAACACGGCTACGGTATCGTCAAGCTCCGCGCCTCCAACTACCGCGACGGAAAACCCACCCGCTACGACCTCGTCTGCGACCGCGGCGGCGTCAAGTACAACTCTACGGCCAAGAAGCGCTCTCCCTCGACTCGCAAGATCGACTGCCCCTGGCGCGCCAAGGCGGTGTGCGAGGTACAGCTCGGCAACCAGTGGCGCTTCGCCATCCAGGACTCGCGCCACAATCACGAGGCCCGGCCACCCCCCCAGCCTCAGGGGACGGGCGGCGAGGCGACGGGGCCTATGAACCAGACGCTGCGGAGCATCAACAACAAGTTGGACCGGTTGACACACGAGGTGGTGCAGCTGGGGCAGGTGCAGATTGCGACCCGGCTCGAGGGGCTGGAAAAGGAAATGGTGGACATTCGGAATATCTTTGCAACCTACGAGGCAAGGTTCCAGAATATGGAGCAGAGGATGCAGAACTTGGAACGGCAGGACGGCCTGCAGCTGGGGGGGATGGACGATGTTGACATCGACCACAGGGTGTTGGCTGGCGGTCTGTAGAGTGGATTCCACCAGCACCAGGTACACGGGGGCGCTTTTGACGGGAACGTGAGCGTTGTGAGCGGTAATGCTGGTGTGGGTATGGCTACGGACGGTGGCGGCGCCGACAACATTGGACAGCATCAGATTAATGAGGTTGACCAAGCCCGCATGCAGCATCAGCCACGGGACATCGTGGGAGGCGAGCATGAGAGCAAGGGCCACCTACACCAGTTCATCGGCAACCTCAGCAACGACCAGGTCGGCCAGTTCGATGCGCTGCCCCACCAGGAAGGTGCCGCCACTTGAGCTGCTTACAACTCTGTTAATCATTCATCTGGGCCCCTTCACTCAAGCCACCACGACCAACCACAACGATTGCATTCCCTATTCATATTGAGCAAAGGGCGAACACGGCCTTCCAGCCAAAGCCATGGATGCCTTTTTTTTTTTTTCAGGAGGGGGTTCACGGAGTTTTTCGGCCTTGTTACTATACTTAAGCCTAAGGCGTTCAGAAACGGAGGGACGGGAGGAAAGGGTCTTCACCAACGTGTGCCATTATTATCAGGAATGGTCTGCTTTCTTTGCTAACTCACGTTGGCGTAACTGAAGGAAAGGGCAAGCCGGCTGGGGCTTCGGGCTGGTTCAAGAGGGTTAGGAGGCGCGCGGAATTAAGCATTTTTTGTTAATTGGCCATTTGCAATATCACAGGCGGGCAAAGAGGCAGAGGCGAAAGGAAAACGGTTCACCACAGATAAAACCCAAGTTTTTGTGGGTTTTAGATTTCTTCCTCTTAGCAAAATCTGCGTCTAGGTAGATCTCTCAATTCACGGGAAACATGTATATGTAGTCAGAAGTTCGGTTGTATATGACTACTAGTCGCCTCACTTTTTGAGTTCATGTGGGTTTTTTGGCCCCTCGATGTTTTTGACTCAGTCTTTCTCGTTGGCCTTTAGTTTCCAGTGCACTCATGAAATTTCTCATGAATGCAAGGATAGACACCAGCACCTCAGAGCTCATACCAACGGCTAATCTTACGAGAGGGATTGGAACTCCTGGGACGAAATAACATACCATCAGGCCTCGAGCCGAGAAGCAGCTGGTTTCGGGCCCATGGCAGCCGACAAATAGCTCGGTCCGATATGGAGGGCTTGCCCCGAGGCACAGACGCAACAACTTACATGACCCGAAAGAAACGGAAAGGAGGAAAACAGCCACATGGCCACACGCGTAGGTAATAACTGCTGTGTTGCCCCGGCTGGGAATAGCCAATATCTGTCAGTCACCGTGCTCGAGACACAGTACAATCCAGGGGCTAAGCTGGGGGTTGGAATTTGTACCAACCCCAACTGGAAGAGATACCAGTTCGCTGCTCGCAGGGTCTCCGAAAGAGGCATGAAGCCGCCTGCCCAAGCGCAGAGCAACACGGCTCAGGGATCGGAGGAATGGAAAATGTAGCAAACTCGATGCCTGGGTATCTTGTGGCCTCCAGCCCGTTCTGCCGTACTATTGGCGTGGGCAGCGGAAATTGGTAATTGGCACGCGTTGCATGAGCACTTGGTGAAAATAGCTGCTTGTCTAGAGGAGACGAGACGGGAGGGATTGGAATGTCGAGTCTCCGACAAAAAACTTTGTTGAACCCATTAATGCC
>Ga0247774_1000744_pt1 | contig 16349 bp, 11 predicted proteins | sample UWRJL001104B6_FD_179933 | JGI IMG/M metagenome (GOLD analysis project Ga0247774, IMG submission 179933) | Plant litter microbial communities from Arlington Agricultural Research Station in Wisconsin, United States - UWRJ-L001-104B-6 | ecosystem: Environmental > Terrestrial > Plant litter >... | reverse complement strand
CGCCGCGACGCCGCCGTAGCTGACCAGGCCGACCGGCTTGTAGTGCCACTCGTGGTGCAGGTAGTCGATGGCGTTCTTCAGCGGGGCGGTGAGCCCGTGGTTGTACTCCGGCGCGACGAAGACGAACGCGTCCGCCTCGGAGACCTTCGCGCTCCAGTCCCGTGTGTGCTGGTGGGTGTACCGGGCCAGCCGCGGGTGGTTCGGCTCGTCCATGAACGGGAGGTTCACCTCGGCGAGGTCGATCAGCTCGACGTCGGCGAACCCGGCGTGTGCTCGGGCCTCGGCCTCGACCCACTGCCCGATCGGCAGGCCGACCCGCCCTGGACGTGTACTCCCGACGATGATCTCCAGCTTGGCCACGGCATATTCTCCTTGCGAGGAAAGAAGTTGAGTAACTAAGGACATCTTAGTACGAATCCGGTCCGGTCCTGTCACCGGCTCAGCGAGACGATGAGCGCCCGAAGCAGCGGTAGACGAACCCGGGACTCAGGCCGGACCGCGCGGCGACGTCCTGGACGGGCACCTATCCCACCTCGGCTTCGGCGATGCGGTAGAAGGGCGCGGCCGGTTCGCGGCGGCCGAGCGGCTCGAGATATTCGACCGCGGCCTGCCGCGCCGAGCGGTCCACCGTCAGGCGCAGCCCCCGCTCGGCGAGGTACCCGGGAAGCTCGTCCGGAACGAAGCCGAAGGTGAACGGTTCGCCGTCGTCGTCGACCCGGGCGGCCCATTCGGCGACGCCGCTGAAGTCACCGGTGCCATCCAGCGCCCGGCGGTCCATGTACGTGAAGATGATCCGGCTGCCCGGCGCCGTCGCGGCGACGAGGCCGGTGAACGTGGCGTCGACGGAGCGGGCGTCGAGGTAGTTCGTCACGCCCTCCCACACCACGGCCGTACGCTCGCCGCGGAGGCCGGCCGCGCGCAGGACCGCGGCCAGGTCCGCCCGCATCAGGTCGGCGGGCACGAAGCGGACGTGCCCATGGTCACCGGCCGGAAAGGCCCGGTCGACGAGCCGGCGTTTCAGCGCCTGGGTCGCCGGATGGTCGACCTCGAAGACGGTCGCGGAACGCAGGCCCGCGAGCCGGAAGGCGCGGCTGTCATAGCCAGCGCCGAGCAGCACCACCTGCCGTACGCCGTCGGCCAGCGCGGCTTCGAGCAGGTCGTCGATGAACCGGGTCCGCACCACCGCCGAGGCCCGCGGCCCGGCCGGCCAGCGCTCGTCGATGTAGCGCTCGATCCGCCCGCCGACGCGCGGCAGCCGGGCGAGGGCCACGACCAGCCGGTAGCCGGCGCCCAGCGACGAGGCGGCGTACGGGTCGGCGAACAGCCGTGGCCCGCGCCGTACGGACTCCAGCGCCCGGAACAGCGCGACGTGCTGCGCGGTCCGGCTCGCCTTGTCGCGCATGCCGGACATCATAATGAAGGAACATTTACTTTATGTAGCTGTTCCTCACGGACGGACGTCGACCAGGTCGAGCTCCATCAGATCGGCGAGGGCGCGCAGGTCGGCCATCCGGTGACCGGTGCCGAGCGCCCAGTGGTGAGAGATGCCCGTGGCGCTCCAGGCGTCGGTCCACTCCCCCGGGTCGACGCCGAAGTCCACGCGTGAGGTCGTGTTGCCGATCCGCAGGTGCGGACCGTCGACCACCACACCCTCCGAGGCGACGAACGCGTACGCGCCGTCGCGGCCCTGCCGGAGGCCGAACGCGGTGACCGGGCCGTGCTTGACGTCGAACTCGACCGAGACGCCGAACCCGCGCTTGCCGTGGTAGACGCCCAGCCCGCGCAGCAGCGGCCGCCCGTCGCTGATGGCCAGGTGCGCGGGGCCGTCGTGGCCCATCTCGACGTGACCTCGCTGGAAGTCCAGCGCCTGGAACTCGGTGAACGACCCGCCCGCGCCCAGCCGGTCCATGATCAGCATGGCCAGTGAGGTGCGCAGCTCGTACTCGCCGACGACGGGGACGCCGCGCGCGGTCAGCAGCGAGGCGCCCAGGATCATGCCCGCGCCCAGCCGTTCGTGGACCTCTCCGTCCAGGCCGCGGTGGTAGTAGGCGATGCTGTCCAGCGCGAAGTCCTCCACGAGCCGGTCCAGCCCGACCGCGACGCGTGCCGCCCAGCCGAAGTCGTCGTCGTCGACCGAGTCATCGAGCGCGAAGACGTCCGTGGCCTCCTTCTTCTTGGCCGCGACCTCCGCGTCGGTGACCTTCTCCACGCGGACCCGCAGGTCGTCGAACTCCAGGACCTCCATGTGGCCGCCGAAGTGCGCGCTCACCAGCGTCAGGTCGGTCGAGACGTCGAGCATGCCCGGGTACAGGTGGCCCATGAGGCCGTGCCGGCCGCGCCGCAGCGCCGCGCGTACACCGGCCGCCCGCACCCAGCGTCCGATCTTCGTCCAGGCCCGCTCGTCCTCCAGGTATCCAGAGACCGAGCGGAACGGGATGCCGCAGCGCAGGAAGGCGTTGGCCATCTCCGGCAATGGGCAGGCCCCGCAGTAGGCGAGCCACTGCCCGGTGTCGAACGTCTCATGGTCCATCGACTCGGTCGGCTGCAGGTTGATCAGCAGGACCGGCGCGCCGCTGCGCTGGGCGACCGGCACCAGCATGGTCGCGGTCATGTACGTCGTGAGGAAGCCCACGATGATGTCGCAGCCCGCCGCGCGCAGCTTCTCCGCGGCGACGGCGCCCTCCTGGGCGTCGGAGACGAAGCCGGCGTCGATGACCTCCGCGCCGAGCCCGCGCATGCGTTCGGACACGCGCTCGGCCGAGCGCCGAAGCTGTGGCAGCAGGCCGGGGAACTGCGGCCAGTACGCGCCCAGCCCACCCGCGACGAGACCCACGCGGACCCGGTTGTCGACGGTCATTCCTACTCCAGACGATCGGCGTGGCGGCGGGCACGGGAGAGCCCGCCGCCACGGGTTGCTCAGGTGTGGAAGTGCCAGTCGCCCGAGCCGACGGTGTACACGGCGTTCCCGTCCTGGACACGGGAGAACGTCGCGCCGTCGGCGCCGGCCCTGGCATTGCCCCCGGTCGGCACCCACACCTCGGCGGTGGTGCCCACGGGGACGCTGACATCGAGGCTGAAGTGGCCGCGTGAGACCGACCACTTGCTGCTGATGTCGCCGTAGTCAGAACGGTAGCTCGCCTTCGCCCAGGTCAGGTCACCGCCGGGACGCGGGTGGACCACGACGCTCCGGTAGCCGGGCGCCGCGGGCACGATGCCGGCGATGTTCTGGTACATCCAGTCGCCGACCGAGCCGAGTCCGTAGTGGTTGAAGGAGTTCATGCCGGGATCGTTGAACGTGCCGTCGGTCTTGATGCCGTCCCAGCGCTCCCAGATCGTGGTCGCGCCCTTGTCGATCTCATAGCCCCACGACGGGAACGTCTTCTGCCGCAGGATCTGGTAGGCGACGTCGTTGTGGCCGGTCCTCGTGAGCGTCGGCAGCAGTTCGCCGGTGCCCAGGAAGCCGGTCGTGAGGTGCCCGCCGTGGGCGGCGATGTTGGCCACCAGCTTGTTCGCGGCCGACGTCACCTGGGCGGCGGGCAGCAGGTTGTCCGACAGCGCGAGGACGTAGGCGGTCTGGCTGCCACCGCCGACCGTGCCGTCGGACTTGACGTACTTGGCGTCGAACGCGTCGCGGATCTGGCCCCACAGCGTGCGGTAGTTCGCCGCGGCGGCATGGTCGCCGATGGCGTCCGCCATCTGCGCGACCAGGTCCACCGAGTGGGCGAAGTACGCCGTGCCGATGAGGTCGAGCGGGGTGTCGTCACCGACGTTGAGCCAGTCGCCGAAGCCCTGCGCGGGCCGGATCAGGCCGGTGCTGTGCGCCTTGAGGTAGTCGATCCACTTCTGCATCGAGGCGTACCGGTCCCGTACGACCTGCAGGTCGCCGTACCGCTGCCACAGCGTGAACGGGATGATCACTCCCGCGTCGCCCCAGCCGGCCGTGCCCGCGCCCGAGATGACGGCCGGGGCGACGTCGGTGTAGGCGCCCTCGGAGGTCTGGGCGTCGGCGAGGTCGGTGGTGAACTTGGCCAGGAAGGAGTCGGCGTTCATATTGAACGTCGAGGTCGGCGCGAACGCGCCGATGTCACCGGTCCAGCCGAGCCGCTCGTCGCGCTGCGGGCAGTCGGTGGGGACGCTGAAGAAGTTGCCCTTCTGGCCCCACACGATGTTGTGCTGGATCTGGTTGACCAGCGGGTCGGAGGTGTTCAGCGTGCCGTTCGGCGGCGCGTCGGCGTGCGCGACGACCCCCGCGACGGCGTCCAGGGCGGGTGTGCCGGGATAGCCGGTCACCTCGACGTAGCGGTAGCCGCGGTAGGTGAAACGCGGCTCGTACGTCTCGGTGCCGCCGCCCTTGAGCGTGTAGCGGTCGGTGTCGGCCGCGCCACGCATGTTGGCGGTGTAGATCGTGCCGTCGGAGTTGAGCACCTCGGCGTTGCGCAGGGTCACCGTGGCGCCGGCCGAGCCGGAGACCGTCAGGCGGTTCCAGCCGACCATGTTCTGGCCGAGGTCGAAGACGAACACCCCGGGCTTGGGCTCGGTCCGCTTGACCGGCTTGATCACCGTGTCCACGCGTACCGGCGGCCCGGCCTGCGCGACGAGGTTCGGCCGCACGCTCGTGTTGACCTTGGCGGCCGGCCAGGACGCGTCGTTGAAGCCGGTGCCGTCCCAGCCGGGCCGTTCGGCCCGCGCGTCGTAGGTCTCGCCCATGTAGATGTCGGAGGCCCGCAGCGGGCTGGCGGCCGTCTTCCACGAGCCGTCGGTGCCCACGGTCTGTGAGGTGCCGTCGGTGAAGTCGACCTGGAGCTGCCCGAGGAACCACGGCTGCCGGCCGTACACGTGGGTGCCGGCGAAGCCGATGTTGCCGGCGTACCAGCCGTCGCCGAGCAGCGCGCCGATCGCGTTGTCGCCCTGGTGCAACATCGAGGTGACGTCGTAGGTCTGGTACTGGACGCGCTTGTTGTAGTCCGTCCAGCCCGGGGTGAAGTTGTCGTTGCCGACCCGCTTGCCGTTGATGTGCGCCTCGTACAGGCCGAGCGCGGACACGTACAGGCGCGCCGACGCGACGGGCTTGCCCAGTTGGAACCCGTGCCGCAGGTACGGCACCGGCGGCGACGGCTGGATGACCTGGTTGCCCCACGGACCCGAGCCGTACGCCCCGGAGTCCTTGGCGGCGGGCCAGGACGAGTCGTCGAAGCCGGGCTGTTCCCAGCCGGCGGGCGCGGACTGCGCCGTCTTGAAGGAGGTGTCGGTGACGACGTCGAGGGGTGCGGATCCGGACCGTTCGACGTGCAGCCGGCCGATGACCCCGGCCGGGCTCTCGGTGGTGTTGACCGCCTGGATCGCGATGGTGTTCGTGCCGGAGTGCAGCGCGGAGGTGACGTCCTCGAGCCGCGCCTGCTTCCAGATGTCGGTGGTCTGCGGCGACGCGTCGATCTTCTTGCCGTTGACCCACAGCGTGAACTGGTCGTCCGCGGTGAGGGTGAACTGCCCGCTCGTGATCGAGCCGGCGCCGAGGTCGACGGTACGGCGGAGGTAGCGGGTGGCGGCCGGGGCGCTGGAGGCCGGGTCTCCCTCGGGGTACCAGATCCAGTGCGCGCCGGTCAGGCTCGGGGTCGTGGCCGGGCTGCCGATCCACGTGGCGGTCCAGTCCTGCGCCTTCAGGCCGGTCTCGAAGGACGACCGCGTGCTCCAGGCCGACGCCTTGCCTCGCGCGTCCCAGACGCGGACCCGCCAGTGGTACCGCTGTCCCGACTTCAGCGCGGGGCCGCCGTAGGGCACGTCGACCGACTGGGGGCTCTTGACCCGGCCGCTGTCCCAGACGTCGCCGGAGTTCCTGCGGGTGGAGGAGACCTTGACCTCGTACGCGGACTGGGCCTGGCCGCGCGCGGAGGAGGAGAGGCGCCAGCCGAGGCGGGGCTTGGCCGCGTCGACGCCGACCGGGTTCGTCGCGCGCTCGGTGGTGGCCGCCGACACCCGCAGGGGCGAGGAGGCGGTCGTGGCGGACGCCGGGCCTGGGAATACCCCGGCGAACAGGATGGTCATGACGGCGAGGATGATGAGGGCGGGCAGCGGTCGTCGGCGGTATCTCGGTACCGATCGCATCGTTGTTCCCTTCTCGGGGCGCCGGAGGATGAGGCGGCCCCGACGTGGTCGCCGGCCCGTCCGGCGGCGCGTGGCAGCGCGCCGCCCGGGCCGGTGGCCACATGGCGGACTCAGCGGAGGAAGGCGGCTGCCACCCCCGCGTCGACGGGGACGTGCAGTCCCGTGGTGTGGGTCAGGTCTCCGCCGGTGAGGGCGAAGACGGCGTTCGCGACGTGCTCGGGCAGCACCTCGCGTTTGAGCAGGGTCCGCTGGGCGTAGAACTCGCCCAGCTTCTCCTCGGGCACTCCGTAGACGGCGGCGCGCTGCGCGCCCCAGCCGCCGGCGAAGATGCCGGATCCACGGACGACGCCGTCGGGGTTGACGCCGTTGACGCGGATTCCGTGCTCGCCCAGCTCGGCGGCGAGCAGCCGTACCTGGTGCGCCTGGTCGGCCTTCGCGGCGCTGTAGGCGACGTTGTTCGGGCCGGCGAACACGGAGTTCTTGGAGGCGATGTAGACGATGTCACCACCCATCGCCTGGGCGGTCATCACCCGCGCTGCCTCGCGGGCGACGAGGAAGGACCCGCGGGCCATCACGTCGTGCTGCAGGTCCCAGTCGGCCGCCGTGGTCTCCAGCAGCGAGCGGGACAGTGACAGGCCGGCGTTGTTGACGACGAGGTCGACGCCGCCGAAGGCCAGCACTCCCTGCCGTACCGCCTCGGCCACCTGTGCCTCGTCGGTGACGTCGACGGCCACCGCGACGGCCACGTCCGCGGGGCGGAGCGCGGAGGCGCCCAGCTCGGCGGCGACCTTCTCGGCCGCGGCGACGTCCCGGTCGGCGACCACGACGCAGGCGCCCTCGGCGGCGAGCCGCCGCGCGATGGCCGCGCCGATGCCCGAGCCGCCGCCGGTCACGAAGGCGACGCGGGTCGCGAGGGCCCTGGGCGGGGGCATGCGGCGGAGCTTGGCCTCCTCCAGGTCCCAGTACTCGATGCGGAACTTCTCCGACTCGGGGATCGGGGCGTAGGAGGAGAGCGCCTCGGCGCCGCGCATCACGTTGATCGCGTTGACGTAGAACTCGGCCGCGACGCGCGCGGTCTGCTTGTCCTTGCCGAAGGCGAACATGCCGACGCCGGGAACGAGCACGATGGCCGGGTCGGCGCCGCGCATCGGCGGGCTGCCCGGCCCGGCGTACCGCTCGTAGTAGGCGCGGTACTCCTCCCGGTATGCCTCGTGCAACTCGCGCAACCGGGCGCGCACGTCGTCCAGGGACGCGTCCGGGGGCAGGTCCAGGACCAGCGGGCGGACCTTGGTGCGCAGGAAGTGGTCCGGGCAGGAGGTGCCGAGCGCGGCCAGCCGGGGATGCTCGGCGCGGGACAGGAACTCCAGCACCTCGGGGGTGTCGGTGTAGTGGCCGACCTGCGGCCGGTCGGTCGAGGCCAGGCCACGGACCAGCGGGAACAGCGCGGCGGCCCGCGCGCGGCGCTCGACCTCGGGCAGCGGCTCGTGCAGCACCGGGCCGAACGGGTCGGGGCGGCCCTGCACGGCGATGTACGCCTCGGCGGTACGGATGATCTCCAGGGAGTTCGCCTGGCACTCGGCACTCGTGGCGCCCCAGGCGCTGATGCCGTGGCCGCCGAGGATGACGCCGATCGCGCGCGGGTTGGCCCGCCGTACCTGGGCGATGTCCAGGCCGAGCTGGAAGCCGGGCCGCCGCCAGGGCACCCAGACGACGCGGTCGCCGAAGATCCGCCGGGTCAGTTCCTCGCCGTCGGCGGCGGCCGCGATCGCGATGCCGGAGTCGGGGTGCAGGTGGTCGACGTGCGGCGCCTCCACCAGGCCGTGCATCGCGGTGTCGATGGAGGGGGCGGCCCCGCCCTTGCCGTGCAGGCAGAACTCGAACGCGGCGACCATCTCGTCCTCGCGGTCGAGGCCCGGGTAGACGTCCACGAGGGCGCGCAGCCGGTCGACGCGCAGCACGGACAGGCCGCCGGCGGTCAGCGTGCCGAGGTCGCCGCCGGAGCCCTTGACCCACATCAGCTCGACGGGCGCGGCGGTCACCGGATCGGTGGCGACGGCCTTGGCCGAGGTGTTGCCGCCCGCGTAGTTGGTGTTGCGCGGGTCCGAGCCCAGCGCGCGTGAGCGGTTCAGGAGTTCGTCGACGGCCGCGATCCGCGTGCTCATCAGGCGCCCCACCCGGCCGCCTGGCCGTCCTTGCGCTCGTCGCGGACCTTCTCGAAGTAGCCGGACCGGGTGTAGGCGGCGACCGGGTCCGGGTCCAGGCCCATCTCCTCACGGAGTTCGGCGAGCAGCGGGCGTACGTCGGTGTTGTAGGCGTCCATCAGGACGGCGTTGGCGCCGAGCACGTCACCGGCCCGCTGCGCCGCGCGCAGAGCCTCGACGTCCACGAGCAGCGCCTTGGCCGTCGCCTCCTGGACGTTCATCACCGAGCGGATCTGTCCGTGGATCTTGGGTTCGATGTTGTGGCACTGGTCGAGCATGAAGGCCACGTGCTCGCCGTAGCCGCCGCCCTGGACCACCTCGTGCATGATGCGGAACAGCTGGAACGGGTCGGCCGCGCCCACCATCAGGTCGTCGTCGGCGTAGAAGCGCGAGTTGAAGTCGAACGCGCCGAGCTTGTCCTCGCGCAGCAGGAACGCCACGATGAACTCGATGTTGGTGCCCGGCGCGTGGTGCCCGGTGTCCACGACGACCTGCGCCTTGGGCCCGAGCCGGGCGCAGTGCGCGTACGCGGTGCCCCAGTCCGGCACGTCCATCGTGTAGAACGCCGGCTCGAACAGCTTGTACTCCAGCAGGAACCGCTGGTCCTCGCCGAGCCGGTCGTACACCGCGGTCAGGGCCTCGGCGAGCCGGTCCTGGCGGGCGCGGATGTCGTCTTGGCCCGGGTAGTTGGTGCCGTCGGAGAACCACAGCTTCAGGTCGCGCGAACCGGTGGCGTCCATGATGTCGACGCAGTCCAGCAGGTGGTTCAGTGCCTTCTTGCGCACGGCGGGGTCGGGGTTGGTGACGCTGCCGAGCATGTAGTCGTCGTCCTGGAACACGTTGGAGTTGATCGCGCCGAGGCCGACACCGCGGTCGTGGGCGTGCGCGGCCAGGGCGGCGTAGTCATCGACCCGGTCCCAGGGGATGTGCAGCGCCACCGTCGGCGCGACACCGGTGAAGCGGTGCACCTGCGCCGCGTCGTCGATCTTCTCCTGCGGCGTGCGCGGCACGCCCTGCTGGGCGAACACCTTGAACCGCGTGCCCGAGTTGCCGTAGGCCCAGGACGGCGTCTCGATGTGCTGTGTGCGCAGTGCCGCCTTCACCTGCGCCGTGTCAGTGGTCACGAGAAATCCCCGATTCATGCGAGCTTCAAGCCAGATGGAAAACTTCGGCGAGCGGCGTCACGCCCTCATCGGGACGGCCGTCCAGATCCTCGAAGAACGGCGCCATCTCCGCCTGCCAGCGGGCGTTCACCTCTGTGCGCTCCATGGCCGCCCGCGCCGCCTGGAAGTCCTCGGTCTCCAGGTAGCCGACGAGCAGCCCGTCCTCGCGCAGGAAGAGGGAGTAGTTGTGCCAGCCCGTCTCGCGCAGCGCGGCCAGCATGTCCGGCCAGACGGCGCGGTGCCGGCTCCGGTACTCCTCCAGCCGGTCCGGGCGGACCTTCAGCAGGAAGCAGACGCGCTGCACGGAGAGCTCCTTCCGTGGCGGGGCCGCGCCGGTGCGGCCCCGCCTCGATCGCGGTCAGAAGTGGAAATTGTCGATGTTGTTCTTGTCGAAGACGGTCGGCGGGCCGAGGATGACCTCGCCGTCCGCGCCGATGGTCCGCTCACCGAGCCGGCCGGCCTTGAACTTCTCGCCCTGGGCGCCGGTGATCTGCCCGGAGGCGAGGGCCGCCGCGGCGTACGAGGCGAGGTAGCCGAGGTCGCCCGGGTTCCACAGCTCGAACTTCTGCACGGTGCCGTCCTTGACGAACTTGCGCATCTGGTTCGGCGTGCCGAGCCCGGAGACCTCGACCTTGCCCTTGTACTTGGAGGCGGAGATGTAGCGGGCCGCGGCGGCGATGCCGACCGTGGTCGGCGCGATGATGCCCTTCAGGTCCGGGTAGGCCTGCATCAGGCCCTGCGTCTGCTGGAAGGACTTCTGGTCGTCGTCGTCGCCGTAGGCGACCTTGACGAGCTTGAGGCCGGCGTACTCCGGCTTCTTCAACTCGTCCTTCATGAACTTGATCCAGGTGTTCTGGTTCGTGGCGTTGGCGGTCGCGGACAGGATCGCGATCTGCCCCTTACCCCCGAGCATGTCGGACATTACCTTGATCTCGCTGCGCCCGATCTCCTCGGAGCTCGCCTGGTTGATGAAGACGTCCCGGCACTCCTTGGCAGCGTCGGAGTCGTACGAGACGACCGCGATCTTGCGGGACATGGCCTGCTTGAGCGGCCCGCAGACGGCGTTGGGGTCGTTGGCCGCGATCAGGATCGCGTCCTGCCGCTGCTGGATCAGCGTGTTCAGGTAGGAGATCTGGGACGAGGCGGAGGCGTCGGACGGGCCGACCTCCTTGGCCGTGCCGCCGTACTCCGCCGCCGCGCCGATGCCGGCCTTGTCGACGATGGTCTCGTACGGGTTGTTGACCTGCTTGGGCAGGAACGCGATCTTGAGATTCTTCTTGATCGGCGCGTTGGGGTCGGCCTTCCTGTCGCTGGTCGCGGCGGCCCCGTCGTCGTTGCCCGAGGAGTTCTTGGTCGTTCCGCCGCACGCGGCGGCGCCGAGGGCGAGTGCGGCCGCGAGTGCCACGGCCGCCATTGGACGTTTCAGCATTTCGATTCCTTCTCGGTCTATTGGGAGGAGGCGGAAATGGACCCGCGGGGATGTCGTCGTGCCTCGCGTACTCCCGCGATGATCCGCGGCGTGAGCACCGAGACGATGAGCAGCAGGCCCGTGACGATCGACTGGATCTCGGTCGCGACGTCACGGAGCATGAGCAGGTTGCGGAGCAGTCCGATCAGCAGGACACCGGCGATGACGCCCGCGAGGGTGCCGCGGCCGCCGTCGAAGTCGACTCCGCCGAGGAGCACTGCCGCGATGACGGCCAGCTCCATCCCGAGCCCGTTGTCGGCACGGGCGCTGCCGTACCGCAACGTGTAGATCGCTCCGGCGAAGGCCGCGACCACGCCGGAGAGGACGAAGAGCAGGAGCTTGATGCGCTTGACTCGGATCCCGGCGAAGAACGCGGCCTCCTCCTGCGCGCCGATCGCGAAGATCGCCCGGCCGGCCCCGGTCGCGTGCAGCACGATCGCGGTGACCACCGCGGCCACGATGAACAGCGCGAACGGGTACGGGATCGGGGTGCCCGGGATCGTCTTGGTGGCCAGGTCGGCGTAGTTCTGCGGGAACTCCGCCACGGCCTTGGTGCCGAGCACGACGTAGGCGAGCCCGCGGTAGAGCGTCAGCGTGCCGATCGTGACGGCCAGCGACGGCAGCCCGAGCCGCGTGACGAGCAGGCCGTTGACGAGCCCGGCGACCGCCCCGACGACGACCAGCAGCGGGATGATCGACTCGATCGGCCAGCCGGCGTCCCAGAGGGAGCCGAACAGCGCGCTGGACATGCCCAGCACCGAGGCGACCGACAGGTCCACCTCGCCCGCCACGACGAGCAGCGTCATCGGCAGCGCGATGAGCGCGATCTCGCTCAGATCACCGAAGGCGAACGACAGGTTGTCGCTCGTGGCGAAGTCGGACGTGGTGGTCGCGCCGGCCCGGAACACCACGAGCAGCAGGGCGATCACGATGACGTCCCAGCGGAGCAGGCGTCCCGCCAGCTGCCGCGGGCTCCTCTTCACGTCCTCAGGCGCCATGGCGGACGTTCCTCCTTCGCAGTGCGCGGGTGACGCGCAGACCGAGCAGGCGGTCGACGCTGATGGCCAGGAGCAGCAGCAGCCCGGCGATGGCGTCCTGCCAGAAGGAGTTGACCTTCAAGACCACCAGGACGCTGCCGATGGTGGTGAGCAGCAGTGCGCCGAGCGCGGCGCCGTACACGGTGCCGAGGCCGCCGACGATCGCGACGCCGCCGACCACGACCGCGGCGACGACGCGGAGTTCCCAGCCGTGCGCCGCGTCGGCGACGACGGTCCCGAACCGCGCGAGCCACAGCACTCCGGCCAGCCCGGCGAGGATGCCGCTGCAGGCGTACGCGGTGAGGATCCGCCGGCGGATGGGCAGGCCGGCGAGGCGTGCCGCGTCGGGGTTGGAGCCGATGGCGTAGAACTCGCGGCCCGAGGGGAACGAGCGCAGGTAGTAGCCGACCGCCAGCATGACCACGACGGTGATCATCGGCAGGTACGGGATGCCACCGACGCCGCCGCTGCCGAGCTCCAGCAGGGAGTCGGGCACGTCGGCGGCGTTGATCTGCTGCCCGTGCGCCCAGTAGTAGTCCAGGCCCTGGATGACGTACAGCGTGCCCAGCGTGACCACCAGCGCGGGCACCCGGAAGAAGCTGACCAGCACGCCGTTGACCAGACCGCACACCGCGCCGATGGCCATGCCCAGGATGAGCACGAGCAGCACGTTGCGGTCATGGCCCAGGACGAACTTGCCGGAGGCGAAGGCGACCAGGCCCACCACGGACCCGACCGACAGGTCGATGTTGCGGGTGATGACCACCATCGTCTGGCCGACCGCGAGCAGCGCCAGGATCGAGGCGTTCAGGAAGATGTCCTTGACGCCCTGCTCGGACAGGAACGATGAGTTGACCGCGGTGGTCACGACGACGAGCACGATGAGCGCGGCGAGGATGCTCAGCTCGCGGGCGCGCAGGACCGTGTCGACGAGACGCCGTCCGCCCTTCGTGTCCGCGGGCGCGGTGTCCTTGGTCACGGTGGTCGTCGCCATCAGGCCGCCTCCTGCCGGGTACGGCCGGTCGCGGCGGCCATCACGGTCTCCTCGGTCGCCTCCGCGCGCGGAAGCTCGGCGGCCAGGCGTCCCTCGTGCATGACGAGCACCCGATCGGCCATGCCGAGCACCTCGGGCAGGTCAGAGGAGATCATCAGGACCGCCAGCCCGTCCGCCGCCAGCTCGGACAGCAACCGGTGCACCTCGGCCTTGGTGCCGACGTCGATGCCCCGGGTCGGTTCGTCCACGATGAGCACGGCCGGCTCGGTCGAGAGCCACTTGGCGAGCACCACCTTCTGCTGGTTGCCACCGGACAGCACGCCGACCGCGTCGCTCAGCCGCGCGTACTTCAGCCGCAGCCGGATCGCCCAGTCCGCGGCCCGGTCGCGCTCGGCCTTGCGCGAGACGACCGGCCCCCGGCGCAGCGAGCGCAGCGTGGTCAGGCCGATGTTGCGCTCGATCGAACCGTCCATGACCAGGCCCTGCTGGCGCCGGTCCTCCGGCACGAGCGCGATCCCGGCCGCCATGGCGGCGGTCGGGCTGCCGCCCGGCAGCCGCGTGCCGCCGACCGTGACGGTCCCCGCGTCGTAGCGGTCGACGCCGAAGACGGCGCGGGCCACCTCGCTGCGGCCGGCCCCGACCAGCCCGGCGAGCGCGACGATCTCCCCCGCGCGCACCGCGAAGGAGACGTCGGTGAAGACGCCCTCGCGGGTCAGCCGGGCGACCTCCAGCACGGGCTCGCCGACGGCGGTCTCCTGCTTGGGGTAGAGCGTGTCGAGCTCCCGGCCGACCATCCGCTGGACGAGGTCGTCCGGCGTCAGCCCTTCGAGCTCCTCGGTCGCGATGAGCCGCCCGTCGCGCAGCGTCGTGACCCGCCGGCACAGCTCGAAGATCTCTTCCAGCCGGTGGGAGATGAACAGCAGCGCGCACCCCTGGTCCCGGAGTGTGCGCGCGACGGTGAACAGCCGGGCGACCTCGTTTCCGGACAGGGCTGCGGTCGGCTCGTCCATGACCAGCACGCGGGCGTCGCGGGACAGCGCCTTGGCGATCTCGACGATCTGCTGGTCGGCGATGGACAGTCCGCGCGCGGGCCGTTCGGGGTCGAGGGTGACGCCGAGGCGCTCGAACAGGCCCGCCGCCGCCGTACGCAGAGCGCGCCGGTCGATCCGGCCGAACCGGACGCGCGGCTGGCGGCCCATGAAGATGTTCTCCTCGATCGACAGATCGGGGAACAGCGTCGGTTCCTGGTAGATCACGGCCACGCCGGCGTGCTGCGCGTCACCGGGACCGCGGAAGTCCTGCGGCCGGCCGTCGAGCAGAACCCGTCCTTCGTCCGGGCGGTGGACCCCGGCCAGGATCTTGACCAGGGTGGACTTGCCCGCCCCGTTCTCTCCGGCGAGCGCGTGGATCTCTCCGCCGCGCAGGTCCAGCGAGACGTCCTGCAGGGCCCGCACCGCGCCGAACGCCATACTGACGTCCTCGAGCGCGAGGATCGGAGGCGGCTCGGTCATGCTGCGCTCCCGTGAACGATGTAAAAACGTTTTAACAAGTTGGTCCGGGACGCTAGGTCTGACGAGCGGATCCGTCAAGGGGTCATTTTGTCCGATTTTTCGCCACGTACGACAAGCATTGGGCGCTGACCAGTGAAAACGATGTCCAGATAACGAGACGGTCACTGTCGCCGGGTACCGGAACGGCCGGGATCGGTCTGTTGACACGTTTTAATAGTTTCGCCAGAGTGAACGCCACCGCTGGCAGAGAGGGCGCGGATGGTCACCGTGGGCATCAAGGAGGTCGCGCGCCGTGCGGGCGTGTCTCCCGGCACGGTCTCGAACGTGCTGAACCGGCCCGAGCGCGTCGCCGCCGGCACGCGCGAGCGGGTCGAGCGGGCCATCCACGACCTCGGCTTCGTCCGCAACGGTTCGGCCTCCACCCTGCGCGCCGGGCAGAGCCGCGCGGTCGGGCTGGTCGTGCTCGACGTCGGCAACCCGTTCTTCGTCGAGGTCGCGCGCGGGGTCGAGGACGTCGTCAGCGACCGCGACCACGCCGTCATCCTGTGCAACTCCGGCGAGTCGCCGGAAAAGGAACTCCGCAACCTGCGGGTGCTGGCCGAACAGCGCGTCCGCGGCGTGCTCATCACCCCGGCCGCGGACGACACCTCCGGCCTGCGCCGGCTGCGCGACCGCGGGGTCGCGGTCGTGTTCGTCGACCACTACGCCTCCGGCGACGTGTGCTCGGTCGCGGTGGACGACGTCGCCGGCGGTGAGCTCGCCGTCGGCCACCTGCTGTCGCGCGGCGCGCGGCGCCTCGCCTTCGTGACCGGCCCGACGGCCATCCGCCAGTGTGCCGACCGGCGCCGGGGCGCCCAGCGCGCACTGGAGGCGGCCGGCCTTCCCGCCGGCAACCTCACCGACATCGTCGTGCCGGAGATGAACGCGCACGGCGGCCGGCTCGCCGCCGAGACCCTGCTGAGCGACCGGCTGCCGGACGCCGTCTTCTGCGCGAACGACCTGCTCGCCCTCGGCGTGCTCCGGGTCCTGCTGCAGGCGGGCGTGCGCGTCCCGGAGGACGTCGCGCTCATCGGCTACGACGACATCGAGTTCACCTCGGCCGCCGCCGTGCCCCTCAGCTCGATCCGCCAGCCCACCTACCAGCTCGGCAAGATCGCCACCGAGCTGCTCCTCGACGAGTGCGACGACCCCGAGGGCCACGCGCACCAGCAGATCATGTTCCAGCCCGAGCTGGTCGTCCGCGAGTCGAGCGGCTGAGATGGGCGCGTACGCCGCGGTGGACCTCGGCGCCTCCAGCGGCCGGGTCATGCTCGCCCGCGTCGGCGCCGGCGAGCTCACCCTGCGCGAGGCGCACCGCTTCGCCAACCGGCCCGTACGCGTCGGCGGGACGCTGCACTGGGACATCCTCGGCCTGTACCGCGAGATCCTGGACGGCCTGCGCGCCGCCGGGGCGGCCGACTCCGTCGGCATCGACTCTTGGGCGGTGGACTACGGGCTGCTGGACTCCTCCGGCGCGCTCATCGGCAATCCGGTGCACTACCGCGACGGCCGTACGGACGGCGTCATGGCGCGGGTCGTCGGCGAGATCGGCGCGGACACGCTGTACGACGTCGGCGGCCTGCAGTTCCTGCCGTTCAACACCGTCTACCAGCTGCTCGCCTCGGCACTGCCCGCCCAGGCCCGTACGCTGCTGATGATCCCGGACCTGCTCGCGTACTGGCTGACCGGCACGACCGGCGCCGAGGCCACCAACGCCTCCACGACCGGCCTGTACGACGTCCGCGCAGGTGAGTGGGCATTCCCGCTGATCTCGCGGCTCGGGCTGCCGCGGCGTCTCTTCCCGCCGCTGCGGCGCCCGGGCTCTCCCGCCGGG